>JAABUP010000142.1_pt1 | contig 157504 bp, 265 predicted proteins | sample 5559201 | NCBI WGS metagenome assembly JAABUP01 (sample SAMN10711887, study PRJNA513373) | rock metagenome | isolation source: Antarctica rocks | place: Antarctica
GCGGGATCTTGTTTTGCTTTTGTATGAGATTTCCTATTCGGACGGTATGGATTCGGTATTACGGGATTTAGGAAAAGGGGGGATTTCATTGAGATTTGAGTGGCTTGAACTGGGTGTTGAGGATGTTTTTGGAGGTAGATGAGGGGAAGCTACCCACTGTAGATGGGCGAGGCGTTTCATAGCCTCTAAAGTGGGGGTGCCACTTTAATATTCGAGCCAAAGGGCCCCGACTCGCGCTAAAACCTTCCGCTCCTGATACCTCGACTACGCACTCTCTTACGATCCTCTCCGCTCCCCCAATCCTCCCCAACGGCCAACTCGACCCTTCTCATCCAATGCTCGAACCGATCAGCTCACTCATGTGAGGGTAGGGGAGAGGTGGTAAAGATGGACGGTGGCGGAGTCGACTCTCTCTCTCACTCACTCCTCTCCCCACCCACCACCTCAAACTTCATCTCTCCCGCATCACACCCCCACCTATCCGCCGAATGTTCAACCCAATCCTCAAGGGGAGGATCCGCCCACCCCGACCTCTGGCTTTCCGTCCTCAACCAATTCGGATCCATTCGAGCCTCCCTAGCCATCTGGATCGGTGAAGTCAAGTTCCACTTCCCCCGTCCAGGTCGGGAACGACCTCGTATACCGCAGCTGTTGAAGCTTATAGTCAGGCGATCATTCATCTTGTTGCGGCTTGGGAGATATGTGGGACTTGGTTGGCGATCGTTATGCTCAATATGAAGTGGGGCAGGATGGTGGTTATGGAGGCGGAGGAGGTGAGGGGAGGGGGTACGGGAAAGCATTCAGATGGAGAGGATGAGGGTGTGGGTGTGGGTGAGAGTGAGGGTGACCGTGAGGGAGACGGTGCGGGTCTGCTGAGTTCTCGTCATCACCTCTCGAGCCTGTCTTTGCGAGCCTGACGCTCCTTTCATCCAGTCCCAACAGGACAGAGAAGCACGACAAGAAATCACGACGAGTGCTACCTCGTCGAATGTACAACTCCCAGTTCCACCTCCACTTCCACTTCCACTTCCACTTCCGCCCCCTACTCAAAACCTTCCCCCGGTCCAACCTGTCCCGCCCCCACGTCCACCCATCACCATCGCGATTGAGGTATCCTCTTCATCCATCCCAATCAAAACCTCCCTGTCCACCTTCCTTTCTCATTCCCGTTCTCCAACCCTCTTCTCTCAGGTCCCACATGATCTTATAGCAAAGTATCGTCAAGATGGCGGTCCGGCCTACAGCCAATCCCAATCCCTCGTATATCATATCCGGCCAACATCATGTCCGCTATACCTCCATCCGATGCAACCATGTCTGGTTCCGATTCGATCCCGCCTGTCCAGCAAGACAAACAAGTCCTTCAAGAGATGCAACAACGTATCATGGACTTGGAGCTGCTCTACTCCCAACCTACCGCACCTCAAACCCCTGTCCATCAAGCCACAACTGCTTGGAGCAAGGAGCCAAAGATTTCAAGTCCACCGCCCTTCAGCGGCCGTAAGGACGAAGCTCTGGAGTTCCTACTCAAGTGCGATGTGGTCTTTGATGTGCAGCCAAGGACCTCCTCGTCCACCAAGGCTAAGATAGCCTTTGTCACCAACCTACTCAAGGACGAGGCTTACCGCTGCCACATCTTATCCTTCCGCCGACCGACCAGCCAACCTGGGTCCATGGCGATTCCGATATCGTTGAGACTTCACAACAAAAGCTCAAGATCCTCAAACAATCGAAGGCGGCAACCAGTTACGCCACTGAGTTCACCCGCCTTGCCGCCTATCTTCATTGGAATGATGAGGCGCTCCGTCACGCTTACTTCGATGGTCTAAAGGAGGTGATGCCGCTATGCACCGCTCTCTCCAGAGGAGCGAAAGATTAAGATGGACAACAAGCGTTGCCTCTACTGTCAAACCAGGTCATGTCGTGGCAGACTGCCGTCGCTCCACCAAGTCAATCAAAAGCTCAACGCTACCGTCAGCAATGAGTCAAAAACATGAAGCCCCAAGTTTAATCCAGCCCCCAGCTCTGGAGCCTTCTCAGGTATCAATACGGTCAACAACACGTCCAAACTCTTCCGGCTACAACGCTTTCAACCACTCCGTCTGATCGACTCGAGGCATTCCGGCGGATCTCAAGCAAATCAAGAAGTCCAGGAATCTGTCCGTTTCCATTGCCTCAAATGCCCATCAACAGCAAGTCTGGGCGGGTGACAGTCCCCCACACTCACCTAGGTCACAGTCCCGCCAATCCATACAACTCTGGCCCCTCCCAAGATATCTCTTTTGAGCGCGGCAGCGTTCTGCTCTGCTCTCACAACAACTACTTATCATCAATCCTCACCCGGCTGAGGATGACAACAACTCTGTATCAGACATCAAGTCAATTCAGCAATCCTTTCCGCCTGAATTCCACGAATACCTTGAAGTCTTCAAGAAATGCAACTCTGACAAGCTACCAAACCACAGACAATAATCATAACATTCCACTTGAAGGAGACTTGCGCCCTTTCGGACCGATCTATTCCCTGTCTGCAGTAGAACTCAAAGCTTTGGACGAACCGAAAGGAGAACCTCGAGAAGGGATTCGTCCGTCCCAGTTCCAGCCCGGCGGCTTCATCCATCCTCTTTGTCAAGAAACCAGACGGTTCACTCCGCCTCTGTGTAGACGACTCAAGTGACAATATCGTGCCACGGTCGAGATGGACGGTCGCGGACACACCAGTCCCGACGAGGAGATATGTGACTCCTGTGGCGCCAGTCTCTGCTGTTCGGGGCCCCATCCGCTATTCGCGCTCCAGGCATGGAGGAAACCCCGAAAAGCACTTTGTTTTCACTTCGCTCGCAATCCTGCCCCTTTTCTTCTCTGCTCTGCGCCCTCTTTTACGCGACTTTGGTGCCTTCCTTGGTCCAGACCACCTCATCGTCGCGTACCTCGACGACCTATATATTCTGGGCCCGGACGACGGGATTTCACATCGCGTCGAGCTTTTCCTCTCGGAGGCCGACACAACACTTTGCCTCAACAGTAGGAGTGAGACTCACAGCCTGGACACGATTCGGGATATGGGACTTGCGTCGGTCCCCGGACAGCTAGGCACGCCTTCCTCGACGGGCACATCAAACTTGAACGAAAACTCATCGAGCGGCTCCCCAGCCTCCCGAAGCAAACACACCATGCTTCTCCTTCGCATTTCTGTACAGCAGAATCTTCGCCACCAACGGTCCCGATATTCCGCCTACCTCACAGTCTTATGGGATCGCCTCGGCTCCCTACTGCGGAGCTGCGTGCACCAGATTCCGGTCTCTAGGGCCTTCCCCTGACGAAGTGCATGGTGCCATCGAGGAGGCCCTTGTCAGCCTGCCAATCCGCCTGGGGGGCTTAGGGACTCTTTTCATACGCCAAATGCGCGTATGCAGCAGCGAACGAGATAGCGGACACAGTCCCTGCCCTAATTCTTCCATCAATCCACTTCTACCCCTCGACCATCCTCACCACAACCTCCACACTCATCCTAGCCAGCGTCCTTTGCGGATCATTACCAATCGCCAACCCACTCGCCGACGTGTTTCATGTGATGTCATAATGCTCACTACACGACTCAGCGGCCCAGGATGGTATGGACGGACTAACAAATGAAGGGATTCGATGATTATATGCAAAAACTCGAGACTTAAACCTAATACAACGGAACGAAAGCCGGATCAAAGGTACAAGAAGAGACCGCGAAAATATAGTGAAGAAGCCTGAAGCGCGGACGTGTCGGTCTTGTCGGATAGTCACATGTATCGGGAACGACCGGGACGGAAGGATGGGCGTAATGGTTGGTGGCGGTAAAGAGAGGCGAGTTTATCGGCTCCGGCCCCACCAGCTCGCCTTCTTCTTCTTAGGGGCCGGGTTGTATTCCTTTTGCATTTCGCGAAGGAGGATCTCGAACGCCTTGCCTAAGGAAGGGATAAGCCACAAGCGCTGCTCGCGACACGGAAGACGCGGACTCACCGACGTTCTTGTTGTCTCTAGCGCTAGACTCGACGAAAGCCACGCCGAGCTTCTTGGCGAGCGCCTCGCCCTCGGCCAGCGTCACACGCCTAGCAACGCGATGAGCTTTCGCCAAGCCGTATCTGCAGACGAGCTCACCGTTCACCAGTCAGGTCGCATTTCTGTCCAACGATCACACAAGGCACCTTCTCGAGCCCGGCGAAATCGAGAATCTTCTTATGGACCGTCTTGATCATCTGGAATGATAGGGGTGAGTTTATAGAGTAGACCAGGAGGTAGCCGTGGACTCCAACGGCGTATTTGATGGGGAGGCGGGTGAATTCATCCTGGCAGAAGGCGCTTGTAAGCCTTGTGTTGGGTAAGACGCGTCGATCTCACCTGGCCTGCGCTATCGACTATCTCGCATTCATAGTCAACGCCGTCGAAGGTGACGTGTCTGTGGGAGGTCGCCTCGATGGTCGGGAAATAGGATTCGGTGTAAGTCGGTGGAGCGACATATTGCTGGGTTAGGGCTGTCTTGCCTAGACGATGCAGCGAGTCAATACCGGGGTATGATGAAAGAGAGGGGATGGCGTCACTGACCGACACTGGGCGAACCCATAATCACCACCTTCCTCTTCATCGTTCCTGAGGAATTCTTCTTTGGAAATTCGGTACTGTTCTCGAGCGAAGACGAGCCTGATTGGGGTGTACGTGGGGTATTTCTCAGGCTTGCGACTCGGATACTCCCAGGATGGCGGGGGAAGGAGTATGATGATCGGTAGAAAGTGGATTCGGTCGGTGTCGTCGGACCAGATGGCGAAGGATCTGAGGTCGTTGGACGCGTCGGAGCACAGACGGAGCCAGGGATCAAGATCGGAAGCGTGACCGAATGCGGTGAAACTTTGACGGAGGAGGTGGTCGGCGACGTCTGCAGTTGGAGTCCTGACATGGTCAGCGATATGAGCTGATGGTGGGTGAGAGGGGTGCGCGCGAGGCCGTCAGAGTGGGGAAAGGTATTTATGTGTGAGACCGATCAGAGCAAACTTTATCCGGCGGCAGAAAGATCAATTCAGGGAAAGAGGCGGTCCGAGGGACGAGGAAAGGGGTGCTTGATGAAGGGTAAAAGAATCATAGCACGGGCCGCCGAGATGGTGCCTTGATCCCGGTTCAAACCAAACCGGTTGAAAGTTGTGGGGGAGGACAAAGGAGATTGATCAAAAGATCGCACTGCAGGAATGAATGGCGAACAAAGGGAGAGAGCGCCGTTCACCAGGGATGTCGATTCCAGCAGAGTAGCACGCGTATCATGCGTACCAAATCGCAAACACAACGAGATTGATTCCGAAAGGAGGGGGTAGAGAAAGGACAGGATGAAACGAGGGGGAGCTCCGGATGGACTGCGCATCAAGGGACGTACAGGGGCGGTGTCATTTTCGTTCCTTTGAGCCTGTTTGCAGGAGTCAAAGGAGGGCAATCATACGAGTGAGGTTTGTGGACGGAATGAGGTTCGCGAAGGGAAAGAAGGTCCCGGGCAGACCAGCCCGGGAAGACGACGGGGGCACGTCCGAGGACGACGGATTTACGTAATCCTTGATTCGATCTGTGCGGTGCATGACTTTGGGATCGCCAAGGGTGAGCAGAGGTCCAGGTTGCCAGATAATCGAGAGCTGTGATTGACTCGTCTCAACACCTTCGACGAAAGCACAGCACCTCTTCTGCTCCTGTCAGCCTCAGTAAGATACGCTTCACTTACCGGTCGACGATCGCTTCAAGGGATTCCTCGATGTCAAAGTATATCTCATTGGTCGCATGCCGTATCCCAGGTCTCCGACCATGATATGGGAGCCGAGAAGGTGCATTGTTGGGAGATATTTACAGACGCGGAGCTCATTCTCATGAGCGACTGGCACCAGGAATCGCAATCCTTCCCTCTCCACTTGATACGATCCCGCCCCGGAAATCCCCATACCTCCTCCAAGCCGGCTCAGCGTGTTGACCCATATCACCGGCTCCAGCTCATCATTTGCCGCTCGTGATCGTTTCGAAGCATGATGGAAGGCGTCGATGTGTACTGAGGGTTAGGAGGGTGGGTGAGGAGAAATGTGAGGTGATCAAGGGTTCTCTAGCCAGAGTGAGCAACAGCAATGGAGCAGGAGGCACAGCGGGAAGTTACCCAATCGAGTCAAGGATGATGCAATGTATGGACTTCCTTTGCCCTCTCATGCTTGCCGCTGCAATTCATCATCTCGAAACAGGCCAGGCACCAGACATCACGTGGCGGATAGTGTGGATTTCTTTACCCGTAACGCATTTAGGTCTCACGGCCGTCTACAAGTATCCCTGCACACTCGACTTTCTCCCTCCTTCCCTTCATCCCCACAAGACCCTCCTCGACATCGCCTATCCCGAGCCCGGACCGTCCTCACCTGAACCCATCGTCCGATACCTCGCCGTCAAGCATGGCGAATACCACCCTCGCGGTCATATCAAGTGGACGGTGTCTGCACCCGATGACGATGTTTGTTGGTCGGCCGTCCCTTGATCCTATCAGCTGAAACCGCTGCTTCAGGTCTTGGTAGCGCGCGATGCTTTCCGGATATCGACCCTCTCGCTCGGATCAGCAAGCGAGCCGATGCCACCGGAAGTGATTGCTCAGTACAGCGCCATCACCGAAAGCAGCGGAGTCATATCAGCGCTCTCTTCCGGACATCTCACACTGCACTCCTCATCATCGTCTTCGGAGCCAGTACCTGCTCAAGCAGGTGCAAGTCCTCTCATGGCGCTCTCGTCATCCAGTCCATCCGCAACTACTTTCGCCTTTGCGGGCAAGGAAGTCGACGTCGGGACGTCGAGCGGGACCTTCTCTTCTTCTGCGTCCACTTCCAATGGACCCTCTCTCAAATGAAAGACGAATGCTCTGAATCCTGGCGATAACTGGCGTGCTAGAAATGTACGTATCCCCTCGTCTCCTTGATCGTAATGACTTGACACCGTGTGGCTTAGATACCGAACAACCACCTCGCCATCCGTCCACCCATCCACCACCTCGCCCTCGCCCATCTACCAAATTCCGAGACTTCAATCGGGAGCGCTACCAAAGCAGGCAGATGAGGCGCTTCGATACGCGTCAGCAGAAACCTGTTTCAGACTGGAAGGTAGCGAGAGAAGATGGGGTAGGGTGCGTCGCGCCCGGTGCCGAACAGTCTGTCCGGTTCCACTACTTTCCTATTTCCAGCCAACGATGGCTGTGCTTTTTTATGCATCCATCATAAGTCACAACAGTGGTGCTCCCACTGACATCTCAGTGGGAGCACCATAAGTTACAACAGATTCGACATCTTGCGAGACTAATTCGCTGGATACGACAAGTTCTTCGTGTCTATCGTGTCTAGAACGTGTATATCTATGATAGATACGTGGTTCAGAGAAAGGAGGGCTCGGGGCCCGATGCCGAGGGATGTACTGGCTTGCTTCTCGCCCCGCTCGGATGCTGGTCATACGGACGAGCCAGACGGGATTCATGATTTTATTAAGGGCTGAATCCGAGAGGCGGGAAAGATCAACAGGCTTGCAACGCGTGCATATCACTGTAGATGACCAAGCGCAATGCCGAAACGAACGAAAGCAAGGCACTGATCGAAAATGACGAAGGTGGTATCGACTTGGCGTGCATATAGGCGGTATATGAGAAGCCGTGTATACACACTCCCGTCCCTGTCTATCCACCCTAATCCAAGCACTGACATCCCATCCCACTTCCTTCGCCGCAACCTTCCGCTAATGCGACATCCGTACACCCGAAGATCACGGGCCACGTCCTCTCTAGCGCGTGTCCTGCTCCATTTCGTCAGTCGCTTCCCTTTCACTCCAGCCGGCGGTGAGACGAAGTATGGCGACTCACCCAATGTCGGATTGGCCGGCTCATTGTTCCACCAACCCTCCTTCCATATCCAGTGATCCGGTGGCGCGTGGAACAGGTCCAGCAGCTTCTGATACGTTTCCCGCTTATTCTGCAGAATCCGCTTCCTGCTCACCACAAACTGTCCAGCCCATGTTGACTGGTCCCATCAGCGACGATTGATCGAATTGGAAGGGCTGACGCACAAGGACAGGAACAGGAGGACATAGCTCCTCGGTGAAAGCGCTGTATATATCTGCCATCCTGGGAAACTCGTTGCCTTGGGCGTCGACTCCGCATGTTTGGGTGTTGTAGGGACCGAGGGACATGAAGCCAGTTTTGGGAGAGAGCGTTTTGAGGCGGGGGAGCATGATCCAGTCCCAGGCTAGGTGGGGCTACGAGCGGTTTCAGGTCTGTGCGGAATTGCGAGATGACCATGGAAGGCCGAAAGGAGGTGGAAACACGGAGACCACGAAGTTGGAACGAAGAAGGAAGAGGGACGGAGCAATCAAAGGAGCTAAGGGGAGATTGGACATGGGACGTAGGACAGTTTTGCAGGAGAGCTCTCGCACCTGCATAAAGATAGTGTATTTGGCAAGATTGGTCAAAGCGCTGTCGTAGTGTCTCGTGATATGTGTCTGGAGACGTCTGAGCTACTCGAAAGATCTCACTGATGGGACTGGCTTACGAGATATGTATCCCCCTCCCGTCCCACATTCGGCAACCAAACCACCTCATCCGCGAACGCCAATAGCCCGTTCATCGCGTCCCCCGAATGCTCCCCGTTCTTGGTATAGATGATGACTCGATGTCGTGTGAAGAGGGGTAATCGATCGGTGACTTGTCGGATCGCATCGGCCATGGTTTCATTGCCTTCGTCGAAATAGGCCATCACGCTGCGGCTCGTCAGCGGGGGGCGGGGCCTTTGGGCGTAAAGGGCGAAAGGAGGGCATGGATCATAGGAGATTCATGATCGCAGAGGTATGCTTCGGTCTGGACAGAAGGTGAGTTCCCACTCACATGTCATAATCGGCAGTGGGCAGCCATGTGTATTTCCGTACACTTTGCTCGGTCCATCGTGTCTTCGCGATATCGAGCGGAAGGAAGTTGACCTGGGCGAAGAGGTGAAGGAGGAGGGTGACACCGGCGAATACGGAGATGATACCGCCTAGTCGCCAAGGCAGACGGCGGATTCTGCCCATCAGCCATCGATCCACTCTGAAATGTGTCGAGGTCGCCGTCATGCGGTAGTCGAAGTGGAAAGTGAAGGTGGAAAGTGGTTGATTAGATTGCCCCAACGGAAGCTTTGCTCAACCAGGCACGGAAAACCTGTCGTCACCCCTGATCATCCCTGATGACGCGTGAGATTCAACGAATCATGATACCTTTGACTGCGCCTTCTTGTCCTGACTCACGCCAACGCCAAGAATGGCGGCGCCGTCACCTCGAGTGCTCATCACGGCGGCATTCATCCTCTCCGTCCTCCTCACCACCGTCCTGCTTTACTCGGGCACATCATTCACCTTCCCCAACCTTTCTCATCCATCAACTTTCATTAACCATCCTTCCGACACCATTAATCGTCATCTGTCCGCTTCGGAATGCATGACCCGTTTTCCGGAGCTCTACCTCGAGGCGGACCGCGCGAAGAAGTGGTATAGAGCAAAGGGCGGCATCAGGAAGGAGGATGTGGACGATGCCGAGCGGGATGACGGGCAAGCTCGGCTCGTGATCCTCGACAACAAAGTATGCTCTTCTTCCGGTGAAGCCAAACTCTGAAGGGACATAGCTGTTCGTGAAGGGCTTCTATGGGAGTATCAACAGCCGCACGCACGCGGCTATGGCGGCGGTGTACAGAACCCTTCTTACCAGTCCCGAACCCCTCCCCGATGTGGAGTGAGCCCACTTCAGCCTCCTTCATTGATGCTTCACTGATCGGATCAGCTTTGTCCTCCAAACAGGCGACGGAGGAGCAGGCGAGTATCCCCACTTCGCACTCGACCGTGCTCCTGAGCAGGAACAGCTGTGGCTCATGCCTGGTGAGTGTCGATGCCTTCTTTCTCGTGGAGATGATCGACTGACCACTGTGCGTAGATTTTGGCTTCTTTTCGTGGCCCGAACCCGGAATCGGAGCGTACACAGAAGTCCGAGCGGACACACGTGCATACGAGGCTGGCTTGGGCTATCGGGAAAACGTCTCAAGTAGCTGGGAGAAGAAGACTCGGAAGTTGATGTGGCGCGGTGTACCTATGGTCGAGGTCCGACAGGTGAGAGGCTCGATGCTCTGACCCGCTGTCTCACGTGCTTATGCTCGACCTCGATAGCAACTCCTTCGAGCGAGTCACGATCAGCCCTGGTCCGACGTCAAAGAGCTAAATTGGGGTGCTATCAACCAAGACGCAGAAGGCCGCGAGAAGAATAATGGGGATCTGAAGACTATTCCCGAGCACTGTCAATTCGCCTTCCTGGCTCATGTCGAGGGATGGGCGTACTCCGGTCGCCTCAAGTAGGTCAACCACTTCTTTTTGAGTGGACTCGATTGATGAGTGCTCAGATACCTGCAGCAATGCCGCTCGGTCATCGTCACCCATCCCTTACGGTATATTCAGCACTATCACCACCTCCTCAATCCGGATCCAAACTCATCGCACCAGAACGTCGTCGAAGTCCCTTTTCCGCTGGAAGAGCACCTTCCGGGTGTTATGGAAGAGCTACTGGATGAAGCGAATGCGGACAGAGTAGAGCGGATAGCCGAGAATAGCTGGAGGGATATGCGCGAGCACTGGATCAGTCCCGCAGCGAAGTAAGTCTGATTTCCCTTCCAGACATGAACGGGCTGAGTTTGACTCGTCGCAGTGAGTGTTACTACCGCTATGCGCTACGAGCGTACGCGTCGGTGCAGACTTTCCAGCCGGAGCTGGAAGAACGGTCTGTGCCGTATGAGAGTTTCTTACTTATGGGTACGACGCACTGGGATCCCCATCGATAGTCTCGGCATGCATACACGTACATGTCACCGTGATCGATAGAATACTCTTGACCATCTCAGACAAATGAAAGGATATTCCCTCCTTTGATGGACGTCCGAGAAGCTGGTAGGAGTGTTTTACGTCTGGTTCATGTGAAGCCTTTTCTTTTATCCTGATCCCTACTGCACGTTCCCACCAGACGAAGCGACGTATCATGACTGACCCCTCCTCATCACCTCACCACGCGATATTGAAGATGCATTTCGGGAATACCGGAATTTGCTGTTAGATCGCTGTGCATGCTTCTCGGTGTGACCTGAACTTGCATCAAGACTCAGGTCTCATCCACTCCCCATCTTCTTCCCCGCCAGACTCCGCAGGCTTCTCCCGCTCCCGCTCCCAGATCCGCCTCACATCGACCAGCCCCGCGCTACCATCCACCTCCGCCAACCTCTTCCCAACGAGCACAGCTTGCCTCATCCCCTGTTCCAGCCACGACCGCTGATTCATCCCTTTCTCCCCTACATACCATCAGCACATTCTCCCCTTCACCAGTCCCAGATCCCGACTCACGTCGGATATGCGCCACCAGCTCATCCGCATCCGCCCTCCTCCTCTCTTCCCCCGCAACCGATCCAGGTCCTGAATCCCACTCGCTCACCGGGATCCCCAGTAGTCCGAACACCTGATCTAGCAATTTCCGATCTTCTGCACTCCACGACTCCTCCTTGGACCGCCCGAGCAGTCGCTTGCCGCGGTGAATCGCCTCGTCGTCGAGTACTTCCGCTTCTGGTTCCGGGAGGTCGTCCGCTTGTCGCAAGAGACGGAGGAAGTCCTGGATCTCGAGACGATGTGAGAGGGAGTCGGGGCGGTATTGACGCCATGGATCGAGCGAGTCGATGAGGTCCCATGGGATCGCGGTGGTGTGGGCGTTCGTGACTTGCGAGTGGAGGTTGATGAGTCTGGCGGAGAGCGAGGGAGTTCCGGTCCGGTTCCCATCATCGTCTGTCCGGGTATGCGTGAGTAAGCTTTGAGTATCGATGACAGGTGGACGAGGATTGAGCCATTGTCGCCGAGTCATCTCTTCTTTTGTGAGGCGCAAGGCCTTGTCGTACCCATTATGAGCGAGGTAATCGAGCACGAACGCCGCCGTAGTCTTGTCCTCCGGTCCTCGAAGCGGTGAGGTCTTCGGGATCCGATCCGGCTTCTTGTCTTTAGCTGTCTCCGCCTGGACCGAGTCTACATCGATGGGTACCCGCCTAGCGCTTGTCTGGTCGCATAGCCTTGGCGCGAACGCTACCTCTCTCGGCCGAGTTGCCACACTCCACGCTTCGTCGCGAAGTTTCCGGACATACCCATCGATGTCGAACAGGAATGGGCCACAGAAGGATACGGCGATGGCTTCGCGTGGTGTACGCAGGCCGATCGCGGGATGCAAGCCAGACGAGAGGTTCTTGAAGCGGTGACCTGGAACACATCCATCAGGATCACTCGGGCAGAAAGGAGCGAAGCACGCACCGACAAACTTTCCATTCTTGGTGAAGAACGCCCGACCAGTCCCGAAATCAATACCACACCCCACCGTATCTCCCGCTGCACCCGATCAGCACGATCCACCGAGCTCAAGCTCGATGCCGACGTACTGCCCCATTTCTCGCTAAAGCTCTCCCCCAAAGGTGCCCCCTCAAAACTCATCCCATCATCCCCATGCCAGCCCCAACTCCCCCTATCCCACCCTACCAATCTCCCCAGCTCCAAACCCGCTTTCATCCACCCGATACTCATGAAACCCTCTTCGCCCTGATTGAGGACTTCCGCTTCGAAATAGTGTACCCCACAGCTTACTGGTATTGGTTCGTGGGTGCGTAAAGCAGCGGCGTCGGTATCGTTCTGTCTTGGAGTGGGGTGAGTGGTGAACGTTATCTTGGGACGCATCGGTCCTGGACGGCCTGGTACGAATATGGTGGTAAGGGCGAGTCGAGAGGGTCGAGTGGGTGGGACGAAGGAGCACGGGAGAGGGGTCGAGGGGTCCAGAGTGGAGTATGATAGATAGCCCGGGTAATGCGATGGTACCGTGACGGTCGCCTTCTGGATGGCCTCTAGCTTCCGACGTTTTCGCAGCTTGGTAGCCAGGCCATTGATCACCTCAACCTCACTCTCCTCTCTCTGTCGCCTCACACCGTTACTTCGAACGATCAAAGGCTCCGAACCCCTCGCGACATCCACATTGGTCGGTTGCAGTCCCACCCTCTCGTCCTCTTCCGCCTCCCTCCTCTCAACCAGACTCCTTCTCCGCCGATTATTCCGGCCCCGACTCAACGATCCCGTCGCCGATCCCTCTGCCCTGCCCCACCCATCCAAATCGTCCCCAGTGGTATTCTCATGTTGATAAAGCCTAGCCCGTCCAGATCTCACCAACCAGGGATGATCCTCACCTTCGCCATCCTCATTCTCCATCGCATACAAGTCGTTGGGGCTGGGAAGGACCTCCTCGGGATCGTACGCCGGGTGGGAAGGACGGAATATACGTGGTCGATGTCGGCGAGCTACTGTACCCATCGGTCCGTCGGTCTCGCCTCGTGCTGCAGTGGCATTCGAGGTCGCCGGAGCTGAGATGGTTGTTGGAGCTGGGACGTAGCCGAGTCGACGGGCAGCGTCTGATGGCCCATCCCAGCTCCCCTGTCGTTCTCGTCGAGCATCACCGCTTGGCCAGACGTCTTGATACCCCGGCAGGCTGAAGGGGTTGGCGTAGTGTCGATGCGCGCCCGAGGTGACCGTCGCAGGTTCGCTGGGGGCCCGCGGCCTTGGTGGACCAGAAGGAGGTGAGGGATTAGCGTTCCCAAGCAGCTCATCAAGGGTAAACATCGGCGTGATCATACGCGAAGCCCGCCTGCTCTGGGCAGTCGGCGTGCTCGGACCAGCTGCAGTCTCGCCTCGCCGCCAAGGCGGACTCGGACCAGCTGGTATCACAGAGGGATAAGGATTAAGCTCATCAAGCCGTTCCGAGCGATCTACATCTTCGGCGGACCAGCCCAGTTGAGGAGGGCCGGGTGAAGGGAGAGGTGGGCGGGAGGAGGAGGCTGTGATGGATGCGTAGGTGGGGTTGGGGGGACGGGATAAGGGGAGAGGGGGGAAGGGGTCGAGGTGAGGTGGGGATTCGGGGTGTCGGGGCATGGGTATCGGTGGGAGTAGGTGAGAGGATGCAAGATGCTGGAGATTCAAGAGGTCTGGGATGTAAAAAGATGATGATTCAGAGGTCACTGAACTCGGCCAAGGAGAAGTCTTTTGGCAGATCTTACTTTCCGTTTTCACCCTAGCTAATTCAATGAAGGCGACGGAAGCAAATGATGTTCATCATTCCCCACGACGCGTTCCTCGACTTTCCTTACACCTCCCCTAGGCCATCCCCTCATCCTCTCCTCTCTGATCCTCAAAACCCCCTCATCTCTGCACCCATTCTCACAAGGCTCAACACAGCCTAAACTCCAACCCAAACCCCTCATTGGGCGATCCATGTCCGCGCCCGGCTCCCGACCTCCTACTGCGCCTTGCTATCTTCCACCTGAACATCGACCCAGGCATCAAGAATATTCCTACGCTCCTCCTGCTCCTTACGCTGTACCATACGAGGAGAAAGAGTCGTACCCCAGTCCCTATAGTCACCCGTATACGACTGGTGTCTCAAGTTCCACTCTTTCATATCCCGCTCAGCCAGGAAGCTTCCCTTATCCCGAAGCAACCCCGGTCGACTACCGATATTCACCTCAACCACAACCATACCGCCACGGCTCACACCCAGCACAGAACCGATCTGCACTTTGGAACCCGATCTCGCCGTACAAAGGCTATCCCCCTCCACCATCCGCCGTTCACCCTTCCCAGATCTTCCACACACCTCGGACCATCCCTCCTGATCCACCTCGAGACCCGACTCCTCCTGTCCGGATCAAAATCAAGCGTCCAGACCCACAGCCGACCAACGTGCCTCCTGGTGACATGACCGGCACACGAAACTCTCGCTCCTCCCTCTCACATACCGTCGTCAAGACCGAGCCGTACTCCGCGCCTTCCTCTTCCCGACCGGTACGAGAAGCTCGTCTAAATGCTCAGCACAATAGATCAGCGTATCGCGAAGTGAATAGCGACGAAGATGCGGATGGGGAGGATGCTCTGGTCATGAACGATGTTCAGCCTGCTTATCCCGCCGACCCATACACGAGCAGGAGCGGACGGGCAATACGACCGCCCGAGAAGTACAAGGGGGAGGACGATTTCGAAGATCGGATGGTGGAGACTAGTCCGGTACTCCGAGAGGCGCCGCGCCGAGTAGGGCGATTGAGAGGCAGGGTCGCGGATCCGGACGACGAGGAGGGCGAGGAGGATTATAACCCACAACCAACTCGCAATTCATTTCACTCACGTCCCGCCCGCAACCCGCTGGGATTGAATAGGAATGCCGGACCGGGCTATAGAAATATCAACGGGAAAAGTGTCAAGCGAGATGATCATCGGTCCAAACTGGCGGGATCGCGGCATTCTTCGGCAGACGCGGAATCGTTCGAGCCATCCGGTAGCGAGACCGAGGGAGACGTGTCTGAAGATCCCCTACAAAGACCCTTCGACGAGGAGGATGACCTCGAATCCCGCTCCCGATCCCCTTCACCTGCTCCTCGTCGAGCTCGGTCAACGCGAACGGCTGTACGAGGCCCCGTCCGCCGAAGCACCCGTCAATCCACCCGGGCCAACCAGGACCAGGAATCGGATGACGACTTCGCCAAGCCGAAACGCCAGCTCAGACAGCGGACTAGTAAAGTCAATTACGAGCTCCCACCACTTGACATCTCCGCAGAGGTCATGCAGGATGCAATTGCCGGAGTCGCTCGACCGAACGGACGGGGGATCCGATTCGGAACATCCACGACGAACAAGGGGATACCGTGGAGTCTGAAGGTCAGGGAGATGGCGCAGGCTATGGGAGATCCCGATACTTCCGACTCGGTCAGTCCGTCGAGGTAGAATTTGGTGTAGACTGATGGGTTTGAGTAGGATTTGGATTTCGCTAGTCCGATGAAGAATGCTGCCGCTGCTGGACCTTCGAGGTTGGGGGGACCGACTGCGCCGACTGATGTGCTGAATTTCGGGAGGATCAACCCGAAGTCGAGTGAGTTTAGCGGTCTTCCCTCTTCTTCCACAGTCAGATTCTTTCGGACGGAATGTTGACGTGTAACAGGTACAGCTGATGCGGATCCGCTGGGAGTGGACATGAACGTGACTTTCGACAATGTTGGCGGACTGGATGACCGTGAGTCCCCTGAAACGGCTGATTACATTTGAGCTGATCGGGGTCGGGTAGATATCAATCAGCTGAAGGAGATGGTGGCGTTACCGTTGCTATACCCCGAGCTGTTTCAGCAGTTCGGAATCACACCCCCGCGTGGAGTACTCTTCCATGGTCCTCCTGGCAGTGGTAAATCCCTCTCAGCCTAAGCGGGACAAGGAGCTGACTGATCTATAGGTAAGACCCTACTCGCTAGAGCGTTGGCAGCATCATGCAGCACGGGAAATACCAAGATTGGTCAGTCTGCCCTTCATCTCCTGTATTCTCCTGTTTGCTCCTTCGATCTTGGTCCAGTCGCTGAATGGATTCCGCTTCCTTAGCCTTCTTCATGCGGAAGGGTGCCGACGTGCTCTCGAAATGGGTCGGCGAAGCAGAACGGCAATTGCGGATGCTCTTCGAGGAAGCGAGAGCTGCTCAGCCTAGTATCATCTTCTTCGACGAAATCGATGGTGGGTCGCGAAATTTCCTGAACACAAGGTATGAAGCTGACGAGTGTAAACAGGATTGGCTCCGGTGAGAAGCAGCAAGCAGGATCAGATACATGCTTCTCTCGTCTCGACGCTGCTCGCTCTGATGGATGGGATGGACGGACGAGGTAGGGACATCATTGGATTGTGCTTTGAATGAACTCATGAGCTTCGCAGGCCAGGTCATCGTCATCGGAGCGACCAACCGTCCAGACGCAGTCGACTCCGCCCTTCGACGACCCGGTCGCTTCGACCGAGAGTTTTACTTTCCCCTCCCGAACCGAACTGCTCGCAAAGAGATCATCGGGATCAATACGAGAGAATGGGAACCAAAGCTTTCTGACGAGTTCTTAGATCAGCTTGCGATCCTCACCAAGGGATATGGAGGAGCGGATCTTCGCGTAAATCATTCGCCTGTTTCAGTTGGGTGGTGGAAGCTAATGCTGATGATGTGTAGGCGCTGTGTACGGAAGCGGCGCTGAACGCAATCCAAAGACGATATCCCCAGATCTACCAATCAACGGACCGATTACTGCTCAATCCTGGAAGTATCCATGTCAAGGAGAAAGACTTCATGCTGTCAATCAAGAGTCAGTCCTGGATGCAGCAGGATGCCACAGAAGATGTGATCTAAGCTGATATCGGTCACCTAGAAATCGTCCCGTCTTCTGCCAGATCTACCGCTTCTCCCGCTATTCCGCTTCCCGGACATCTATTACCCCTCCTTGCCAAGCGACTCGACAGGCTGACGGCCGCCGTCGACGTTGTCCTACCGCCGAGTAAGCCGAGGACCGCGCTAGAAGAGGCGGAGTACGAGGACGAGGGTGTCGAGGGGTTTGATCAGCATCTCATGGTGCAATGTAGGTCAAACACCAAGTCTACAAGGCTTTCATTGATGTGCGCATCGTAGCCCTCGACAAGCTCCGCACTTTCCGACCTCGCGTGCTCGTACATGGTCCCGCCGGTATGGGACAGGCTTACCTCGGTCCGGCGGTGCTGCATCATCTTGAGGGGTTCCATGTTTTGAGTCTGGATCTGGGGAGCTTGATGGGCGATTCAACGAGAGTCAGTGATACTCCGCTTCATTGCCGTGACACGGCCGCGGATGATATCGTCTGCGCACCCCGCACGAGTCGAGCTCCTTTATTGAGCTGACATCGCCCAGACCGTTGAGGCCACCCTTGTCCAACTCTTCGTCGAAGCCAAACGACATCAGCCTTCCATCCTCTTCATTCCGTCGCTTGGCGCTTTCGCTTCCATCCTTGCCGACGCAGCTCGGACCACCTTCCGAGCGCTTCTTGACGGCATCCCCTCTTCGGACCCGGTGCTGCTTCTTGCTATCACTGAGGGAGACGTCGAAGATCTGCCACGGGACGTTCGCGGCTGGTTTGGGTTTGGAAATGAGATTCGCATTCAGCTTGTTCCGCCTTCCTCTGTGAGGATCCTTTCTTTTCGAAGCATGCGTCTGATGTATGGCAGGAGGAACGTGCTGCATACTTCTCCCCGCTCATCGAGACCCTTCAACGATCACCTTCCGACTTCCCCGATGCCATTCCCCGTCGGAAACGTCTGCTCTCCCCACTACCCCTTGCACCGGCCCTACCTCCTCGCGTGCCTTCCGAAGCGGAGCTCGCACGCGAGGCTGAGCGAGACAATAACGCGAGGAACATGCTGGTTGTCAGCTTTACGGCGCTCGTCGGGGAGTTCTTAAAGAAGTACAGGAAGGTGGTGGCTTCTGTGAAGGTGGGTCTGAGCAAACTCACCGCGGATCACCTTTGGCTTACGCTTGAATGTGTAGGAGGATGCAATGGCCGTATCAAAGTGGTTCGAGGAGCAAGCTGCAGCCCCGGCCGAAGCGGCTGCTGTCCTCGCAGCAGACCCGTTACCTGTCGATGGAGTACATCTACCGTCGGAGGTGTTATCAGGCGGAGCTACCGGCGAATGCTCGCTTCCACCCAATGGCGATGTTTCCCACCATCCAATCGTCCCTCCCGCTGAACCCTCAGCTACGAACGATTCCCAACCGATCTCCTCACCCAAGTCCGTCTGGCAAGCACACGATGTCGACATTGACACTCTCCAGCGCAAACTTGTCCGACACCGCTACTTCACTCCCTCTGACTTCCTCGCCGACATTGCTCTCATCGAAGACAACGCGGCGCACCTGAACGATCCTGATCGTCAAGCGAAGGTGGCCGAGATGGCAGCGAATTCGAGACTCCATGTGAGCGGGTTCGATGCGAAATGGACGCCGGAGTTTGAGCGGTACAAAGAGAGGATGAAAACTAGGAAGGCGGAACGGGAGAAGAGGAAGGCGGATGAGAAGGGGAAGAGCAAGGATGTGGTGGTCGTGGAGGGGGAGGTTGGGGAGATTGCGGAATCGGGGACTCTGAAGAGGGTGAGGGAGGATGATGGGGAGGATGGGAGGGTGGAGAAGCGGAAGAGGGAGAATGGGATGGAACTGGATGTGCCCACCCCGAGTCAAGCCTCCAGGACCGGAACGATCGACACGTTGATCCCTTCGATACCGATCAACACTCCTTCAAGAGCGCTACCTCAGCAGACGACCACGACCATACCTCCCGTCCCCCCCGCTACGATCCCCTCACCTCGCCCGGCACCTCTTCCAACGTATCCACCCTTCATCCTCCCCTCCGAATTCGTCGCCGGCCTAGCCGCGGATCTCAAGCACACCACCTCCCAGCTGAACGTAGACCAACTCGAACAGCTTCGAGCAAGATGTTTTGATCGGATCTGGCGGAGAAGAGGGGATTGGGATAGACGGGAACTGGCGGTGGAGATCGAGGAGGTCGTGAGGGGGTATGTGGAGGAGGCTGAGAAGGCTGCGGAGGAGGATATGGAGTAGGGGGTGCCAGTGTGCGGATGGCTTCGCGATTATGTTATGCTTCAGTATGTGAAGCATATGATCTTACTTTTGCTGACCGGCCCGTTGATCGTGATTGACTGCTGACGAGGAAACCTGTTGATGCCGCCGTGGAACCGATACATGCAATATTCTTCGGAGACCCATTACAGACAGAGTGATGAATGGTTGGTACTAATCAGTCTTTTCGTTGCTCATCCCGAGGCAGACTCAACGAATCGAATCTCCCGTCCCTTCCCTTGTCTGGACCGAGGGGATGCTCTTGAGGCTCCGATGTCTGGGAGATGACAACCGGGTGCGTCCGAGTCTTTTAAGGGTATGACGGACAGCTCGAAGTCGGTTGACAAGTATGCACGAGACCAAGGGGAGAATCAGAAGCGGATCGAAAGCTATAGATACCGAGGGCAGGCGGCGGTGAAGACGAGTACTGGAGGTACGAGCTCGTCGCCGGATACAAAGAGGTCACTTCGGCAAAGATTGAGTGACTCGTCTCCGCCAGCGCTCTCCCGATTGCATGGGGCTCGTACGGATGGAGATACGTGATGGATCCGAAGCAAAGTAAGCTGAGGAGAGTGTGAATCTTTGACGCGGATGAACGCTCGTCTGGGGAGCTGGGATTAGATCTCGCCATGGGATGTACCAAGGATGATACGCAAACGGACATACGCTGATGGTTTCACATCTGATTGTGGAAATGTGTTTGTATTGGGGCCAGGTGGCAGGGTCGCTGGACTGAGCAGGTGAACGACTTTCCGCCCAAGGTTGAAAATATTCAGTCCGTGCGGATCAGGCATGCTTATCAGGAATGGCTAGTGATCAAGGGGCATGGTATTATCATCATTCGAAATGCTGCACGCTCCACGCGATTCCAGTTGGGCTTCCGATGAGGATAGAGCTTATCACTGTGAATGGGATGCGATGAGCGGGCATCCATAATGTACCTCAAGGCTTGACCAGTCTTCAACAGTTCATGGATACATGCTAAACAGTATTACCGCTACAGACTAATCAAGCATGCTCAACCCATACCTCAGCTCGTCCGACTCTCCTTCAGCAGCAGCCCGTGCGTCAGACCCAGATACGATCTGAATGAGATCCGTGCAAACTCATTCTCGTACAGCTCACGCGGATAGTCTGCACCAAGCTTGTACGCGGCCGCCTGCAAAATTAATCAATTCCCCAGTCAAACCACGGAGAGAATCAGACCGACCTGTCCAGAGATGACCGCCACTTCGTGTGCATTAACCATCGTCCAAGCTGCAGCGTATGTCGTATGCTTTGAATTCCGGTTCAATGCCCAGACTAACGGGACGACGAAGGCGTAATGGGTCCAGCTGTGACAGAGCTGATGCCACCAGTCCTCCCGAACTACGAATGGACATCAGTCAAGAACCCAGAAGCGTACTGATGTAGGCGGACTGATCTTGTCCTTGCGGATCTCATCTTTCGACCATGTCTCCTGATGCTTCTTGTTCAGGAAGATAGTCTGGAAGATATGGTCCTTTTGAGGCTTGTCCTTGTCAAGCTGGTACTGAAAGGCCGAGCAGTCGAAGCACATTTCCTGCGCACACGTCAGGTCTGGTTGTGAATGAGAGGAACGCGACTCACCAATTTCCGTGCGTCGGAAGGTGTTTCTTTGATCAGGTACATTCTAAGCAAGCGATATCAGTGGAGCTTTCGTGGATTGCAATGGGGACTCTGGACTCACGGCTGGAACTTCTCCTTTCCACCCTGTGTCCGCTTCGTGTCGTCCCTTCCTGATATGTTGTTGACCGCCTGCTCGTGGTCGAAGTCCATAGTGTACCATTTCTTGATATAGTCTATGTCCTACTCATACCGTCAGTGTCCCATCACTCAACGGAATTGGTAAGCTCACTGTATGTGTAACCGTGATATCATCACTCCACTTTGTATTTCCCAAAACGAACCTCTCCATCATCCCGGCATCCTTCCCTAATACTCGCTTTGCGGTATCGGCAAGTATGCAAAGGACGATCTCGTCGAACTCCTCTTTGGTAGTGGGGAGATCGTGATCTTCGGCGACGGGGTTGTGGAGATCTTTCTGTCGGCGACGGGGTCGAAGGGAGACGCGGACTTTGGGAGATCGGGAGTGTACTGCGTCGAGCTCTGTATTCAAGCGGACCTAAACAACGGATCAGTTATCCTGTTCGTGATATCCCATCACGCTGCGATAGAAGTAGGGAATATGATCGTGACCCTCACCTTGACACCCCGGCTTTCCAATGTCTCCCGCCACTTCCCGTAAAACTCGCTCGACTCTGGGAACACTACCATCGGCGGCAAATTCGATGACAAGCTCTTCTCGTCGATCGGGTACCACATTCCATACGTCGGCGAGGTGTATAATCGCTCCACCATGATACTAGGCAGATCAGGCGTTGCGTTACCGGTTCCTGCTCTTATCAGTACGGTACTCATCGGGTCGTATCTCTTGATGAGCTCACCGAGGAAGAGAGCCAGACTGGTGAGATGTTAGCGATAGTAGGAGAGATAGTTCGGAACTGACCTAGGATAAACCATGAAATTGATAAACTCCTCACTCAACCCCCACATCTTCAACGACACCTTGATCGGTATCAACGCGAAAAACACCTCGAACCATCGCATGAACTTGATGGCGAATTTGAATCGCTTGATGTCTTTGGCGTGGGAGGCGACGAGTTGGGTGGGGAAGAGGTTGGTCCAGAACTGGAGGACGGAGCGTCAGCACTGTGCATTTCTGTTCTCTTGACCAGATGACATACCTTGTCTCCCTTGCCGAAAGATACTTGCAGATCGACACTGGGCTCATATAGCTCGATCCGGCGAACCTGTGGCGGAACTCACGGTTTCGCTTCGAACCCAAGCTTCTGAAAGTGGTGGAACGTGTGTCTACATCTGATCAGTACTCGCTGAATCCCGCCAACGACGCGCTCACTGATATATGTAACTCCCTCCCTGTACACCCTGATTCATCCATTTACTCCCAAACCTCTCCTCGTCAATCGGGATTGAGAACGCCTGTCCACCGCAATAAGGCTGAGCATCTAGCAGAATTTGCCCATCAGCCAGTGGAGAGGGACGTCGGCGAAGTGAGAAAGACCCACCGATGAGAGTCACCTCGAACCGATCGGGATGATTCGACAATCCATCCGCACAGCTCATCCCAGCAGCTCCAGCTCCCACCACGAGCACGCGTTTCGGCGCCATCGTATCGGCACTTGATTTGGAAGAATTGTGGGCTGTCGAGCGGGTTTGGGTGGAGGAGCGCTGCATTGAATGATGAGGAAGATGAGTGTATCGATAGGATGTGAGATCGGGTTGATCGGGATCGGCACAAGAGGTGGATGAAAGTCGGGGAAGGGAGATCGGAAAATCTCGGACCAGGCACAGTTCGTCCCATTTGTTGATTGATCTATCCACGTTAGTCACACCAATCACCTCATAAATTCGACTAAACGCCATTTGCAGATTGTGGGAGTGACTCTCGTCAGTGTCATCGCCGAGGAATGACAAGCACAAAAGGGTATTGCTTGTCGCAAAGCAGCACAACGAGTTGTCCATGCAATGATCCATCAACAAGCACGAATGAAACTGTCCGAAGATAGGCAACAAAACCACCGTCGACCGCTCAGAACACCGTCACCGCCACCGCCATCAATCCACCGACGACTGCTCCGACCGATCCCACGACCCTCTCTCCCGCAGAAGTCGCGCCTGAAGTAGCCGCCGCTGCCGCGACTGCCGCACTAGCACTCGCCTTTGCACTCATGGACGTCACCATGCTCGTGGTCGTAATCTTCGAGGTACTCTTCGACGTCGTAGTCGCTGCGGCAGTCCCATTACCGGTGGTGGTCGCCACCGCTGTAGCGTTCGCCGCGGAGCTATTCGATGCGACCGTTGCAGCGGCGAGGTTCGCGCTGGATCCACCGATGGTGGATACTGTGGTGCACGCGGAGGTCGACCCTGGAGGGTGGGCAGCGGGAGTGGAAGCTTGGCCTTGGGAGAAAGTGGACCCGGAGTAGACTCCGGGTTCGAGAGCGGGGTCACCGAGACAAGTGTCGAAGCCGGCATCCTGCGCGTCAGAGTTAGCGAGCGGCAACGGGATCCGAATTTCATTCAGAATAAAGTGTTGAGCCCATAGCGAGGCAAGCAAAGCAAGAAACATCCGGACTGATGGCGCTGGAAGGCTGACAATGAGTAAGACGGCTCACCTGGCTTCCCGGGATCGTAAATGAGCAATCGACTGCTAGATGTGAGTATTGTGATTCGCCCACACAAGGGCGACTTACGGGTATCGTAAATGTGCTGACACCACCCAGCCGCATCTGCGCATCCTCATCAGTACGCGTCCTCTGCTCAAACTGAGAAGAAGAACATACTTGGTCCGTCCTGGCACGCCCTCACGCAGAACTCATCTACCCCCATCAGCGATGTTCGGTCAATCCAAACTAGAGGTAAAGACGACTGAAGAGAGGAAAGGGAGATTGACTCACTCGCACCCATGAAGCTCGTCCACTCATGTGTCTGCTCATACGACCCGTCAAAGGCGTTTGTGAATACCAGTCCGCCTTGGGGATTGCCCAGTCCAGTCCACGCTGCGTCGGTCAGTTTTACTTCACGCACCCTTGACTGAATACCAACAATGTGGCTACAAACCATCAGTCAGACAGTCAAGTGCAAGGTAGAGAGGTCTCACGTCAAGCTCGCCGCCCTCATCGTCCGCCGGGATCAAGATCTTCGTAAACTGCCACCAGATCAGCCAATGCTCCTTTATCTGCATTCGAAAGAGAGCTACGTACGTCTCCACTCCCGGTGACCTGAACGTACGACACCTCATCACTCACAACCTTCACGAAGTGTGCGCCCGTGATCGTCCCAGCGGGTATGAATCGGGTCCCATACCCGTCATTCAAGCAATAACTATACCACATCAGCGCTCATCTTCTCTCGCCCAGCCCCGTCCCGCCGATACAGCCGGACTGTAGGGGGAGAGAGCGGACCCACCTGACGACGATCTGCTCCACGTTCCCAATCTTGGCCGTCCCATCCCCCTCATCACTCTTACCACTCGGTGGTCCCCACACACAAAAGTCATCGACGCTATTGAGATACAAGTTCTGGCATTCTGAGGTCTGGTTGGAGGCTGTTCCACAGGCGTTTGTACCGGATTGACCTGTTTGGGAGGTGTCGGGTAGGTTTGAGGGGGAGTAGGTGGCGGTGTATTGGGCGGAGGTGAGGGGTGCGAGTAGAGCGAGTAGGGGGAGGAGGGATATCGTGGTAGGCATAAGGTATCGTCTATCGTTATCGTGTTGTACGAGACGAGACGAAGAAACTGGATCAGCCTGTTAATAAGATCAGTCTACCGAAACCGAGAGAAAGAGAGAGAGGAATGCAGAGAAATGCAGAGAAATGCAGTGATCGAACAATTGCGAGAAATCAGTGAGATACCCGAGCATGCCCGGTCGGCCTCCACCGCATCAAGGGTTACATGTTGATAAAAGATATGGCCGGCGGCCCTTCGGTGCGGTAAGCACAGCTTACGGCACAGCGGCTAAAGTTTGGATAGCATATTTCGATCGATCGAGCTCTCGGCTGTCCTTGTGGCTGACTTCACTTCAAACCTCCATTCTCGAGCTGGAAGAAGCGTGTGAAGGCATCCTTGACAGTCACTTCCTTCGGCCGGTCTGTATCCTATCAGCTTATTCTCGAATGCACTTTGTCCAGAATACTCACAGGTGATCCCGAGCTCGTTGATCGACCTCTCGTTACTCAGGTCGTACACTCCTGGGTCTTGGTACATGTATTTCCCAGGCGTACCCTCGCAGATTCGATACGCTTCTTCCGGGAAGAGCTTGCGGAGCATGTCGGCGAACTCCTGGAAGTCGTATGCTGTTGATGAGGTGTCAGCAAGGGTGCCAGATCTGTTGATTGCACTTCGAGCGGGAAGGAAGGGTGTTGGGTAAGGGTTGCCGCGAAAGAAGAGGATGATGGCGGGATAAGAGAGACATACCGCTAGCCCGCAGGATGAACCGTCCCTGCGCCTTCCTGACCACCGCCTGATAATGGGCTTCCGCGCAGTCCCTCACCTAAGGCACACCTCAGCTAGGGCATGCTGTATGCGGCGCGAAGAAGGAAGAACCTACATCGACGTAATAAGGGAAGAGCGTCTCCATGATCGGCTTATCCTTCCCGCTCATCAGCATCCACATGAATTCCGTTGACATCCCGCCGTGGGACAGCGAGGTCATCGGCTGGACTGGGCGCCGTCAGCGCCGATTCAGGGCAGAACGAAGGGTTCTTCGAAAGAGGAGAGAAAGAAGTGGACGAGCAAAGACGAGCGAAGCAGAACAGAGCGTGGACATCTGTAACTTGGAGAAATTATTACTCACTAGGTGGCCCAAAGATCATCGTCGCATTCATCGTCGCCAAACTCCAAGTATGTCCCGTCCTCTCCTGGATCGACCACGCTTCTTTCTCGGCGTACTTTTTCGCGCCCATATAGTAGAGGTATCCCGCAGAGAAAGCGCCATTCCTGCACGGAGGGTCAGCATAACTTATCCTTCCGGCGCCCAAGGGGAACCCCAAAGGCTCGGTTCGCGGCAAAGCGGAGTGTGTGAGCGAGACATACCCTTTCGACTCGTTCTTGACCATCTCCTCCAGCTCCTCGATCGTATACGGATTCCAATCGTCCTCATCAATAACCCTCCCCGCCTGGGTATTCGGGTGCGTCCGATGGTCGCCTACTGCACCTACATCCAACACGTCAGCACGGCTCATCCTTCTTCGACTATCTCGGTCATCCCCCCTCTCCCCCTTCCTTCCACTCCCCATCTCACCCCCTACCCTCCACCCCCTTCTCCCCCCAGGTGACTCACCATAACTACTAGTCGTCACCACACTCTTCACCCCCTCCTCCCTCGCCGCGGCCTCAAGGACTCCCCTCGTCCCATTAACCGCCGGATCGAGATGTTCCTTCCCAAAGCTCTCCTCACCAAACGCCACAGGTGAGGCGGTATGTACCACCGCGTCGACGCCCTTCACCGCCTCGCTCCAGTCGGTTTTCGGGTCTTCTAGGGGACCGGTTACGATTAGGGTTAGTTGGCCGGACGTGGCGTATTGGGCGAGGGCGGGGGAGGAGGATACGCGTGTGATGGAGGTGGGGGTGCGGACGGTGCCGCGGACGGACCAGCCGCGGGTTAGGAAGGAAAGGGCTACGTGTGGGGCGAGCTGGGGCAGATCAGTATCATAAGGAGGTGGAGGGATCATGGAAGGGGAGGGGATGTACGAAGCCGGTGATTCCGGTGATGAGCACTGTAGGCATCTTTGACGGCGACGACAGGGATCAAGTGCAAGACAAAAGTCAGGTCAGGTGAATGCAAGGGGGATCCGGATGGCAAGACATGGAGAGAAAGTAACGCCCTTTGTAGTGCATCGAGCTGTGGAGGTGAAGTGGAGGTCGAGCGCCTCTCAAAGGGAAAAATGGAGAACGGCGGAAGTGGAGGCGAGACATTCGTCAATATCCTTGTCGAGTGATTGACTTTCTTGGCATGAATGGTTGGCTCGTAGCGTACACTCCGCATCGAGGTCCTGGTATAGAATCCCCCTTGTAAGGGGCCTTGTAAGGGGCCTTGTAAGGGGAACAAAACCAGAGGGAGATTGAACGGATAAGAAGTCTCCGAGACATGACCTCCACCTCCGCCCACCTCCACCTCCGCCTCCAGCTTCTCTCAAGACGGCACCTGCCTACTGGGTTGACAAGCACTGTCCACTAAGGTATCGATGCATGAGGATATCAAGACACGTCGCTCCATTCAATAAGGTAACCCCCCATCGCCTCCACCTCCCGGCTCATCCAGATCCCTATAACTCACTCTCCCTCGCTTCGCTCTCGGGTCCTCCCCACCCGCCGGCGGAGGAGGCAGCGGCATCGGAGGAGCGTCCGCGAACCCTCCGACCCTTTCCGCCAATCCTCTCCCCTGCCCGCCAGCCCCACCATTCCCAGTCATACCCATCAACATAGCCTGCTGCATCTGCATCATCATCATCATCTGTTGCTGCGCCAGGTTCATCCCAGGTTGACCATTGTTCATCGGGCCATTCCCAGAGTTGCCATTGAAGGACGGATTGAACATTGGCGCGCCCATCGGGTAGTTCTGCTGATGAGGAGGTAAGGATGGTTGGACTGGGGCGAGGATCCGGTCGTTCACTGCTGCGGGAGTGGTGGATGTAGGTTGGATATGTTGGGGGTCGAGGACGAAATTATTGAGCGTAGAAAACTGCTGGGGTCAGCTAGTCACCCAGATTCGCGAGGCTGTACTCACCTCTTCGATTTTGGCGTTGGTGATCTCTGGGTGCTTCACTGCGATATGCTTGATGACGAACTCCGGTGCTTTGAACAGCTTATTGCATTCTTTGCATCGATACTTGCTCGCCTCTTCTTGCTTGATCAGAGGTGCGCACAACTTCCTGGACTCCCTAGCAAGGCGTCAGCACCGCTCGTAGCTGGGCTTGTTCACTCACTCCTCGATGTCTCGTCCGCCGTACTCAACCACATCGACTTCACCTAGCAACGGCTTGATCTTCGTATCCAATACCTCCGCCCACTTCTCCTCCTGCGATTTCGGCGGGAACAGATTCCGACGTGGAGCCTGTGCCTCCTTGACCTCCGCTTTAGCCCCATCCTCCGCCTCGCGCATATCCGCGTCTTCCCTATCCTCATCACGCTTCTCCTCCCCGATCATCTCGCCGTTGCCTTCGGGAACCGGTTCGACCTCGGACTTGGCATCGGGGTGAGGTCGCATATGAGAGATGCATTTCCGGTGAAGCTCCTCGGCGAATGACATTGGGGCGACGCAGTAATAGCAAGTCGATAGCCCATGGCGAAGGTACGAGACCCACTGGTCAAGTGTGATTTTTGCCTGAGGGATCGAATCACGTCAGCAAAGCTCGCATTACTTGGAGAAACCCACCCGTCGAACCCGCTGCTCCTCGTTCAGCTCCTCCTCGTCCAATTCGTGCTTCGCCAAAATCCGCGCCGTTGTCTCTTCGATCATGACGCTGCCCCGTTCTCGCAATCCCGGCAGTTTTGGTTCAGAATCCTCTCCTTCGGGTTGCACCCCATCCTCGTCGTCCCCCAATAATTCCTCCTCCAGCTTCATTGCAAGTGCCTTGGCCTTTTCGCAGTCGAGGACAAGCCGGTCCAGGGAATTAGCGATCGGCTGAGTGACCCTGGTCTTGCCGACAATAGGTGTAGCATTGACGCCCATATGGAAAGTGAAGTTGTCGATCTGCTTTGATCAGCAATTTGTGTACTGGTGAACGGAGAGCATACCCTCTGCCCATCTAATTGGCGCACGACGGCTTCCACATCCTTGCCGGAGGCGAACTGCGCCCATGCTACGCGATGGAAGGACTTCTTCGTTGCAGGCTCGGTCAGAGCAAGGTATTCGAAGCCATCGGCCTGGCTGAATAGCTAACTCAGGATTAACAAATAGCCATGAAGTGGCGTATGAATAGCTCACTCCCTCGAGTTCCTTCCTGCTCGCAGAAGGTGTGACTGTTTTCACGAATACCTGTCGATCTCTCGGCGCAATCTCAACCCGTAAAGGATCGTTCGCAACATGATCCTCGCCAAGCGCTCTATCCAGTCCCTCTGGCTCAGCCTTCTCGCTCTGCTGCTTCTCGCTCTTGTCTGCGAAATCTCAGCTAGAGAGAGATGTGTCGAGGGAGCGTACCAGTCAGGTCGAAGTTGACCTCGTCGTGCTCGCCAGCCCGTAGTGCATCAAGGTACCTTTCGGCTGTGGGCACTCGACCTTGTCGATTGATCCGACGACGCTGAGCAGTGAAAGTCGACAGGGCGGAGTACCGCTCTTGGAACCATGGCATTGCGCGGTGTGAGAGGTATAGCGCGAAGAGCTATTCCCTCAGCTCCTTACGGATCATTGGACTCACCTGGCGTGAGGTATACTCCTGTCTGTATCTCTCGTACCTCTTCCCCATGCCTACCCTCTCTCGTCCTATGCCATCTGCCGCACTACCGCTTTCGAGCTGCTCGCGGACCCGTCGCAACTCCTCCTCGTCGACTTTGGCGGTCTGAGGATGAGATGCGCGGAACCATTCTGCGAATTGGCGGAAGGTAAGGAGAGTGTCGACGGAGGCCGGATCTGGGAGGTTGTGCGACGGAGGAGGCGGAAAGCGGGGCGGTGAAGGTGAACGTAGACGTGGGCGATGGGAAGGAGGAATGGGAGAAGGGGAGCGCCGGCGCTTGGGGCGGTCTGCCTGGCGTCAGCATCCATGCGCGATTGCAAGAAGGATAAGCCAGTATATCCGGTACTGAGCGGCGCGAAGCAAATCCCGGTCGGAATGCCAGCCAACCCACCATAGTTATCTTCATAAGAATGCATATGAGGCGGCGGCGCCCTCCTATCCCAATCCTCCCTATCCATCCTCCGCTCCCATCTTTCGATCTCCGGTTCGGGATCTAGATCGCGGCGTGGGAATTCCCTCTCCCTCTCCCGAGGCGGAGGCGGAAGCTCGGAGTGCCGATAGGGGATCGGAGCGAAACCGGACCTGCTAAACCCGCGTGGAGGTGGTGAGGGGTCGCGGGATGGTGAATGGTTCGGATGAAGGAGCGGGTTGGGTGGTAGGGAATGAAGGCCGGACATCGCGCTGTACTGCTATCAGGTCTTAGTCTACGCCGACCAGCGGGACTGCCTTGGCGAAAAGGAGGCCGTTCTGTACAGGATTGTGGGACCACGCACCTTGGTCTAAGCGACGCCACCAACCGTTCCACCTTTCCGGATGGTTTCCAGGGTACACTGAGAGTCTGAGCCCTACAAAGGAGCTCGAACCTGAAGGATAGTCCCGTAGAAACCTGAATCATTAACCCATCAAGGAGGACGAAAGCCAAAGCGATCCAGAGCGCGTCGAGTCGGATTCGAGTTCGGGTTGGAATGTAGCCCGAGCATGATAGAGAGAAAGACGATTGATGAGCCCAAGATCACTCAAACAAGCTCGAAATGAAAGAGCGAGGATATGTACCTTTTCACCTGAGCCTTTTAGCACCTCCCTAGAGAGGTTGAAGGGAGACGAAGGGGATTTGAGGGAGGAAAAAGCAAGTGGTTCGGGGTTTCGGGGTTTCCTTCGCGTGGTTGTGTCGTTGCGGGGAACCGGTCCGGGGATGGTCAACTCCACTTCTCTTCTATCTTCGCGTTCGACATCAAGGCAGGTCGTACAAAATGGCTCGGCCACTTACGGGCGTGCCTCGCCTTGTCAGGACTGCAGTGTGCGGTGGTGTTCTCCCGGCTCGCGCTGTTCATACATCTCCCACCTTCCTTGGCCCAGCCGGCGACCCCAAGGTCCCAGCCGACGACACGAAGACAGGCGGCACCGGCTTCTTCGGGGTCCGTCTCCCTCTCCCTGCAACTCTCACCCCACTGACAGTACCAGGCATTATTCTACGGGTCAAAGGAAGCCAAAGAAGAAGGCCTGATAGCTTCACCATCCGAACAACACTCCAAACTCGTCGGACGCGGGAAATACGTCCATGAGAAAGTAACACACTCCATCATCCCCTCGCGGAGAGACGAGTATCTCGATGCCGCGGAGAAATACTTCCGGACGCTGATGGAGAGGAGTGGCGAGCTTGGAGGGGTCAAGTTGACGGGGAGTTGGGAGACTATCGTGGGGAGCGTTGGGGAGTTCACGCATATTTTGGAGTATCAGGGACATAGGGGGTATGATCAGACGCTTAGGGCGTTACGGGGCGACAAGGTGAGCCATATCCCTCGAGTGGAGGATGAAAGAGCTGAGGGTGGTGAAAGGAAATGATGTCGTTGTCCAAAGCTTTCCTCCCCTACCTGGTGTCGCGAGAACACCAAATTATGTCCGAATTCTCCTTCTGGCCGTCCTCACCACCACGCGACTCCGGCTTCCCAGACGGCGGGATCTTCGAGCTCCGTAGCTATCAGCTGCAATGTGGGAAGCTACTTGAGTGGGAAGCGGCTTGGCGACGGGGTCTCGATGCGAGGCGGAAATTCGTGGTACGTGCCCTTCTCCAGTCGTCAGGACGGAGACTGACGAGGGCAGCAACCGGTCGGAGCGTTCTTCTCGCAGGTGGGACAGTTGCATGAGGTGCATCATATTTGGCAGTACCCGTATGTTTCTTCCCTCTCTTCGGTTGCGAGATGATGAGCTGATTGGGGGTCAGGGATGTGGCGACGAGGAAGGCTACGAGGGAGAAGGCATGGTCGGTCGGAGGATGGAGCGATACAGTGCAGGAGGTGAGTCATTGCTCTCGTGCACCCATCAGCTGCGATTGCTTTAGGGCTGTTGCGGCCAGCTGGCTAATGATGTGCAGACGGTGAAGCTGGCGCGAACCATGAAGAGCACAATCCTAATCCCGACAAACTGGAGTCCACTTCGATGAGCGGGGATGGCTGCAGGTACAAGTGACGGTATGCATGACTGTAAGAGTAGGCTGCATCATCTCTTCCGTGATCCACGCATGTGAACAGGTACTTCATCGAGCATCGCTTGTACGTCCACGTTCCAGGCCGATGTGCGTGCGTGCAAGCATGTCAATCTCGTCTGGACCTGGGAGTCTGGCGCGGAAGGTGAATACGGAAGTGATGATGGAGGTCGAGAGACGGGAGATGAGGTCGCGGCGGCTTACTGAACATGCAGCATCAGTTTTGAGCTGGGTGAAGGTGGTAGCGCTTTCGGCCGATTTCGATTGTTTGAGGGGAGGTGTAGGTCCACCAGCGATCATGCGAGAAGAATGGAAGGAGCCGTCTGTATGTTGTCGAGGCGAAGTCGGAAAGTAGGGAGGCAAAGGAAGCTCTGTCGGACTGTGGTATCAGTGAGCGGGCTCATTGTCGAGAAAGGATAGGAGAAGATCGCTCACGTCGGCCATGAAGTCCTCCTCTCCCTCCGCTACCAGCAAGGCGATGACCTCATCCCGCAGCTATCCTCACCTCAGCTTCACCACCTTCTCCCACTCAAAGATCGGACCAGCCAATGAGAGGTTCTCGATATTCACAGACCCGATGTGAGCTCGACGATTCGGATCGTCAGGTTATTTGCAAGATCGAGAAGTCGTTCGTCGTGCGCCGTGACGGATTCTTGGGGAAGCGAGCATGAGTCGAGTGAGTGAGGAAGAGAGATGGATGAGACGGCTTCGTGTGATGAGAGCTCGTCTCGCTGATGCTTGTGAAGAAGAAGAGGTCGAAGAGGGAAGTGCTCGGTCGTCAGGGTGATGAGATCGTCTGATGGGGCGGTCTGTGCGTCGCCATCGGTCATCCTATCTTCATCAGCCCTTCCTCTACCGCCACCTCTACTCACTTACATGCCTAATTACCCTCCCCAAACTATACCCAATCGGCTAGGAGAGATGCGAGAAGACGACAGGGAAAGAGCGGAAGAGGCCCGTGCGTCAATCTGATTTGCCCTCAAAACATGTAAGTTACCATTCCTTTACCTGATTTTGACGTTGCTCTTCTACCTCGTTATGTGCTGTAGTCTCAAGTCCCGCTTCTTTCAGCCTTAGTAATCCGTGAAGTGAGTGTCCTTCAACTTTCTACATCCTCCATAACGCTTTTTGGGATCCGAGCGTGCTGGGGGATACATGCCGAGGTGCGACGAGGGGGTGGCGACTCTGACTCTTCCACTACCATACGATATCCCTTTCAGCTCTCCCCTTCTTGAGACAGTCTCAGGAGCCCAATTTTCGAGCGTCTGGTCATCATCGATTCGCTGATTCCCTTGACTACGAGAATGTCCCCGCTGACGCCTTCTTTACCTTAGGGGGAAGATCACGGTCTACCATGACTTTGTCCAAGCCAGCACACAATATCGATCTGCCCTGGGCAAATGCCGACTACAAGCATAACAAACACGAAGCATGGTCTTTCGAGCCCAACCAGACCAAATCACTTATCGACGAGGTCTTCCTACCGCACCATAGGGAGGAGAAGCAAGCCGTTGAGGAGCGTCAAGGTGGCGTGAAGTCTGGGTATCGTCTGAATAATGGCAACTCTACCGTGAGCACCATCGATAATTGGGTCTCAAGCTGACGTTCCATCCTAGACCGAAGCGCCGACCTTCAGGCCCCCCCGCCCGCCGCATCCAGCCCCAACCCGTGAAAATCCGACGAGCAAAGGCAATTCTATGGTGAGGACGGTGAAGAGTCCCACGTCGAGCAGACGAGCTGACGATTCAACTCAGAATCTTGCGCAGGAACCCACCTTCCCACACCCACCCCAACCCCCTTCGACTGGTGCAAATGAGCATGGCGACATGTTATCTTCCACGAGGAGACTCTCCTGTCCGACTCGATCATTCGCTGAGGAAGACAATGGCACGAATCGTCGTGAGCCTCCGGCGGGTGGCTTCGGGTCGGCCAGGCGTCGACCACGGTCTAGCATTTACGGGCGTCTGCCGGATCGCACTCCAGAACTGTCGGAGCTTGGTGAAGTGGCTTCATCCGCTCCAGTATCAGGGCAGGCAACCAATCCCGCCGTACAGTCACCTCTTCAGAACATGCCGACTTCGCAACCTCCACTCTACGCATCTCAACCAAGTCACTCACTCGTAGACCAGGGTCAACAGCAACCTCTCGACGAGCCGGTTCTCAGCGCCAATAATAAAGCGAGCCTCGGGAGCCATCGGGGCCTTCAAGACCACCGCAGGATGGAGGACCGCCGTGACGTGGAAGGACGCCGTGGCGTGGAAGACCACCGTGTCTCCGAAGACCGCCGTAGCTTCGAGGGCCGCCGCGGCTTCGAGGACTGCCGTGGTTCAGAGGACCGCCGAGGCTCCAGTCAACACCATGATTCTGAAGATCACCGTGGCCTCCTGAACCACCCCAGCTTCGAGGAGAAGCGAGACTTTGAGGGTTACCCCCGTTTTGAGCAGCACCATGGTACCCAGGGTCATCAAAGCTTCGATATATACCAGGAACCAGATGAGCAGGTTCATCAGCCTCCTCCCGAGTCAGACTATCGCTCGGAGGCTTCCATACCAAACGTCAAGATTGGACCCAAGGAAGAACGAGAGGATGTCGTAAGGGTTGTAGCTAGCAAAGTGCAGAAGGACGAGCTGCGAATCCAGGAGCTGGTGCGTGCGACCGCGGACAATCTGCTATTCCTGACTTCGTCTTGCAGGAAATGACTGGAGCCAATCTGGGCATGGCTCTCAGCGACCTTCGAGCCGAGCACGAGGACATCAAAGCCAATTTGGCGAATGTACAGACTCAGCGAGATCGAGCGTTGGATACCATTGGCAACTTGAAGGAGTCCAAGCGACTTAATGCGGTCAATGCCGAAGCGGCTGTGAAACATCATATGGCCAGGTAAGCCTGCCAGGTGGGTCCTCTGACTGATTTAACCAGAGCCGCAGCTCTTAAAGAGGACGTGGAAAGGGTACAGCACACATTGGACCAGAAGGACCAAGATTCCGCCAAGGAGCTTGCGGCTATTGTGAATGACTTGCAGACTGTTAGTGGCCAGCTCGCGGAGGCGATCAGTAGTGAGTGTGGCAACACGACTCCCGCTCACAATCCTAGCTTCGCGCAAGGCAGTCGGCGATGGAACCATTGCGAGAGAGCGCGAGCAGCTCAATATCATCCAGGCTCAGCATGATCAAGCTATCAAGGACTGGCAGCATCGGCTTGGAGAAGCGGCCAAGGAGATAGAAAGGTCAGTACAATCAAGACCAAAGCTGACTACTATCAGACTTCAACATGATCTTTCTGCCGCGAGCGAATCTCGAGATGGGGCACATGCAAGAGTCACAGGAAGCCAAGAAGCCCTAGTCGCTCACGCGGAAGCATTGGGTAGGGCAGAGTCCGAGCTCGCAGATGTACAGGCATCCCTGCAAGAACAGCTCAACTCTGTGACATCTTCCAATCTGGCGCTCAATGCTGACGTCAAGGTGGGTGATAGCTGAAGAAACCGACTGACGAAAGCGTCTTCAAAATGAACTCAACAATTCGAAGCAATGTGAGAAAGTGGCTGAGACGCGTGCAGAGGAGCGCCAGGTGAGTAGCGCCCTACTTCATCATTGACGAAGACAAGAATGCCTTGGACGATGCCAGGAGTCGTTTGAAAGGAGTTCAAAACCGACTGGACGAGCAGGGAGACGAGGCGAAGACGCTGCAAGCGGAACTCAAGAAGACAGCGGTGCGCAACACCTAAAGATCGGAAGCTTACTGGTCCCCATCAGATCGCGACTGCGGTAATGAGACAGCACCTCGAGCAGAAGGAGCATGCTTTAGTGGAAGCGAGAGAAGCTCAGCCATGCTCGGAGCAAGACTACGGGAAAGACGCAATTGCCCAAGAGGTAAGGCAGCGACCTGAGCTCCGCTGACAGTGTAGCTTGTGATAGTTCGGGTGGAACTGAAGAGCATCATTGACCAGATGTCGATGCAACGTGACCTCGTGAAAGCCGCGCAAGCCGCTACAGAGGCGAAGGAGGAACTATGCGGCAGACTCAGGGCGCAGGTGAGCCATTTCATTAGCGTAGCTGACTGCAGGTCATCGCTACATCAATCGAGGTCGAAGACTTGCGCAAGGAGCTCAAAACTGCACGGACTGCAAGTCTACTTCCCTCAATCGATGCTGACTTGTCTGTGAAGGAAGCTGAGCGTTCCCAGTATCGCATGAATGGCAACAGTACCCACGTTGACGCTGAGAGGAAACTTGCCGCTGTGAGCGATCTTCACCATGTTATCTTTCCGTCTGACGCCGCTTCAGCAGATCGAGCAGCTGACTGGACAGGAAGGCAAGGACCGATCGAGATACGAGAGCGAGCTTGCGATTCTGAACGCCAAGCTTCAAGAAAGCCAGAACCAGAGTGAGAAGCAGGCGAAACTACTCGAAGCTAGGGGCACAGACCCCAAGAACCAGCATTGGGAGCTCAAGAACAAGCTTGCCGAGTCGGAAAGGCGAGTGCAGCAGTTGCGTGAGGAGTTGGCAGGCCAAGGCGAACGATTGGAGTGGACGGCAGTACAGCGCTTTGAGGCTGATCAGCCGGTGAGTTGCCTTGTCAACCAGACTCTCGACCATCTCGCTGACCTTATGGGAGACCGAAGACGATAAAGGCTGGCTATTCTTCAGTCATTGAGCTGTCTGACGACGTCCAGAGTTAATCAAACGAGTTGAGCAAACCAAAGAAGGTCGGTCACTTGCCCAAACTCAAGCTTACACCGTCTCAGCTGAATTCCAGCGGAAGCTCGCCGAATCGGGTATGTCGTCCCTAAGTTTCTGGATCAAACTCACAGCGTCCCAAGCAAACACAATCATGCGGGTGAGCTTCTGAAATGGTGGCTGGCACCGGTCTTTGAACAGCCTCAGCTGGGGTTCCAGCTCGACACTGCAAAGGTTCGTTCGGAAGAGAACGCCAAGATGATCAAGAACCAGGCGGCGGAGCTGGTAAGTATTTTTGATGGGCGAATCTCACGATGCCAGGCCGCGATGAGACCTCAAGCGAAGAAAAATCCTTCGTCTGCCATGGTGAGAGTGTCTCAAGTCAGTGCTGATCACTGCTGAACCTCATTCAGGCCAAGACGCCGAGTCTCAAGAATTGCAATCCGAATGAACGGTCCACAACCAGTATGAAGAACGAGAAGCGCAAAGTCGATTTCGCCGCCGAGCCAATCAAAGACTTCCCTTCCCAGATCAGAGACAGCTCTGATGAGACCGTCGACGAGTTCCCGCCCTGGCAGGCGCCAAAAGCGATTCAGGCCGGGTCACAGCCGCAGAAGAAGGTAGGCGTGAATCTGTGCCATGATGACCGACTCCAGGCCCGCGTGGCTAATCTGAGCCCGGACGAGGAGGCTCCCGTTCCTGACCTGCTCGCATACCTCTCAGACGCCGGGACGCCAGCGACAGTCTCAGCACCGCCACCGAGCCAGAAACAATACAAATCGAAGATGAAGAGGACAAACTCGAAACGCAAGGTCGCCTGATACCTTCTGCTTCTCTTCCCTTCTCTCTCTCTCTCTCTCTCTCTCTGACTCCCTGATTGGATATATGCCGGATTTAGCGTTCTGACGATCGTAACCTATGCATTACATGTACAAATGTACAATACACGTATGCTTCGAAAATCCAGACCGAGCATCACAATCGGGAAGTGTCTGTCATTTCCGATCCCACCTCGTCCGCGTCGCGCCACGCTCGCCTCATCAGCTCATCGGTCATCCTTGACCGATCGGCTTCGTCCCTTCATCTCTCTTTGACCTCCTCCACTTCGATCTAGCCCCATCCGACCTACCGCTCGACATCGACTCCCGATGAGTGAGGCTGTGAACACGTCTAGTATGCGGTCGGCTTTTTTGCGCGACTCGCGGAAGACTCCCTGCTGTCCTTTGGCTACGATGATCAGCATATCCCACGCAATGTAGGAGAATGAGGAGTGGCTCGAAAGATTGGGTGAAAACCTCACCCTTTCACGTACGGGGGATGTCCCAGGAGGATGCAATCCTGCATGGTGATCTTCGTTGGAGTGCTGTTTGGTGTCCGGGTAAAGAGCGTGGTATTGCTGTCCTTCGTGGCTGTATACTGCGCCTTGGAGGGACTGTCCGTGGTGAGGTTATCAGGGGTCTTGGTCCTTCCCTGCGTCGCGGTATCTCGAGAGGTGGTGATGTTGCGGGTGACGGCGCTCTGCAGTCGCGTTGGTGTCGTCGATGTTCATCGTAACCAGTCGGATTTGCCGGGAGGCGGTTGAGGAGATTGCAGGTGAGCACAAAATGACGAGTGGTTCTGTAGCTTGTCAAGGGGTAACTTTCGTGACGTCAACCGATTCCCGAGACATCAGTGGAAGGCGATCAGCGCAATCGAAGACTCCACCTTGCCCATTCCCGTCCATCCTCCGCGATCAGCGCGCTTGTCGTTCCATTCCACGGAAGACAGCGGATCGTCTTCCGGAAGAGTGGAGCGTCGTCGAGTCTCCCTTGAAGAGCCTATGAGCTTCTTGTCATCAGCTTTTATGGATAAATGGAACTCGATAGCTTGGGAAGGACCCTCAGTCTCGCCTTATCTCTCCCCTTACAAACCCATAACGCGCTACGGCCCTTCGCGTCAAGCTGGGGGCCTCAACGGTTGGCCCATTGGGATGGGAGGGTGGGTGCGGATTACCAGATTGATTCGTCATAGGGCGGGATGGAGATGAGACTGAGCTCACCTTCCAGAATTCGAGAGACAATAGGTGTGGTGGTGAGCCAATGTGGGGCATGCCTTTGTCTATCGCTTCGTCTCGCATCACGATTTGCTGGGACGTTGGACGGTTGGGTGGAACAAGCGATGAAAGTCCAGCAACGTGATGTGCTACATTTTATTCGGCTGTTCGCTACATTGACTAGGCGCCGCGGCGTGCCTAATGGAATGGGGCGGATAGAAGCACAAGAACCGGGAAGCCTATCGGTGTTCGTCAGGCACAGCTATGACGCACATGGATATATTTACCCGTTACGGCGTGCTTCATCCGGGATCCCGTCTTTCCTGTTTCAACGTCTTTTTAACCCGCTCGCTGTTCATCGTTCATCTCTGCTCTCATACCATCGTCACATTCATTCAGAGCAAATACAACTCTCAGCCGCCATGTTCATCTACAACGTCCATACACCTTCCAAGACCTTCGCCCTCCCTTACAAAGGTTCGTCCATTGTCCCTTTGCTGTTTCGCGCGGAGCTCATGATCCGCTTTCACAGAGGATGAAGCACAGGCAAAGCTGCTCGGTCGGATACTCGGGAAGTTGAGTCTGCAAAAGGATGAGGTCACAGCCATCCAGGAGGGGAAGGATGGAGCTGGACTGGTGTACGAGTTTGAAAGCGGAAGATGGTCGATCGATGATGGTCTGTCCAGCGCATCCTTCTCCGCATCCTGGGTTGATGCCAGCTGGACCAGACGATGACCTCCAAATACTGCACTCCCGCCTCCCTCCTGACTCGACTCCCTCTGCGACCCTCCACCTGAACCTACCGCATCCTCATGCCCACTTCGCCCCACCCGCATACACCTCCGCCTCATCCGCCATCAAATCGAAAGCGACCAAGCCGAAGTCCGCGAAGTCGGTACCCAACGGAGACAGTTATAGCTCCGGGAGGGCTGCGGGATCGCAGGGCTCAGAGCTTGGTCCAGTCAAGGGCACTCTCAGCAAGATCCCAGAGAATGCTCAGGCGGGTGCGGGTACATCGGCTCCAATGGGCACGATGGTCGGTCCACCGGCCAAGTCGGCGAAGGCACCGAGCATGATGAGCAAGAATTCCAGGCGGAGTAAGTGGGGGAACGAGGATGCGGAACCGTTGGGAGAGGTGCATAAACGGGAGTGGCTCGAGGTGGGTTCGCTGGGGATTAGCTTGAGCGAGACTGATGGTGATGTAGTTCCAATCGCACCAAGGTGTGCGAACGGTCATCGGCAGGGTTGGAAGTGTTGCGAACAGTATGCCGTTTTGCCGGAAGTTGGACAGAGCTGATGAGGTGTAGTTCGGATGCTCATGAAGCCCGGATATCGACACGTCTACGTCTCGCGGAGCTTCGCAACGAAGCACCATCTCGTCGACGCGAATGTGCGGACCTACTGCCTAGATCTCGTGGGGGATTTTCGACCTGCTGACATCCCGCGTAGTATGCTATGGGCAAATCCGGCTACACTGGCCTGAAAACACTGGGCAACATATCCATCACCGTCGGCTCCCGCACGGCGTCCCATCCGGCGTATATCAACGAGGAAGAGCACTTTGATGTGGTACTGGGACGTAGCTGGTTGGAGAAGATGGGCGTCAAGTGAGTGTGGTTCCTCGTCGTTTCCGTCAACTTCTCGCCGGTCAGGGCTTTCGAGCGATCTGCTGAGATTGTCCATATTCTTCGGCACGGCGTTGTCAAGCACGATAGTGATGGCACATCTGCTGACTCTGGGTGCAGGACAGATCCCCTTGACCAGACCGCGCTCACATACATGGATACCGGCGAGTCGATCCCTTGCGATCTCGTTGTGCTCAAAGACGTGGACGGCAATGTTGTCTATATCACCTGATACCCCGATGCGCGAGCGAAAATTGGTGCTTGGGAGGATCTGGATGAGAGGAGAGGAGTGATCTGGAAAGGATGGTGTTCAAGTGCGCGTCCTGATGGAAATATCTGGGTGGAATGCTGGCACCTTGTAGCGAGATAGAAATATAATGGATCATTGCAATATAGCAGGACATATAGCAGGACGCGGAGATGACTCACCCATCCCCTTCGAGCTTGACGCGTGAAAGTGTTCAAGAGTGCGGTCGTCTTCCTAATCAGTTCCAATCGCTCATCCCCGCTACCGCAAAGCCAAGCTTGCATTCTGGTCTGGGCCGCCAAAACGTGGACGAGCCGAGACGAGCATGGCGATCAAATTGGCCCCAGTCAATATCGAAATCCACCTTCCAGCCTACCTACCGCCCAGCCGGTCAACAAGGCTATTCACCGGCGCTTCGGGATCGTACTTATGGCATGCACAGCTCGTCCTTACTCCTCACTTTCCTCCGTCTTGATCTTCGTCTTTCGTCTTCGTCTTCGATCTGCGTCTCGCTTGCCGAACTAATCTTTTACTTTGTTGTGGCTAGTACACTTTACTGCCCTACTTGACCTCAGCTTTTGTTTCTTCGCTTCGCTTTCGATTTCGCTGCCACTACTTTCGCAGGTCGAGCATCCTCGCTGCCCTCGTCTAGACGGACAGCTTCACTTTCACTTATCCATCTGCGATCATCGCTCAACCACTCACAATGCTCCGCTTCGCCGCACTTCTGCCACTGCTCCCGCTACTCGTCACGGCCCTCCCGCTGTCAATGCCACTGCTCGGTCTAGGGGATACCTCCTCAGGTCTTGGAGGTCTCCTTGGTGTGGGTGGCAGCAATGGTCTTCCGATGAATTCTGGAAGCGCCAACAGTGTAACCGACAATATTCCGCTCACCGGCTCGAGCGGCAACGGTGTCACCAACAACCTTCCGCTTGTCGGCTCGAGCGGCAGCGGTGTGACTAATAACCCTTCCGCTGCTTGGCTCGAATGGCAACAGTGTAATCAACAACCTGCCGTTCCTCGGCTCAATTACGAACAACCTCCCCATCGTCGGCGCGACCGTCAACGCCGCCGTGGACATCGGCACGGCCCTCTCCGTGCCTCTCGGTATCGCCCTCGACCTGGAGGTCTCCACCCAGCTCCTCTGTTCTCTCGTCTCCGGTACGTTCTCGAACAGGCAGTACGATATGGGATGTACCTGCTTGGGATCGGACGGTAGGATCCTGCTCGATGTGGATGTGGATGTTAGCGCTATCGTCAATGTCGTTGGCCTTGATGCTTGGATGCATGCTCAGGTATGTCTCGCATCTTCGGGGGATGGGAGTCGAGCTGATGAGGTATAGATTCACTCTGGCGGATTCGAGGCTTGGTATCCAGCGAACGCGCAGCCGAGCTGTGACGGCGATGGGCGGATTCACCTGCCCTTTCGGCCAGAAGAAGAAGGATAGGGTAAGTGGTTGCTTTTAAGAGGAGCGACCTCTGCTGATGGTAGTGCAAGCCGTGCGGAGCGTTCTTGGCTGGCCACCCTCACACTAGGCCCATCCACTCAAACTCCTCAATGTCATCTGGTGGATCGACCTCAAACCCGGCCCTTCCAGCTTCCAGCGCGGTCTCTTCTTCGAGCATTTCGAGCTCGGAGACCGCCCAGACTGTACCGAGCACGACCTCAGCACAAGGCACCTCCGCAGCTGGACCATCGGCATCCAGCAGGTCACCCGCCTCTTCCAGTATTACCGGTCCTGTCGGCTCGCTCACTGTCGACTCGATCACCCAGTCCACTGGGCCGTACACCGCCATGGCTACCGAAGTATGGGAGACCTTCACCTCGACCGACTACGGTGTCGATTCGGCAAGTGCTGCAGCAACGAGTATCGTCGCTGTCCCTGCGACTGTCTTCGTACGTCTGTCTGAGAGTGGTTTCCGCTCGTACTGATGGAACCTAGGTTTCATGTGTTACTGTGACCGACACTATCACTGCCAACAGCGTGTTCACGCCTGGGCGACTACCACGACTACCGCCACTCCGACCCAGACCCAGACTCAGACCGTACACGACTGCGCTCCCTCCACTCTCGCCTCTTCCGCCAATTACGAGAACATCGGCGCGAACAACGTGAAAACGCCTCAAACCACCTTTAGAGCCGCTCCAATCGCTTCTTCCAGCTCGTCTATCTTTACTCCCAGCTCTACCGGCTCGTTCGTTTCTGCTTCCAGCTCGACCATCTCTACCTCTGCAGGCGGAGTGACGATTGTCGCATCTCATCTTCCATCTGCGTCTTCGTCCGCCACCATCACCAGTATTCCGGTGTGTCGTCCGCTGCCCTCACATCCGCTCCCTCCAGCACGAGCACCACCACTAGCGATGACTCTGACAACACCTTCTCCTGAGGCCCCGTGCTCGCCGGTCCACCCCCCCCCCCCCCCAACCACGATCCTAGCGGCAACGGCGGCCACACCTGCCCCTCCGGCCAGAGCTGGGCGACCACGCAGTGCTGCAGGAACGACCAGGTCGAAACTAATGGAGCATGGTGCTTGCAGACCTGGGTGAGTGGCCTCCAATAACCCTGGGTATTGAACCTGATGATGGGTTTTCCGGTGGTAGATGGCAGAACATCCTGACGTCTCTGTCCCACGTCTGCCTCGGTCAGATCAACGCCCTCGGACTTTGCGTGGACGTCGGCCTCGGACTAGGTGTAGGTGGACTCACCCTCTAGACCAGAATACACCCACAGCATCACTCACTCATGTCTTCCACGCTCTCGTTTTGATACCTCGTGCCATGCAATGATACGTCCGCAGACCCAGTGGTCAGAGCAACGAGTAGGACTAGCTGCTCCGAATCCCGCTCCGAATGGACTTGAGTTCCTTGGTCAAGCTGTCCCGAGACTTCTTCGCGGTCACGGTTTCAGACTTGGAAACTTGTGGCTGCTTCTCAACTTGAGCAACGGTCTCTTCCGCAACCCCGAGCTTGCAGCTTGCTGCGTCTAGCTGCTACCAAGCTGCTTCTCGCATGGATTCGGCTCTGTTAAGTTGCATGATCAACTCCGCCGACCGCTTCCGTGACGCTTACAGATCGCCCCTCGAATCCTTCAGCTCGATGTAAAGACACTCGATCTCGTTCTTGTAGACTTGATGTGTCTCACCGAGCGCATGAGCTGCCTTGTCTCTCTTTTTGTAAGCAGAGTCCCGCTCAGTACGTAGTTGGTCGAGCCCTGAGATCGCTGCATCGCGCTTACATCGGAATTGATCGGATTCCCTAATCGCAGTCGAGGCAGACTCATTCGCCTTCGCAGCCTCTGACTTGGCTACTTGCAGCTGATCCTTGAGGAATGGTACCTTGTGCTCCACCAGGCGTACTATATCAAGCTCATGCTCAAGCTGTGTGGCTTTGATTGACTCTCTCAAGGTGGCCTTGATCTTCTTCAGCTCATTGTTACTTCTTTCGGCCGCTGCATACGCCTCGGTCGTCGTGCGGTCCTTTTCCCCTAGGAAGTTCCCTATCGCGGCCAGCAACTCGGTGTATCGGTGTTCTGAGCGATCGACAGAGTCTCCTTACGCGTACTATGTGTCGCTCGCAGACGGTTACAGTCGATCGCAGGCGGCAATGGCGGAGCAGTCTCCTGCGGCGTGAAGGAATGATGATTCCTCGGAGGAGATATAGCAGGCGAACGGAATGCGCTGTCGTCCGCACTGACGTCACTGAAGTGGCAACGCCAGGTTCGGGGAGGGGGGAAACGCCCGGTGTAGGAGACGATGTGTCGATCTCCATATCGCTCAGTGTGGGTGGAGAAGTAGGCGCCGGATTCGCCCGATGAACTTGTCAGATCTGTCATATCGGTCAGTGTCTCGGACGGGAGTACCGAGCAGACAGGGGTTGACAAGACCGGTCTGAGTGGGCGGCGAAGTGGTGAGGCTGGCATAGCGGCGTCCGCTGGAGCGGTCGCATCCTGTGTGACCGCGGCTTCGAATGGAGTTTTCGGGAAGACAGGGGGTGGGGGGACCGGTGAAGGCGACCGCGAGACTGGCGGCGGAGCGGCAGCCCCCTTCTCTGGCTCTTTCGGGCGAAGCACATCCCGAGGAATCTTGGACGGGCCGTTCGAAAAAACGGCAGATGACGAGACCGGCGAGAGTGGGCGGAGATTGAACGAGTTGACTCGCCCTGAAAGATTGAAGCAAGTCGAGAACACCCTCGGTTGTCGGGGAGGCACCTTCTGCTTCGAAGGGTCTTCCATCAATCTAGGTCGATGACGCCTGAGATCCGTGTCAGATGGCGCGGCGTGGTCGACTTCGGCGGTGTCTCGGACCGTCAATGTAGGTGAGGCGGCCATGGAGAGCTCGGCTGGAGTAACGGGTGAAGGCTAAGAGACTGGTGAAGGTGGGCATTGTTTCGGCTGGAGGAGCCGGGTGATCACCAAGGAGTTTGACAGTTGTCTCCATCATACGAATCACTCCCTCATCATTGTCGCCAAACCTAGCTCTCTTGCTCAGCTTCTCTCCCTCGACCATTTACTCTATCGGTGGTTCCCGCTCGCGTTTTCGGTGACTGGCCGGCCCTTTCGTCAAGCTTCTACGGGGGGTCGGTGTCTGGTTCTCCCCGCGATCGAGGTGGAACTGAGTGATTCGCGACCTGTCCTTCCGCGATCTAATGATGGCGTTCCGGATATTCAGAAGAGCACTCGAAGGATGGGCGGTAGCAATCGCCTTCGCGCCACCATGGAGGGAGAGCCGAGTCCTCTGGATCCGACCTGTCCATACCGTCGCGTGTGCGTCTTGTAGGGGTCGATGAAAGGGACGATCGACGAAACTTGATGGACGGTAATGGTCGGGTTCTCTCCACGGTCGAGAAGGGAGCATGTTCTTGAACTGCATCTCCTGCACCTTCCTCCTTGACGCTACCGCTATAGATTGTCATGGAATTCCCTTTAAGAAAAGCGGATGACGCACAGATATCGTGCTGTAAGGATGAGAATGGATCGTTTGGAATTGGAGATGCCGCGCCTGGGTCCAGGGACGCATGATGTACGAGAACTTGCGAAGTATGGCTTGGTAAGTTGGCGCTGGAAGCACGCGCTGGTGGTTGTCAAGGAACGACTGTCGAGGTCAAGTCTGCACTGATAGGGTACGTCCAGCTTTCTACACAAATCGACCGCCACTCTTCCTCGATGGCGATGGCTGCTATTCGAGGAATGAAGAGAGAGAGAGAAAAGTAAAGACAGGAGAGGCAAGACAAACGAATTGATGGAAAGGGACAGAATCAACCGACGATTTCACGGACCTCAGGATGGCGTCTCGTCCAGGCATCCAAGTACGGCACACCTCCCTCGGCATCAGCGCACGATTAGTGACCCACTTCGCGACTTAGTACTCCGCACACGCACAGACTGACGAGCTGGACCATGACATTACCCAAAGCACAAAGCAAGATGAACCCCTAAACATGTAACCTCCTTCCGGCCGCTTCGCCCGCTCGGAAACTCAAAACCTCCAAAACCGTCTTCCCCCCTCTCTGACAAAGGATCACGCATTCATCCTCCTTGAACGCCACCCTCCACACAGCGTCGCACGGTCTGGTCAATTCCCGGATGAACGTTCCCGTTCGGGTATCCCATAGCTTGACTCGACCGTCATTCCCGCCAGAAACGATGAAGCGCTCGTCGAATTGGAGGCATGTGACGGAGTTATCGTGCGCGCAGAGACGGTGGACGCATTCGAGGGTAGAGAGGTTAAAGATGATGACTCGACCGTCGGAGCCGCCGGTGACGAGGCGGTCGTTGGTGAGTTGGAGCTGGCCTACGAGGGAGGTGTGACCTTGGAGGAGGACGACGCAGTCGCTGCGATCGGATCAGCACGCAATCATCACTTGCAACCTAGCGGATATGAAGACGAAATGGGGCTAGTGTTGAGGCTAGAGGAGAGGAGACTCACCCCGTAGCAGCAGACCAAACCCGCACCGTCGAGTCAAGCGACCCCGTCACTATCCTCTCGCCATCAAAGGCAACCGCGTAGATCTGGTGATAATGGCCCCGAAGCACGTGGATGCACTCGCCCGTATCCGCATTCCACAGCTAAAATCATACATCAACTTTGTCTCCCGAGAGCGATGAGTGACTTACCCGGCAAGTGTAGTCGTAACTTCCCGAGACCACCTGATTACCGGCAATCTCGATGCACCGCACGCTCTGCTCATGACCAGTGAGAGTGTGGATGAGCTGACCCCGCTCGATATCCCAGACTCGGAGTGACCAATCACGAGAACCGGAGATTGCGATGGGTCGACCATCGAGCACTTTTAGGCAGCGGATGGTGGACGAGTGCCCACGAAGAGAGTGTATTTGTTCGCTGAGACCAGCATCAGCAAGCATCATACATGCATGAGCCTGTACTCACCCCGTCTCGACATCCCAGACCTTCACCTCGCGATCACATCCTCCGCTGACGACCAAGGGTCTCTTGTTTCCCCAACCACGTGCGGACCCGCAGACATCGCTCTGCTTCATCCTCCGAGTCGGTCTCGCTCCTTTCGGTCCGGCCTCTTGTCTAGCGCCAAAGCCTAGCGCCGTACTTGGACGGGAGATGAAGACGGAGCTGGATCCCTGAGTCGGGACGAATTGCTCTGGCGCTGGCCCATTGAAGCTTGCGCGGCGAGACTGACCGTCATCACGATACGCTCCAGGTGCCTTGGGCAGACGAAGGAAAGACTCCTCCTCGAAAGCTGAAGGAGCTGGGGATCGACCTGACGGGTGGACGAGAACGAGTGCCCAAACACCGAGCTCATGGCCGATGAGGGACCGGCGGAAAGCACCGGTGCGAGCGTCGAAGATGTGGATCTTGGAGTTGGCCATTCCGATGACGATGTATTGCTCGTCGACAGCGAGGGACGTCACTACACCGTCGTCGGCGGAAGTGTGATTGGCCAGGAGACGACCACCGCTAAGCCAGTTGGACTCTGCACACGAGTCAGTCACGTTTCACGTCCGTAGAGGAAACCCACCCGCGAGGTAGGCATTCTTGAAATGCTGCTTGAACGAGATCTCCGCCGGGGACGGACTGCCCATCTCGACGAAACCCCGCTTATCCCCCTGTCTGATCGACGGGACCCGGAAGTCCGAACCGATAGGTGATCGTCGTATGGGCATCCCGAAGGCTGTCGAAGAATTGATCCCGAATCCACTGAACCCTTCTCGACGAGGTAGCCGGGTCTGGGTGGAGTACGGCTGGATTGGTGATTGGATCGCGGTGAAGCGGTTTCGGTCGCACATGTCCTTCCAGGTCTGCTCGTCTTGGAGCAACTGATTCCAGTATCGAGAGACTTGAGCTGAGCGAGCGAGGGTGCGAGCGTCGTCGACCTGGTCATCAGCGAAGCCAAAGTGCGAGACTTACGAAGGAAAGGCAGTGCAAAGCCAGTTCAAGGGGAAGCTCTCGAAAGAAGTCCCGCCGGAGTCTCGGCTCGATCCGTCGCGAGACGACCAGTGCCTCGTGTAGCCGCAGCTCTCCTACAAGGCTGGACAAGAATGAGAACCGTTGCGACTTGTTCAACCATTTGAACTGTCGCATCAGGTCATCCGGATCTGGACCCGGAAAGTCATCGAGCGGGGACGAAGGGATAGGATAAGGGCCATGTGAGAAGACGCGCGAGTCAAGCGGTGGAGAGGGTAGAGGCGCATTGAGTTGGGGTGAGAACACGCGGAGCATATCGGCGAGGTCGGGTGCCATATTCAGTCGTGGTGGAGAGTCGGGCCATGGGCCGGATTCGGCAAAGAGGGGCGTGCCCATGTTTGGAGGGACGGGTAGAGGGTTGGAGTCAATGGAGGAGAGATTGGCCGAGTGTGTTGAAAAGGCGGCGAACAATGCCAGGTGGGTCAGGATAGGTGGTGAGAGGTGCGCGAGACCCAATGTGACGGGATGAATGGGAAGCATGGATGGCGATGGGTTTCAAGGCGGATCAAAAGCTTCGTCAGCATAGGATTCGACGTTTTGGGAACCAAGCCAGAGACCACCGGGTAGGAGGGTACCGCTGGACATGGGGGAGGGATGAAGAAGGACCGGAGATTAAAGGGAGGTCAGACGAGATCTTTCTGACGAGATCGACGTTGTGATCTCGCCTGGCTGGGTATGGGAAACATCTCAGATAATTTGATCCCCCCAATCTCCCTCGAGCCCAGACTGGGGCTTGGATGCATTGGGAGTGACCCAAAACTCACCGTTATCCCTATCCTTTCCCTTCCATCTCCCCTCCGAGAATCCCATCTCCACATCTTCATCCGCCTCGTCGTCCGACTCCTCTTTCGGATACCCCCCGTACGGCCATGTTTCCCTAGGTGTCGGACTAGGGGCAGGTGTGGGCGGCGACAGGACTCCTCCAGCCCCTGGTGGGATTGTCACCGCTCCAGGGTGTGTTGGCGGGTCGGGAGTGGACGAGGTGGGTGTATGTAGAGGGGCGGGATGAGAAGCCGGTCGAGAGAGAGGTGCACCGAGGGGGAGTGATAAGGCGGATAAGGAAAGGGTTGTCTCGGCTAGTGATGGATTGTGGGACGCTCGACGGGATGGTCCGGGGCGAGATGAGGGGAAGGTCGGCAGACTGGGATGGGATGGTGGGGTTGTCGAGGGGTTTGTCGGTGGTGATGGTGGCCTGTGGGTCCATGATGTGGGGTCCATGATGGGGGATTCGCGGTGCAACAAGAAGGGGCCGCCGGATCTGAAGGGAAGAAGGGGCCGCCGGATCTGAAGGGCCTTTATAGGGTTAGGTTTAGGTGATGATGGTTGATTTCACCGATACATTCCGAAGCGACAGATCAACGAGGTCGAGGGGGCAGGACACAATGTACAAGAAGACGGATTGACGGATGAAGGACAGATGGATTCGCTTACAAACTCAATCCGGCAGAGTAATTTGGATTGTGGCGTCCAAAGGTGAACCGGGCGGTCAGACCATTCCAGGGAATGTTCTCAGATTTCAGTCATACGACAATGTCACGACGAGGAGATGCATGTGCGCCGTGAGTATTTCCTCAAAAAGAGTCCTAAAAGGCTCGTTTGCACAGCTACAATGATGACCAGAGCTTTGGCCGGGAATCTGCCACTTCCGACTATAACTTGGGATAAATGCCACAAAAAGGTCAGAGAAATGCCAATAGGCCGCGTTTGACCAAACGTCCAGCGCGTCCCGCAAACCGCACTTCTCATAGTCTCTGCATTCTATCCTCATACATATACCCCGAGTCCTGCTGATTGACACGGTCGTATCGAGCATGGAGCCGACGAAGGCGCAGACGAGCGCTACCTTTTCGTACTTGAAGGGGCAGAGCGCGAACAAAGTAAGCCTTCTTCCGTCTTGAGCACTCTCGCTAAATCCCTTAGGCATGCTTCGACTGCTCTGCCAAGAATCCTACCTGGACATCTGTCACCTTTGGGATCTACCTCTGTCTCGACTGTTCCTCGGTCCATCGCAACCTCGGCGTGCATATCTCCTTCGTCCGGTAAGTCGAGCCTTTCATCAGCGTTGCGATACCAACGCTTTGCAGCTCGACCAACCTAGACACCTGGACCCTCCCACAGCTCCGCACACTGAAAGTCGGAGGTAATGCCGCCATCGCCGATTTCTTCAAGAAACACGGCGGCGGGTCACTACTGCCTCCGCAGCATACCGATGCACGGGCGAGATACACGAGTCGTCAGGCCGGGTTGTACAAAGAGGAACTGGCCAGGCGGGTCGAGACGGATGCGCAGAGGTATGTCCTTTCGAACCAGTCTGAGAGCTCCGCTCATCAAGTAGAAATCCGCATGGAATCCACATCGATGGACTGGAATTGACCCCCCTGAGCGCGACGACACCGACGATGGAGAGCGGCGATGACTTTTTCACTACTTGGGATAAGGAGAAACCTGCACCGAAAGCTCCTACGTCTGCTCCGAAACCTACTGGTCCTCCATCGATTGGAAATAGAAATGCCGCCCCGGCAGCGCGCACCACTACCTCTTCCTCCCTCCGCGGTACACCTGCCGGTACTACCCGACCCACGCCCGCCTCCCGCCTTTCGTCATCTACTGCACCTACCGCCTTTGGCGGAAAGGCGTCTAGACTCGGCGCGAAGAAGGCTGCAACTGGGATCGACTTTGAGGCGGCGCAACGTAAAGCGGCGGTAGAGGAGGAACGGGTTAAGCGGTTGAGGTACGATAAGCAAGGGGAAGAGGAGGAAGCGCGGGCGATTAAGGAGCGTGAGGCGGCGGAGAGGAAGGCTTCGGGGGCGAGTGTAAGCCGGACGTCTACGCCGACGACCAATGGGTACAAGGACGAGGTGGCGGCTCCGGCACGGCTCGGATTTGGGCAGACTATTGGACAGGCGGCAGCGCCGGTAGTCAAGACGTGAGTGATCCCTCTGAGCTTGGCTGAAGGGCAGCCGCACTCAACAAGAGGATAACATCCGGACGGCACGGGACAAGTTTGGTAATCAAAAAGGTACGTTCCGCTTCGGGACCCCCGCCAATGCCAGGCATTTCCTCCGACATGTTTTTCGGCCGAGGAACCTACGACCCCGCCTCATCCTCCGAAGCGCAGTCTCGGCTCCAACAGTTTTCAGGCGCCACCGCCATCTCCTCCAACGCGTACTTTGGTCGACCCGAGGAAGACGAGGAGGAGCCGGAGCCGCTGGGCAGGGAGGGACTGCTTGGGTTGGGGGATAACGAGACGATCCAGGGCCTAGAGAGGGGGATCAGGGATATGGCGGGGAGGGTGCTGGCGAATCCGGATGTGCAGAATCTGGGGGATCAACTCAGGCAGGGGGCACTCAAAGTGAGCGAGCGCAGAGAGTGTCTCTCTAAAGGGGATTGCCACTGATGTGGGTGGTGTTCTAGCTGTCGGACTTCTTGTCGTCGCTCGAGGGGCAACGTTAGCGCAGCGGTACTGCTTTGCGAGATTCTGCTTGGCCTACTCGAGCTCGTTTTGACTACACGACCCTGCATATCACTCCGTCTCTTGTCCATATCCACTAAGCTTAACGATTTTTGCAGTTTTAGACGAAATTGCATTTTTTGCCTCCGAAGCCATATGGGATTTGCCTCCACCTGAAAGTCGCCGATCGACGTCATGCCTCTCATTTGAAGTCCGATCTTTACCCTCCCTAGCTATACCACCAACGCAAGTCATTTCAGCACCCCACATCTTACTCGCTAACACAAAAAATCAGTATGTCCCTCACCCTCCGCCGTACCCGCGTTCTGACCCCATCCACCCTCCCCTTCCGTCCAAACCCAACCCTCACCCTCCCCCTCGTCCGCACATTCGCCACCACCCTCACCCCCTTCTCCCCTCCATACCCAGCCAACATGCCCGCCCCACCCAAGAAGATGTACCACCTCGAAGCGATCAACTCGATACCCAGCCAGTATCCCGAGTTTAGGAACGTGCTTTGGACGGGGGAGAGTAGTCAGTTGGTGGTGATGACGGTCCCTGTTGGCGGGGATATCGGCGAGGAGGTGGGCCGTCTCCCCCACCTGTGCAGAAAGAGATCGATATGAGGTGGCGTTGACTGATGTGTGTGATCGTGATAGGTGCATACCGTCGACCAGCATTTGATCTTCACGAGTGGGATTTGTAAGGCGATCGTCGAGGGGGAGGAGAGGGACGTGAAGGCGGGTGACATGGTGATTGTGCCGCAGGGGACGAAGCACAACTGTGAGTCTCTCGGTGATCGAGGCTATACCCTGCTGACAAACACTCCTCTCTTCGTCTTCCACCTGTCTCGGTCCGTCGTTCACCTTGCGCTCTCACCGTTCGCTATCGCTTCCACTCGGCCTCGCTCGCCATGCTCGCTGCGCTCGGTCGTAGTCGTTAATACCGGCCCCACCCCTCTCTGCCTCTTCACCGTCTACGCCCCCGCCGAGCACGCCGAGAAGACCGTTCACAAGACGAAGGAGGAGGGTGACGAATTCGAGGAGGCTGGGAAGGATGAGGCGCCGAAGTGGGCCAAGAGTTGAGGTGTTTATGGGGTTTTGGCAGACAATTGTGATGAAGAAGTGGCATTGTAATTGGTCTGATGTGCCGACGATGCTGAAAGAGGTGATGGGAAAGGGTTCTGTTGCGCGTATGGGGTCATTCGCTGATATGGGGCGCGTGACCAGATAGGTTCAGAAAGCTGATTGCAATGTTCGCTGATGACGATGATGTCCGCTCGCCCGGATATACCGACTCGAATCACATGAAGAAATATCCAAGATACATGGCAAGAGCGAGACCCGTCTGCGACGAGCTCGAGGAGCTCCTCGAGCACTGACAGTGTGACGTAGTAGGAAATTATAAGTCAACGAAACGCTCATAAGTAGAGGACCAACCCTCCTCGTCCAGCATGGGATAAGCAGGATACTCCGCAGACTCTGGGCCTCCTCCTCGTACTCTGCCTCATCGTCCGGCAACACATAGGACAGCTCACCGAACACTTCCCCTTGAACCTGTCAAATCCAAGTGCCTCCTTGAATGTCGGATTCGTCCGGAGAGTCTCTTCCGATCCAATCGTAATTCCCACAAGCCATACGTCTCACTGTTCCTGATCCAAACACCCATAAACATCCGCTGATCAGCAGGAAGGCAGACTCATCTGGCATCGGTGATCTTCTCGCCCTGGATATCATCAGCACAACACCCCAACATCATCACCACATCATCCAACACCTTCTCCGAGACCTTATCCCCCTTCTCGATCGTCCTCTTACTGCACTCCACCTCACCCATGATCTCCCCCACACTCGCCGCCCCATCCTTCTCCCAATCCCCATCGTCCAGTTCCGGGTGGTCTTGATACCTCTTGTACATGCCGGCGTGATCGGAAAGGAACTCGACGATCTGATAATGTTTGGTCGCGTTGATGCTGGTTTCCGAGGATCCCGTTTTGGAGGGTGCGGAAGGTGTTGCACAGGGTCTCGGCGCTGATGCGGGAGAACATTTTGGCCTGATGATCAGTCTGTTTGACCGTCTACCGGTCTTTATGCGAGAGAATCGCTTGACAAACATGCTTGGTAGGAATACTGGTATCATATTTTACATGCTATATCGTCGCACAAATTGATAGCTCGAATGACCAAGTGTCAACCAACCCCCTGGATCATCCTCCGCCAGATCCTCCTCTTCCAAGTTCCATTCAGACCCATGCTCAAGGCCTATACCTTTGAGTTCTTCCGTTGCTCTCAAACCCAATTCCCTTTCGAGCTGCAAGATACGGCTAGCTACACTGATCAAAAGGTTCGTTAACCCGCTCCTTGCCCGATGCATCATCCTCACCGCACTCCTCCTCGTCTCTTCGTTCTCATACGGTATGAAATCGTCCTCGGTCATCTGTAGCATCCTGTGCGATTTCCAAAACACCGTCTGGATCCGATCAAGGACATCCTCGCTCAGTTCCAGCCTTGAGTCGGCGGATCCGTCGCATTCTGGATAGAAATGGGATGCGGGGGCGACGACGGGTTTCATCCAGCCTGGTAAGCCTTTGATCGAGTAGATGTCGGCGAGAATGCTCTCGAGAGTTGAGACGTAATGATCGGTCAGAGCGTCAAGACGAGTTTCTGTCCCTTTCCCGCTGCTTGAAAACTTAGGGTGTGTGGCGGAATTGGACATGTTGATCAATGAGTGAGCGGGTGAGAATACGGAAATGATTGCACTGTTTCGGGTACTTTTGGCTACACGAGGCAGGATGCCTCGCTGGTTCCATCTGACAATGGAGCTACGATGACAGTGGAGCTGCTAGTCTTCAAGGGTCGCTATGAGGTCATTGCGGTCAAAGGAAAGGGATGCGGAGAGTGGCAAAGATTCGGCGTTGTGTGATGATTCACTCAGCCAAGCTTGCTAAGACAAGAAGAGCAATCCGGTGACTTTTCGCACCCCGACCGATGGGTCACCCTTTGCCCCGTCATCAACTAGACAGCTCAAACTGTGCAGGAGTTCCACCGAGTTTCAACCTTCGTTCTATCGTCATTGAACTACTTTTCGTCGTCATCGTGCTGCCGCATTCTCCATCGAGTAATCTTAGACACTTCGGCCTGCAATCTGGCGGAATCGCTTGTTCCCCACAACAATTTCATCGCACTCATACGGCTTGATCCAATAATCAAGCCTGGGTCACTCGTTCTGAGATCAGCTGATACGCGATTGCCAGCTGTCCGTCATAGATATAGGCGAGCGATCATTTCTAAAATTCCGGTGCATCGCGCGTTGATGTATCACAGCACCTTCGAGAAAAACCCCGCCATGATCTCGAAAGCGTCTTGGAACTGCTTCTTCCCGTTCTCCGAGTTCAGCTGTACCCCACTCCGTCAGCCTTAGCCAGAACAGTAACGCGCGATTAGGCCTCACGTCTGCTCGGGCGGAACACCATCCATGCGGCATATCGTGGTATGTTTTCATCACGCACTTGTCGGCCCAACGTTTGGTCAGCATCGTCTTATGGAACGCTTCCATCTGCGGTCGAATGTCCTGTCAGCAGCTTTCGGATCTGCAGCGGGCACAGCCCTACTTTCCCGGCATCCTCGTTCATCGATGGTAGGAGACAGGTCGGGCTGGAGAGTGCTTCGGCAGCGGAACCGTCGACCTGTACTCCCGGATGGACCATGGCATGTGCGTCGAGGCTCGGTGTGAGGGATACGAGAGATCCGCGACTCCACAATATCAGCTGAGTACGAGACGAAAGCATGGCCGCGCCTCTTTTTCAAAGCCACCGTAACTCGACCGAAAGAAGAATGTTGTTGAGGGAGGTGGTGATTCAGGCGGAACGAGTGTGGAATCCCGCGCGAAGGTTAGAAGAGTCTCACCAGCAAAATCCTGCACCTGCTACCTTCTCATAACCCATCCCCCTCAATTCCTTCACCATCTCCGCAAAAACCGGAATCGCTGCGTCCATATTCCCAGCTCCTTCTCGGAACTTCGCTTGTATCTCACTCCTGTTCTTGTTCATCAGCGGCTTTCCTCAAGTTGACACCCATTACGTGAAGACATGATGTTCCGGGCAATGGGGCTACATATAAGACAGGATTGAAGGACAAGCGGGAAAACGTACTTCTCCTCAGCCATCGTCGTCAACTTCGGCAGGTCTAGCGCATTACCTTTGAAAATGTCGGGGATGAATACGTGGAGTCCAGTGGAGGCGAGGAGGTCGGCGCCTGTTATGAAAGGAGTAAGCGGATTCCTGCAGCTTGGTGTCATTTGACGCACCTTGGTAGTTCTGAGCGCAGTAGCCGGCGATATCGTATGTGTAAAGTAGGGCCTTCTTGCTCTGCCCCGGCGTCGAGGCGTAGGTCTTCATCCCGCCCAAGCCCTGAAACACTTTCATCAGCCTGCTTGAAGCGGATTCGCGCCCCCAAAAGAGCGAAACGGAGAAGTGGAAGATGGATGGTAGAAATCATGAAATTCTCACGGACCTTGTTCATTTAATCCCCTTTGGAAGTGTACTCGACCTGAACAGGCGGGAGGGAGATACAAGCTGAATTTGTATATCAGCGTGACCACGGAATACCGGTAAGGGAGATTACCTTCGTCCGAGCTCATTCCCGCTGACATCTTGCTCGTCAAGTACCTGTGATACCGAGGTTCCAACTAGCAGGAGGTGTATACTAGCTGAGAAGTATCGAAACGGTGGGTGTCTGGCCGGTTGGAGTCATCCCGTCAAACTCGGCGGAGTCGGCGATATCCGAACGAAACGGAAAACCCAAGGCTCGATTCCCGTATCCCCGGTTTTCAATTTGGAGTCCGGTCACGAAGTGGGGTCGAACCAATCCTTCGGTGCATCGAGCTGGCCTCTCAAAGGCGGGTTGACGCGGGGTTCACTTCAATCACTTGGTTGGATTTCTCCAACGCCTTTAATTCGGTCAGCCGGGACGACATAGCGAATGGGATCAATACGTTCGCTCCGGATTTCCTCAATGCCGCCAGATGTGCATACGGCATTGAGAGCGATCATTTCATAAGAACAGAGGAGGGCGCGCCAATCGTCATCAAGTCCTCTTCAGGCGTGAAACAAGGGGACCCCTTCGGACCTCAATTTTTTCCCTCGCTGTTCGCCCCATTCTTCACGAACTTTCTCTTCACCTCGGACCGGATCACCTCGTCCTCGCCTACCTGGACGACATCTTCATCCTGGGCCCGGGAGGAGGCGCGTCGCAACAAGTCAACGCTTTCCTTCCTGACAGGCGTTCACCACTATCGTTGAACCCTGCCACATGCTGGGAGCAGAGGTTGGACGATTTGCGGGATAATGGAGCCGAGATCTTGGGTTCCCTCATTGGCCCTCGGGACGGACGGGCCGCATTTCTCGCGTCTGCGGTGGACCAACAACGACAACTCATCGCTAGGCTCCCCTCCTTTCCCCATCAGCATGCCCTCCTTCTCCGAGTGTGAATTCAAGCCAACCTCCGCCATCTCATGCGGTCGCTGGTCACGTCGGATATCGACCATCTCTAGACAGAGTTCGATGGTGTGATCAGAGAGGAACTCTACCGCATAAGAGGAAGGTGCGGGCCGGATGTTGAGACAAGAAGGCAGATAGACGACACGGTCATTGCGCTGCCTATTCGACTGGGAGGTCTAGGGCTGCATTCCCATCATATCTCCGCCCCGATGGCTAAGGCGGCCGCAGACGACCTCGCACTCGATGTTGGCGCCGATAGTCCCCGACGTCAACCTTCTAGGAAAGATCACCCCCCAAAGAGAACGCTGCCTCGAGGACCTCCTCGCCCGCTAACGGGATCTGTTTGATCGCTTACCTACTGCTGAACGGACTCAACTCACCGAAAACCAATCCACTCTCAGCAGATTATGGCTAGTGACCAACCCAACCCACGCCTTTCACCGAGTCACCGAGTTGGAGGTCGCCACCGGCCTCTGCATTCGATCCCTTCTACCGGATGAGGGACGGGTGTGCAAGGCATGCGGCCAGCAACGGAGCTCTTGCACGATGAGCAATGTAATCCGGCCGGGCCGAAAGACCATTCGTCACAACCACGTCAACAAGATTTCGCTCATTTGGGGCTTGGAGACGCTTCCCGGAGCCCAGGTCTCCAACGAACCCACAATCGGTGTTTCTTCCAGGCGCAACGATATCCGGTTGGGGCGGCAAAATTGCTTTCGCCTCACCCGCGGTGCAGACTACGGGGGGGGGGAGCGGTGACCGACTTCGATGTTACTGTCGTGTCTCCGCGGCAAAGGCCCGCCAGATATTCGCAACCGTGTCCCGAACCCATTCCCACTTACCGCCGGAAGAGCTCGTTAAAAAGCAACTGTGCACCGTCACGGATCGAAAACATCAAAACAAGGTGGCTCGGCTGCCTCCCCAAGGAGACACTCGGGCGACCTTCCACCACTCCTCTTCACTATGGGCGGGTCAATCGGCGACGCGACATGGGACACCATAACAGGGTGGAAGGCGAGTTTCTCTCCGGGCGCCTTCAACTTCACGATGAGGCGGATGTCGGGGGCATTGTTGAGGGCGCGTGGGAGAACGTTTACGCTGGTATTAGACATGTAGGGAGTTTCGTAGTCTATTACCCTTCACAACGTTCGTAGCCCTGGCCCATAATGCATAACGTGATCTCCGCCGGACCAATCCGAGCCTAGCTGCGATAACCCAAATTCAAGAGAGGATACGAGAGGCTTTCATGAGATGGCCCACCGACGACGACATCCCGTATCCAAAGCGAACTCTTTGTCCGAGGGAGTACACCTCCGATGTCGAACATCGGGCAAAATCAGTGTACGAGACCCGTCTCATGGGAGGTAGCTGAGGTTACCACTTCGTCAAGGAAGACCGGCAGCTGACATGCAGGAAGATGCGTAGATATAATGCTCATGCTATGCTCCGCCTCTCATCCCGAGGCCCTCACCTTCTCCTCCTCCTCCCACCTCTCCTCCACCTCTTCGCCCAACGGCCCATCCTCCTGCTCGACCCTCCGCTCAAAGCCGAACCGCTGTCCTCGCGAGAAATACAGTGCCGGCTCATCCTTCTTCACCACTCCCTCCGTGATTAAACAGTATCTCACCGACTAGTCATTATTAGCAAATCTCCTGTACAGATTAACGAATCAACACACCGATCCTGGCACCTCAAACATCGCATCCGCCAAAACTTCCTCCAATACCCCTCTCAACCCCCTCGCTCCGCCCCCTCGGCCCAGACCCTCCTTCGCGACTGCTTCCAGCGCCTTCCTCGTAAACCGCAACTCAGAGTCGTAGGAGCTGAAAATCGACATGTACTGCTTCACCAGGGAGTTCCTGGGTTCCGTCAAGATACGAACGAGGTCGGGGATGGATAATGGGTGGAGGTTTGAGAGGATAGGCAATCGACCGAGAAACTCGGGTATCAAGCCGTATGAAGTGAGGTCTGGAGTGGAAAGGCCATTGAGGGGTTGAGGATTAGGGGAATAGGAGGGCGAGGCTTGGTCGGGCGGTGGAGTAGGGAGAGGTGCACCGAAGCCGATTGACTTGGTAGTTGTCAGCACAATCGAGAGGAAGGAAGAGGACATACGCCCTTGCCGAGGCGCGAGTTGACGATACTTTCCAGCCCCACGAACGCTCCGGAGCAGATGAAGAGGATATTGGTCGTGTCCACCACAAAAGTCTCGCCCTTCCCGCCTAATTCATCAGCTAAACCCTGACAAAGGCACTTACCAGCACTGCCTCCGCCAAATCCGGGCAGGCCCTCTTTCACGCCTCTCTTGCCGGAAGCCGCAGTCCCAAACGACCGATTCATTGGGTTATTCGGATCCCAGACCGGCTCTTCCGCCTTGCTAGACCCGCTTCCGCTAGTTGTGGGAGGCGGTTTGGCGGATAGTGTCACGCTTGTCCCCTCGAGGAGGCGGAGGAAGGCTTGTTGTACGCCCTCTCCTCCCACATCTCGACCGCCGCCCCATGTCGCGAAGCCGTCCCCTGCTCCTCGTCGAGAAAGCTTGTCGACCTCGTCAATGTGGATGATGCCGATCCTAAAACGGTCAGTCACAGTCGAGAGAATGTAATCGACCTACTCTGCTCGCCCAACATCGTACTCGGATGCTTGTAAAAGCCGCAATATACAGTTCTCCACATCCTCTCCGACGTCTGGTCATTGTATCAGCTTGGTCTGCATGTTTTTGAGGAGCCACACACAGCCAGCAGAGGTATAAGTAGTCGCATCGCATGTTCTGTAACCATCAGCGTTTCAGCCGTTTCGATCAGACTCACGCAAAAGGTACATCTAGTATCTTTGCCAGCGTCCGGGTCATCAATGTCTTCCCCGTCCCCGTCGGTCCACTGCTCCATCAGTCGGACTTCTCAACGCGAGAAGACGACTCACATCATGAGGACATTGCTCTTTTCAATCTCCACTCCTTCCGGCCTCCTACTCTCATTGCCGTCTTCGCTCCGTCCCGGGACGTCAAGCAGGCGCTGTGATGTCTGCTTTTCCCGTCTCCGGTCGCTTTCCTCCCAGTTTGTTGACTCGACCTCTGCTCTTCTAGGTCTGCCCGCTTCTCTTCGGCCTCTGACAACTTCGCCAACAAGGGTAGAACTTGGTGGAGGGCGGGAATCGAAGTAACCTTCCCGAGCTGAAGACAATCAGATACTTCAGCAAGATAAAGGGGAAGACATACCCCATCTAGCCGTGAGTTCGGGAGAAGGGTCGGTATCAGAGGCAGGTATCCGGGAACGATCAGTCTTGATCCCATCCGACAACGATGTGCCCAGTCGGGCGAGATCAGCTTGCCGAGACGAGAGGGCGTCTGGCAGCGCTGAGTCTCGGCGGAGGGAGGAAGCTGGGAAGGAGGGAGGAAGGGTGGAAGGACCGGCTGTTGGGGTATCGACAGGTTGCTTGGCTGCCGTCGTCCCCGCTGGAGTCGGAGCCGGCGGAGAATCCTCGATTGAGGAACGTGATCGTATTCGTTGATAATGGTTGAAGACACTAGGCTTGTCAGATCAAGCAGTCGAACAAAGGGATCAGACCTACGCTACAGATAAGATACGCTTCGCCCGGTCCTGGCCGACGATGTATTGTGACAAATGCTCATACAGCTACCGAGTATCACCTGGATGACACTTTGCTCGGGTCCGGTAGCCCCCGAAATGGGCGACTCCAACACCAGCTGACGAACTCACCTGTCGAGGTGACCGCAAATTGCGTTCGTCTCCAGCTCTGGTTGCGTTCGACCGAAGCTGAAGCACGGCGCCACGTCGGAGGCGAGCGAGGCGGAACAACTTGTGATCGAGGACGCGCATGATTCGCACACAAAGCAGCCCCGTGTGACGACTGCCAGTACGACCAAGAGAAAACCGCAGGTGAAAGGAGCAATAGATACGAGCGGTGGAGATGCAACGGGGACTGATCAATGGTCGCTATTAGGCCCGCCGGATTAGAAAGGCGTACAAAATTCAGGCGGCCAAGAGACATCACGTGCAATCTAGAACTGATTTCCCTCTCATTATGAGATCCGTCCACTTCTCCCATTTTATTCCCGAGAGCATCACCAATTATCGGATACACGGACTTCATACTCCAATACCACTAAACGACCATAGATGGCTGATGGTGAGCTAGATTACAGCTGGTGAGTGTTCTCAAGAGCGACATTAGCGCGTACGCTCACTCATATCTACAGGCATCCCCTCGTGCACTCCTCACTTCCCACCAGCCTCATCAATTCACCAATTCAAAATTCCTCTCACAATGTCTCAATCCTTCGCCCCACTCGACATCACCCCCTCCTCCTCATCCTCCCGCAGCCGCGTCTCCTACTTCTACGACCCCGACGTGGGGAACTACGTCTACTACCTCGGCCACCCCATGAAGCCCCACCGAGTCCGGATGACCCACAACCTCATCGTCAACTACGGTCTCTGCGACGATGACGAGGTCACAGATGGCATTCGGAACCTTAATTCCGAGTTGGCTCTGGCGAATGGGTTTGAGGCAGATCTGGATGGGGAGCGGTTGAGGACTGAGAAGGCTATGGCTATGACGGGTGCGAGGGGGAGGACGATGCAGGTGTTCAGGCCGAGGCGGGCGACGAGAGGCGATATGACGAAGTTCCACTCAGATGAGTATATTGAGTTTTTGGAGAAGGTCACGCCGGAGACTCAAGAGCAGCTTACGGGAGGAGGGCTGCGGTGTGCGTCGTCCTTACAGCTGTTAGAAAGTCGTGCTGAGTCAGATCAGGTTTGACTGGGGAGGATTGTCCGGCCTTTGAAGGCCTATTCGAGTTCTGTTCCATTTCAGCTGGCGGATCTCTCGGTACGTAATTCGAGCCTAGATTGCGGCTGACGTGGCAGGCGCGGTGGAGAGACTCAATTCTGGAGCTGCGGATATAGCGATCAATTGGGCGGGTGGACTACACCACGCGAAAAAGACGGAGGCGAGTGGGTTCTGCTACGTCAATGACATGTGAGTGCTTGTTTCACTCGGCATGTTCGCTAACATGCTCCAGTGTTTTGGGGATCCTTGATCTGCTGAGGTGGGCTCCGCCGCTAGTCATGTTTGCCTTGCTCATGTTCGTAGAATACATCCTCGCGTGCTATACATCGACGTTGATGTCCATCATGGCGATGGCGTCGAAGAGGCCTTCTACACCACGGACCGGGTGATGACGGCGAGCTTTCATCGATTCGGCGAGTTCTTCCCGGGTACTGGCGATGTACGAGTGAGTCGCTTCGCCCGGCCAATGGCCGACCGGCTGAAATTGTGTCCCGTAGGACATCGGGATGAAGCGAGGCAAAGGGTACGCTGTGAACGTCCCTATGCGAGACGGGATTCGCGACGAGTCATTCCACTCTGTCTTCAAGCCCGCGAGTGGTTCTGCCTTTCCCATCGTCCCTGTATTGACCTTGAGCAGATCATTCAGCGCGTCATTGATTTCTATCGACCCGGTGCGATTGTCCTTCAGATGGGGTCGGACTCGCTCGCCGGTGACAAACTTGGCGGGTTTAACCTGACGCTTCAAGGTCAGTCATTCTTAAAGATATTTCGCTTACAGCGTCAGGCCATGCGGAATGTGCGAGATTCGTTAAGAGCTTTAACCTGCCCATCATGATGCTCGGCGGTGGCGGCTACACGACGTGACTTAGATCTTTCGCGCTTGATTCAGCAGCTAATCGGTTCGAAGGAAAAATGTGGCGCGGGCCTGGACGAACGAAACAGCGGTGATGTGCGACCGCGAGCTCTCGGAAGATCTGCCTTACAACCAGTTGTACGTTGTGCATTGCAAGTCCTCCTCGATCTCATCGACCGCAGCATGGAATACTACGGTCCTCGGTTCAAGCTCGAGGTTCTGCCAAACAACACGGATGATCACAACCCTCCAGAGTACCTCGAGGCGATCAAGTAGGTTGCATGTCTTCAGCCTCGCAGCAGCTGATGATCTACGAGACAACGGGTACTGGAGAACCTTCGGTCACTTCCCCACGCACCAGGCGTTCAGATTTCGCAGGTCCCGTCAATGAAGCTAAGTCAGGCATTGGGGATGAAGGACGCCGAGTTAAGCGATCCGGAGGACGAAGTGGACGCGCGCGTACAAAGTGAGTTAGCTTGACTCCTCCCTTGTTCTTACCTCTTTGCACTCAGAACGTCCCGCTGAACCAAGCAGAACTTGTGCGGAAACGCCAGCCCAACGTAAAATACTCCGCCTCTTCCGACACCGACTCCGACGGCGACCCCTCCTTCACACGTCCCGCTCGATCTCGCCGACAAGGTGGTACCGGGATTCGCCAAGGTATCAAACGTCGAGCCACTCCAGCATCCGAGAGCATGGATGACGACCCCTGCGGCGTGAGGCGGAAACGTACTTTCTTCAGGAGTGCAGGGGAGGGCACGGTCATCCCTCCTGTCAATTGGATGCTGGGCGGAGGAATAGGGCTGGGGAAGGAGAAAGCGCCGGTTGGGTTTGGGTTTGGAGCTTTGAACGTTCCGGTCGCTGAGGCCTGGAGAGATGGGTTGAGTAGGGGTGGGAGTCCGGTCAGCATTATGTAGGCATTCTGTAGGTTCTCGTTTGTGTTTTTGTCATATGGCATCTATTCCATTCGCAGTAGGCGCCGCGAAAAAAAGGCACAGACAGATCAGTCATGATCCGAAATCCCAATGATTTCGCTTCATCCTAACTCTCCGTCTGATTAGTTCAATCAGTCGCAAATTCCATCCGCTCATGGGTGGTCACGGACCCTGAGGCTCCGGCGAAGGACTTTTCTCTCGCCACAGACACAGCTCGGACATCCCCTGGCTCTCTTGATTCAACATGAATCATCCACCAATATGCCGTGACCTCCAACACGGGTACATTCCCCTTACACCTTCTGTCACCATTCTCACATCATTCCAGGTACTGTCGTTACGGTGCGAGTTGCAAATTCTACCATCCTCCGTCCAACACGGGGAATAGTAAGCTCTAGGCCTGTACAATTTCCAGCTCTGATCCGTAGCAGGAGCTCCTAGTGGTCCGACCAATCGTAACCCGACAGGCCCGTCCAGTCGGTCCTTCTCAACAGCGTCTTCTGCGAACGCTGTTCCGGTTGGAGCGAGGCCTGGTGGAGGGCTGAAATATCAGTTCAAGTGCGTCTCTACCCCTCGCGCCATCCCCATCTCCCCACTTTCACGAGCCCCATCCCCCCCGCTTCTCCACTTCTCCCAACTCTCTCATTCCTGCTCTATCGCATCCCCTTGAGCTCTGCCCTCGCCAGTCTTCTTTCCGAGAGAACACGGCTGACCTCTCCCGCTCAGTGAGGATACCCTCCGCGTAGAACTGCAAGCCGAGACCCCAAATTGGATCCTCTCCTCCTTCGGCGCAGGGAAGTACGAGCCGAACCTCTTCTTTGGTTACGACACCTCACCGGAAGAGTTGCGATGGAAATCCGTGCAGGCGCTCAACGAGAATCGGGCTCAGGACTACGTGTGTTCTCTCTCCCTCAACTCGTCCCAAGCTGATGGGACTAGGTGAAAGAAGAAGAGTCCCTCCTCAACCAAGCACGCACGACCATCTCACAAGCATTAGGCAACCTCCCGAAGTCCCGCGAGCTCGCTGAGAAGCTACACGATGCGAGATATCCGCCTGGAACGACTATTGGCGGACCGAGACCGGCGGAATTCTCGGAGGCGACGGTTCTGACATCCGCTGGTCCTGCGTCAGTGGGAGGGGGTTTCGGAAGAAAACCAGCGGCGTTCGGAGGAGCACCTGCAGGAGGATTCGGGTCCACCCCGACAGGTCCAAAGAGTGCGTCCGGATCGCCGGCAGGAGCTAGCGCGTTTGGGGCACCTGCTTTTGGTCAGAAATCGGCGGGTGCATCTGCTTTTGGCGCTCCTGCTTTTGGGGCGCCGGCAGCTCCTGCCACGTCTGCCTTTGGGGGTGTTCCCGCTGCCTCCGCGTTCGGTGGCACTCCCGCGAAGTCGGCGTTCGGGTCCGGCTCCACTCCGGCATTTGGGTCTACTACGTCCCCATCTTCTGGATCAGCGTTCGGGGCATCAGCATATGGGTCGAGACCGGCTGACAGCGCATTTGGTACAACATCCACCCCAGCCCAACCTGCACCGACATCCGTGTTCGGCTCCTCATCCACTCCCACCTCGGTATTCGGCTCTTCGGCATTTGGTAGTACGGCCACCCCGACGTCGGCCTCCGCGTTCGGCTCTTCAGCGTTCAGCTCAGCGGCCAAACCCGCTGCCGCCGCCTCCGCCTTTGGATCTGGGACTTCATTGGCATCAGGCTCAGAGTTCGGTCAAACAGCTTTCGGACTACCCGCCAAACCATCCGCGTTTGGCCGATTCGGCCAGAACCAAGCCTCCTCGATGTCACAGCCAGCGAGCGGGTTCTCGGCCTTCGGAGGATCCACTTCTGGTAGGTCGGGCTTGGGCGGGTTCTCCGGCGCGTCCACCTCGAACCCCGCTCCTCCTGCCTCCTCGACCTCGACCTCGGCCTTTGGTACCACTAGCCCTTTCAACACTCCTTCTTCAGCCCCACCTCCGTTCAGCGCCCTCCCCTCAACCTCGACCTCTGCAAATCCATTCCAAGCCGCCTCCCCATCCCCACCCTACTCCACAGCAACAGCCACACCCAATTTCCCGCCCGACGTCGCTGTCCCTGCGGGGTGGTCGCATGATGATCCCTGGAGTTGGCTTTTACCTACGGTTGAGGGCGGTGGGGAGGGAGGTAAGTTGGAGGAGGATGTTGTGAGGGCTTTTAGGGGGACAATGTTTGAGTTGAGGGGTATTCCGTTGATGGCGCCGCCTGTGGGGTTGCGCGGATGTTGAAGATAATTTGATACGATTGTATCATTCATGAATCGAGTGGTGTGGCTTGTATGCATATTATTTATCTATGCCGGGTGCAAGGACCGCCGGGTGCGTAGTATTCTCGAAGGGTGTGACGAGTCGAGCGTCAATGCCACGGTCCACCTATATCTATCTCTCAAAGAAATGATTTACAGCTAAAACAGTGGGAAGCTGTGTTTTCGAAGTGCTCAGCCTCATGACGAGCGATCCAGGCGAAACTGGCGGAGGTGGGATCCATGGTCCGTCTGTGCCACCCCCCGGTACTCGCATTCCGTAATAGAGCTTATGACTTCCATCAATACTGTCTTTGAAATGACATCGCTTCATTAGATGTATTCCGACCCGCGGTCTAGACGTCAAGAAATTCCGCCTACACCGGCGTCCCGAAGCCTCCGGTAGATCCAAACCCTCCTGCCCCCCTCGCAGTGGCTTCAAGATCCTGTTCCACATCAGCAAAGCAGCTCCTTCGTTTGAAGCTTCACGGGCGAGACAGACTCACCTCGACCTCGACTAATGGGGCCATGATGATACGTTCCAAGATCAGTTGAGCGATGCGGTCACCGGGGTTTACTATCCGGCAGGCATGAGCAGTCATCAGTGATAGGAACGGGGAAGGCGGACCCGAGAAATCGGTATCAGAGAGGTTATAGAGCAGTACCATCACCGGTCCTCGGTAGTCCGCATCGATAACGCCCGCGCCAGTATCAATGGAATGCTTGGATGCTGGTAGCTTTCAGCTTTGGAAACCGATATCAGGGATACCAGCATGTACCTAGCCCGCTACGAGGCGCGACTCGGCCATAAGTTCCCTCGGGTACAGCGACGGATATTTGCAAGTCGATAAGAGCCTTCCCCCGAGCTGGCACGACCTTCTCCTCGGCCGCATATAGGTCGTATCCCGCAGATAAGGAGGATCCTCGTGTGGGGAGAGTCGCTTTTTCAGATAGCTTCTTTATAAGCAGCTGGTCCCTCGGCTGAGGGCGATTTAGCGTATCCGAGACATACCAGAAAGACGTACTGCAGTGACGGTGGATCCGTTGGCCGCAGGCGCGACGACAGGGGCGGGCGCTGTAGGGGCGGACTCCTTTGCGACTTCGCGAGGCTCGTCCGCCGCCTTGGTGGATTCCTCCTCATCTTCGCTTTCCGGCTGTTGAATCTCCAAGCTCTTGGGGTCCGCTATAGGTTCCTCACTTATCGTTCTTTCCACCGGCTCCGAATCTTTCTGTGTGGACGCCGACGGGGTGATGAACGGTGTTGGCGCAGATTGTGACTTGCTAGGCTCTTGCCTAAACTCTGACTTTCTAGGCTCTTCTCTGGCCTCAGTCTTTTGCACTTCGGCAACAGGTGCAGCAGGGATCGGGTTAGAAGAAGAGGAGACGGCGTGTGTCTCGAGGTCGATGACTTTCGGTCGAGCGGTCTTGCCGCTGAAGTATTCGGAAGCAGTGATTGCCGGCTCGGCGGAGTTGGCGGGGGGGAAAATGCTGGGTCCGATCAGCGTAGCTCAATTTCGACCCAAATACACGCACTCTGACTGGAAGCTCTCGGCTTTCCGTGGGACAATGAAGCTGAGCGGCTCGATGGATCCGCCAGCGAGCTTGAAGCCTCGCGCGATCTCGTTTTGCGATACGTCCAATGCCCGGCGGGGCAGGAGGGTCATCCCACGTTCTACGGCAATCAGCCGAACCTTCTATTAGTTCAGACGAAGCTCACGAGGCTCAGATGACTTGTACTCCGCCAGCGAATGAAGTGCATCATCCGCATACTCATAGTACCGGATGTTGCCGTCGCTAGGATGGTCAGCTCGACGAGATCAGCTTTCACTCACCCTTTCCCGGCCAGGAACAGTACATCATTGCCTTCCACGAAGAACGGCATGAGCACACCACTGCACTGCATCAGCTAGACTCAAACGGTAACGAGATGACGCACGCGCTGGAGTCGAGCGAAGTCATCTCGAGGCTCTTCAAGCTGCTCGTATCCCAAAGTCCCACTTGTCGGTCGGACATCTTGCTGAACTGCTCGACTCAGCGCAACATCCAGTAACTATCCGGTCCACCTACACCAGTGGTGACGATCCTATCCCGATCACCCAGGAACACCGAGCGAGAGCCCTTCACCCCAGAGTGTCCTTCTGCGGTCCTGACAGCCTCGATGCCAGCACGAGGATCAAACAACCGCAGCTTCTTATCTCGGCATGTCTGAAGTGTAATCAGCATCGTTGCGTAGCCATCACTGGCATCCCAGAGACGCCTATGACTCACCGTGACCAATGTCGTCCCCACCGCATTCCAGCAAAGACTCTGGATTGAATCCGAATGCCCCTTCAACGTGATCGTAGCGCTATCCTGCCCTTTCTCAATATCCCACAGCCTCACTAGAAGATCGCCAGACGCCGAGGCAAGGAGGTTGGACGCAGCAGGGTGGAAGACGACCTGCCCGACTTTCCTGCGGGAATTTAGCTGAGTCGGAAGGTAGAACGTACCGTCCGCCAGCATGCATCTTCCCAATGGGACTGATATCTTCCGGTGCCCAATGCTCTTCTCCCCAGCCTTCGAACATCGAGTCCTCGATTTGCCATAGACAGACTGACATCATCAGCTTGATCAGAGCAACGGGAGTAGCGACGCACTCTTCCCATCCTCCCCAGCTGAAGCTACCAGGTTATCGTCAAAAGGCGACCAAGCGGTATCCAGCACCGGCGCCGTATGTCCTCTCGCCAGCGGCAGCAGATCCGGCAGCTTCGTCGGGAAGCCAGCCGGACTCGGTGAAGTAAACGGGGAGAAGATGGGTAGGATCGCGAATGCCTATACGAAATCATCAGCAACTGCTGGGCTTCTTGTGGGACTTGTGACGTACCCCTCCACCCGAGACCTGCCAATTGACAGCGAGGTATTTCCCACTCGCAGCGACGACGTCGGTATCCCATGCACTGCCGCTGATCTTGGCGTTCTCATAGTGCGTCTTTGCTTTCTCGCCGTAGACATGGCGGTACTTTGACTGAGAGGATTGGTAGATGAGCAGGTGAAAAGGGAATGGGTTGAGGACATACTGTGCGGACGAAGCGAGAAGCGGACATCTCGAGGACTTTCAGATTGAAGAAGAAGAAGGTCTCAGGGTGATGGAGTGGACGAGTAGGTGGAAGCCTGCTGAAGGTAATCAGGACAATTGAGCAGGAACCCAGGAGGTCACGTGCCAAATTACGCTTTCCCACGGTCCCCAAATTCGGGTTGCAGGACAGCGCTTTCATATGCGTAGTGGTGAGCTGAAGATATGTAACCACAAGGTCGAACGCCTCAGCCACTGCTCACAAAGCGGCAGCCACCCAAGCAGAATCCCGTATATATACAGTATTAAAAAGATACGAACCTGCTCAAAGACCTCCAAGGATCCTGGCAAAGCGATCCCATATCTGATCATCCGTTTCATCGGTACCCTCATCCATCAGCTCTTGTAGCTCTTATTCAAGAGCCCTCGGCTGGGTTGAGTGTCCTGAACTCTCCCGGTCTTTTGGGCCGCAGTACTTCTCCCCATCGTCAGGGTCGGCTCGGACACCTTCGTGGTCCGAGTCGCAGTACTTCTGCCCCCCGTTGACCTTTCCTTCGGCCTCTTCGTTGTCTGCGTGCTTTGAGTACCGGTCTTTTTGCCAGACGTTTGGCTCTGATACCGCATCTTCGTTGTGTCAGTGTTTCGAGTCGCGGTATCCCTGCCTGCCATAAGGCTCTCGTCTGTTTTTTCCGTGTTCTCGCCCTGGGTCAGTAACCTCGCTTGACAATCACTCAGACTCCCGTAGTTCCTCGATTCATTGTCCGTGGACTCCTCCAACTCCCCCTGTGTACCTCTCACTTTATCCTCGCACTGTGTCAATTTCCAGACATAATCACTCATACTGCGATTAGTCTCGTCCCATCCCGCATTGCTCGTCCTCAAATCGCTTTTGTACTGGCTCACCTCCCTATCCCTCTGAGCCAGACTCGCCCGTGCGTCGGTCAACTGTCCCACATAAGTATCCGCTTTTGTCTCGCATCTCGACAAATCGCCTTGACACTGCTTCGTATTCTGCTGGGCCCTGGTCAGTTCCGTCCGACAGCTCGCCAGCTTAGTACTGACACCGCTGACAGGAGACGCGGTGGTTCCGGTGACGGTTGGGACAGCGGGACAGGTGCTGAAACCTCCCAAGAAATATCCCGCTGTTGTTCCTCCCAAGAGAGTTCCAACCGCATGCGTTGCGGCGAGATTCTTGAGCGTATAGCCGCGAGATCTGGTGAAGGCGGTCTTCACTAACTCTTCCTCCTCCTCCTTAAGCCTTGAGCATCGTTAGCGTTCTCCACAAGCGGGGTATACATACTTCTTCGTCGCATCCTTCGCCTCGCCGATCTTCTCCAGCTCACTTTGCAGTGTATTATACATAGCCTCGATTGCCCTGTGACTCGGATGTGCGCGGAGTCTGAGAAGATTTCCCGCCATTTCGGCCGCGTAACGCACATCGCTCTCAGCTGAGGTGAGGATTTTGATTGTCGGCGCGGTCCTCTCGTATCTCCCACTCCACCATCCGCTATACCAGGGCTGCTTGTTGTGTTCAACTGGCAGAGTCGACATCACCCCGGTCTTTGTCGCATATTCTACGGCATCAAAGACTTGCCGCGTGAATATGTCCTTCTTCGCCTTCTTTTGTAGCGTGCCGAAGGCGGAAGTAATGGTCGATTGGGCTGTAGGGAGGACTGGCCCGTGCTTGTTGATTAGGTTTTTTCGGCGGGGCAGGTTTTCGCGCTTGATCACGTCGTCATCCTCCTCGATATAATTGGCCGGGACAGTAGCAGTAGTCGAATTCGGTGGATCGGTCACAACGCTCAGGATCGTACTGTCATCCACGGAAGGCCGGACCCAGCTATTTGCTCGGGAACGACGGCCCCGGCTTTGAGACGCTTGGCGACCTTGTCTGGGGCAAGCCTGTGACGGGTTTCTTGGCGGCATGGTGATCTAGTGAGAGTCTTCCTTTGCCGGGAGTCAAGTTGATATGAGACGCCAAGAAATATGGGAAAGCTGATGATGTTGTGTACTTGGGTGGGAGTGAAATGCTTAATGAAGAGTGCGACAGTGCGAGTCGCTGGTGAAGAACTTGCCATCGTGGGGTACTTCCAAAGAAGCTTCGAAGGCCGACTGTCAGAAAGGATCAAAAGACGAAGCGCTGGCACCTACCAGACGTTTCGCGTCATGAGTGCAAGATGGAAGCATCGCCGTCAGTGAAACCGGTATTGAATGCTGTTCCGCAAAGCCGACTATTCGTCAGTGAGTTCTCGTACATCAGTGGAATTCGTCAATCAGTGCAAAGCTCCTTGATACGCACATGCATGATCACCACCCGTCCTCGCTGATCCGATCGTCCTCCGTCACCCAGCTATTCACCTCGCTCTCCAAACCGTCAAACCCATCATCCTCGTCGCTCAGCCCCGTACTCATCTCCTCGTCCTCATCATCCATGAAGACATCATCTTCGTTCTTCTCCACAGATCTGTCGAGCAAGTCCCATGCCTCTCTCGGAAGGTTCATTGCGGTCCGCCTTCCATCCAATCCCATCTCTCCCCTGCGGCCTTGTATATGTCGAGCAGGACGTCGGCTGGGATCGTATGGGAGCAGTAATAGGTGAACTCGTGCCATTGTCTCCTTGCACCGATGTAATTCAAGTAGCCGCGTCTGCAGTCGTCCGAGTGAGCACGCGGAGATGGTAAAAATCGCCTTGTGCCGTAGGAAAAGTATATGTCCGAATCACTACACCCCGTGACCGTCTTCCTTCCACTTCGATGGCGGGATGAGGAGTTCGGTCGACGTGCCGCTGCGGCGGATCGGTCGAGTGGGAGATCTGAGGTAGTGGATCGAAATGGTTACAGGCAAAGTATTGCAAACGAGTGAGCGTAGACTTCCGCTGAAGTCTGCGGACGAGCGCTTGAGACACCTTCCTAGTTATTTGAGGCTGGTTATGAAGGTCGACGCCGAGTTCGCGATACTGTCTTGCGGAAAGGCAGGCGCCATCGATCACGCCGAGACGCTGCACATCGGGAAATCTTGGACTCGAAAGCAGCTGAAGTCTTTGGGCTGAGCACAGTGCTGGGATACTCTTTTCAATATCCAAATATCCAAGTTCGCATCCTCTGGCTCTCTCGCGTCTCCGCTCACCATTACCAATTCCTCCGGCCCTTGCATCGATTCATCCCCGAGCTCGCTCACATCGTGAAATCGATCATCCAGATGACCTTCCGGATCTTGCGATGCTGGCAAGAGCTTGGCATTCCGGATCAGATCTCGAGACGCCCCACTCGCCACCCATGTTGACGGTCCTCAAAATCGGTGCGGCAGCGAGAATGGATTGAAACAGACCGTTGTATATCCCTTTCCTATGCTGAAAGGAAAGTTATTTGAGATAAGACAATACGGGCCAAATCTCTTCTCGGATGAGCAAGCTGGAACTCTCAACCTGGCAAATTCCGGTATCTAGCCTTTCCGAAATTGGCATGATTCCGACGAGTTCCTTCACGCGCGATGCCGCACGCATCACCAGCGCCACACGCAGCGCCTTCAGTCGAGGGAGAGACTGGACTCGTTTGACGACCTTATCGTGAAACTCGAGGTGACCGTACATTTCAGCGTCGACATCGCAGGGCGGACGATGGAGACGATAGAGCGGATGAGGCAGAATCGTGAGGCTCTTGACCGTGTTGGTAACACGGTGAACCAACTTTACCAGTTGGTCGGCTAGCTCATTGCTTGGCTGAATGAAGAGGTGGTTGACGCATTCGACACGGAAAGGTCAAGTCTCGAAAGCGCTGTTGCAGGAAGCAGCCGCCTCTCGGACTATGTCGCCGACTTCTTTATGATTGAAGGCATCAGAAACATTGAACTTGTGGTTCATGGCTGAGCTCAAATGATGCCTTTCAGCAGTGCAAAGGTAGAGATTCACGTGACTCACGGTTTTAATGCGAAGTCAACTCTAGCGTCTCCCATACTTTCCAATTCTCCAGCATTTCTCAGCGACTTGCAAGTCCGAGCCAATGAAGCAGCGGTTTTGGTATCGACGTGTTCAGCGATCTGGCGGAGCATCTCAGCCGGAATGTGAGAAAGGTGGCGAGGACCGGGCCGTTGTGGCTCGATCAAGTCTGACATCCTTTTGCATTCGTGGAGAGGACCCCGTCCCCTCCCTCTCGTCCTTGTTGGGCTTGGGACCGGCAAATCAGATGTTAGGAGAGACGAGAGAAAAATCGACAGGAAAGAGGATGATCGGAGAAATGAAGAAGGATTGATAAGAAAATTCGAGAGGCTGAGGAAGAGGTAGTAGATTGACAATTATCGCGGAGGAAGGTCGAAGCAGAGTCACCAATACGAAAGGCAAAGGAAAAATTCATTACGTAATCTCCCCCGGCATGCATGGAATATGGTGATAAGCGCATGACGTCAGGTTTGTCTGGTCTCGTGGGTTTCTTTCCTCTGCTTGTTTCCAGATACCTTGGGGGGCGGGGAAGCTTGTGAAACAGAGACCGCAGCGTAGTCCAAGGTGTCGTAGCAGCTGGTACGCCTCTTTTACCCTAGCAAGTGAGTACAGCCCCCAAATCCCGAGTTAGCATACCCAGGAACCACTTCGAATTGCATCCTACCCCCACAACTTGGTCAATTTACCTCTTGATGTGAAGGAGCTAATTCTCGGCTCAGATTACCCAGTAGATAATGTCAGTACCGAAAGAGCTCCCGGCAACCCTGAATTCGAGGACGATGTCGCTCCCGAACGCTTTCGTTACCCTTCTCACCACCCCTTCCTACCTGCCCGGCGCCCTCGTCCTGCTCCACTCCCTGTACGACCTCCACCCCGAACCACGAGATTTTAAGATCGTCTGTCTGGTCACTCCCGAGACTGTTGATGCGAGGACGATCGGTGAGCTCCGGAAAGCTGGATTCGATTTCGTCATTGGGGTGGAGCCTATCGGTAGTGGTAGGCCTGGAACGCCGGCACTCGATCTCCTGGGTACAAACCCTTTCTTTCATCTTGGTCCTGCCTAACTGGTTGTATCCAGGTCGACCGGAGCTGAAGTTTGCCCTCACCAAACTCCACATCTTCCGCCTGCACACCCTCTTCTCCACCCTAATCTACCTCGACGCCGACGTCCTCCCCATCCGCCGCCTATCCCACCTCTTCACCTCCACCAGTCCCCACACCATCTCAGCATGTCCAGACACAGGATGGCCAGACTGCTTCAATTCCGGCGTCATGGTAATTCGACCGCGAGAATCGGACTGGGTCGGGCTGAGGAAATTGTTGGAGAATGGGGAGGGGGAGGAGGGGATTTATGAGGGCGGGGGGAATGGGAGCTTTGATGGAGCGGATCAGGGGTTATTGAATGAGTGGTTCTCGGAGGAAGGCGGTGGAGGGGCTTGGAACCGATTGCCGTTCTTGTGAGTCTTCGGCATTATGACGAGTCTCATGCTTACACCGGTCGCAGGTACAATGTCACACCAACAGCTGCATACCAATACGAACCCGCTTATCGACGATATGGGCATAAGATCAACGCTGTGCACTTTATCGGGCCAAACAAGCCTTGGTCCAACCTCGCCGGTCGTCCTGCAGGGATGTCCCAAACAGACGGCAATGACGCCAAATTTGACTGTGAGTCCCGTTAATCTCCGTCTTCGCTGAGTTGGCTAGACCCCTCCCTTATCGACCGTTGGTATGCCGGGTATGACCGCTACATCCGCCCCACATCCGCTCACGCCCCCGACCTCGCTCGACGTTTCGCTGTACCCGAGACCGTCGCCGCCTGGAATCAAGCCGGGACTGTGACTGGTGTCCCGCAACAACCCGACGACCGGCTCGATCTTTCCGAACTGAAGAGCGCTGCCGAAAGAGGCGTGACCTCGCTCAAGTCGGGACAATATATCAGCCTTCCGCTCGACGGCCGAGTAGACCTCATGATGTCCAGACCCAAGCCCAAAGCAATCTCACTCCCACCGCGTCACGCCAGTCCCACCGCCATCAGTCCACCAGCATTAAATGCACCATCGCCGCAGACGGTCCAGCAGCAGATGACCCAGCCCGCGACATGGGACGGTTCTCGTTCTGCCCCGCCACCTACCAGCGGTCCCGAGATGCTTACTCCGATGACCCAGCGCTATGCCGCTGCTTGGGACCAGCCTGCGTCCGCCCAGTCGAAATATTATTCCTCGCAACAGACAGAGCCTGAATACCCGAATGTACCCGAGAATGTCCGCGGCAACGATTGGTACAGAGGCTTCGCCGGATCCACCCCAGACCGTAACAATGTCTTGCCCGTCTTTCCCTGGGAGGAGACCCCACAACATCGCCGACCCGACCGGGTGTTCCCGCAAGGCGCTTCATCTCCGTCCCAAAACCGCTCAACCGGTCCATCACCTCAACGCAACGCCGAAGCGAAATCGATGCAAGAAACGATTGCGAGCTATACAAATGCTTGGGATCAGATGCCTTCTATCCGACAATATGTCATGCGCATCACCGGCACTGGCCAGCATTCAAGCGAGCGCGATCTTGCTGTCATGGGGCTCCAGTCCGTTCCAGAGACTCCACGATTTGAATCTTCTATGGGGCGCGAGCTGAGCGCGGACAGGCAATCCAACATATCTGGAGATGGTGACGATGAGGATGACGATGAGGAGGGTACAGTGGAGACGGAAACTAGTCCTAGTGTCGGTCACTCTCGAGACAGCACCTTCGAGTTACCACTAGACCTGCCCGCAAACGCCCGGCACCGCGCTCGTCAAGCTCAGCTCGCCAGGATTCCTCCACCGGAAGCCGGCCTTAACATCCGCAATACTCCGGTCGTCATCGGCGAGGTTCCGAAGCCTGAGCGCAAAGTCATCGCCCGCCAATCCTCATCCTCTGATACGCCCCGAACCACGCCGAACCTCGTGACCCCGCCCTCAGATTCCGCGCGTATATCGGGACAAGCGCAGTACACCTCAGACAGCCCTGAACCGAGGACGAGCAGGATCTGGGACCCCAGTACGGACGTGGACGTGAGGAAGAGGGATACGCAGAATGTACTGTCGAGGTTCATGAAGGTCGGAGGGATGCCGGGAGGGAGTGGAGGCAAGTGAGGGGTTGGGCTTACGTTGGTGTTTCGCCACGGTTGTGAAGTAAACATTGCATACACTCATTTCTCGTAGCGGAACGTTCGCAACTTAGATAGTCTATGCACGAAAGCCTACAAGGAATGAACTCGAGTATCGACGAGCTTTGGTGGTGGGCTGTCATTGCGTTCAATCTCAAGTTAATCGGCACTCAAACTGCTCCTTCGCCTTCATCATTAGCGGTTTAGATCGTCTGCGCTCTGGGAACGCTTGGAAGGAAGGCCTTCGAGAGAGATGAGCGACGGCTCTGTTCTCTGCTAAATTAGGGCCGAGAAATGGAGGCCGCGTCATGAGTGACTATCGATGTGTGGGGAGAGAATAGGGCTAAGGGGTCTAGGACGAAGTCAGGATTGGGTATTGAGAGGGTAGGAATCCCATCAATCGCGGGTGTGATGATCCGTCGTCGGGACTCTTTCTGTCGACCGGTGGTATACATAAAAAATCATCTCAAAGTGCTCAATCAAGGCAAGAAGACAAAGACATTTTGGTTTTCTCCCTTCTCCCTTCCCTATCCCGCTCGATACCCCGCCCTTGGACACCCTCCGACTGCGAACTCTGCTCCCTCCCACTCATGCTGTCACCTTATCTTGTACGCCGTGACTAGCCCGCCTCATTATACTGGCTTTACTAGACGTCCGACTCAGACTACCCGACTTCTTACGCCCCGCTACGATCGGTCCCGAGGGGGCACGACCGGAAAGCCGGGTGACTGTTTCACGCATCAGCTTGTTGCTTACCGTCAAGGCTGGAAGGGGACTCACGCTCGTTCACAAAGGAAACACCCCATGCTTCGGCGGTATACTTGCTCACGTACTGGTCCATAATCAGCTGGAACCCAAACAAGATACTAAGAATAGCTCACCGCGAAGAGCTTTTGCCAATTCGATTTCCGTTGGTCCAGTGGCATGACGAGCGCGACGTGAATCGCGTCGGCTGTAGATTGGACGTCCCCTGTTGCACCGCTCGTAAGCTTGGTCGATGAGTGGGAGTACTGAGGAGAGCTCACATGGGTTGACCAGCAAACTCCCGTTGAGACTTTGTGCAGCTCCAGCGAATTCGGAGAGAATCATCGAGCCATGTCGCATTATTTGAGACGAGATGTATTCGTAGGCCACCTATCACATGATCAAACCCTTCTACTCGTGTGCGAGATTGACTTACGAGGTTCATCCCATCCCGCGTGCTCGTCACGAGACAAGCGTCTGCCAACGCGTACATCGCCGTCAACTCGTCGAAAGGCACCGACTTGTGCATGAAGTGGATCGGCATGAACTCGACTGTCCCGAATCGACCGTTGATCCGTCCGACGAGCTCATTGACGAATGCTCGAAGGTTTTGGTATTCTTCAACGTCTTGTCGAGAAGGAATGGCAAGTTGTACGAGGACGACCTGCTCGAAGATTACGAGTTGGGATGGGGATGATCGAGCAGAGGAGTTGAGGGCGAAACAAGGCAAAGAAGGAGATCATAGTTGTCAGCTATGTTTTGTGCAGCGCAAGTCCGCTCACCTTGCCGACCCACTCCGGATGCTGCGCCAAAAACACCTCCAGCGCATGCAACTTCTGCGGTATCCCTTTGATGTAATCCAGCCTATCCACACCGATGATAACCTTGCACCCTCTAAACCGTTGCTCCAGGCTCTGAAGTCGCGCTTGCACCGTATCTTTTCGGAGGCCATCGACGAATTGCATCGGCTCGATCCCGATGGGATACGTGCCGACTTGAGCGTAGCGGCCTTCGAAGGTGATCCCGTTTGGCATGGTCTCGAGGCCGAGGATACGGGTGCAGGAGGAGAGGAAGTGTCGGGCATAGTCGTAGGTGTGGAAGCTGTCCAATCATTAGCGAGCCGGGAGAAACAGTATGGTGCAACTTACCCAATGAGGTCGCATTGCAGGACGCCGAGGAGGATCTCCCTTCGCACTGGTAGGATCCTGCGCCCATCAGCATCATCTCATAGAGTACGCAGCGCACACACCGGTAGATCTCGCTCGACGGGAACGGGGTATGCAAGAAGAACCCTATCCGAACCCCCTCCTTCCCCCTCTCCTTCGCCGCCATCTCCTGCTTCTGAAACGCCGACAAACCCCTGACAAACGTCGGTCTCTTACTCGACTTGACCTCCAACATCTCCTCCTCTTCCCGCACATCATCCAATATCTCCACACCCTCGTCCATCGGATCGGCTATCCCCTGAGTCATCCCCAAGACGTCCTTCACGATCGTATCGTCCACACCCTCTTTGACCCGCCCGAGCTCACGCCGGACCATCTCGCCCTGTGCAGATTCGCCGGAGATGATGGATCGGAGGAGCATAGGGAGGAGCATGAGGTGGTAGTCTTGCACCCAGACCATGTCTCCGGCATTGGCCATGGACGCGACAACGTCGGCGAATCGCATGTTGGCTTCTCGGTAGGCTAGCCAGTTGGCGGCGTCGAAGTTCATCTCGCCGGGGTGGTAATGGAATAGCGGCCAGAGGATGGAGTTTGAGAAGCCTGGAGAGGGCAGAGATGACAAGTCAGCGATCAGCGAAGTATCTTTCCTTATACGTGGCTCGCTCACCGTTGTAGTGCCGGTCCGCAAGCTCATCGCTCAGATACACCGGATAACAATTGTATTCCGCCAGCAGCCTCGAGTTGACCAGCTCTCGGTCCGCCACAGGTATCTGCGAGGAACCGTATATCAGCAGGAAGACCTAGAAGCGGTTGCTTCTGTTCCCCCACGGAGAAGGGTTGCCTCGTCCCCCTGTACAACAGAAACCTTGGGATAGATCCGAGCGGTCACTTACATCTTTTCCCGGCCATCCGATCCAAGTGAAACTCATCTTCTTCTTACACCCCGACAGCGCGGATACCAATCCGCCAGACGACATCTGAGACGATCATTAGCTCTCCTCCCACAAAACTCAAACCATAGAAGGGAGCTCGATGGTTCGGTTGAATACGAGCCACGATGTCTCACGTCCGGACTGGAGGTATACAGCTCCTGACGATCCGCTCACCTTGAAATGGTATTCCCCTCCTGAATCTTTACTAATCGTCACCGGCAACCGATTCGACACCACGATCAAGCGCTGTTCCTTTCCACCATTCGAGATGAGTTGCGCTGTCTGTGGCATGACAGGGGATACGAAGGAGGTCGGAGAAGAGGCGTAGGTCTGGGTGTAAGGCGAGGCGGATATGGTGGTGGACATGGTGCGGGATGCTTGGTGGTACTGGGGAACGTCGGGAAAGGAAGGGGCGGAGTTCAGGGTTCTCGGGGGAAGCCAGGTGTCGTCAAGAGTGAGTTGTGCATTCGCCTCGTGGAAAGCGGTGAGGTCGAGAGGAACCAGCTGGAGAGACACGGATGAGGGCGTCAAGCTCGACGGCGCTGAGCGTATAGTCGTCAAGAAATGTCTGGATACAGTAGTAAACTGAGAACCACTCAACCCGTTACCGTGACGCGCCCCACGGCCCTTGGAATCGATCTTACGTCATCCGAAGATCAATCCGCGGACAATTGCTACTGATCATTTTGCTAGTGAGGTGCGTTGATGGTTACCACAGTATTTACGTACAAGGTCAAACGATACACGTCCCTCTATCTTGAGTCTGCGCTGTCACTGGTTCCTTGGTCTTCTCTCATCATTTCCCGGCGTCTGTAGCCCATTCTCTCATAATGCGTGTCACAACTTAGTCTGGAATGTGGGCTCGACATGTGTGCTACTTCCCCCATGCAACCAATATCCACTTTGCTTACATATATGTAGCCAGCTGGCTGGTACTGAAGATATTTCAGCCTCTTGCTCATGGTTTTTGGCCAAGCTCAGCCAAACCTCTGTATGGAGTGTTGTTCTCAATACACTGTTTGGTGTAGCATTCTGTCACCTTCCTTTGTGAATCACTGCTACTACAGCTCAAATGTCAAACATCCTTGGACCCTCATTCCCATTGGCTTTCGTAAATTCAAGCACAGGATAAGATAGATTGATCAGACGGAAGTAGGCAGAGATAAGCCGAAGAATGGTAGCAAGATGGATAATTCCTTGAGGCAGATCCGGCATCTACGAGTTACCTTAAGTACCCAGAGCGAGTCGGCGGCATTTCGACGAATCTCGTTGATTTCGTCGAGTGGCGATTTATGGTGTGGCGTGGTCCATGACGGTGTCAATGTCTCACATAGGATCTGCAACAGCTCATGAAGCCCTGATACACACAGAGACCCGTCAGTGATGTCGCCAATCATTATCTCATGATCGGAGGATTCATGATTGGCAATCATGTGACATGGATAATGTCGAAATATTCACAACACATTCCCCTCCATGGGGAATTCCCATTGATTCCACAAACTCCCGCCACAGAATATTCCTCAGCTGACCATCCTCCACAACGTATTGGCTGGGACCTGTTGTTTTCTGCAGGAGTTAGTGTCACATGACTCCTGCAAGGTGCAGTCTACATATGTCAGTGCTTGCAGGCGGGAATAGATATGTCACTCACTTAATTCTGCAACTCCTTGATCCCAACTCCTTGTGGAAGTTCAGCCAGTGGAGGGCTTTGTGATCGTCTCTGAATGAAGACTCTGTGACATGTTTGATGATCTGCCATTGTTGGAGAAGGCGGATGAAGTGGGATCTGGGTCACGGCCATTGGAGAGGCTGAATCAAATGTATCGCCCTCCAGACTGATGATGAAATCTTCATCAGTCATGAGGGATGTGACAGGGATTGGAGCCGTCTTGGAGGGGAGTTTCATGGCGCCATATGTGGCAGTGAGGTCTTCATGTGACCGGCCCATGCTGGGCATAAATGTACTTGAGAAATGCCAATCCAGTGAAGCCTTTGTGCGTTGGTGGTCATTCTCAAAGGATGCACCTAAAGATGACAATGGACTGCTTGAATTCCCTCTGATACTGTATGAGTCTTCAATCGAGGGATCAACTGTGCGGGAACAGGAGTCCTCAAAAACAAGGAAAGAATCCTTGATTTGGCCGTTGCCAATTGACGGTATGCAGATGGGTGATGAATGGCTCTTTCCGTAATCTACTGAGGGGATTTTCTTGTCCGCTTGAAGCTTGCCTTCAATATCAGATGGACAGGATTCTCTGCTGACCCTGCCGTCATTGGGATCTAGAGTTGCATCAACAGCAGGCCATGGCTGACGTTCAGGCCTTTTGGTGGTCGCTTCAGTGGAATAGGGACGTTTGAATGAGGACTGGATGTAACTCCAAGCGGAGGCAATCAATGAAGGAGTCATGGTGTTTTTGAGAGTATAGATCTGGTGTATCAGTGAGTATAAGGTCAATAGATGGATGCTTGTCAGTGGTGATGTGCGGTAGTGCAGTAGGTGGCAGAAGATGACAAGGAGAGCTCTATGCAGATTTTGGAAATTCATGCCTTACACTGTGACACACCCCTCCCAAACCTTCCCTTGTGCTTGTTGACACACGTCAGAAATACATCCACGTGTGCTTCAGTCTTGACCAGATACATAGAAACAGATTTGACAGAAAGAAAGGTGTTGTCAGGGTGCTACGCCGACCAGTGATAAGGCCCGACGTCCAACTCCTACGACTGGCGATCGTGGCCGAAGGTGGCGATTGATAGGCAAAGAGGGTCCAGCGTCAAAGGTACTGTCGGGGACGTATGAGCACGTAGCCGAAGTAGGCACTGGTCGGGTAGCGCTATCGATGCAAAGACTAAGACAAGGGGGTATACTACAGCGATCTATAGTACCTATATACTTCCGTAGCTTTGTGTTCCATGTCTCGTCTTCCAAACATCACGTCTAAAAGGTGAATCTCGGCAATCTTGGGGTTCGGAACGCAATGAGGCCGAACGAACACGCGTTGCCGTTTTGGGCGTCCTGAGATGTGCGACTCTCGGCGATAGTTGGCGAAAACGTGGTTTTGCCGTCGTTGTTCGATATGCGATCGTGACAGGTGTGTCAGGAAGAAGGATTGTGATATAACGGTACCCTGTCACAGATCTAAGGGTAGGCTAAGTATCCACCACAGGCGATCCAGAATGTCTCTGGCTTGTATGCAGGACGATTTGTTAGGACCGTCTTGGCAACTATGGCAATGGATGGTAACCGTCATTGCTCCGAAAGACTCAGAGTCCTAGGTAATGTTGTCGCGGTAAAATTTGCTCCGAGTCTTACTTGATACATGGGAGTATGTTAAGAAGGTAGAGTAGACAAATTTAAGGCTCACCTTGTGATAGACTACACTGGCTACCCGGGTACCAGTCTAGTAGTCCGTTCGGTAAGAGACGGAGTCTTGAACATTTGCGCTGAGTAGCCAACGGTAGCTTGTAGTCGTACAACTTTCAAGGTACTGGTGCTCAGAGTTGCATGTTCGGAGGTGGTAGGCAAGTAGTCTAGTAGTATTATACCCTGGAGTTGGTTTGGGCAAAGATTCCTTTCTAGTCTCTACCAAACTCCAATATCCATCTTTGTGGCTTCCTTCAGTCTCTGTGACGCTCCTTTTTGTTCCACCCCAAATTCCAGAGTGTTCCGGGCCTGGCCTGTTGTCCTCCGCTGTATTTGCTATAGGTGTCATATGGACTGCGTGTAAAAGTTGAGTTGGCAAATGTAGCTTGAGAGAAGTTGCGTCGCGTCTACTTGGGTTTTCAAGGTATTGTTGGATATGTGGATCATGACGCCAAAATGCCAATAAATCCCGGCTGTTTGAGTATGTCCGTGACACTGTTCTACTGTGATCTGATGAAGCCCGTGACGTGAGGCATTGTGTTATGAACAATTCTTTAGCACATGATCCAGAACCAGGAAAACAACATTTCTAAACCAGAAGATTGCCAGCTTATATACCTTTCTGACTCGTTCACAAAAGTATAACAAACTCATATGATCACCTTGTGAGTTCATGCTTTCTCATTGTCCATACACCTGAGGTCACCCAATTTCTTACATTTGTCTTGAGTGTCCTGTATGGTTTCATGTCAGTGGTAAATGCAGGTAAAGGAAAGTCATGTCAACCACAAGCAAGACTTCCCGATCATGATATTAGGATGAATCTGTGTGACAGAATTGAGGCTTACTTGAGGCACTACCCCAAGTGCCTTCCTCCAAAGTACTCCCGTCATCTGCCAAGAGCATCATGAGCCCCTGATGAGGGATGTGGCGCTTGGATTCACTTCAGGGGCATTACCATGCTCAGTAGGACTCCCTTCATGAGCTTCATGTGGAGTGCTGTGGAAACAAATCATTGGTGTGATGCTCAACATCTTGTGAGTAGTGTGGGTAGCCCGCCAAAGGCTTGCATCTGTTGGTAGTGGCATCACCCGGGTTGTCGGTCCAGCTGATTGAAGACGGATTCAGGCCTGATGTAAGCCTTCTCAGGGATTCTTAGCACGATCGTAGCTGGTGACGGCTTCTGAGTGACTGTTGCAGTCCCAGTATCTGAATCAGTAATGCTGCTTGTGCCTGGATTTTCTCTGGCCAAGTTCACTCTGTCTGGATGATTGTTCTTGCCATTGTGCCTTAAGTGAGTCCATATGAGGTTGCCAAAGTTTGGGCAGTGGCAGGAACCAGTCCAAGACAAGCTGCTTGTCTGACTTGCATCAGCAGGGATAGCATCGCTTATGATGCCCCAGCAGGAGGAATTCTGGCGTCTGAAAGTGATTCTTCCTGCAAGCAATGTCAGTAGTGCAAGGAATCAGGAAACTCCACTCTGGAGATCAAAGCCTTGGTGAATTGACAGCAGTGAATCTCATCGTCTCAGAAGTATCTGAACGACGGGCTGACCATTGTCCCATTTGCCATTGCAATTCCCATAGTCCTGAGCCTTGTCAAGACCTTCATGGTATGTGCCATACTTGTCATACTCTATTCTCCAATGAGAGCGCCTTTTTGATGAGTCTGTGGTTGGATTGGCCATGGTGATCTGCTGAATGGTGCTGTGGAGATGACAAGCGGTTGGAAGGAAGAGACAGATACAGTTTTGTGGGTTTGCAAGTCATGGTGACATGTGATGGTGATGTGTAGGTGATGATGGGGGATAACTCAAACGCCGTCCACAAGGCTCAATGTGATTTCTCACCTCCTGTGGTATTGCACTTCCCTTTGCCATCTGTTCAAGCTCATGAAGACAGGTCAGATGAAAGGCGTCCTTTTATGACTTGTATAGGGGATAGGTTTTGAGCGCATTGAACGAACACCTTGGTACCGGTCCAGGGAAGGAGATCTCCTCAGCGTCGATGCCGAATCGTTCATAGTCGCCAACTTGCATAGCGCAGCGTTCCCGGTGACATTTTCGGGCGTCCCGTCCGGGTACGGTGTCGAGTCCGAGTCCGAGAGCGAGGAGCTCGACGCGGAGACTGGGTCCGAGTCCGATTTCCCGTTCCCGTTGGACTCCGAAGGGAAGCTGGACACCCGCTGTGAATTCGAGGACGCATCCACCTTCCCCGGGTCGAGCTGTCTGGGGAGATCTGTGTCTGTATGTGTCTGTATCGACCATGCTGAAGCTCGACTTATCGACCATGATGAAGCTCGACTTATCGACCATTGACCTGTTTAGCGGGTGTAGTAGGTGGAGTAGATATTGACAATTAGCGATGTGAAGTGTGAATGGTGGTGAAACGTGTGACGCTGGGTAGAGGTAATCAGGGTGGTAGGTGGTTGTGGTGAGTGGTTGTGGTGGGTAGTCGTGTGCGGTCGGTGGGAAAAGATAATCACGATCGGCTGACGAGGATTGGAGATAATGGACTCCACGCACGTCGTTTAGTTACCCCTTGCCGTCCCTTGTCCACGCTCATTCACACATGCCGGATGATGAGCGTCCTTTCATTCCCTTCCTCGACAGCTTCCGGGACACGCGCGGATAAGCATGAGATAACTGATAAGGGAAGATTAGGGGGAAAGGGTATTGTCAACTTCAAGGGTCATTTCGTGACTAATTTCGACGAGTTTCGGTACCGCAGGGTATGGGTGACAAGAGAGTGTGAGGAGGAAACAGGAGATGTCGTCTCGGTGAGCTGTCGGTGTTCACCAATAATATCGTTTCAGTCCGGTGTCAGAGCGAAGAGGTGGTGTCAGTACCTCTTCAGTCCAGGTGAGCAGAGCGAGGAGCGCTGAAGACGGGGTCGAGCGACTTAGGTTGAGCGCCATGTCTTTGAGGACATGATTTTTCCATGCAATAGCTCCCGACATTCGGCAGACAAGGACCCAAAGCGTACAACTACAACTAAGACCCGAATAGTTCAGCCAAAGCATGACATTTCCCGCTCATATCCCACTCACATTCCGTGTACCCCTTGACAATTAGATCCCTTGAGCACCCCTGACATCCGTCCGACTCAACTTCTCCATGCCCCCTCGTCCCGCACGTCTCGGCTTACTAGCCAACCACTCCTCCAACCTCTTCCTCTCAATCTCCCTCTCCTCCGACCAGGCGCTCCTAAACGAGAGGTCCGGGCTGGATCCGGATTGTAGCGTACTCGACCTATCCTTCGGCTCGCTGCGTGAGGGGGAGGTCGGGGTATCTGGTAGTTCCCGGTGTGTAGGCGTTCGGCGCGGATGCGTCGGCCCTCCGGTGCCGAATGGGTGTGGCGTGGAGCGGGCATCGGAGGATGGCGCGGTGGATGAACCCCGCCGGCGAGGAGGCGGGACCAGGGAGGTAGGGATAGACGGGGATGCAAGCTTTTTCGGCGAGACCGGAGATGAGGGCGGGGAGAGTAACGGGGATGAACGCATGAAAGCAGCGAGTTCGACCTTCTGTTCTTGCACGAGAGGGACGGGTGACCTTGGCGAAAATTGGTCGAGTCGTCCATCCGAGGAGGTCGAGGACGACCTATTTAGCGCAAATTTGGCCAGCTCCTCGAGAGGCATGATGTGCTTGACCGCCTTGCCGTCGGACTGCTGCCTCTCGAGCCGGATCTTTCCCTGGCCGAGGAGATCAATAGAGACTCGGGACCGTGCTTGATCCTGGGGATCCCCACCGATCCCGGGCAGATGGAGCTGGTCATCTTTGAGCGCGAGGAAGCTGAGAACAGACATGCCTTCCTTCCTGGACTCCTCGTTCAGATGCCCAGTGCCGATCGACGCGTCCCGAGGCGCCAACCGAGTCAGGGGGATCGTAGTCTCTGTATGGCCGGAAGGCAAGGTGCTCGGTGCGGTCGAAGGGCGCATGGCCCGGCGAAAGCGAGTCGGAAGCCTGTTTGCCGGAATGATAGTAAACTTTGAGCTAGCAGCCACCGGAAGGGCGGGTGAGGCAGTCGAGGCGGGAGAAGCTTGGATGTCCGCTGGGACCCCAGGCAAATGGCGGTGACGATTCGCTCGTGGGCTGACAGAGAATTAGCAACAATTGCCAACAAGGATGACCCCATAGCTCACCGCTTGTCCTGCTCCGTCGCCATGACTTCAATACTCCTCGCTGTCGTGGAAGGACTCTGCTGAAGAGATTCAGAAACAAGGACAAGTGGTACCCTAACTCCTCCCGGATGGTTCATCCCAGACATGTCCGACAGCTCCCTCCAGGCTTCCGGACGAGATTGAGGATCCCTGGCTTGGGGCCGAGTTGGGGCCCAAACCCTATCGATCGACCTCGGAGGTACCTGAGGTGGAGCATCCCTTCGGACCCAGGTGTCAAGCGTTTGGTATACCTGTGGCAGCTGTTTTGCGGGCACGGGCGGTACAGGAGTCTCGGTGATACTCGGCATGCTCTTGAGATTCCTAGCGGGTGGGTGGGCCGAATGATGATCATGCGGAGGAATCTGCGGCTGCTGCAATGAGACTGATGACGTCGTCGGACCCCTCGACATCTTCCTCTTCTCGCGCCAGGACCGGATCGGGCACAGGCTTTTGGATCTTTGCTTTCCTTGTCTCTCTACTTCAGCCACGACCAGCGTTGACGTCGAGACATTGACAGGTGGAGGTGGTCGACGAGCATCAGGCAGAGGGAAAGGCGATGTGAAAGGATGAGATCGCTTTGTCGAAGCGGAAACCTGTGCGGGGTCTACAAGATCCCCGTCCCATTCCCAACCATCCAGGTCAATCCCTCCTCGTCCGTTCCTAGCCTTCCCCTCGCTGTTCGGAGGCGGCGGTAAGATCGGTAGTCGCATCGATTGATGTTTGGCTTCATGCGTCCTCGTGAATGGATTGCAGGATAGGGACGATGGGAGGTCGGAGTGGGAGAGATGGCCGGAGGAAATGGCGCTGCCTCCGAAGGGAGGCGAGAAAGGCCCGAATGAGTTGGCGGTGCTGTGCTTGGTTGGAGGTGGATTTGATCGGGTGGACGTACGGTCCGGACGGTCGATGTTAAATGCGGAGATGACGATGGGAGGGAGGTCGAAGGGGAGGAAACTGTGATCGGGTCGGCTTTGCTCAGATGGGCGGGGGCTGCGCTTGAGAATCCGCATCGGTCTGTAGAGAGGGTGACTCGTCATTGCGGAAGCTTCATGTCGACCGATGCAGTCATTCCGAGTCAGAAATATGAGTACAAGAAAAGGTCAAAGTATTCAAAGACGAGGGGGTGAGGTGAAATACTTGGACGGTGGGAAAGGGTCGGTCAGCTGCGGGTTTTCCACATGATGGGGTCGAGTGAATAGGATTTGATGTTGACGGAGATCAAAGCCTCGTCCCTCCCTCCCTCCCAAACCCCTCGGATCATCTCGGCGGGACTTGCGCTCAGGCCTCCTCCCCAAATATTTGAAGTGAGCTCGACGCCTTCAGGGACACTTCACGTCATCCTCTACTTCAACATCATCTTCCTCTGAGAGACTAGATGGAAAGAATCATCGGCCACTTCAACTTTTTTGGATGTGTGAAATAGATGGATGGATCTGTGGCTCAGGTATGAATCTCTCCGCTTATTTACTCCGCCCACAAGGCTGGAGCCAGAGTGAGGTGACCCTTTGTCCACCTCCATTCTTTGAACCACAATCATGCCCTCCCCGGACTCGGTCACCGCCAACCTCACCGCGGACGACTTTGAGTTCCACGACGATGACGACGATGGTGCAACCCCAACTCCATCCGGCCCATCACGACCACTACTCTCCACCCAACCCTCTCGGTCACCGTATCACCTCCCCGCATCCGAGCAGCTCCGCGGGGTTGCCAACCGAATCATCTTCAGCCGATATTACATACTGTTCTACTTCGTGATGATGTGTTTGAGCTTGACTACTGTGGTGCTCAGCTTGATCGCGACTCGTATGTTCATTCATTTCGGGAAGAGATTTTGCTGATGTTCGATTTGGGGGGGGTTACTCGTAGATGGCCGGAGATGTCCGCCTGTCGCTTGGCACATCCTGGAGATCATCGTGAACGTCATGATGGTGGTGGAAGTCTCGACGAGATGGGTTGCATATGGCAAGGTGAGGTAGTGCTCCTGCAAAGGCCAGCCGAGAGATCGAGAGTTCGCTGACAAGCTTTCTCGCATTCGTCCTCGACCTCTCGCCCCATTCAGAAATACCCCATGACCGCGCTCAACATCATCGACCTCCTCCTCGTCCTATTCTGTACCGCTACACTCATACTCGTCTTCAAAAGCCCCTGCTCAGAAGGAACACGACGTCAGTTGCCCCTTCCCACGACCGGAACCTCTGCTTGAGGTGATACGTCGTTGTTCAAGAGGTTGCTGACATCGTTTTTCGGAACAGAGGAAGAAGTCCTAGACACCATTCTCCTAGTCATCCGCAACGCCGTCCAATTCCTCCGACTCGGGAACATCCTCCGCCGGTCGGTCTCCTTCCCCTCCCCCCTCTTCCGCGCCCCACTTTCATGGCTGATCAAGAACCCTTAGGTCCGGGCACTCCCTGTTCAACCCTCCAAAACCCATCGATCTCTCCCAAGCACGTACCGCTTCCCTAGCACTCGACCTCGACCTGGACCTCGACGACGAAGAGGCCGTAGCTGAACGTCAGCTGACGGGTCCGAGACGGACGTTGGCTGGTCAGGGGAGATACGAGCCGATCTTTCAGGATGAGGAGGAGGCGGTGGAGGCGCCGGAGCCGGCGTTGAGGAAGGGGGTGGATGCGAAGAATCAAGCGGGGAGAGGGGGGTTGGGGGAGGAGGATGAGGAGGTTTGGGATCGTTTAGGGTAGAGAGAGGTATGAAGGGATTTTGGGATTATTGGACCGTGCGCGGTCGACTCGTAAATTGGACTGAATCAAGCGACCCATAAGGAAGATGGGAGTCGCTGAGTGGGTTTGACTGCCCCGGGTTGTATTCCAAAATGATGCCCCTCGGGCTCGACAAAGCTGTCAACCGGAAAGTTCACTAGGAGACAATTCCCTGAACTTCTGTCCGTATAATCCAGAGTACCATGACCCCACCGACTCCAGTCACATTGGCAGGAGCCACCGGCCTTACCGGTTCCTCGATTGTCCATTCCCTACTCCTATCCACCCACCCATTCAGCATAACCACCCTAACCCGGCGTCCCCTCTCGCCCTCCACCAAACCTCAGAACCTCGAGACCTCCCACACCAACCAGACCCATTCCGATCTATTTGGAGCTGTTCAAGCGTCGTCACGAATATGTGCGTCGGGAGGAGTATACGTGTCTTGTCTGGGGACGACGAGAGCCGCTGCTGGATCTACCAAGAATCAAGAGAGGATCGATCTGGATCTGAATCGGGAGTTGGCACAGAAAGCGAAACATGATGGCGTGGATACTGTGAGTCGGCGTGCCCGGGGGGGGGGGAGGGGGAGGGTATAGGGGGAGGGGAGGGGGGGGGAGAGGGGGCGTGGAAGAAAGGAATACCGTTGATTGACGTAATTTGTCTGGTATAGATGATTTTGGTTTCGACGGGTCAGGCGAGCTCTGCGTCTTGGTTCCCTTATACGAGGATGAAAGGTCAATTGGAGGATGCGGTGAAGGGTATGGGCTTTGGGTGTTGTGTCATCCTGAGACCGGCTCTACTGCTCGGTCCTCGGTATGTCCCCCCTGCAGCACTTGGGACTACTCGTTCCTTCTTCCACCGAGTGAAAGGTGCTGAGAACAGATTTAGGAACGAATGGAGACCGCCTGAGTGGGTTTTACAGAAGCTCTTCCTGGGGATGAGATACCTCGGGCTCCCCATGAGCAACCTGTTGGTCGACGCGGACGAGTGAGACCGAATCATACTGGATCCAGCTGATGAAGGATAGCATTGGAGCGTGTATAGCACTGTTGGCCGCTCACCCTCCTGAAGAGAAGAACGTCTCCTATGAGAATGTTGAGATCATCGAGATGGCGAGGAAGTGGAGAATGACGGATGGGAAGACGGGGACGAGATAGCTTAACCCTATACCTGATAGGTATTCTCAGTGGGGAAGGTCCGCCGAGATCATTTCCTGAATATAGCGGCAGGATATTGGCTCTGTGTCTTTTTAGGCCCCGAGCCTTTCCCTAACTACCATCCGCTTCTTGCTTGCATGACTGACCTCATTCTTGTGTCATGGACAGACGGAGTACCGATCTGATGGCGGTCGCCGATCAATCAAAACCAGGGACTTCTGATTCCTGTAGGTTTCCTCCTTTCATCATCTATTCCGCGCGAGCGGGGGTCTCTTCCCTGCGACCGTAGAGGGTCTGTGCTCTTTGGTATGTCCCCGCTATACCTTCTTCCCTTTCCGCTGATTCCCTCAGTCAGTCATGTATGGGCACATCTTCCGATACGTTGACACACTCTGTAGTTTCTCGAACCCATTAGGCTGTCAAATCAACACATCTCCTTGCTGGTACACGATGCGAATCCTGACGACGGCAGTCCTCGGGTTGCGGAAAATGAATTGCCGGACACATATCCACTGCTCACGAATCTGTCCTATATCTCGGAGAAGCCCCGAACCTCTGTAGTGTCGAAGCTACTCCCAGCGAACTGTACGAATCTGCTTCTCAAGACGCAATCAATGTAAGCGGCATCGCGGATCTCGGTCGATGGTGGGAGAATTTTTGTCCACTCATTCGCTCGTAACAGATTCGTGAGTTTTCATCCTTTTTTTGGTTGGTTTCATCCGTTCAACACCTACTCGTCTTCCTTCTCTCCCTTACATTCTGCTCAAATTTCATATCAGCAGTGGCACGTTTCATTTGCTTCAGTCGAAGTTCACTGGTCGAAGGTCAAAGTCTTCACAGCCTCCTTCGAACCTCTAGGGTCTATGGGTTTGCCTTGATTATCTCCGCTCGCTCGCCGCTGATGCTACGTCTGCCTTTTCTAGCTCATCGACGCAGCCTACCAGTATGGCTTCACCTTCGGTCTCCCTCGACCAAAGGATCCCATCACCATATTCGGAAGGCTGTGTCTATCATGAGCTGTCAACTACGGTCCTGTCAATCTTGCCTGCTCCTACGCTGTCACTTCTCGAAAGACTGAGTGTGATTTGCCCAGCAGCGGGGTATAACACCGTCCTCCGATTCATCGACGACATACTCGAACACGCACCCAAGTTGACGCAGCTGCGAATACAAAGTCAGGTGCGAAGATGGGTATGACGATAGCGCCAGCGAGGACGGCGTCACCGATGTCGATGCAGACGATTCCGAGCCTTCAGGCTACATCGCAGCCAGTTCCCGTTTCAATAGCCGCTCTGATTTGGGGTCGTCAGATTCTCCGCCACCACCCAAATCGCAACGCTTCAATTGAGAGGATGGGCGGATGTGTTACGTCGGGAGAGTCGTAGGCTGCTATCAGGGTAGCAGTGCGGATGCTATCAGGTACCCGCGCGGGATGGAGCAGAACGGATGCCGCTTTGTACAGAGTTGCATAGACTCGGCTAGATCAGTCGAGTTCATGCATCGCTTTTCCACCCACTTGAAAACAGGATGCGGGTTATCCAGGGGCGGAAATTGGATTGGGCGAGGGAATCCAGTCGAGTTGCTGAAATCATGACCATGCAAATGTCTGCATTGTAACTTGAAGAAATCCCATGCCAAGCTTCGTGAACTCATACATGAGCACGGACCTCTATTCTGCCCCTCTTGATCCGTCTCTTCTCGAATTCGAGTCCGCCCCGTAGAGCATCACTTCTCCCATACCTTCGTCCCCATCTTGTCCTCCTTGTCGGAGACGAGCGAGCTTTGCATTTACAAGTATTGTACTGATGTATATGGGTGAGGAAGCAAAGATCGGTCTTGTTCCCATTCCTACGTACCTCTAATCTACCCCTCTATATCGGTCAGCTCTCGCTTTCCTCAACAACAACGCCCGGCGGCTTTCCTCCACCTTCTCCTGCTTGTCACAGACACCTGTGCCTACTCAGCTCTCCGCGGTACAACCATATCCATACGTCGTAATTTACGAAGGAATACATATTGACACTCATCCATCCGACCGCACCTCCACTCTACCCCTCTTCCCCGGCCGCTTCTCTCCATCGACCCCGCTTACGGCCCGGCGCTTCTCCCCTACCTTCTCCGCCTTCTCGTCTCTGGACGGGATGACTGACCGTATCGTAGTTTCCCGCGTTTCATTGATCTGGGCCTTCCGGCTGGTGCCCACATTCGTCGAAGTCACCAGTATTGGCAAGGGTGAGGGTAAACGAGGATAGAGCGAGACGGGAACGGTTGCTGTGGATGTTCCGGCAGGAGCAGTATGTCCCGTCGCTCGGAGGATATTCAATCGCCTCGATCCGGCCGTAGCTCTTGGAGTCAAAGGATTAACAATGGTGTTTGACGAAGCTCGAGATGCGGAGGATCGCGCGTATGTGATACCCGATCGTCCAAGGCTTTTCTCCTTCCCAGTCTTTATCGGAGCTATCGTTTCGACGGGCGACTGATCGGTTGCTGTGGAGTCGACCGCCTTGCCGTTTTGCTTGCCAGTGACTTGGACAGGATATTCGAGGCGACCAGGGAGGTTTGCGGATCGGACAGAAGGACCGGAGCGGGACGCGGGTCGCGTCATGAAACTACTAGCAGGTGTTGGCTGGGCGGATGAGGCTGATGACGTTTCGCCCTTTGTCGCTCGGGATGGAACTGCTTGAGGGGCGGAGATAGGACCATTGGAAGCCATCGGGAAGTTGGAATCGGCTCGAGACGCCTGAGGCTCTCTTCGTGGCGATCGGCGGAGTGTCGGAGGAGGAGTCGGAAGGCGAAGCCAGTCGTTCGTTGATCCGGCCCCGCGCGGAGGTGTCGAGGGACAGGTGAGATCGTCATCGGTGTCGGAGATGACGATGACGGATGGTGGACGGGCCACGGTCCGCCGAAGCGTCTCAGGGGAGTTACGACTTGTCCGTGGACCTCGTGGTCGCTCGGCGGGATGTCGCAGGGCGGACCTCGGGCTCGTTCTGGGCGATATGACCTCGATTACCGCGTCGGGATCAACATCGGCATCTTGATTCTGAACGACAGCTGCGCAACTCTCGCGTACCATCGACGAAGTCAATAATCTGATGAAAGCGCTGGCGAGAGAAGTAGCCGTTCGCCAAGCTGTTAAGATGGGGAGTTGGAAGAGGTAGTGGCCGATGAGGATGAATAGTGATTGGAAGAGGAGTAAGGCGAGGTCGATTGGAGTCTCGTATTTCCGTAAGAAAGGAACGATGAAGGAATTGTAGACAGTCGCTGACGACTGCGAAAAACACCATCAGCCGTCAAATCTTGGAATCACCAAAGCCGTGAAAACGGCTTGCAATGCCTAAGACAAGGTGGCGAGTACTCACTGCGATGCGGGAGCTCAAGAAGACACCGCAGATGATCGTCTCCACCACCGAGTATAGCGATATCCAGCCGAGAAGCTTATTCGGGACAGTACCGACGTAGTGTGCTGCAACCTGAAAGGGGATCGACATCAGTCTCCCTGAATTGGGTAAAGCAATCCGAGATCAACGCACAAACACGATCCAGCACACCAAGTTATCCCTCAAAGCCTTCCGCCTAGTCATGATTCCGATACGTCGCCCATTTGGTCGTATGGTTCGCAGAGCTCGAAGGCTGTCGAGGATATTCAGTGCCAGCCTGAACAAGGTTGACGTCAGCGTTTTGCCCTCTCGAGCACTGGGGCAGGTCCGAACCGAGTCTGAAGCTGCCAGTGTGAGTTGAATCCGCTCACCATATCGTCTGAATCAAATAGCCTTGGGAGAGCGGGAAGTAGAGGATGAGGCCAGTAGCGATGAGGGGCGAGAGTGATAACATCTTAGGGACATTCGGAAGCACGGCGACAAGGGTCATGTCGGGGTGGGCATTCAGGGCACAACCATCGGGGAATCCAGAGATGTAGAGAGTTGACAAGCCCCAGCCGAGCCCTGTCAAAGTCGACCCAATATTGAAACGGAGAAGCGAAAACCGAGCAGGGGTTGGAGATTGTAAAGAGGTTCCAAACAGAGGAAAGTGCCGAGGCGAAATCAATCACGTCCGTCTGATTATCTTTCCCATTTCTTGCATTTTGATCCAAGGAGGAGGATTAAATTGCTCCCGGTCAGCTTGATGTACTTTCACCTTCTGACCTGCCTCTCGTCTTCTCCATTCTTCCCACTGTACTCGATTTTTGTAGATCGTGGGGACGTGAACTTTGCTGGACATCCAAAGAAGTGTGCGAAGGGTGTAGAGGGCTGGTATCATGGCCGTTTTAGACTATGAGCAGTTCAAGGGGTCAGTGCTTCGCTCCTTCAGTCTTCTTGATCCTTTCTAAGTTTCTCGCACTGGCTCAACGCTGACTCAGTATCTTGGAACCCACAGGAAGCCATTTCAGGTCGTCTCGAAGCTTGGCGTCCGCTACACCGGGATTTTCGACCACATCAGCCAGGAGGACCAGACGATTTGTCTAGCACAGGGTCAGTCAGCTTTAGCTGGACAATCAACCGAGGATTCCTGCACTATCAGAGATTCCTCGTGCATGATCAGTAACTGAATTACTGGTATCTCAGTCTTCAATCACGGTACGGAGGATCGGCCGACGCAGCGGAAGCTTCCTGGATCATCGACCACCTTGGGCTGGGTCCGCTTCCAGTGCGTTCTGTTGTCACACTGTTCACCCTGTCTCTTTGCAGACGGCAGTGACGGGAAAATCCAGCTCACGTGTAATTCAGTACCGAATCCATCGAGTCTCTTGCCCTTGTTGAGAACTATTTGGCGCCAGGCCAAGAAGCACCCGTTGATCCCATCCTCGCTTCCGTTGTGAGTGCCCGCCATTCCCCCGATACCGTTTGCTTCCCCTTCTCCCCAATCCGAGATCCTTTTCGGCCTTCTCCGAATGATGAAGTATTTTCGGATGTAAAGCCCTACGGGGCGCTGTCCGAGAGCGCAAAAACCCATGTGGACACCTCCGTTGCCTTCCTTCTGATCCGGCCCTGTCCTCCTGCTCATAATCCTGTCTACCTGAGAGAACGCTTATGGACCACAGAGCCAAACGGCCCCGGCGAGTGTCCAGAATCCGACCGCTGCGAAGAGCCGGTCCCAGCCTCCCGCCCCATCCGTCCCTCCACCAGCCTCAACCTCGCAGCCAAGCTACGACCTCCCGCGCAAACCTTCCAATGCCGCTCAGTCCGCTGCGAAAGCCCTCGACCGTGTCCAGAAGTCCCTCTCCGAGCTAGCAGTCGATGGTCCTCGAGCTCAACTTCAGCCGTCCCGGCGCAACCAGCCTCCCAACGCCCGCCAGCCTGAGGTACCAGACGCAGAGTTCGACTTTTCCAAGGGTACCGAGAGGTTCGAAGCTGAGCGCGAAGCTCGGGTTGTCATTAAGGGAAAGGAGAAGTCTGAAGATGGGGAGAGTCAGGAGACGTCTGAAGCTGGGACCCCACTCGAGCCTTCTCAACCGGGACGGAGCATGTCGAATGGGAGTGGGAGTGCGCTTGAAATGGGAGGTGGGAAGTCATCGACGGCGTATAGCAAGAACAGTTTCTTCGATGGGTTGAGCGGGGGGAGTAGTAGGATCAGTAGGGCGGATGAGAGGCATCGGAATTTCGATACGTTTGGCGAGGCGGGTGGGGATGGTTATGATAGGGGGAGAGGTGGGTTTGGTGGGCGGGGAGGGTATGGCGGGGCTGCGGGAGGGAGTGGGGAGTATGGTGGGAGAGGAGGATTTGGTGGGCGGGGAGGAGCGGGACAGGGGTATGGCGGGCAGAGTATGGGCTTTGGACGGGGTGGCAGTGGCGGTGGACCACCGAGAGGAGGGTTTGACGGCCCGCAGAGGGGGCTCGTCAACGGCAATGGCGTAGGAGGGGGTTATCGCGGTCGAGGGGGCAGGGGTGGGTTTGGCCAAGCCCGAGCCTAGCTGCAACCACAATGAGAGAAAGTATGCAGAGAAACCTGATAATCCCAGTGTATATGACGACCTATGCTAAGATCCGATCAAACGTCCGTACCCAAACCCAATCGATCACACCCTGCAGCAGCCCCTCGAAACCCGGCCATCCCACCCACAGCCCTCTCCATACCACCGCCAAGACGGCACCCAGCATGACTCCACCAAGTACTTGGAGGGGCGTATGATACCCCAACTCGACACGACTCCATACCCCGCCCACCCAATACCCGATCACGCCCAACTGAGCTGACCATATAGGAAGGGGCAGGTGGGAAGAGAGAGAGGGGAGGAGTGGGACGAGGTAGGTGGCGTAGAATGTTAGGGCGGTGGAGTGGGTGGAGGGCAAGCCGTAGGTCTTCTTGGGGCGGACTTGGGAGGGCTGTGATTCGGTGGGAGGGGGAGGGGGACGTGGGGAACGGAGGAGGTGTTTGATGGCTCTCGCTGAGGATAGGATCAATCAGTGGGGAGGATTGGGAGAGTGTCGGGGGACAGACCGGTCAGTGTGGAGAGGAGGGCGCCGGCGGAAAAGTAGAGAGTGTGGGCGGAGCGGGTGTAGAGGATGGTGAGCGCTGTGGCGGCCGTCACTGTTTTGTGGGTCTGAGAGGGAGTCAGCTGGATATGTGGAAGTAGACGGGACGAGACTGCAGAACGATAGAGTGGACGAGTCTCGAGACGAGGACGAGAGGGACTGATTGAGGGACAGAGAGAGGGAAGAGCTCATGGTGATTGAGGCGGAGTCCGGTCGAGACTCACGTTATCTAGGATGTAGAGGAGGAAGGAGGGGTAGTCGGCAGGTCGGTACATGACGATACCTATGATTGTGCCCCACTCGCCAGACAGACTCGAGTGATAGATACCGGGATCACTCTTTTGGTCCGAGTGAAGATCCTGTATGCAAGAAATTGGCAAAGCAGCTCATTGACAGGAAATCACGGGATGAGCATAGATTCTGTTTGATTTTGATGGAGAGCTACACTTCCGACTTTTCTGCATCCCCGACCTTTGCCACCTTGTCCACCCTTTCGTCGTCTTGTATTCCCTTCTCCTCCAACAGGGCCTCCAGTAAGCTTCCTCCCCCATCATACAGTGCCTCACCTTGTCGAATCTTGCATTTCGCCGGCTTTCCCGCATCCATCATCCACCCTCATCTCCGCGATGCCAGGCCGAGCATGCCAGAACGCGCGAGACGAGCTGATAGCCTGTCTCCTCCGATCAGATTGGTGAGCCCTCCCCGATCACTTCCGAACGGTCACACGCCTGACTAACCTCCGGTCTTCTCCTAGCGTCTTGAAAACCGGGAAGACACCTGGAGATTGTATTCGCTCGCCCTCGGAACTACCTCTCCGATGTCAGCACTTGATCACGAATTATGCGGATTGCAAGAAGGGGATGGTACGTCTCCTTCTCTTGACCGCTCACTGATATCTGAGGAGGGGTTAGGCTGATGCCGGACAGCTCGATATGCGCCGCCGATTCAGAGGGAATCACTTGAGCGATAAAGAGGTGAAGAGCGATCGTGGGACCGGGATGATAGGGACCGCCGATCCTGGACCGGAGAAGGAGGGGAGCCGATGACGCGGGAGTCGAGTCAGAATGGCAGCGAAGAGGGGAGGAAGCACGTCGTCATGGCATAGCATAGCATAATTGTAGCAACAAAATCGTTATCATCGTGCTGGGTACCCCCACTTTCATTCAAATACAACACCTCTCAGAAATCACCCGCGTTCTTCGCCGGGATGAAGAATGTCAACACCCCGCCCGCCTCGTGGACCTCGCCTACGAACACCTCATCAGCTTCATGCTCAACGTGGTTCAAACTCTGCTCACCGATGTAGACGTACGCGATGACGCAATGATTCTCGCAAATGCCTGAATTCGCATGATTCAGCGCTCACGGCGATACCGCCTCGGGCGAATGGCCACGACATTCCAGTCCAAAGAAAGCTCACACGCAATGGTCGTTCCGCTAATAAGATGACTCGTGAGGAATTTAAGCAGACCGCGGATCGACACGAGGGTTGAGAACATCTTGTCCCTCGGTGGCGGATCTCCGTCCCCGTCCTGATCGGCTGCACTCAGCATCAGCTTTTTTCAGGTATCTCGTACTGATGTGCGTGATCATTGGGAACAACGGCAGATAATTACCTGATGACTGAGGAATGCTCAGCTCCCTCCAGGTCGTCGTGAGGTTGACTCGTCCCGACTTGTCCTTCACAGCGAGCTCCATTGTCCCTTCCTGCACAGCCATCCGTGAGTATACGGAGACCTCTGGCTCATAACACGTTGCACTGCTGCTCGAACGTCGCCACACACCGAGTTGGCCGAAATCCTCAGATCGTCCGCCACATGGCTCAATCGAGAAACGATGTTACGCAGGTCTCCAAGGCTCGGCAGCACCAGGTGGATCTATGCCGGCTCAGCCCAGTTCGTTGAGAAGCAGAGAGACCTCACGTCCGGTGGAGGACACAGCGGTTCGTTCAGCTCGTCTTGCCGCCTTTGTGACAAGACGTGCACGTTGATCTGATGTGAGATGATCATAGGTTTGCCATTCTGACTCTGAGAGGGTCTCGTCAGCTCTAGATACAAGTATACCAATCCTGAACATGACCAGAAGCACAACTTACCATGCCGCGAATCTCGAACGACCAAACTGCTTGTGAACCTCGCTTGTTCAGTCGCAACGTGACCTCAGCTTCGGTGAGCGTGGTCGAATTGCCCCGCGAAGAGTCGGTACCACCGCCAGCTAAGCAGACAATACGAGTATCAGCAGCTCTTCTTCCAGGAAGAAGCACCCGCTGGGTACAATTCTTAGTGAAAACTGCTTACCAGAGCTGTCGGCGCTCTTCACCACCTTCAGCAATGAGTCCAGATTAACCTCCAGCCAGATCTCGTTGCCACTGTTGGACTCGATCTTGAAGCCGGAGAAGAGCGTAGGCTGTGCGTTTAGGTCACCAATTAGCAGTTATCCTGCTGTCGCCAGTCCCGACGCACCACTTTCACTTGTCTGTAGCCCAATATCAGCTATGTTTCTGGGCCATCCCGCTACTTTCGCCGCCCGGGGCGAAAATACAGCAGCTGAACTGATGATCTAGGACGGGAGAAGATATACTCACGACCAGACCTGTACACCGTCTCTCCCTTCATTGCCAGGGACGATGAGATGCACCTTCTCGGGCGAAAGGCGGACGACACATTGCCTTGCGAGCGCAGAGAGGGATCGCACGATCTCTGAAGAAGACAACGAATGATTCATCAGTCCATGGTATGCGCAAGTCAGGGCTTAAAGAAGGCACCGAGACTGACTATGGAGGAGAGCGGGATTGGAGATTTGGGTTCGGAACCGCATCTTTCCAGATCATGAGGATATCATCAGACAAAACGGGTCCATAAAGAGGAGCTATTCGGTGTCGAATAGTTGCTTTGGGGTGCTCCGTATGAGATGACGTTTGAGAGGAAGGATGTCGAAGGAAGAATCAGGGAGACCAGACCTCCTCCACTTTCCCACGATCGTATGATCGTCAGTGCCACGGAATCCAATGCGGTGCGGCACCATCTGTCTCACAGATCACTTCGCACCCTTCGCCGCTCAAATCTCATCAAGATCGACCTCGCCCGCAATCACTTTCCACTTTGAGCGACATCGAGGTCACATCCCTGACACGCCAACATGTACGGAGCGTTCTGGACCAACGGGATGAACATTGATGAGTCGGGTGCAGGTCTTCCGAGCCGTATGACCCGTACATCCCCTCAGGCTCCCGTCCTGGGAGTTCCTCGGGGGCTGAATCGGCGCAAGGTGGTCCGCAGAACAAGAAGGTGCGAATGAAAGATTACACTGGATCCAAGAGCTGATCAAGACCGTCTCCATCACTCTCCCCATCCGACCTCGTCATCCTCCCATCCCCCTTCATTCTCTTCCGTCTCCCCGTCGTCCTTCCCCATATACCTGTATCAAATGGCTACTTTTCCGCGATTCTTCGGATGCTGCGATGTCCTTTCCCTCCGTCTTGCTCTCGCCCGGCCCCTTTCTCGGCCTCCTTCGCCTCCCACGAGTAGATATCCGAGATCCAGACCCAGATAGACGCGACGGTAGGTCTTCCATTAGAAATCACAGGCTGTGAGCTGATACGAGAACCTTGAGGTGGGAATTATGCATGAGAATATAAACAAGGTGGCCGAGAGGGGAGAGAGGCTGGATGCGCTGCAGGACAAGACTGGTGAGTGGGAGACGAGCGACAAGTGGATAGACGGGATCTGCGATCTCGTATCAATCAAGCGCTTTATCCAGTGCTGATCCGATATGCTTTACTAGACACACTTGCCGTCTCCGCCCAAGGCTTCCGACGCGGTGCCAACCGCGTCCGAAAGCAGATGTGGTGGGTCATCTCCGCCTTCTTCCCGTTACCTAAAGCTGACGCGGTACTCTAGGTGGAAAGACATGAAGATGCGCGTCATCATCGGGATCGGTATCGTCGTGCTCATCATCATCATCGTCGTCCCCATCGTCAAGGCGTGCGTCGTTCTGCCTTCTGCTCTGCTAAACGCTGATATGGATTCCGTCCGGTGTGCAGTGTGCAGAAGAAGAATTGATGCGATTTCGTTGATGGTCGGGTAGGGGGCGAAGATACGGTTTGTATGACATAGAGGAAGAAGACTTGTTGGAGGATGACATACCCTGGACATACGAGGCTCCGGGCGCGATGTTACGAAGATGTGGGATCCAGATTCTGTGAATTTTGCGGTGTTGTACATGACTCAGAGGGGTTTTCAGGCTGTTACACCGCATTGACAAGCGTCCAGACCGTGAAATTGCCTAGGATGACCTATGCAGTACAACCTATCATCAAAACATAGTCATATCCACTACCTCCTCTCACCCCTCGGACCCTTCTCATCCGCACCTCCTTCTCCCCCTCCGCTTCCCCACCCGACTATCCCGGCAAGCGACCTCAACCGACTCAAGCTAGCCGCCTCGCTCACCCTTCTCGCTTCCCCACCACCTCCAATCCCACTGCCACCTCCAGTCCCGGACCCACTCCCACTCCCACTCCTACGCTCATACATCGCGCTCATAGGCCTCCTCGCATAGATGTTCCCGGTACTTGCCCTTGTATCCGAATGGGCCGACTGAGGAAATCTCGGTCCAGCCGGTCTCAATCGGTCATACGTTTCCGGGACCGAGTTGGTGGAGGAATTCCTGGACCCTCTGTTCGATCGAGAAGGGCTGTACGATCCGGGCATCGTGGGGGAGAGGAAGTTTGGCGTCGGCGAGGCGAACGCTGAGCCTAGACCCGTATTGGGACTGCTTTCTCGCAGGGCAGGAGCTGAGCCGCAGCGATGGACCGAGGACGAGGACTGGACGCTATGAAAATGCCGGGAGGTCGGACGAGGTGGCGAACCGCCCGGGACGGTGATGGAGGAAGTGGAAGAGCTTGAGCCGCGACGGGTGGATGCGTCGTCCGATCCGGCTTGGTTGGCTGACCATTGGGAATTGAGGTAGTTGCGAAGGGCTGCGACGCCGTGACCGGAGTAGACGCAGAAGGAAGCTTGTTGATGCGCGTTGAATTCCTGCTCGTCATCAACATCTTGGAAACCGGATGGAGAGCGGACATACAGCTGGGGCAGGCCGACAGAACTGTTGAAGCTCGGCCGTCTTGAACGCGGTGACACCCGTCAAGGACAGATGTGTGAGGCGTAGTAGCCGGTTGAGGAGGAACGTGATGGCTTCCACGCTGACTTGCTCGCAGTACGAGAGGTGTATCCGCTCTAGCGAGGAATGACGTTCAACAAGTGCATGGATGCCTTCGTCGGTGAGGTTGGTCACCTGGCGAACGAGTGAATGGGATGAGGTGTGAGATGTCGGAAGTACGAACCTTGACCAGTCCTATCCGCCGGAGCTTGGGGAGATTGGCCGCAAGTTCGAAGACGCTCAAATTCGTAAGCAGCGGGGAGCCTTCGTAATTCAGCGACGATCCTCGCACTGGACAAGCTGTACCTACAGGCAAGATCGATATATCGCAATCCCGTGCAAGACCGCGCAAGCTTCGTCACAGCTGCATCCGTAATCCTGCATGGCGTGAGAGCGCTTCGCTTATCAAGTCGCATCACTCACGTCGACACATGACCAAGATGCAAGTAATGTAAATGCTTGCCCAGCCTCCCAATACTCTCCACTGCCGCATCCGTTAACCCGAAGCATTTCGCCAATGTCAAATTCCGCAACTTCGGCGCATTCGTGACAAGATTATCGATCGCCACATCTCCGAGGCTATAGCAGCCGGTAAGATCCACTAATCTCAGGTCCTCGAACGTATCTGCCACCGGTCGGCGAAGGGTCGGTGACCCGCTGGCATCGTCCATGACCGCGAAGGGTGGGTACCAAGCTGCCGCATGTTTCGCTTCTTCCTCTGTGAAGTCAAGGAGTGCGGGGAGATTTGGGATACCATCGTCGGAGAGATTGATGTTCCCGTTCAGACGGAGTTCGCGGAGGTGGCAGGCGTTGAGGAAGATCGCGTGGAGGGTGGCGTTGGTTAGCTTGAGCACTTGGGCGAGGTCGATCTCGAGTAGGAGAGGGCAGGATTCAGCGAGCTGGACGAGGGAGGTATCGGTCAGGCGGTGACAGCCGCCTAGCTTGACCTACGAAAGTCAGCGAAGAGCCTGTAGCATATGACCCCGACCTAACCCTCCGAAGCATGCCGCACTGCCCAGCTATCGCCGACATCCCTTCATCACCCACCATCTTGCAACCCGACAGATTCATCCCTTGAAGCCTGTCACATCTCCTGGCGATCTGCACCATGACCTGTTCCTCGACCGCCGCGACCTGACTCAGGTCCACTGCTACCAGAGCTGGCATCCCTCCGACGACTTTCTTCAATGCTTGTGTACTAAGCCTACTCGCGCCGGTAAGGGTGAGCCTCTCAACCCGCGAGCAGCGATGGAACGGTTCGAGCAGATCGTCGGTGAGCCATCCCGCGATACTGTTGCTTGTGAGATTGAGTCTCCGGATTGAGGTCACGTAGGGCAGACGCGTCTCCTTGGCCTCGAGGATACTTTTGAGCGAGACGAGTTGATGCGTCTTGGTGATGTTTGGCTTGTGCCACAGGAGGGAAAAGGCACAGAGACACCATGTCCGCGAGACGAGGAGGACGGATTGGAGATCGCACGTATCCGGGAGTAGCCGAAAGATCTGTCCTTATCAGCTCGTACCAGCATCCACCTACAGTACTCACCTGTACGAGTGTTTCAGGTGGAAGAGACCCCGCTAGACCACTCCCATCCATGATCATATCCCCATCGCCCCGTCCTTTCCCCTTTCCTTTACCCACCCAATCCTTAATCTGCTCATCCGTCAAGCTCAAACTCAGGTCCTCTCCCTCCGCATCCTCGCCGTCAGACACGCTGGTGGTAGATGGAGTGACGTGGCCATCGTAAGAATGGCTCGTCCCAAACGGCCACATCGGGGGACCGGACGGGAGTTTCGCGAGCGATGATTCGGTGAGGGAAGTGGTGGAGCTATCCGGGAGGGCAGATGTAGATGGTGGAGATTCGGGGGAGGTCGAGTCGGAGTAGGCGCGAGGCCGGGTCATGGTGCGTCGAGGAAAGGGGGTGAGATGTGAATTGGTGAGGTCCGCACTCAAGCTTCAAGCGGTTTCAATCGGTGCCGTCACTTCAGGGTAAGGAATCGGACCGAGAGTATGACGAATAGGGACACCGTGAGGGGTGCTAGGCCTGAAAGGGATTCAAGAAGACACCAGGGGGAGATGCTGTGAAACGAGTCCCCATCGCACTGCCCGTATCGAATAGCCATCCTTTGGAAAGCCAAATGTGGCACTTTGATGATCTTCTCCGGTTTCCCTGCATCGCTCTAGATGGTCTACGATTTACTCAGATCCCCGCGACCTTGGCATACGCCGCCGGCCTGAACCGTTTCTGGATCACCTTGATCATATACAGCGGGAAGCTCGAGACCGCTACGATGATCGCGACCTTGTATACGAAGGTCAAGGAGAGTACGAATGCCAGATCTACCCAAAATCAATATCAGCGCGTACATCTGAAGAAGAAGGACGTACCGAAGTAAGCAGGCAGGACAGCCATAGACCCGAGATAGATGACGGCAGTACCTATCTCCGAGAGGATCATGTACGTGTGCCAGGTGGTGACCTCGAGGGCGACCATGATAAGCTCGTTGATGACGAGGGCGGTGAAGGAGATGGCGACGATGTGAAGGAACTCCGACTCGAAGAGAAGGAGGGAAAGGAGCATGATGATCCCGCCTGAGCGAGATGAGTGTCAGTTACGAGCAGAATTGTACGGATGTTTCTTGCGCTGACCTTGGTAGACGCTGATAGTGAGCCAGGTGAAGAAAGTTTTATAGCTCAATGCTCGCCCCTGAAGCCTGATCGGCGTGACATTACAAAGTATGAGAGACGGATGGCGTACTTTAGTCAACTCCTTGTACAGCTCAGGATAGAGCAGTGCCAAATCCTCATTTAGATCCCGATCCAAAACCAGCGAGAACACGGGCGCCATGGTGTAAAGAGTCGCGTAACCGACTTGTAGCCATCCCTGATACAGCGCGATTGCTGGATGATCCCTCTGATTAGCATAATGCTCACTGTGGACTGGGCCACTCACGAGCGGAAAAGAAGATCGAGCTGAATACCGCTTGAATGACCGCAATGATGAGCCCTCGATGAATGACAAACTGGCTGAGCTTCGCTGATTGTTTGTACGAGTTCCGGCCGTGCCACAGAAGGAGCTTCGTGAGGTACGAAAACTGTTTGATCGAGAAATCTGCAGCCAAGCTCGCTTGTTTACCCTCCTTGCCGACAATGCCCACGCCAACGTCGGCAGCCTGGATCATGCTGACGTCATTGCCGCCATCCCCAATACAACAGACGGTCTTCTTCGTATAGGACCGTATGAGGCGCGCTACATCCGCTTTTTGTGTCGGCGAGCATCGGCAAGCAACGACGGCAGGGAGCTGGGTAGCAAGCATGACGAACTCGGTTCGAAAGCGGTCTAGACAGAGCTACGAGACATCAGTCGTTTGCAGACTGAAGACGATCGGACAACACACCTGCAGGGACTCGCCGTCAATGACTAGGCAGCAATCGAGCTTCGCCTGAAGAAAATCGAGCATATCGTGCACTTGCTCGGACGACAGGACTACATCCTTTCAGCAGCGAAGACAGCGCAAAGGACAAGCTCACGCTTAGCCACCTGATGGATATACTGATTCCGCGCGACAAGCTTGCTCGAAACGGCGATATTCGTCGCAGTCTCGATCTTGTCCCCCGTCAACATCCAGATCTTCAAGCCTGCATTCCTTAGGATCTCCAGAGTGGACTTGACATCTTCTTGTAAGCGATCTTCGACACCCGTAAGAGCCAACAATTCGAGCTCCACCTCGAGGCAGTCGCTGATGACACGCTGTACCGCGTCGCCCCGCTCGAGCTGTGCTTGGCGATATCGATGGTCAAAATCCCGATATGCCTCGTCACTGAGCCGCTTCCTTGCCAGGACCAAGGTTCGAAGACCTTCTCGAGCCATGTTTCCGCATTCCTCGTCGAGCCAGTCATTCTTCTGCACCAGCTTTGACATGATCGTATCCGCTCCCTTCTGGACGAAAGATGTAGCACCGGTCTCCCGATCGCGTACGATGATCCCCATCCGCTTGGACTCGGAGGTGAAGGGGAAAATGGCAAGGATGTCGAAAAAGAATGTTTGTCCGGTGGATGCGACAAGCGTCATGGAAGCTCGATCGCGAGAGGTAAGAGTGAGGCCGACAGACTCGGTCCACTCTACAATAGCGACCTCGTCCGGCGAAGAAGCTTGGTAGGTCACGGTGCCGTCGTCATTGGTCACCGGAGTCACCTGCGCCTATCAGTGGCTTGTCGAGACGACGGTAGAGTACGTACGTTATGGCATGTGGCCAGAGCGAAAACGGCGTCGCGGACCCTGGAAGACATATCTCGACGTCCGCGAGACACCCCGGTCAACATCAAGCCCTTCCGTCGCGCATCAGGCGCTGGGGAACACCGTCGGAACCAGATTGGCAATTGCAAACGATGCTTACTGCTCGGACTGACACCTTCGCCCAGCGTCTGGTTGAGCAGATGCGCCACTTCGTCCATTGAGTCCCAGCCGAAAACGAGAGTCCCCATATGCAACTTCTTCAGCTCCATCTCTGCATGACTCCTCAGCATGTACTTCGCAATATAAGCACCTTATGGATTACCATTCCTGGTGAGGGTTCCGGTCTTGTCGCTGAGCAGATACTCCACTCTACCCAGCTCCTCCGGCAGAGTGCTAGTCCGCACAATCGTCTCCGGTATTTCGGGATCCGTCTGGATCTGATGAGCGTAGACCGTCTTGCCCATGTCGAGATTGACGCGAAGGCTGCATATCGTCAGTACCGGCGAACCATTGGGCCAGCTTCCGGAGCTATGTGATGATTGTCGCACCGACCTGATGGGGATGATTGACGAGAAGAGGATGAGGAACCGGACGACGTAAATGTACCATCTCCCCCGAAAGCCGTTAAGTGCTACGAGAAACACGGAAAGCGCAAACGTCACGGTACATAGAATCTTTCAATATCAGCCAACGGCTTGATGCCAGACAGGTCGCTCACCTTGGCCATCTTGTTCACCTCTCTTTCTAATGTACCCAACTTGGTCTCCGGCTCACTCGTATTGAGCACCGCCCGCGTCTCCTTGCCGGTGTAGACGACCAGTCCTACAGCCGAGCCAGCTGCCAGGACGGTGTTTGCCCAGAGTACATTGTCGAGGGACAGCGGGATGGAGTGATCGCGCGATGGGCCGGGTGTAATGGAATGGAGGGTAAGGACGCCGCAGAATGTGTGGATATCTTTGATCGGTGGATCGGCTAGATGCCCGACATCAGCTCATAATCTAGCATTTAGCTCTTGCCGTACCGTACAGAGTGCCCTCGGCAGATCCCACATCCGTCTCACCCATCTTCTGCGTCTCACCAACAGCCACCTTCAGCTTCCAATCCGTCTCCCCATCCAGCTGGTCAGTCCGAATGAAGCATGTCCCTTCTTCCTCGCTCGTCGTCAATAGCACCATATCCGCTGGTACCCGTTGATTCTTTTCGAGGAGGGCCATGTCGCCGACCTTGATAGCTGCTGACGGGGTCAAGCGGGTCTGCGGCCGAGGCAACGAGTGTTCGCCGGGTTTTGCGAGGCCATTTTCACGCGAAGATACAGTATGGACTGATGAAGGATGTTGAGGAAGAAGCACGAGGTATCTGGTCGAATTGGCTTCGCGATCCCTTTGGTACCGTGAGTAATCGTCGTATGCCTCCTTGCCCATGGTCACGGCAATGACGAAAGCGAGCGGCGCGACGTATGTGACGATGTAACCGATCTTGAGAGCAGGAATGAACTGGCTCAGAGCGACGACGAGGAAGTAGAAGTTGAAGAAAAACTTGAACTGCTGGTAAAAGACTAGGGGTAGGAAGGTGATGATGGTGTATTTCTGGTTACGGACGATGTTTCGGGGATAGGGCGATTTGGAAGAGGTTGGTTGGAGCGGTATCGTACGGGATTTGTCTCGCTGTTTTGGCGGTCGTGAGACCGCATCGTTTCCTATCCGGTCGTCGAGCTTGAGGCGTTCCATCAGTAGACTTAACAGCCGCCTCGGAAGACTTACGCCATCATGAGCCAGAAGACGCTCGCCATTCTCTTCATCCCGCCCCAAGAGAGCCGACCGCTCCGCCTCCTCCCCATCCTCGGGATGCTCCTCACTCAAGCGCTTCTTCTTTCCCTTCAACGACCCATAGCCGAGTCCATTACTTCTCGTTGAGCGAGAGGTCGAAGGACCCGCATCAGTCTCGAGCTGGGCGATGGAAGCGCTGGAGGATGAGCGGTGGGAGAGTGTCCGGAGGGGATAGTCGTCGGACGATGGCAGAGTCGAAGGCATGGGTGCGGCCGTGATCCCAGTCCTTGTCTCGTCTCCCAATCAACAGTATTGACAGTTGCACATGGTTCCAAAGCATCCCGCTTCCTTGTGGTGAGATTTATCGATGGACGGATTGCGATTAAACAAACCAATTGGGTGTCCATATTGGCACGCGAAAGCAGAACGGAACCAATTTGCCACGTGGCATTCGCGACCGCATTGGCTTGCCGGAATCTTTCCACCCCTCTAGAATTTCATCGATGATAATGCTTCTCGCCGTCTAAGGCTGTCCAATCCGAGCGCGGAATGGGGATTGGGTCTCTGACCTATGATGACGTCGACTGGAAGGGCAAGGGCAAAGCTATTGAGGCTGGAGAGGAAGCTAGTAGAGCTACGAGGCTATGGCGGGAATCCCGAGCTCGGGCGAAGACAGATAGGGGCAGCTGGGATTATGGTGAGCGCCAGGTCACTCGGATTGGGACCCGCTGACAATCACTTTCAGTCTTGTCGAGCGGCGTGGCAGGAGGTATCGCGGGCTGTGTCGTAAATCTTCACCTAGCCGAACCTATCTCAAGGCTGATTCAATCGAGTAGGCCAAAACAGCAATAGCCCCCCTAGATCGAGTGAAGATCCTCTTCCAAACCAGCAATACCGACTTCCGCAAGTATGCAGGTGAGTTCCTCGCCGGTGGAACAAGCTGTTCCCAGCCGTTCCCAGCCGTTTTCAAGCTGAATATGACAGGTACACCGATGGGTCTCCTGAATGCGACAGCCGTGATATACCGCCAGTCCGGCGTCCTGGGGCTGTTTCAAGGTCACTCAGCAACCTTACTACGGATCTTCCCCTATGCTGGAGTGAAGTTCATGACTTATGACTGGATCGAATCGGTTCGTCTTGCTTCCCGTGTGCGGAGCTGATGGGCAGAGATTGATACCTACTCCGGAGAAGCGGACGATGGGTCGATTTTTCGTCGCCGGTGCCTTCTCAGGTAGGCTTGTTCGACCGGATTAAGTCATGAAGAAGAATGTTGATAGTGGTCAAGGGGTCACTTCCGTCCTCATTACCTACCCCCTCGAGCTCATCCGCGTCCGTCTCGCCTTTCAAACACAAGCATCCGAACGGACTTCCCTCCGCCAAGCCATCCGGAGCATCTACCAAGAAGCCCACCTCTACTCCTCCACCACTTCCTCCTCTTCCTCCACCACCCCCAAATCCAGTATATCCGCCTTCACCCGATCTATACCCCTCTACCCCTTCTACCGCGGTTTCAGCATAACCATCCTCGGGATGATCCCCTACGCCGGAGTCTCCTTCCTGACCTACGGTACCCTCAAACGCCATCTCCCCACCTTCTTCCCATCCCTCCTCACTCGGCCCACCACGCGGGATCTGAGTTGTGGAGCAGTGGCGGGCGCAGTGAGTCAGACCGCGAGTTATCCGTTCGAGGTGGTCCGGAGACGGATGCAGGTGAGCGGGGCGAGAGGTGGGAGTGGGGTGAGCTGGCGAGAGGCGGTGGGGGCAATTTTGGAGAACAGAGGGTGGAGGGGTTTCTTTGTGGGATTGAGTATTGGGTTTCTCAAGGTTGTACCGATGACAAGGTGGGTTTGTGTGTGTTTGGGTTGTGTGGACGAGCTGATGCGGCATAGCATATCATTCGCAACGTGGCAGTTGATGAAGAGGGTCATGGAGATTTAGCATTCATTCTCGCAATCGCATCCCGCATGCAATTTTTCGGCATCATCCTCCGCCTCTTCGCCTCAACGCTAATCCGTATCTGTGAGAGAGATATGCTAGGTCCCACACGTTCGCAATGCTAGAGTGGGCCTCATTGACTATGTTGACTATGCGAGCCAAATTCTGTCAATCAACTTTCCCGCTGTGGACATCTTGACGTTTGGATTCAAGCAGTTCGTCCGAGCATGCATTGCTGCTAGATCACCCTGCTTCGACCGTCGTCTCAGCTCCTGTTGTCCCCCTTTCGATCCGCTCAATCGCCGCATCCCTCTTCTCGGAATCCGCAAACAGCGCACGGACCAGGCCGACCAGCTCGGCCGTACTGAAGTCGACTAATGCGCCGGTATCGAAGAGGTAGGTGATGTCCACCAGGTTTGCTTGCTATATCAGGCGCTCGTCAGCGCCAATGAGGGTAGATGCAGAGAGACGTACGAGTAATTCGGCGATGTAGCAAAACTTGAGCCAATGGGGAATGTGCGCGACAATCGTTGAAGGCTATACTGAGATCAGTTGGGTACTTCAGTGAATGAGAGGACTAACCTGGTCTGGCTGGAGCACGAATAACGATTCGAGCGGTTGCAGTAGCTCCACGAGATCGTGCAGCCTAGTCGACTCGATCTCGGTGATATCCTCCAAACCGAGAATATCGGATGATATCCACTGGACAGCTGTATCGAGCAGGAATCCCAGGACAGAGATATATGTCGTGGTCGGCAGCACGGTCTTTCCCCTTGTCAGCCTGGATAGCAACAGTCATGGCAGCGCACCTTGAGCACCCTTGCAAGGCTCTCGATACTGTGCTTGACCTGCCTGATCGCCCTCTCGCACCGCCTGAAACTCCCTTCGATTCCGGTATGACCGAACCCTCCCGCTTCGTCCAGGATCCCCATCAAGGCGTCCCGCTGAATCACCAGCTGCGCCTCGAAAGCATGCTCTCCAGCCGCGATGAGACGCCTCGAGACGTCTTCTGCCGTCTCCCAGAAATGATATTTGTCCCGCAATGCCGAGATGCGTGCGGAGAGGTGGAGCGAGTCGTTGTACAGCTGCATCGCTAGAGTCGGGACATCGCGGAGTTGTGCGGCGAAGTGCGTGGGGAGGAGTGAGCGGTAGATATCGAATATATCATTGGCGGAGGCGGTGAGGATATCATGCGCCGAAGCAAAAGATGGGGATATCAATCTGCTATACATCAGTTGGCACCTGGTGTATTTTGGGCAGCGACTCACTCGGTTGATTGCAATTCCAGTGCCTCCCTCAAGACTCGCTCGGCCGTCTCCAGCAGCTTCTCGCAAGCCCTCGAGATCATGGACGTCTCCTTGATCGTCCGTCTAACCTCTCGGATCGCTTTCTTTCTGGGCTTAGCCGACTGGGCTTTGGGCACTGAAGACGGTGCCGAAGCGATCGCAGGATCACTTTCTGGCTTCAGCGACTCGTCGTTCGTCCAGCCGACCCAGGCGTCCGCTTGTACAGGGGCAGGGGCATGACCATTCTGCTGAGCACTCGACGCGATTGACGTCGACTCCGAACCCCAAACATCGTCTTCAGCGACAGTCTTGACCTTCGCAGCCTTCTTGCCGAGGCGCTTGGCTTCTCGGGCAGGTTTCGGCAGGGCCACCGGTTTCGGCACCGGGTCCGAGACCTCATCGAAGACCCATCCGTCACCATTTGGCTCAGCTGGAGGAGATTGACGTGGCTTCGAAGCTCCGGCCGCGTTGCTTGTATCGCCAAATTGCCATCCATCGTCGCGGGCTTCGATGTCCATTGCAGGATCAGGAGCGAGCTTTGCTGTTCCTGCCTCCGCTGGTCGCTCTTTTTCCTCTTCCCCGAAATTCCATCCGAAGTCCATCTCGTCATCACTTTCCTTTCCTCCTCTATCCACCAGCTCGTTTTCCTCTCCTGCGTCGCCCATCTCGACCTCCTCCATCATCACCACCTCCTTCTCCCTCTCCACCTCGACAGCCTCCCAGCCTCCCCACCCATTCAGGATGAGTCTGCGGACTTCCTCCGCTACCCTTCGTCGACGTTGTGCAGCCCAAGCAGGACCTGCTGCGCTCTCAAAAAAGGGCTGGACGATTACTTTCGTACAGTTTGTCCCGATAAGACTCGCCTCGAATTTCATGGCGGCGTGGACTGTCTCAAGCCATGTATGAATGGACGCCATCGTCGAGGGCATGTCTGGTAGGATGACATGATCCAGGAAAGCCTGGAGAGCGGCAGTCTGCAGGTCGGACAAGAAGGCCTCGCGATTTGGTGGAGACGTAGGTGAGGGCGGAAAGACAGTAGTCGCGATGAAGGCTAGAATGGTCGAAATACCGCTGAGAATGTCGCCTGGTAATCGAGGCTGAGGAGAAGCTTCAAGCCGGAGGATGGACAGACTATCCGCCCGGCTCTCCTCGACTCGCCATGACTGCCCTTTCGAAGGAAAGACGGCGGGAAGAATCAGGTCCCGCAAGAGGCGATGTCGGAGGTTGTGCAGTACATCGGGAAGGGATCCCAGTTGGCTGAGGACGTGGTAGATGTGGGGCAAGGAGTAGGGCGGAGGGACCGATGCTTTCGTTGGGGATTTGGCTTCTTCTGGTCTCGGTACTGCTTGGAATTAGCGGTGTCCGGTGCAAGGGAAAGGCGTACTGCGAGGCCGCTGGAGACTTGTTCGAGCTTGCACGCCCAAGGAGCACCCATGCTCTCTATCTACTGGTGTGGAAAAGGATATAGCTTTGGCGAAGCCATCCGTGACTTGCTCTGCAACCATCGAGCGGAAGAGCTTCATCCTCGCCTGAGCCTCATCAGTGGTAGTCCTGCTTTAGCGTAGGAACTCACGTCGGCTGCCTTCATGACCCTCGTATTGTGCAGCATATCTTGCCCGTCCAAAGCCTTGAGTCCCTTCTCGAGCTCATGGATCACCCAGTCATCGGCCCCTCGTCCAGCATAGACCGCTTCCTCGATCTTCTCAAGCCGCTCTAGATACCCCGATAGATGAGTGAGCGTATCGACGTGCGCTCGAGCTCGAGATACTGTCTCGACAGCGGAGAAATGCCGGGATAGGAGCGTAAGCAACGGCGGAAGGAAGGAAGCCTATCAACACCTTTCAGCTTTCCCGCAATTGGTCGCCAAGGCAGCTGGCGCACCTCCTGATCCGCCGGGTCAATCTCTCTCTCGAGCTTCCGGACGGCATCGTCCAGTAGGTGAAAATCTCCACGGACTTCGCCACCGAGCCTGATATGGGTCGATATGGAGGGGAAGTTATCGATTAGTAGCTGATGTGCCTTGGCCTAGCTCTGCCGTCAGTCATGCAGTCCGAGAACGTTTGGTGAAGACGGACCGTATTTTGGTGGACAGCCTGCTCGAGCTTGATCCTGACGTCTCGGGTCTGCTTAACGGAGAAGCCAGTCGAGGTCGAGGCTTGCGAAGTTGAGAGGAGGTCAAGAACCAGGTCTGGCGGGTCAGGAGCTGATGTTTCAGGCGATGGAGCTAGAACAGTTCCACTTCCCTTCCGCGGGAGGTGTGAGGGAACTGGGAACATGATCTATGCCGGTCATAAGTCCATGATGAGATGCAAGCGTGGAGGGGCAGTGAAGAGGAGGAATGAGACAGTAGTTACGGCATGAGCTTTCGAGGAAAGAAGTCAAAATCAGGTCCCATTTCCCGTTTCCTGCTTCGTTTCGTTCAAAACAACTACCAACAAGGACAGGACTGAAAGCTGAATCTTTCAGGCAACTTCTCTTGTCATCACTATTCGTCATGGAGGTCGACAAGATGTTCAAGCTGCCCGTCCTGCCAGCTTCGACGGGGCAGAAGCGAAAGTTCACTGACGCACCGAGTCCAGGTAGTGTACCGTACCCTTGCACCTGTCCTGCCCCGTACGGAGGAGCTGCTGATGTTTGTCGTCGCTCAGAGATGCTCAAGAAATACCGAGCTGCGGAATCTGAACTGATGGCCCCGCCGCCAATACCGAACACGAACGGTAAAGCGAAACCCAAGGAAGCGACGGTGTCAGATGAGGGCGAAGAGGAAGAAGCATTAGCTCGAGGCATGTTCGATGATCGGATGTATACAGCGTAGCTGATGAGAGTCTAGCGGACACGTCGATAGAAGATGGTGAGCCAGATGAGGAAGGGCGTTTCTTTGGTGGAGGACTCAATATCGAGCAGCGGGTAGGTCTGTCTGGTTCGTGCTCGACTGAGCTGAACGATGTACAGCATATCATGGACATCTTCGATGCGGCGGGAGACGATGAAGGAGAGGTACGCCTCTGCAAGCTATGCCCGCATCAGCTGTGTGCTAATTCGCTTCAAGGGGACAACCCTATCCCTTCCAGCTCTCCGTCGACAGCTCGGCCGCTTCGAGCGATTAGTCGCCAAGAACGCCGAGCAACGAGGCAAATTCCCAGACGATCCATCCAGGTGGGTCTTAACCTCTCTGATACCACATATTCCGACGAAATCAGATTCATCGAATCCGAATCCGACCTCGACTCTGCGCTAAAGCAATTCCTCCCCCTCACCCAAAACCCACCTCTCTTCTACCCCGAACTCGTCAAATCCGGTACCGTCGCCCTCCTCACCAACCTGCTCAGTCACGACAACACGGATATAGCGATCGACGTGGTGGAGGTGGTGCAGGAATTGACGGATGAGGATGTGGGTGCGGGTGCGGAGGTGGATGATTTGGAGGAGGAGGGGGGGGAGGGGAGTACCGCGGGGATGGCGACGAGGACGAGATTGGCGATGGCGGAGTTTATCGATGAGCTGGTGAGCTCGAGCGTCGCATCAGGAATCTCGCTTATGACTACATAGCTGAACAATTCGATTCTGGACCTTCTGGTCGCCAACCTATCCCGCCTGACTGAAACGGAAGACACCGACCGACAAGGCGTCTTCCAGGTCCTCGGAACTTTCGAGAACCTCCTATCCTTCATGCCTCCCCTCGCCGACCAGATCGTCTCGGACACCACACTACTTCCATGGTTGCTCAAGCGAGTCGGGCAGAAAGAGTACGAAAGCAACAAGCAGTACGCCAGCGAGATCCTCGCGATCCTCCTTCAGCAGAGCCGGGCGAACGTCATGAAGCTAGCAGGACTCGACGGGATGGAAACGATGTTAAAGGTCCTTTCCGTGAGTGGTGGATTCACGTGTATGACATTGCTGATGGGGAGTAGCAATATCGGAAGAAGGATCCGGGGGATGGCGAGGAGGTGGAGTTCATGGAGAATATCTTCAACTGCTTGTGCTCGGCGCTCGCGGAACCGGAGATGAAGCAGTCTTTCCTGGAGTCGGAGGGGGTCGAGCTTATGATCATCATGATGAAGTGGGCCCTCCCCTCTCCTCTCTCTCCGCTCATAATTGACTACGTTAGGGAGAAGCTGCTAGCTCGGACAAGATCGATCAAGGTGCTCGACTACGCTATGCAGACGGAGGATGGCACGGGGAACTGCGAGCGCTTCGTCGAGATGCTGGGCCTCAAGACATTCTTTTCAGCCTTCATGGGCAAGGTCGGTCGCCGCCACCCGCTAAGTCTCGCTCCCAAAATGACGGATTGCAGGGCGAGGGCAAACGAAAGAAGCTCGGGGCCACCTCCTCCTTCGAAGACGAAGAGCACCTCCTCGGCATCCTCGTCTCCCTCTTCACCAACCTCACCTCCGACACCCCACCCCGTATCCGACTCATATCAAAATTCGTCGAAGCAGACTACGAGAAAATCGACCGTCTCCTCGAGATGAGGGAGGTCGCCGAGGCGCGATTGAAAGCTGTGGAAAGGGATATCGCGGGGGAGAGACGGGTGATGTTGGCGAATAAGGAGGAGATTGGGGAGGAGGAGGAGGGGGAATGGTATATTCGACGAATGGACGCGGCGTTGTCGGCCTTGCAGAACGCGGACTACGTTTTGGGCTGGGTCTGTATGGAGGATGATGGGGTGGGGTCCACTCTCACTATGCAAATGAGAGCTTTTTGTTGATGGTGTACAGGCTATGATGCATGCGAGGACGTTGTTGGGGAGGAAGGATCAGTCGTTTGAGCATGTTGTCGGCATACTGGAAGGTAGGTCGATCGTTCAAGGTGGAAGGCATTCAGACTGATGGAGGGGTTCACATAGGATTCCGAGATAATTTGGGTCATGAAGATGACGATGGGGATCCGGAGGAGGACCCGCCGTTGCAAAAGATGGTGCTGGAACAGCTCATCGGGTTCCTAGGTGGAATAGCGTGATGTAGAGCATTACCTATGATCACCATCGTGGACAAGTTGTACGGGAGCTGAAGATGTGATTCCCAGCCGTCAAGTGAGATCCCGCAGAAAAATTCGCACTGTAGATAATGTTCCACTTGCACATCGCAGCATGATGATCGTGGTTCATGACCTGAATACATAGAGTCCTTATCGATCCTAGAGGCATGGGGAGCTTCGAAAGTCGAGCTCGTTCCGGTAAAGTCCGCTGCAAGCCAAGTCAGCGCCTGTTATGCAGAAGTAGTGAGATCCGTACTATCGGATTCCCGTTCACTCTTGAGCGAAAGAAATAGCAACGCCAAAGCTGGCGCTGCACGCGGATCCCGTGGGATTGGCGAGAGGCGTCACCCCCGCCGCAGCATCGCATACTTGCCGAATGGCAACTTCCTGCTGTTTGAAGATTGAGGAGATCCCTCTTAGGCTCAGAATCCGCCAATCCGTTTCTTGATCTTCTTCTTCCCGGCGCCACCGGCCGGACGTCCGCCGTACGGGCCGGGCTCGACCTGAGTGCTAGGACCAATCTCATGATATCCCGTTCCTTGTTGGGGACGATCCAGCGGAGGTGAGGACTGCACAATCGGTGGAACCTTGGACAGCAGGGCCGGCTCGGACACTGCTGCTCGTGCAGGAAAGGGTAGCTTCTTCGCCTGGTTCGGTGTCGGATCGAAAGCTATCTGGGTGATGCGTGGGGAAGGGTGCGGTCTGATCGGCCGCGAGGCATAGCTGTTAGCCGCTTCGGTTGTCGAGTTCCCTCGCCAACCCTTCCACTCGAAAGCTCGAGGATCGGTGCCCACGATCCACTCCGCCATAAGGCTCCGCGCGGTCTCGCCTTGTACGCGTTGATCCGGTCCTTCGACCTGTAATGGCTGATCTGAGCTATCGGAATCGCCGAAGGTCACGCGTGGCTGCGGGCTCAGCAAAGAGAAGGCGATCGGTGGAGCTTTATGGTCATTCAGACTCAACAGACCTGTCGCCCGAGCGAAATCGTCGTCAGGCGTTACGGCTCCGTCGACTGGTTCAAACGTTTTCTGTGTGAGAAACTCTCCCGTCTTGTTGAGCTCCTCAGAAAAGAGGATCGTGCTAGACAGAGCGAGATCCAGCCACAGTCGATGAGCGTTGACCTGTTCTTGAATTCGAGCATGAGAAAAGCTGTTCTGCAAATCCTCCAGGACGGTGATACTACTACGCGAGCTACGTCTGTCTTGCTGAGCGATGACCTGCACTCGAGCTCGAGGAGGAGGAAAGGTGTTCTGCAATTCCTCCAGTATGTCAAGCCCACCATGAGCGCTGCCTTGGTAGTGATGTGAAAGAAACGCCGACGCAGGGTTCTTGCCTAATTTGGTGACGACTCGCAGGTTTTTGGAGACGTCAAGCTGATCGAGCTCCCGGAGCATTGTCTTGAGGGCTGATGGGCTGAAGGGCAAGGTCTTGAGCAAATGTGACCGCACTCCCTCTTCGTCGTGGAGTACCGCGTCCCGAGCAAGGTCGGCGCTGTTGTGATCCTTCGTCAGCGCGTCCTCAGCATGCAGCTTCAAACTTACGGCGTCATGAAGTGCTCCAGAGGCACATCTAGCTCGCGCAGATGTCTTTCCAGGCCTGACACGGAGAAGGCTGTACTCTGCTGGACCTCGTCCGCCTCGTTGATACCTAGATAGAGGTCATCAATTCGGCTCGCGTGAGATCCCTTCTCGAGAACGCACTTAGCCAAGCCCATCGATAGTCCACCTTCCGGTACCTTGTTCTGGCCTTCTCGGGAACGTCATCTTCCCGCCCAGCACCACGCAAAAGACCCTTGACGTCGGTGCTCCACGACACTTTGAGGTCTAAGTGCTTCCGGTGATTCGTTGCCCTGATCGCGAAACCATCATCGCTACCTTCATTCCGCTGGACCTCCTTGGGCCTCAAGGCTATTGACCAGAGCGCACACGCCGAGTCGAGCCCGAACAGGAGAGTTGGCCCAGAGTGGGATGTTTGGCTTTGAGCAAGTACCATTGCAGCAAGCGAAGTGACCGGTTTGAGGTGTTTGTCGATATGTATGGGTACCGAGTATGGCGGATGTAATGAGCGGATAGGAAGCGTTGAAGAAACATGGCAGACCATGATGAGGGGGTCAGATCTTGAGGAAAGGATTGCGCATTCTTGAATGGACGAATGAATACTCAGCATCCGGTAAAGCTGAGACTGTAGAGACACACACACCTCCTGTCTGTGTCTCCTCAATCACCACTTCCAGATCCCGAACTCTTCCTCCGCCGTAGTCGTGTCGCCAAGCCAAAATCGGCGGTCCGACGTTGCACCCGTCAATCCATAGCATTTCGTACGTTGTGCAGACGCACGTGTATGTCGCTCCTCTAGCAGCTGCTGTTTTATCAAGCGAAGTGAAGATTCGGCCTTGACCGGTCGATTCCAGTAACGTCGTCTCTGGGTGATTTGGATTGGCGGTATCAATTACGGAAATCTTCTTCGAGGACAGCACTACCGCTGTGCCGGGACGTGTCCCAAAAGCGACTCGGAAGAACTGATCACGTTCGCCTGATACAGGATCGCGCAACTTCTTCCTGGAGGATCATCAGCAGGTACCGGATGACCCGAGGCTGACAAACAGTTTGTAAGTTTTGACCAGCCGCTCTTGAGCTTCCAGTCGGTCCTGCCACCACATCCATACCGCGCCGCCTTCATCAATCACCAAGGCCCGACCCCGGGTCCCAGGATCAAGCGCAACATCCACATGTCGCCTTCCTTCGGTCTCCGCAGACGCGAGCGTAGCTACTTCTAGCGTGTTCACCGGGGAGCCGCTGCTTGATGGATGGTATGCGGGATCAGAAATGAGATTAAGTAGCCGAGTTGACGAATGCAAGCGGATGAGCAACGATGTCACGTCATCTGATCGAAAGGTGAGCTTTCAGAGGCGATGATTCAAGTCACTCACGGTCGAGTCGAGGGGACGTGACCGGAGAAGAGCAGATTTGCAGAATCTCCGTCGGGAAGCGTACGGCTGGCTTAGCGATTGGAGCAAAGCTTGTTGCCCCTCTCGAGCTTCGGGAAGCGCTTGAACTCGGCTGCAAGGGAGCGACGTCTGAGCGGTATCAGCGGAAGCTGCGTACGGGAGTGGAACTGCCCAAAGCGCACTCACTGAGCTGATGGCCGAGCTTTCCCATGGGAAAGCAGATGAGAGTCTTGGCGAATTTTGCCCGGAGGTGATGCACTACCGCTAATGTATGCCCCTGATAAGGGTCATAAGTTGGCTTCCCCGGATGACCATAGGTTGTTGCCAGCTCGTTCACGATGAGATCAGGTACGTCTGGGACAATGTAGTGCTGAAACAGCTCGATGTGTTCTGAGACATGTCTCCTCTATTCATGTCAATCAGTCAAAGACCGTAATGATAGATGAAGACCAGTCAGCTCACAGCAGATTCGGTCATTATTTCTAAGCTCTGATGCTGTGTCGGACGATCACGCTGGCGAGTGGATGGAAATAAGAGCTGCGGCTGCTGTGACGCTTCGAGCTCCAGAACTGAAAACTGTGCATGAGCTATGCCTCTAAAGCTGGATTACACCCACCTGGACGTTCTTCCCCGATCCAGCTCCATCTCCACTTGCTCCTACCCCTCCTGACATCCTTGTCCAATCTCGCCCCGCCCAATCTTCCAAAGTCTAACACCGGACCACCTATTCCGATAGCGGCGCTCGGTTCAAAAGGGTCGGGAAGCTCGTCTTCTCCAGGTAAGAGACGTCGACGAGGTCTTGGTTGACCAGCTCGGGAGCGAATCAGCTGGACTTGGTTGACTGAAGCGGGAAAGGCCATCTTGAGGTGGTGTGTGATGTCGGGATGGGCGTCTTAAGGCATGGCTATGATCGAAGGCATTCAATTATGGGAAGAGTGTAGCTCATGCAGTTTCGAAGGGTAGGGCGGTTTCGATCTCGCTTCCTGATCGTTGCTCGATTTGTACCGAGGTATGAGCAGCTGAGAGCTGATAATTGACGTGAATCCTTCCGGAAACCCGAAAAATTCCTCATGCGATAAGGATGCAAGCGAGACAAACTGAATTCCTGATTGGAATAGTCACGTGAGCGTCTAAATGGAAACACTTGTAAGTTAGGCGATTCCTCTCTTCTCTCTCATCCATGCCTGGCTTTCGCAAGTTGTGCTCTGATAGTCATTCATGACTGATCAGTCTTAATAGGTCAGCATGTCCGGACGCGTCAGGCCGACATTCGATACACTCGCTGCAGAGCTTCAATAGCTTCTCGCGTCTTACCTCGATGAAAGTGTCTGCTGTGCATCATGCTCTTCTCGCCCGACCATACAGGGCCAGATCGGTGCTGGAGATTCAAATATCCCGCAGCAAGAGTTTCTCCTCGGATTGTTGGAGATCTTGCGCGAGGTCGGACCTTCACTTCGTCATCTGGTCATTTTCCCGAAGACGCATAGGATGAACAGAGTATACTCGAAATATGACTGTCCGGCATTCTTCTTAGGATCCGCTCCTGCAAGTAGCCCTTTACCCGCCTTACCTTCCTCGAGATCTCCAATCGTCTATACCCGTAATCCAAATGTCCTTCCACAAAAAAAAATTATCCCTGGTCGGGCGGAGACCTGCCTGAAATTGTATCGATTTTCTGCGAGAAAGGCACCGAACCCTAGTGTGTTTTCGCAGACAAATATCCGGAATCCAACCTCCCGCGCGGCCTGTCCAATCTTCAGCTATTGGCGTCCTTGAGCTGGCAGTGCTGTTCTGCAGAAACTTTTGAAAAGCTGCAGAAAATTTTGAAAAGATAAGCTGAGCGGGAGGTTTCCTGCCATCAGAGCACCTGGCGATCCTAGGGGACTGGTGGATGGAGGCTGCCTGCCGTCCAGAAGTGAGCGATGAAAAATGGATTCGACACTGATGTTTCGCAGATTCTTCCAATACCCGAGCTTCCGAAGCTGGAGCGAGTGACGATTTACCTTTGGATCAAAGAGATGGCCGACGAAGACGGTGACGGCGGATGTCTGTCCCGATATGGGTATGATTTCTTGTACGACGTTCCCGCCTTCGCTGCAGACTTCTGGAGACTTCCCCTGTCGACGGCATCGCGTTCGGCACCATATTACGCATTCTCAATGCTCCAAAGCTTACCGCTGTCGAGTTTCGGACCATAGACGTCGACGCTTATCAGGATCAAGCGCAGAGCGACCATCAAGGCAATCCGGCACTATGGGGACAGCGCCGGCTGGTTTCGTCATCTGCACCTTCACATCCGGCATTGAGGCCATTCTCGCTGCAGGTCCTTCCCTCCGTCGCCTCGAAATCTGCCCGAAGGGACCATACGATCTCAAGATAAGTCTTGCCCAGAGTTCTACTTCGGCGTCATTCGCGAGCAGCTTTCCTTGGACAGTCTTTTATATCTCGACATTTGCCTGCTGGCCGGAAGACCGATGGGCATCGCGCGGATCCTCCTTCGTTGCGCCCCTCAGGTGAGGCATTTTCGACTATCGGCTACTTTCCTATCGGGGAAACGCGATGACCCGGCAGACAGAACGGGCCGGCGGTTCCTGTCGAGGCTCTGTCAATCGCTATATGCGCGAGCTCTACCGTCTCTACTAAACTCGCTGCAGCAGCATCGACGCCCTCGATGACTTCCTTGCGTACGCTGGACTTGTCCTTGCCGGATGAGTATCGTTGCTGGACAAACGGCGACCTATCTACGATTGTGACAGATCTGTGTAAGGCACCGATGTTGCGGTGCGTCAGCATCGACACTGATCTCGAGATGACTACACGCGGTACTACTCACTCCCTAGTCTCAGCCTTCCACCCTGCCTGTCCCAGCTTCAGCATCTTAGTCTCTTGAATTGACAGTGCTCGCAGGCCCAGAAATTTGAGAAGACGAGTCAATCGGGAGGGTTCCTTACGCTGACACAGTGGACTGTAAGGGAGCACATGTGGATCGAAGCGGCTTGCCGTCCGTAGGTGAGCAAACGCCTATTGCTAAGAAGTGAAATGTATCCAAGCTGTCGAGATCCCAGCGTTGCCGGCCTTGGAGGCGATGATCGTCATCTGGGACGATGATATTTACGGAGACAGCCCTGTCTCTAACCCCACTTTGGTGAGGAACGGTTGCAGTTTTCTGGACGGATGGGACACTCGCGGGATTAACGTCGTGGAACCGCCTGTCGCGACCCCAATCTCCCAAGGGATCATCTCGCGCCTTCGTTGTGCTCCTCGCCTCGCCCTCTTAGAATTGAAAAATTTTGCCTGCGGGAGCGCAGCGGCATTCGCAAGCATCGAGGCATTCCGGTCGAGTGGGACGACTTCGACAACACAAAACCTGGATTCATCATTCGCACCTCTGCTAACAGCATCGATGAATACACGCACGTATGCATCAGCTCTGCCTGGGTGCCCAGTGTGGATGAATTCGACCAGGTTTTGCCTGTCGGACACGGTCATATGGTCTGACGCGACGGACTACACGGGCGATATGTCCCAGTACACGTACTCGATGCTACATTTGAGGCAGCAGAGCTGGAGAGAGACTGCGAGACTGGAGGACGGGAAATGGAAAAGGCGCCAGCTGGGTGGAAAGTTCTTCGGCGATGGGCGGAGATGACTCCCGAAGATTGAAAGACAGCTGGCGCAGCATCACATATGTGATTCACCATATTCATACCGCAGCACAAGCTTTGCCCGTCGATCACCTTCATCAGAGTCACCGCATATCAGCGCATGATGACAGTAGCCCAAAAGTGGCATCAGTTTCACGACGGTCCCTCCGCACGGTGCATCCTGACGACGGATCCGTCGTCGAGATTACGAATCTAAAATGATCCCAGCTTGTGGGGTCTTGCTTTGTTCCATCGCATCTGTTCCCACCCATGCGCCTTCCAAAAACATTTAAATCTCGTATATCATCGTTGGCGCAGCCATCATGCCGAAACACTCCGGTCCCGCTTCACCATCCTCCTCTCTGTCTCAGTCAGAATCCAGTCTGTGCTCTGATCAAACCATTGAGGATACGAAGCCCGACATCGGAACTTCAAAGAGATTCGCAAGTCCCCCAAAAAGCGCAATGAGAAGTCGACCACCAAATCGTATGTCCTTGTCCACCTTCATTCCCCTTACCCCAGACCTCGCTAGCTGTCATCCGCTCGTCTCGCTTTTGGCCTTCGGCTGACGAGATAGGTTCAGCAGTGGTCCCGGTCCGAAGACGCGATTCCTATCAGTATGCTCGAGGGACTCATCGAGTCGCATCTCTGGGCGCTTGTGAAGGCTGATGCGAGGTTGGCGGCGAGGGGGAATTATGGGGTGCAAGACCATGCCCGAGTACGCGTCTCCCCGTATTCAGGGAGGCAATCGCGCACCAAGACTGACGCCTTGTACTGCATAGATGCGTCTGAGCAAGGGGACAAGTCAGGGGAAGAAAGAGGCAGCGGGACCAACGAAAGCGAGTCAGAAGCGGGTAGTGTGTCGGGTCTAGGGGGATGCAGTGGTGGTGATACGAATTCATCGAACGGCGACTCCCGACTGAAGTAGCACGTCAGACGGCCAGACGGCCAACCCCGATTCGGTCAGTCATACGGGCTTCCGCGAACGGTGATGTAGTCACAGCCGGCAGGTAGGTCTGGCACCTCTCTTCATATGATGATGGAAAACAGGCCGAACAAAGCCGGCGGCGTGTCACCGGTAAGGCGCGTTGATCGATAACCGGCCGTGTGTGTACGGTTCCAGCTTTGCATCCGCGTCATTCGAGCTTCTTACGCGCCAAAAACGGACTTCATTAAGACTTAGAGTCATACATCCCTTATAGTATCATCCACCTGGGTCACCTGCATCCTTTGACACGCTCCAACCTGAAACAAGTCAGTCAGCTCGTTCCTCATTGCTTGATCCTTTGGACTAAGCACCTCATTTCCCAGCCCCTGGACCATAGACACCATGTCACATTCATCAGAACAGTCTGCCTTCGACGCAGAAGTACGCGATGTCGAGGCATTCCAAAAGGTATACATCATATTCTACATTTTGCTACTCCTACACATATCCCAATGGCTTGATGAACCGCTGATACGGCGAAGCAACCCCGCTTCTCGCGCACCACCCGTCCGTACTCCGCCGCAGATGTTGTTGCCAAGCGTGGCACCATGAAGCTCCAGTATCCTTCAGACGTTATGGCGAAGAAGCTGCACAAGATCCTCGAGGCGAAGGCGAGGGGTGAGGGCGGAGGGACTACATTTACCTATGGGGCGTGAGTCCTGTCTTCTTAGCTATCTTGAGAAAGATGGAGGGAGAAAGATGTGGCCCGAGCTGATATGGTTACAGCTTGGACCCAGTGCAAATCACCCAGATGGCGAAATACCTCGAGACGGTGTACGTGTCTGGTTGGCAGTGCTCGTCCACAGCGAGTAGCTCGCTTGAGCCCGGACCCGATCTTGCCGGTGAGCCATCTGACTCCCTAAAAGTCCTTTTTTTCTCCGCAAGAAGCAGGGGCGTTCGTTGTCCCGAACTGATCCCGGTCCAGACTACCCCTCCAACACCGTACCCAACAAGGTCGCCCAGCTTTTCACCGCTCAGCTGTTCCACGACCGCAAGCAGAAGTGGACGCGGAACACCGCGATGGCGACGGGGGAGAAGCTCGGACCAGCGGTTGACTATCTCCGGCCGATCGTTGCGGATGCGGATACCGGTCATGGCGGTACGTCTCCCACCTATCGTTCAATATAGAAGCTGACCTAAAGCAGGTCTCACCTCCGTGATGAGGTTGACAAAGATGATGATCGAGGCAGGCGCAGCGGGTATTCACATCGAGGACCAAGCACCCGGTACCAAGAAGTGCGGGCATATGGCTGGAAAGGTGAGGGAGTCGAAGGTATTGAACGGGCATCCGCTGAGTTCTCCAGGTGCTCGTGCCAATTTCCGAGCACATCAACCGGATGGTCGCCATGCGCCTACAATGCGACATCATGGGGACGACCAACCTCGTCATTGCCCGAACCGACTCCGAGGCGGCCACCCTCATCACCTCAAACATTGATCCCCGAGACCATACTTTCATCCTCGGATCCACTAACCCCGGTCTTCTTCCGCTTGTCGATATCATGCTAGCCGGTGAGATTGAGGGGAGATCGGGCCCTCAACTTCAGCAACTCGAGGACGACTGGATCAAAGCCGCTAAGCTCGAGCTGTATCCGCAGACCCTCGCCAATGCTCTGAGCAAACAAGGTGTCGACCCCGGTAAGGTCAAGCAATTCCTCGCGCAGGTCGCTGGAGCTGCGCATGCCTCACGCCCGGCTACACTCCAGCTCGCCCAGAAAAGCTTCGGTCTCAAGAATGTGCCCTACTGGGATTGGGACACCCCTAGGACTCGAGAGGGCTTCTACCGCTATCAAGGCGGGACTCAATGCGCCATCAACCGTGCCGTCGCCTTTGCACCCTATGCCGATCTCCTGTGGATGGAGACCAAGTCACCCATCTACGCACAGGCCAAGGAATTTTCGACAGGCGTACACAAAGAGAAACCTGGACAATGGTTGGCGTACAACCTGAGTCCAAGCTTCAATTGGTCTGCGGCGGGCCTGGGGGAGAAGGAGATGAAGGCGTACGTGTGGGAGTTGGGCAAGCTCGGTTTCGTCTTCCAGTTCATCACGGTAAGTCGTCTCCGAGATCGTGAGATCACGATGGAGCTGATGTATGATCGTCACTTAGCTCGCGGGCCTGCACTCGAACGCGTATATCAACGACAAGTTCGCAAAAGCGTTCGCGAAGGAAGGGATGAAGGCGTACGTCGAGCTGATCCAGCGGAAAGAGGCGGATATCGGATGTGACGTCCTCACCCATCAGAAGGTATGTTGCACCGCCAACGCTCTACGGACCTCGCGCAATTCGTTCTGCTCGGATCTGTTCTCGGATTGCTTGGGCGCAATGCTGATAAAGAGTAGTGGTCCGGAGCGGACTATGCCGACGCCTTGATGATGACCGTGACTGGCGGTATCTCGTCGACTGCGGCGATGGGCAAGGGTGTCACGGAGAGTCAGTTCGTGGATGAGAAGACGAAGAATGCGCTGCACAAGCTCTAGCGGAGTCGACCTCTGCTACGCGATTTGATTCGGTTGTTCGAGATTTGATGTATCACCTTGCGACCCTTGTTGTGTGGTCTATGCAGTGTGTACCTGCAGACTCACCAGGTCGTCACTTCAGGACCAAACAGTTGTTGGGCCAAACCAAGCAGACCAACAGAGGCGATATTTCTCAAGGCTCAGCATGAATCGGGCTAGATAAGCACGAGTGACCTTTCGACGGGGATCGCAAGGAAGCCGCCACACACGACTTGAACTTGAAAGGCGATAGGCATGAACCTCTTCTCCCAAGACAGTGCCCATATACAACCAACTATACTAGATCTACAACTTCTACTCCGTATGCAGCGCCAGCCCACCCCTCGTCTCCCCCGGATCCCGATCCCCAATCACGCCGACCAATACCGAGATATCTAACATCACCCCACATCAGCCTCGTCAGACCTCGGCATTGAAAGCGATCTCGTCTATGCTGTGAAACGATGAAGCGGAACACGCCACTCACCATCCTTCTTCCCGCCCACGAAATCGATCCCTTCGTCAATCGCGCGGACCATGAACGGTGTTGTCGCCGTGGTCTGCTCCGAGATCGCTCGTGCTCGCTTACATAGCGCTTCGGACACCTTTTGCGGCGAAAACGCGGGGAGGGACGCTGGGCTGGCTGATCGGGACGATGGAGGTGTGGGGAGATGCGAGTATGGGTTGGTTTTGAAGGAAGACGAGGACGAGGTCGAGGGTGTAGGCGGGGCGAACTCGTTCAAGGTATCCAGTATATCCTCGTCAAACTACCATAGCAGTCTCCATCAGCCATGACCATTGAAGTACTTCAACACGTGCGAGGTTATCCATCAATCCATCACTTCCCACCACCACCACATCCCCCCTCCCGACCCCCACGTCGTACCGCCTCGCATCCTTCATAGGTTCATCCCGGCTATGTGTGCCCACTTGAAGCGGGAAATTGAAAGCGTGCTGCATCTCGCTGGTACGGAAGATGACCTCGCCGGAACGGATGATTAGGAGACAGCAGTCGCCTAGGTTGGCTATGAGGAGGGTGGAGTGGTGCAACAAGGCGAGGAGGCAGGTCGAGGAGCCGTGAATGCCCTACGAGGCGTCAGCCGAGTCACGCCAAACTTCCTTCACCTCGGACACTAGACGAGAGTACGAATGGATGACCCACCTCTGCAATGACGCAAGCTAGACACTTTTCGAACCCTTTCTGCATAATCTCGACCGGATCCAAAGGTTTCCTCCTCCGTCCACCCTCAATCCCCTCCCCATCATCCTCCCCTCTCCCCTTCGACCAAGCTATCTTCCCCCACTTACTCATCCCGCCCTCCTTCCCATCACTCGCTTCGGCCAGATAACCCTCCGCCCCAGCCCACCAGTCCCCAACTTCCACCTCACAGAAATGCGTCAATAACCGCGACCACCGACCGGCATCTGCTCCTCCTCGACCGGACCGTGCCCACCCGCCTACACCATCGGCTATACACATCCCGTCGAGTCGGACGAAATAGGCGTCTTCGCCGACTCCGATCGAGTTGAGGGATGTCGGCGGCGTGATCTCGGGGAGTGGGAAGCTGCGGGGTCGGGGTGGTGGTGTGGGCGATCGTTCACGGTAGGGTGGAGGAGGCTCGGTGCGCTCTTTCGCGAGTCCAGAGGCACCGAGATCGAATATCAGGCTGGAGGAATACAAGTTCAGACCAGTACTATCTGCTGATTCGCCGGGAGGGGGGAGAGTCACAGGTCGGCCCGGATCGGGAAAGGCGAGTTGGGGATGGGAAGCGATACCAGGTGAACGTGAGGAATCGGATGCGGATAATGGAGCGGGAGAGAGGACGGTATGGTGCGATTCGTCAGCGAGTTGAGGTTTGGGTGATGGCGGGATGGGTGGTGGTCCGGCGAGATCGTAGACCGATGATGACGATGGACCGGCGGGGAGGGAGAAGCTGGATGGTGAGACGAGGAGGGAAGGGGGTAAGGAAGGGCCAGAAGGGATGGGACCGAGGAAGGAGGAGTTGAAGAGGGACATGCTCCTATCTACTGCTGCTCTCGCGGGCGCGGAGGCGGTCGTATAGCTCGCTTTTCGGATATGGTTCAGGGGTGCGGGTGATCGAAGAGTTTTCAGTTGTTTGGAGAGGCGGTATGGCTGGACGATGTTTGATGATTCTGGTGTTCGGGAGGATGAGCTATCCGGGGAGGATGAGGGCGGATCCCATGTGGGTAGGAGAGCGAGGCAGGGGGAAGGTTGTATGATCAATCCCGACAAAGCGGCTGGTAAAGACCATGTGGCTGAGGACGATGTCGAAGCAGTCGATCTCGCTGAAGAAATCGGCGGTGTAGGGAGGGGAAATGATGGAACCGATTCCCGAGCAGACGTCGAGTAGGAATGCCCCAACTGCGAGACGACCGGTGCGAGCTGCAACGCATGTGGCGCTGCGGACCCGGATATTGAAGAATGAGGATGTGCTCCTTGGGCGAGGGTACGGACCAGACCCTTGCCCAGTCCGGCTTTGGGCTTCGACATGGTGACCTTCACCGCATTTGCGATCGAAATGGTTGGAAGAAGGATGATGAGCAAAACGTGAGCGGGAGCAAACACTGAGTGTCGATCTATTCGGAAGGCATCGGTCGGACCAATCAAGTGGGGGGATTAGACGTGTAAACATGGCCTCGAACAATTTTTTTCATGCGATTGGTATGAGTGAACCAGCTATGATACAGGCCTTTCCGAACTTCTGACATGTGGTCAATGCCAAACAAAACTGTCCAAGAACCTTCCGCTAAATTACGGTCAAACTCCTGGCCACTTCAGCTTTAGCCCATCCAGCCCTATTCCGATCAGCATCTGTATTCTCGGATTTTGACACCACTTACACCGCAAGTACAGCATATCAGCCAGCCCACTTCTCTCCTTTACCAGATCATCCCCTTTGACAGCCAGTCTCTCGGCCCCGTCATCCACTCCCATGATCTTCGGTGATACTCCAGGACGAGATTCAGGCATGATGTTTGCCATGGACGTAGAGCGAATATGAGAGTGGACGATATCGTTCCTGCGAGCCTGTCAGCCCATAAACGCGATCTGAGAGACATATGTCACTCACGATCGCATACCGCCCAAGACATCCATGACCACCCGATGAGCCATCTCCGGGTTATGTCCCCCAAGATCCGAGAAGCCTTTCCGGACGAGGTTGATTGCCTCCAGAGTCGGCGCATCATGACTCTCCGCCGCTGTCTATACATCGTCAGATCGGTCCTTTGGCAGAAAGCGCTGAACTCACCGAGTCAAGCACTCCGAGAATGACCTCCTCGACCAAAGCTTGTCCTGCTCGGCCTCGCGCGTTCAGAGCAGGACGAGGCTTGACAGGACTTTCTAGATGAGGAGGTCTTCGAACCGAATCTGCTCCGACAAACTCGTTCGAAAGCCTTTGAGAGCCCGCAGCATCAACTTTCTTGACCGGCCGGACGGTAGAGAAGCTGGCATAAAGTCAGTTGGTACTCTCTGATGATAGCTCAGAAGCTGATCGGGAAGAGCTGGACTGACCCATCGCCGACATCACCCTCCTTCACCACCGTTCCCCGCCCCTGATCATGCCGCTCCTTCCAAGTCGACTTTCCCGGCGAACTGCTTCCCGCTGATCGGACGTCGGGAATGTCGCTTGTAGGAGTTCTAGGTGAAGATCCCAATGGTGGAGTCGCCTGTGATGACGACGGATCCAACATGGGCAGCGATATTGCCGAAGCCTTGTCCATGAGCACCTCATAGAATCGAATAACTCACATTATGGCTCGACCTCCTTGCCAACAAACTCGAAGGTCTACCACTCTTCAAGATCCACTCAGTATTTCCGCTCTTCTCCTCAAGATCCCACTCCTCCTCCTCCATCTCAGCCAAGTCCAGTTGGAGCGGCACACCCCTCACAGTACCGCGGATCGTTTCATCGAAGTTCCACTCGCTCTTCATGGATCTATTACCAACAATGGTCATGCCGAAACCTTCCGCTTGCTTGTTGAGCGTCCTGCTTGGTGTAGACGGCTTCGATGGATTTATTTTCCTGAACGCTTGATGCCGTTCAATGAGTTCCACTAGGCGGGATGTCGAGCGGGCGGTACGGATAAACCTGTGCTGCAGCAATTCTCGAGCAGTTTTTCGCTGCACTTCATAAGCCTAGATCGCTACCACGGAACCCGCTTACATCGTGCGGCTCCTTCTGCAGACACGCCTCGATGAAGTCTCGGAAGTCCTTCGACCACCCCTCACTCTCCTCCAATCTCGGCGCCTTCGCTTTCGGGATCAAGAAGAGCACCCGCATTGGATGAAACTCGGCGAGTGGCGGCTCTCCTTTGGCCATCTCGATGGCTGTAATGCCCAATGACCAGATGTCCGCACGGGAATCGTAGCCGGCTTGTCGTATGACTTCGGGCGCCATCCAGAAGGGTGTGCCGACAAAAGTGTGGCGTTGTGATTTGTGCGAGGACAGCTGGGCTGCCACTCCAAAGTCGGCTGATCCGCAATAAGATCAGCGCGAAATACTTCTGGAATGTCAGGCGTACGCACCGAGCTTGACTGCGCCGGTATCAGACAGAAGCACGTTGGCAGCTTTGATATCACGGTGGATCTTGCCTTCCTGGTGAAGGTAGTCGAGACCCAAGAGGAGCTCACGACAGACGACGGCTATCTGCTGCTCGGTGAAGACACCAGGCTTAAGCTAAACTGGAAATCAGCCTGATTGTGCGATTGGCGGCGGCTCCAGCTCACCAAATCGAGACAGCTTCCGCCCGCGAGATACTCCATCACGATCCATAGCCTCCAACCCCGCACGAAGCTCCCATAGTATCGCGTGACGTGCTCCGAATCGCATGTCGAGAGGTGCGCGATCTCAGCTTGGATCTCGGAGATGTCATCGTCGGAGGACTCGAGATCTGCAAATGGCGAGAAATACCGGACGGGATCGTTTCGGAGTAGGTGGTGAAGGGGAATCGCAATCAGCGCAGTCGAAGAAAAGAGGAAGGGAGCATACCTATCATCTTGATGGCTACGATCTGTCTCCTGGTGTTGTGCATGCTAGCCTCGTTATCAGCTTGAGAACACGCAAAAAGCTGGGATAGCTTACGCCTTCCATACCGTCCCAAAACTGCCCGTCCCGAGCTTCTCTAGCAGTGTGTACGCCGTCGAGGGGTCCGCCAATGCCGCAGGTCGAGGTGGAGACGGCATCGTGCTGTTGTCCAGCGAGGAGGTGTAGAGGGAACTCGAAAGGTGAGGCTATTAAGGACGAAAGAGCGATGAGCGATGTATTTTGGGTCGGATGAGTATGTGATCGCTCAACGGAATGCTCACAAGGGTAAGACCTGATGGGCGTGTCTATCCGGACCGGAAGAGGATGAAGTTTTGATCGCCGAGAGATGTTGACGTAGACAAAGTGGCCTGAGCAGAGGCGGTGCTACAGGCCTCTCAAGGCATGATCAGGTTCCGACAGCAGAGGCGTCTCAGCCCCTGATGCGCTCGGACACAAGGACGGCGCACTCACCTTTGCTCCCCTGTTCCGCGCTTATCTACGATTGATGGACCTATCTACGATTGATGGACCTGGGTCATGCGTCGTGGGAAAGTCTGAGGTGCCTGTCAGCGAATTTGCGCAAAATGACCATGCTGTGTCTTTTGGCTGACGCTTGATCCGATCTTACTGGACGAGACACTGGACGAGACCAGCCTGCCTCTGAACCAGCGAGAGACGGGGACGAGGTAGACGTGGGATGTTTACAGTAGAGACTCCTCAAGCTGAAGACTCACATCAAGACATTAAGGTCCGACCGTCTGATCAAGTCTGAGTGCGCAGGCTGAGCTGATTAGGGGGACGACCTGCACGAGACTTCGAGTCAGCTCGGACGCCTTCGAGACCGCGTAGTCGTACTTCCTTGATTCCACTTGAAGCCAAATCATTACTCACTCGGGCAGCGCAGCTCTCTCGCCGTTATCGTACAGTCTTGTCCCTGCTAAGCCGAGGCTCGAGACCGCGATGTTGGGATGAGAAAAGGGATTTCGTTCAACATGAGCTCCGCGCCTGGTCAGAGATCAAAACAGGCAAAATCAACACGTCTCTCACGGTCGTTCGTCGACCAGGACCTTTGATGAGCCTTTCATGAAGTGAATGATGCCTCATACAATTCAGGATGCAACATGATAGATGAATGATGCATGCAACTGTCAAAGCTAAGAAGTGCCAATCACTCCGCAATCCTACCGATCCCCATCGCCGGTGGAAACCCATACGAACTCCGACTATCCGGTGCCCTCCCATAACTCGGCCGACCCGAGGGCGACAGCATCACCCTCTGCGCCAAGCCTAAGAGCGGTCTCGGCACCTCGTCCGACCCAGACGCCGACCCGAATGACCGTCGGTGCTGATACGAGGCTTCATCCCACTCGGAGGCAGATCGCAGCGGTGCCTCCAGGTCGGGTGAGATAAGCGGTTCGTCCACCTGAGCGGGCTTCGAGCCGAGATGGTAAATCCGCTTTCGGCGGGCCTTGATGCGTCCCCGTCCGGCTTCTGCCATAGCTGAACCTACGAGACTCGGTCCCCCGCCGGAACTGCCTGAGCCGGTAGCCGAGGGTCTTCCGAGATGGGGAAAGCTTCGGACAGCGATATGTTCGTGGCCCCGAGCATAGGGAGACAAGGTATGGTTGGAGTGTGAGAGTGTTGCGAGTTGAGATACTGAATTGTTGAGGGGGAGCGTGATCCCGCCTGGTCCTAGATGACGCGTGCCGGGTGATGTCCCGGCATAGGATGGTGCTCGTGCGTGTTGGCCTGTCTCACGGGGAGGAGTTTTGGATAGGACCGACATAGATTTGGAAGAAGGGAGTTGCGAGGAGGCCAGAGTCGACATGGTACCAGACCGAGTGGGACCTTTGTCCGTCTCCCAGCTGGATCCGGAGGTACGGGCTGCCGAGGAAGATGCTGCCGTAGCTGATTGTCTGCGTGATAGGGCTGAACGCTGGGTATGAGAGGACTTCGGAGTTGGAAGCGCGGCGAAGGTCTCGGAGCGAGCCGGCTGATAAGGGAGGGTGGTGAAGACGTCGGATCGACTGGTGACGTGACGACGGAGACTCGATGGTCCAGGACCAGCAGTGTTTGATCGATGCAGTGAGCTCGTTGGCGCTTGCGGGTGGCGCATCTTGAGTGTCTGGTCGATTCAATGCCAGTCTAAGCAAGAAAGAAGCACTCACTGCCATGCTCGATGACGCTCCACCCACAGAACTCGCTCGTGCGGTCACACTTCCACCTGTCGCAGTCCCCGAGGGACTCGGTACAGCGCCTCCTCCCACTTCAGACGGCGCCCGGATCTGTGACTGGGAGTGATACACCCTCGGTCGGGTGACAAGACCTCCTCCCACAGCCGGGAACGTCTCCCATTCAACCGAATCGTCAACATCGGTCACCGATCGTTGCCCGCTTGTCGGCCTTGACAGCTGCCCCGGATCCATCGGCCGCAGCGAGTCTTCTATCTCGACCATGTTGAAGCTCCGTGTCTCGGCGTCGTCCCAATCGCTATCGCTCACATCCCCTCGATGCTCGTTGACGTCCCCAAGATGAGATGGCGCCATCAGCCCGCCAAGTCCCCGACCTTCGCCCTCTCTTGCCTTCTCCCATAGCCTACCAAACGCCTCGTATCCGCTATGTGTAGGTAATCCCTCGGGCCGAAGTCCGTATGTCGGATCGTAGTCCTCGATATCGTGAAAGACGGTGTACGATGTCGGGGACTCCGAAGCAGCAGTCGAGAGTCGTCTCTCCCTCGCGGCCTTCTGGATCGCCCGTCGCCGAGGAGTAAGGTTCGCATTCGACGGTGAAGAGTTGTACGGCGGCGGTGTGTCCTCATTTAAGTCCGCCTCATCTTCATCCTGACCCGAAGCCGAAGGCGCGTACTCCGGATCCTTGTAAGGCAGCTCCACCTTCCCGCCCATGCCAGTTCCCGTGAACCACCTCTGGCTCAACCGATGGATAATGCCCGGTAAGTCCTCCCTGAACATCTCCCTCAACTGCCCCTCAATCTCCTGCTGGAGGTATCCGCGGATGACCTCGACCGAGTCGAAAGTAGATGAAACATCGACATTCTGAAGCGGATCATTCTTGAAGACCAGCGTGATTCCCTTGGAAGCGGATATGACCAGAATGAGGATCGCGCGAAGGTGAAGTCGTGAAAGTCGGAGGGTCATGGGCACGAGGAGGGGTTGGGACGCGAGGAGTGGAGTCAGGAGCGGGAGTGTGGAGGAAGGGAGGAGATTGGGGTTGTGGGAAAGAGGGTTAGCTTGGACTCGACAGCGAACTTCGAGCCATGCGTCGCCTTGGTAGCCTAGTCGGAGGATCCCGCGGAATCGGTCGAGCGAGAGGTCGCCGATCTCGAGGAGGGTGAGCATTGGCGGCTGGAGGATGATGTATCAGCTGATTGCGGTGGAGAGGGATTGGCCATACCTGCGTGCCCATGCTGAGCTGGACGACCTCTATCCGGCCTTGGATCACCGGGGGCTTGTTGCCCTTTGAACCGCAGATGAGCACATGGACATGTTCGAAACACGAGACCAGGCAGACCTTGTTCAGAGCAGCCTCCAGCATCGCCTTTGCATCCTCGTGGAAAGCCGGTGAGAACGCAGTCGACCATGATGGGAAGAGGAACGACATGCTTTGCCGGCCGATCCGATCTTATGGGGGATGCTGTAGGCGGGGACCTGACGGGGCTTCTATGCTGATTTAGTTTTTCGCTCCTCACTCCTTTCCCTCTTCCCTTCCCCACTAATCTTCTCTGCAGCCATGGTCACCAGCCAGTTGCGCAAAAAGAAGCGGTCAAATTGGATCACAAGATTTGGCCGAGGGTCGACGCAAATCAAACGGCAGCCGCGTTGTCTACGGTCTAGCGAGAAGGCTATCGCGGGGAGGAGCCAATCTCGACGCTATGCTTGATGCTCCTTGAATGCTGTTTGCATGCTTTGTACTCTCCTATGCTATGCTTCGAGTCACAAATGATTCGCCTTCCGCCTCACGTCTCTCCCAGACCCATCTTCTTCCTCTCCTCCCCCACTCTCCTCCTCTTCTCATCCTTCATCCTCCTCTTCTCCCTCTTATCCGCCTTCTCCCTCCTCATCTCCACCTCCACTTCCATAACCTTCGCCTTGACGACCTCCTTGACTGCCCCTTCCGCCTCCCAAAAACACATCACCATCTTCCCCTTGATCGAATCCTCTTTCCACTTCTTCCCAACCTCCCCCAATCCCTCCTCGAATGACCTCACGATCCCAGCTTTCACCTCCCCAGTCGTCCGATCCTTCCTCTCCCCTTGTCTAGGCGCGAATACTATCTTCACTCGATCCCCCTTCTCGAGCAGAGATTTCGCTTGGGTCATCTTGTGTGTCAGGTCGGCGGCGGCGGCACCCCAGGTGATCTGCACTTCCTTCTCCTCGGCAGCTGTACGCCGTCGGATGGACTCGCGCGCATCGGCCTCGCGTGCGCGCGCCGCCTCGACGGACTGATCGAGGAGCTTGACGACGGGTGGGTCGGAGGAGACGAGGATGAGGCAATGGGTCGAACGGTCGTAGGTCGTGAGTAAGTGTCGGAGGGGTTGAGGATCGGAGAGGGTATTGTCATCGGGTCGGACGAGTTGGACGAGGTTGAAGGGTATGTCGGCGTCGCGAGGTAGGGGGGAGGGTAGGTTGGCGAGGGTGAGGGCGGTGCTGGTGAACGGTCGGGATGTCGGTCTTCTCTGGATAGAGTGCGGTCTCGATGGACCAGCTACGGGGTGATGTGGTCGAAGTGTGGAAGATCGTAGCGATTGTACGATTCGAATAGGTCGAGACATGGTGATGACTCTGAGCCCATCCGACGTCTCATGACACCAAAGTGACGCTTCGAGTCTCGTTCTTGCCTGACAGGTAAAGCCAGTGGTTGAACCTGCTTCTATTCGGGAGGACCTGCGCGGTATCCGCAGAGAATTTGGTCATGCACTTTGATCGTCTCGTTGTAGACCCGACCGAGCGACTCATCTGATTTCCAGGTCGAGGTCTAGGAATCGCCTTTGCCAAACCAAAACACTCGGAGGCTAGATTAGGTGAACGGGTTTCCCACGGTGTTCTTCCGTCCAGGAGCTGCCGCCGAAACGCCGAAATAGGATATCCGGCATGAAATGGTGGACCCATATTATATCAATCCCGCCGCTCACCTACATCAACATTGCGATACAATACCTACATCAACCCAAATGAAGGCATACGTCTACGACGACCTGCCGTCCGTCCCGACCCTCACCCTCGCTATACCTGGCTAATGACTTTTGGACAGGGGCGACCAGCGTGAATCGCATGACTCTGGGAACGTGGTCTCAGAGTCCGTACTGGCCGACCTCGGTGTGATCTACGAGTTGATCCCGCAGGATGAGCAGGGCAAGTGGCAGCCTGTCCTCGGTGAGTGAGATCCACGATATGCACGAGGAAGGACTGAACGGAATTGGGTAGATGAGTTTGCCAAAGGGAGAGGTTACAAGAATGTCAGTCTTTTCAACTAGATTTTTCGACCAGCTTCTGTTCTCCTGTCATCGCCGCGCTTTGATAGAATAGGGAAGCTGACGGAGTGACAGAGAGATAACATCACCGTGACGAAAGCTGGCCTGGGCGATGCGTATGAGAGCAAGATCAAGATGTTCTTCGACGAGTAAGTCTATCTCCGTCTCTCAACCGCTCAATCCCCACTCATTTTAGAACGACTAATAAGTCGAGGCTGACTTTGATCCTAGACATCTGCACGAGGATGAGGAGATCCGATACATCATCGGTGGATCCGGGTTCTTTGATGTTCGCGGTAAGTCTAGTCTCCTTCGAACCCCAAAGGACTTCAAACGGGAGATTGACGACCGCCAGGATTCATTGGCGAATATCACGATCGATGGATCCGGATCGCGCTCGTCACAGGGGATCTCATCGTTCTTCCCGCTGGGTAAGCGCATCTCCACTCGGCTGCGTCCGCCGGCCATTCTAGATCTGTGTAGCTGAGGGGCTTGCTGGTAGGATTTACCACCGCTTCACAGTCGACACCGCCAATACAATCACGGCCATGCGCCTATTCCAGGATGAGCCGAAGTGGACATCCTTACCCCGGGCTCAGGCGGATACGGATGGGAAGGAGGCGAGGATGACTTATTTGGAGAGGTTGAAAGAGGGGGCGAGGAGTATTGGGATCCCAGCGTAAATCGGCATTGAGATAGAAGGCAGATATCGAGGGGGAGAGATAAGAAGGGTAGATGAAGTGTAGCCTTCCTCCAGATGCGGAAGATCTTCCCGAGAGGAATGTCCTCGTTCTGTGCAATTCAAACAACGTAGAAACCTGTCGAGAACTAGCGAAGCCATGGAAAACTCTGTCTTGCTTGTACCTATATTATGCACAATGCATGACGAATTCAATGCGATTAAACTCGTCTATTCTCCTCGTGCTCGGACCCCCGCCGCTAGTCCTCCTGGCCGCCCAAATACCTCCCCACACCCTCATAACAAGCGATCATCAACCCACAAGCCGGCGCGACCTTCCCACACCTGGGCGTGAGACCCGCAAAGAGCGCTCCACTCCCCTCCGTTCTGATCACATGCATCGCAAGGCTCAACGTCTGGGGGTGTGGCGAGCATCTTGCAGACGGGGTGAAGACCTGTCGTCTGGTTTTGAGGACGTCGAATGGTTGAGTGAGGAGGGCGGCGACTGTACCGGACACGGCGCCGGAGATGAAGGATGTGGTTATTGGGGAGAGTGAGGTGGTGGAGTTGGATAGTCTGGATTTGAGGAGCTCGAACCCGCCCCAGTATATTCCTGCTTGGGTTTTAGCACTCGCCTCACGAGGGCTTGAAAGCAGCCTAAATAGAGAAGGTCCAAGGAACCCACCTGAGAATGGGACGTCCCTCCAAAGTGTCGGGCCGAGACCTCGCCAGAGGATGGGGAGTCCATTCGACTTGACCAGCCTGCCCATCTCCTTCGCAGTTGACGCATATGTCGGGGTCCCTCTTTCGACTGCTCTGGTCAGCCATTGGTCTGGACTGCGAAACATTACTCACCCGTTGGCAGCGCCTGCAGTCTCGTCCTGAACATCTCAATGGGGCTGATGATCGTCGCGCTGAGCGTCCGAGCCAGAGATCCAGCGATCAGTGGGGCAGGTGTCAGAGACGCGGTGACGCCAGACGATGTGCGGCGATGCAAGGATGAGGTGTTGACCAAAGGATCGGTAGAGCCGGTGAAATATGGGGAGATGAGGGTGACGAGATGTTCGTAGCCTAGCATGTAGATCGCTGCGGACGGGATCGCCATGGTCCTGCACGCCGTCAGTCCGTGTAAACAACTATAAGGTGGAGGCGTACAAGGTGGTCCCGACACCTTTCCATAGACCTCGAACCCCAGTCTCCCGTCGAACAGCAGCCACCTCATTCCAGAATCCGCCAATGACGCCGGTGACCGCCTGTTCAGCAGCTTCGGGGACGAACGTCGCACCTCCTCCTGAACCGACCCCGACCATCCCTCGTGCAAGGGCTTGATCCAATGTAATCGCTTCTCCCCAAATCCCCGCCCACTTGCTCGGATGCAGACAACCATCGGGTGCAGCTGCAGTTGCAGAGGTTGAACGGACTGAGGATGCGAGTGAACGAGAAGTTGGATTGACGGTGGGTCGTGATGAGGTGGCAGCAGAAGTAAGGCAGGTTAAGGGATTCGCTAGATTCGATTGGGGTATTCGGGAGCTCCAGGCCGACGCGTTCTTAGGGGTAAGGACGGAAGTTTGGCAGCATTCTTCGGTGAGTGGGACGTAAGGGATTCGAGGGGAAGGTTGGACAGTCTGAAGTCGAGTCTTGAGCACGTCGAAGGGGGTCACTGCCAGGCATTAGCTCTAGCAAAACCTTCTGGCAAGTACTGCCTGAAAGATTGGCGAGGAGATAAACACACTGAGTAGACTGGTAGTCATCGCCCCTGTCATCGCAGCCACGACTTTCGCCCCAGAGGGCCCAAGCTTCGGTTTTCGCTTCGACGGTTCGCTAGGACCAGCTTCTGGCCACTCGAAATCCCCTGCATCGGGTCGAGCTGATCGATTCATGTCTCTGGCGTCAGGTAGAGTCGGATATGTCAAATCGAGCGGAGCACTCATTCCGCCGACCGCAAGTCAAGGCAATTAGTTGAGCGAAAGATAAGATGAGAACCGATTGAATTGTGAGCTTTGGAATTTTGCAGAAGCTCGGCTCGGCCGAGATCGGAGAAAGACGGCTCGATCGTATGTATCGGTTCCCCTCACTTAGCGGTTTTGATTTCACCTTCAACTGGACACTGAATTGCACCGCCAAGACGCCTCATCACTATCATGGCGCTGTCCTACAGTGCCGCGACGAAACCAGCGACCATCTCGTTCTCGACTGCTCCCGCTCCTTCCCTTATTCCGACGTCTCCCACTGCCATACCTTCCTCTACAGCCGAATCATCCTCATCCCTCCCATCCAGAATCACCCACCTCATCCTCGATGCCGGACCTCTCCTCTCCCTCACCCCCCTTCGGCATCTCGCTTCGACCCTCCATACCACTCCGCTGGTCATCTCCGAGCTGCGGGATCCTCGAGCTAGGGAATACTGGGAGAGGTTGGGATTGAACGGGGTGGACGTCAAGGTGGAGATGCCGAGTTCGGAAGCTATGGCCAAAGGTGAGGCCTCCTCTTTCCCGCCGTTCACTTGAGAGATCGAAAACTGATGATTTGTAGTCATCGCTTTTGCCAAGAAGACGGGAGATTTCGCTGTGTTGTCACAGACTGACTTGTCGGTTATCGCTCTTACCTACCAGTACGAGGTCGCGGTCAACGGGAAGAAGCAAATCCGGACAGTGCCGGGGCAACGGATACCTCCTCAGCAGACGGAAGACGCCGACGCTACCGCCCAAGCGAAAGAGGAGGAAGAGGACGAGGCATCTTCACTTGGAAGTGGCTCCGTCGACGAGCAGGACGAGCCTGACGAGGCTGGTCGCTCCATTGAGCAGGTCTTGCATGACCCAGCAGACCCCGATGCGGCAGTCGAGACCGAGGACAGCGCTTTTCACGTTACGGCACCATCATCCCGGGCACCCGTACCATCGTCATCCCGGACCGAGGAGGACGTCGTTGTCGACCCTCCAGCCGACGAAGACGGCGAAGGCGATTGGATCACCCCATCGAACGTCTCCTCCCACCGCAACCACGATCTCGGTCTCGTTACCGCCGACGGTACCTGGACTGCTCCGCCCGCAACTATCGCTGCGGCCTGTATGACGGGAGACTTTGCGGTCCAGAACGTCCTCATGGGTATCGGGCTGGGATTGGTCGGCGAAGGGGGAAAGCGGATCAGCAAAGTCCGGAGCTGGGTTCTGCGGTGTCATTCCTGCTTCAAGTGAGTTTGGCCTATCTGTGCTGGTCACAATTGGTCGACCTCGTCTAGAATCTGCAAAGACCCGAGCAAGCGATTCTGCCCGACATGCGGTAACCCGACCCTCCTACGAACCACCGTGACCATCTCCGCCAAAACCGGCGAAAAGACCATCCACCTCAAAAAGAACTTCCAATACCATCTTCGCGGCACAAAGTTCCCCATCCCCGACGCGAAGCCGGGCCGGGCGAAGGGGCAGCAGAAGGGTGGAAGTGGATTGATATTGCGGGAGGATCAGGCGGAGTGGCAAGATGCTGTGAGGGCTCAGGAGTGGAGGAGGGAGAAGGAGGATAGGAGGGTCGCGAAGGGGGCGCTGCAGGGGTGGAATGACCCGGATGTGAGTGCGGCTCTTGCGCGCGGATTGCTCGACCTTAAGGCATACTCGATCATTGGCTGACGATGGGTTCGCAGTGGTTACCTGAGATCATCACCGTCGGAGTCTCTGGTATAGGTCGGTCTGGTGGCCAGGGTATGCCTGCCATCGGTCATGGGCGGAAGAACCCGAATGCACGGCGGCGAGCACGATAGAGAGGAGGAGAGTCACGGCGATGCGATGCACATACTGACTCGCCCCGCTTGAAAAATCGTTTCTCGCCGCGACTTGTTCCACTTTGCGATTTGAGCAGATCAGACCTTTCACACGCCCCGACGAGTGCCCCAAGATCATGATTTACATCTGCGGGCTGCTCAATGATGTGCTTGGCACATCCGGCGAAGATAGATGTGATCCCTAAGACTCGCTTTGCGGTTACAGGGACGCGCCCCAAAGGACTCGCTTGTGCATGAGATTCTGGCCGGAGCGAGTAGTATACGGCGCCGACATCCTCGGACTTCATTGTTGGATATGCACTTTATGCATTGACATGGGAAGACATGAAAGTGCAGGTAATCCTGCTGACCGAGAAAAGAATCACTTTTCGGGACAAGATATACTCAACAAGAGAAGCGAGAAGGATGAGGGGAGCAGGAGCGAAAGTCAGGCGAGACCATGACCCATGTTTTGCTTTGTAGCGGCGAGTCATAGCGAGAATCTCGAAGCTGCGCTTTAGGTGAAGGAAGCCCACCGAGCTCAGGATGATTGGCGAAGCCGTGGCGATTCTCGCGCTGAGGGCCGCATGAATGAGGGAAAGCTGGTGAGGGAATGCTTGGTGACCGGTCAGGACACCAAAGAGGGGAGGGTGATTGATTGATCCCTGCATTGGCAGTGCAGGATGAGAGGGGTGATCTTAGAGGTGTCTTTGACCATCGAGTTGCTCCCGCCTTCCTTTGGCGGAGCTCTTTCGATCCCTGACAGGATCTATCCGACGATTTTGAAGGCCGGGAGCAATCATCCTCCGACTCGGACAGCTCGTTTTCATTCATGACAGGCCAAGATCGAGGGGAAGCCAGGGCTAACGAAAGCTTTGGAGGTCTCGGTCGATCGAGCTGCTTTCTAGGGTGTAAGGGGGCGGATACCGAGGGCGACGAACTGGGTAGATCACGATAAGTACGCGGGAGCTGGTTATTGCATGATTGTGAATGAGTCTCACAAGGATTGCGGGTAGCCGTCCTCTTGCTGAAGGAGGCCTGCTGGACCAGTCGTTTCGGCTCGGTAGCGGTGTTGACTGAAATGAACAGATGAGTAGCGCTTCCGGTACTCGTCGACCCCACTGAGCACAAGCTCAGCTGCGGTATGTTGGCATCAATTCTTGATTATTCAATGGACATATCAAGCTGACGTGTGAAGCCCTCCATAGGATCTTTGATTGACAAGCATACAGCTCCGAGGAGACACCATCGCGCGTCTGGCTTGAGAAGGAGAGCGGCTCGCTGCCATTCGGCTTGAATCGTACAATGCGCGGGGTTGAGACCTCGAATCATTTCGGTGAGATGGGTCTCCGTTGCGGTACCTCGGTTGAAGGCTTGTCCTCCGACATCACCCTGCTGCCGGGGTCGTCTCGGCTCGCGGTGAGGCCGAGGAGCTGGAAAGCTATTCACCATCGATGTGGAGGCCGCGCAAGGAGGCAAGGGCTCTCTGAATCCTCGCTTGCGTGGTGATTTGCCGAAGTGACTCATGAGTGACCGGATGCTTAGTGGTGAGCATGGGAGTGGTTCATCTGCTTCACATGGGGATGAAGGGGGCGAGGTGGCGAGGGGAACAAGGGTGTAGGTGGGCGTTAGAAGACCAGGAGGAGATGAAGGAGCGTAGCTCATGGCATCGAACAGGAGTTTTGGGAGTTGAGATAGAGGCGGTGAGAGCAGGAGGAGGGTGAGTGCAGCAAAGGTGAGGTCCAGGTTTTGCTTCCGCCGATCAATTCTTTTTTTTTCCACTTCAGGAGAACCGCGCTAACTTCTTCATCTCCTCTCTCTTCGACCTTCTCCATCAAGCTCGTAAAACTCAGTACCCAAAGACGTCTCAGACGCGTATATACCTTATTCCGATTCCCCTTTGAAGCCTGAATAGATCAAGATGACCTCGATAAACCACCCGAACGGCCTCATGTCTCCTCCTCAGACCGAGAAAGATTCTTCGGTCAATTCACCCCCTCGGATCGTCCTCGCTGGGAAGATTGGGAGGATCTTGTGTGTCGCTGATATTCGTGGAGACTGTGAGTGTTCGATTCCACGCTCTGCAGCCGATGTTTCAAGCCTGTGATGCGACTGACGCCGCGCTCACGCACAGACCACGAGCTGAACCGCTTGATCCGCGAGCATGAGGCTACTGCCGTTATCCATACCGGTGACTTCGGTTTCATCAACGCTGAGAGTCTCGACCGCATGGGTGACCGGTTAGTTGGCGTCTTTTTGTCATCACCGGGGCTAGGTGACAGGAAAAGACGACAGCTAACGCCCCATCAGAATCCTTCGTCACCTTCTCCTGTATTCACCCTTGATACCCCCAGCTACCCGTACCCAACTTCTCTCCATACCCTCTTCAGCAGGCCGGGCAGCACTCGTCAACGCCTTGAACAACTCCTCCATCCACTTCCCACTCTCCCAATTCCCCCACCTGATCTCTGGAGCAATCACTTTCCCTGTCCCCGTCTTCACCGTCTGGGGATTGATCGAGGATGTGAGGGTATTGGAGAAGTTTAGGACGGGAGAGTATGAGGTGCACAATCTGTCGGTGCTTGACGAGGCGGCCAGTCGCTTGATCGAGGTTGGTGGATTGAAGTTGAGGTTGTTCGGTCTGGGAGGAGCTGTGGCGGCGCATCGGATGTGTGAGTGATTACCCGTGAGGTCTGGAGCAATGCTGACTGCCTGGCTAGTCGATAACGGTCTGTCCGAGAGGTTCGACTGAGTCGTTGCTGACGGAGAGTAGGTGAGGGATACGCGACTATAGCTGGAGGACAGGGAACGATGTGGACGACGGCTCTGCAGATCGGCGAGCTGGTCGACACTGCACAGCGGGTACGTTTGATGCCCCAAACTTTAGCCTGACTGATCTCTTGTAGGTGTACGACGAAACAGAGACACGACTGCTTGTCTCTTCCGCTCCAATCAGCCGCAACGGCATCCTCTCCCAGCTGTCTATAGCTTTGAACGCGGATCTGACCATCTCTGGCGGGCTGCACTGTATGTTAAGCGTTCTGTTTGCGAAGTTCCGACTTACGGGGACTCAGTCCGTTATCCCGCGTCTTTCAACGAGTTCTCAGTCCACGGCACCTTCCAGTCATACCGCGCCAAGCTCATCCAAGCGAAGGACGACTTTGCCGAGGTGTACAGCAGTGTGAAGGAGAGGATGGACGTCAGCATGAAGTGGGCGGCAGCTGTCACAATCGATAAAGCTGACGAGGGTGGTAGCGAGATGCAGCAGAGTTTGCTGAAGAAGGCGATCGAGATTACGCAGAAGATACCGGAGGCGGAAACAGACGGGAAAGCAGATGGGACATGGACGAATACCTGGCACTGGGTACTCTCGTGCGTCCTTGCGGAGTGATGAATGGATGATTCAAGCTGACACGAGGCAGGGACGCATCGTGTGGTCATCTGCTGTTCTCCGTTACCGATGGTCGGGTGTCTGCGGAAACCAAGAGTACAGGTACGACACTGGACGAATGCTCGGAGTCGTGCTGAATGCGAGGATAGGACTGAATTTCTCCCACCGCATCAGCCAAGCGCCTGCGCCACCTTCAGCTCCTGTTACTCCTGCTACCTTCCCGACCCAGATTGCTCATCGCCCCAGCGTGGCGGAAGCAGCTCCTATGGTCAAGCCTGCGCCGCCGACCGCTCCTCGTGCCGCCCATCCCCCTACGACTGGTGCCCCGCACAAGCCTACAAACGCTCCTCCACCTGGACCTCTCAGTAATATCAGAGGTATCGCTACTCGGCCGCCGCAACCTCCCGCTAGACCTTCGGCACCGACGAATCCCGTAGCCGCGACAGCAAATGGTACTCCTGCACAGCCTTCTGCACAATCTTCCATGCCCGCAAAGCCGCCTGCTCAGGCTCGTCCTCCCCGAGGTGCCGGTTCACTAGCAGGACAAGCACTAGCTGCTGCTGGCGTGACGAAGGACAGGACATCGGAGGGGAAGACAATGACGGACAGCCCGGCTTCATCAAAGCCTACAGCTCCTCCTGCTGGCAAATCCGAAACACCGTCGGCGGCTGTCAAGCCCCCAAACACCGGATCGACGAGCAAACCTGCAACACCAGGACCAAGTGGTAAGGCTGCAGCGGCAAGCGCAACAAGCAAGGCCGCGGCCTCCGGAGCTACGGGAAAAGCTAAGCCTGCGACGGCCGTAGCCAATGGCAAGCCGTCTCCTGCGTCGACTCCTGGACCGGAGAAGCCAAAGGAAACGAAGGCAGGGACAGCAGCGGAGCAGAAAGCCACAGGTCCGGCAGACAACAAGACTGCTCCATCAGTCAACAGCGCGTCTACAAACGGGGAGCCAACCGACTCGACTCCCCCTACCGAAGACGCCGCAGACAAGGGACACAGCCGAGACGCTTCGACCGATGCCAAGCCCTCGTCGCCGACCAAGAAGTCGCTCTACGTCAAGGGCATCCCGGTGCCGACGACTCAGGATGAGCTAAAGGCGTTATTCAAGTCCGCGGACAAGGTGAGTGGAGTACGGCCGTCTCCAAATGCAGCTAAGATTGTCAACTCAGATCACGAGCGTGAAGATCATCTCTGATCTCCTCTCGAAGAAGCAAAAGGTTAGGCTATTCGCACGTCTGTTGTGACATTGTAGCTCATGTGGTACAGGACTATGCGTATGTCGACTTTCAAAGCGAGGAGGACATGCAAGAGGCCTTGAAGTCAAATACGGGTGTGAGTGAGATTGCGCCAGACTGGTTTTATGGTTGACTCGAGCAGACTATTCGGGAAACCCCGGTCAATGTGAGCGTATCCAATCCGCCGTCCCGTTTCTTCGGTGGCGATTCATTCCGTGGCGGACGAGGCAGGGGCAGTTTCCGAGGTCGAGGGGGTATGCGTGGTGGATTTGCAGGCGGGGCAAAGAAGGAAGGCGGTGACGCAGGAGGAGGGGAGAAGAAGGAGTCGGCCGCAGCGGCTGTGGCAGCCGGCGGGGGCGGAGGCGGGGATCAGTGAAAATTGAAGAGAAACGACCGTTACCATCTGCATTGACGAGACACCAGCATTGCATCTGTTCCATATGTTCCGAGGGGAGACCTCCTATGTCTAGGGAGAAACGAATGTATCGATTCTACATGATCTAGCAACGAAGTGGTCATGTTGGTTTGCGACGCATGATGACGTAGTTGGTGTCGTATTTGTACCGGAAGACGCCGTTCTGCGGGTGTCAAGGGTGCTATGGCTCGAAGGATAGATGGAGATATTGGGACTCACGTCCTTGTCGATCCAATCTTTCTCGCCTTCGCGGATGATATGCCTCAACTCGGTGATGAATTCGACTCGTGCTTGGCCATTGAGATGGGCTTCGGTGAGGTAGCTCTTGCTTAATAAACGATCGACGAGCTGGGCGAGGCGACAGGTCGAGAAGCCAAGCCAATCAAGCACGCAAGAAGGAAGATCAGGGGCAGTAGGTTGGGAACAAGCAGGCGGAGTAGTCTCATCAGCCAAGTCGCGCTCGATGTGCGTGTGAGAGACCCACCTGATCCTCCGTCATCCCCAAACTCCACTCACTGCTCCCTTCCTCCTTCCCACTAAAGTACTCCTCAAACTCCGGAGCCTCAAAACACTTCCTCCACCACTGCCTGTAGTACTGTGGAGTTCCGAGGTCATGCCGTTCGAGTAGGGCTCGGATGGAGGCGTACCACCCCGGATCGTTGGATTCGATGTTCCAGATGAAGATTAGGGGGGCGGAGGGTTTTAGGTATTTGGCGATTTCGCGCTGTGGAAGATCAGCTTGAGATTCGACCGGGTAGTCGGGGGATGGGGACATGAGGTCGAGGTGTAATGTAGTCATGGTGTGGTAGAGAGAGTCAGCGGTCGGGTGCACAAAGAGATGCGGGGGGGGGGGGGTGAAATCATGCAGGGAACTGGGTGAAGTAATTGGGCATTTGAGAGGGCCGGTGGAGCGGTGGGAAAGAGGAGCGAAACTGCTCGAGTGGGGAGAGGAGAGGAACGTACGAAAGCCGACCCATGATCAGGACACCAATGCCAAGCCTGCGCGACCACCACCCCATCCACCTCCTTCTCCCTTACCTCAGAATTCGAGAAATCATCAAACGCCCCCTCCACCGCCCTCACCTCCTTCCCCCTCAACCTTCCCTCAGGCAGCCTCTCCAATCCCTTGATCCAGGCTGTACGCATACCTGAGGACGGCTCTATGCCTATCAGGGCGGTGAGTGGCAAGGTTGGGTACTCGTGAGAGGGAGGGGAGAGGAGGAGACGGGAGAAGATGCCTGTGCCGGAACCGGGTTCGAGGATTGTGAGGCCGGAAGAGGAGCTGGGGGACGTGGAGGTGAGGGCGTGGTGGACGGTATGAAGTGTGGTGGGGGGATAAGAGGGGCGGACTTTATCGTACTGCTCTTGTCAGCTCGGCTTTCCGACTCGAAAACGTTGTTGGAGGGAAAGCAATGCGTGGTGAGTGGTGAGAGGATATTGGGGAAGGCGAGTGGGCGTTGGGATGGGGGGATGAAACGTACGAGTTCATTCGTACCCTCGCCAAAACCTGACTTGGCTACTTGGTGGACGTTGAGAGACATGGCTCTGCAGGATCTCGGGTTGGGTAAACGGTGGAGTGGGGCGAGAGCCAGCACACCAGCATTCAGCTGCGTACACTCTTTATTTCTACCAGGCAAAAGGTGAGGACAAGTGAGCATGGGTCGTTGAATGGCCCAGAGGCTATCGTTCAACGCACAAAAAAACACAAGCTAGGCAGATCCGAGCAAGCGATGCATCGTTGCGATGCAAATTATGGGATATCAAGACACCTAGAGTGTGATGGGGCTTCCCTCTCCGTCCGTGCGATCAAACAACAACATCAAATCAAATCGAAAAACGAATAGTCCGTGTCCGTGTCCTCGTCGATGCTATGCAAATAAGATGAACCATGCGAGGAGGAAGAAGAGGAAGAGGCCGGAGGTGGGCACGAGAACGGCCGAGGCACCACTCTGAGCGGCGGTGACGGTCTTTGCGGAGGTGATTGGGGTTTCTGAGGTGGATGTGTTGGTGGACGACGTGTTGGAGGAAGGGGTGACGATGACGGAGCTTGTTGGGAGGACTGTGGCGGCTAGGAGCGGTTGTGTTTCGATCGAACCGGAGCCGATTACGATCATCTAATATACCCCATCAGTCATCGAGGGAGAGCGGCGAATCATCTAGACCGACCTGTCCCTGTGAAGGAACGCCATCAACAACGAGGAAAATCATCGCTGGTCCAGGTTGGAAGATATTGGCGTTCGGAGGCATCTGAGAAACATGAAGTGTGACGAGACCGGTGTCCGAAGTCTTTGTGTAGGACGTGGAGAGCTCGAGGTAGCGTTGGCCGAAATTCATCTACACGCCAAGCCTTAGCAAGGATTTCAAGCTTCAGGGTGGTTCTGTGAGACTTACGCAGTGCGTGGAGAAGCCGGTTCGGATGACGACGACCTTCGTATTTGCCGGGTTGGAGGAAGAGTTGGTCGGGGTGTATGTAAGGTTCCATGCGTTACCGCCCTGCGATTCATCTATTGGCGCGACCTAGACCGATATTGAACTGGACGCACATATGAGAGGGAGTTCGGGAAGCCGCTGGGTTGAGGACGCGGGTTGTTATACCAGAGGGGATACCACTTCTCCACGGAGTAGCTCGTCGGCCACTGAGCATAGGTGACATCCTTGTTGGGATTGGAACCGGAGACGAGCACCGCTCCGTCGGCGAGGAGCAAGGCGGAAGAGTGGTACATCCTTTCTTGATTGCTGTCGGAGAGGCCGACACGCGAGAATCGGGAGCCAGCGGGAGCGCTGGGGCTGTCACTACGATCAGCGACCTGGACTGAAATGATGACTCGACTTACTTGTAGATGGCGGGCGAGTAGACGGGGTTTTGGCCGTATGATTGACCGATAGACCAATGGTCATCACCATACCCGGCCGTTCCCATGCTCACGCTGCTCTTATCAGCCTCGATCTCGCCCACATTATGAAGATACTCACCCATTGCCGAGCCAGAGTGTGCCGTCAGGCAAGTATATCAACTGACCCATACTTCTCGGTTCAGGCAGAGAATCGTCATCCGTGTAAGTCGGGTTCGCAGACTCCGGTGTGATCCGCACACAACTGTCATCCGCCGGAACAGCCGTGACGTTGATCCCCGATCCTCCATCCGATGATTTGCTAAATGACGCAGAACTGCCTCCGCAGAAGAGGATCGTCGGCTCGTATTTGTTCGCAGGGGTGAGGGGGAGCATGACTGCCGCGGCCGATGCAGGGTATACACGGACGGCATATGGCATGTCCGGGAGCGGAGTCTCCACCTTGGCGGCCATGTCGTACATGATCGTCTTGTAGGCCGCTTGCATGAATAGCTTGCCTGCTTGACATCAGCACGAACAGCTGCGATCGTTGATGGAGAAATACTGACCGCTAGGCATGAGCCAGGTCAGGGGGAAGAGGTTGAGCGGGACGGTCTCGTTTAAGAAGCTCATCCCAATCGAACCGGATGGCTGGTCAGGGAAATACTCGTATGTCGGGTTGTTCTGCGTGAACGTCGAGACGTAGCTGTAACTCATAAGCTTACGCTCGAATTAGCCCACGCCTACTCACCCTCCATTGGTATCGCCGCCCAAAACGATGACAGACCCATCCCCAAGCCCCTCAATAGTAGGGTACCACCGCTTGCCCTTCTCGTCATCAGCAAGGTTTCCCTGATAGCCGGTCTACGACCCACCGTCATGGTCAATGCGGCACCTCCCTCCTGCCACTGACAACTCCCATCATCACACGGCGTCAACATCCGAATCGCCTCTCCCCCCTCCTGATCATCATACGGACTCGCACCACTCGGGTTGTTTGTCTTATCTTTCACCGCAACCCCTTGATACGTTGTCGGCTGATTCCCGCCAAAGACCGCCCAACTACCGTTGGCGAGGGAGAAGCCGCCGGCGCAGAAGGTGTTGGAGGTGACGGACATGGGAGTGGCGACGTTGGTCGCGAGGTCGTATGATGTTCCCCAGGCAGGGTGGGTGTTACCGTTGGGCGTGGTGACGGTAAGACTGTTGTTTTCGGTTTCTGCCACGATGGTCAGGTCTGTCATCTGGACTGAGCGATTTTGACTTACTGTCGAGGATGAACACAGTCTCGGCTGAGCCGAGGAACATCATCTGGGCTGATACACCCGAGTCGCCGACCTCCCGGAACCCGCCGAGGGGTATTGAAGATGTCGATGCCTGTCGGGCATTGAGGGAAAGGGAAGGAAGACGGGCAGCAAGGTCCCGATGTCGGACATGCCGTTCTACAGGCGGGAGGGAGCCTGAAGCGCCCGCGAGGGTGAAGGGGGCCAGGATGAGGGCGATGTGTCGTGGAGAGTGGAAAGGCATGGTGATTGTTTTCCGGTGTTGAGGGAGGCAAGCGAGGAAGGTAGACAAGCGAAGGCGTGTTGTTGAAATGAGCGTGTATTGCCGAGGTTCACCCCCCACTTCCAAAGATAGCCTCAGTAGAACAGGGTGGACGGAGAGTTGCCCTTTTGCGATGTTGTATATCGACGAGAAGTAGATGTAAATCGTCGAAGTGATGTTGATTGCTGAGTCGGGGTCAGGTTGAAACCGTACGGCCCGTGTCTTGTCCGATGGGTCGGCCCGGAGATTCGGATGCGGATGACAAAGAGGGGCGTTAATCGCTAGTTCCAGCACACCTGACAGCAGATAGATAGTAGAGGGAGACGAAAGACAACGATAGATACAAGGAATCGAAGAGAGATGGAGGAGAGAGGGGCTGAAGATGGTCCAAAATGAAAGTCGAACGTTTGGACGGTGCTTGCTTTTTTATTGTGTGGCGGAAACAGAATAGATCAGTCGCCGTTTTGTTTTTCAGGGTCGGAATTCTAGCGCGGAGCATTTTTTGGTGCGACGCGTTCCCTAAGCCGAGGCATGTGCCGTCAGTTCACATGAAAGTATTCTGGAAAATCGCATGATATAGACAAGCATGCATACGGGCACTACCCCTCGTCTTGAAGCGGAGTTGGGTCGCCGCCAGCTAGGCTGTTCACTTCGCAACATTATGATGACATGGATTGACATAATACTTCTGAGGTCTCTCTCTCATGAAGGGTCATCACACCACCCAAAACTTGTATAGGTATGCACCAGAATCGTCAAGAAAAGGTATCTGATACAGGTGTGAACAAGTCAAGAGCATGAAGAACCAATGAAGCAAGAAAGACCCTCAGATCCGGTCAATCTCCCTAGCCAACTTGGCCTTCCCTTTGCCCTTATCCATGAACCTAGCCAACGCCTCCCGTCGTCCAGGTGTCAATTCCTCCTCATCTTCCTCGTCATCCCCATTCTCCTCTCCACGAAGCACACTCTCAAGACCGAGCTTGCTCCGCTCGATCTTCCGTAGTCTTCGCCGCCCAGATCCGCCGGATGAGATGTATGTTTCCTCTTCTGCTTCGTATTTGCTAGCACCGGATTTCGAGGGCGTGCTGCGAGCAGAGTCCTTGGATGGCGTACTGGTCACTGACCAAGTCGGAGGGATATTTTCTTGGTCGTCATGATAAGTCGGTTCAATCGTTCGTGAGGATGAAGCGGAAGATGGGATGTGAGCTGTCGCGTCTTGTGCGAGATTTGTTGGACTATTTATGGTATTCGAGACCGTCCGCTTCGATTTCGGAGTGCCAATACCCACTCCGAGAGGTGCAGAAGTGTCCGCGGTCTCGTCGGGGAAGATGATGAAGCCAGGATCATGTAAGGGGATGTTATCGGAAGGATGGATTGAAAGGAGGGGATGAGTTGATGAGCTGGCTTCTACTGTGTAGCATTGCTTCATGGATGATTCGATGGGGGGAGAGGGGGCGAGGGTCCGTCGAGACTGTGCAGGGGACGTTGACGACGTGGCGACTGCACCTGATATACCCAAGCTGTAGCTATTGTTCCTATCAGCAATGAAGACACCCCTCCACCAGCTCATACATACCTTGTCCCAGCAGGACAATCATCAACGAACAACCTCCTCGCCGGACTCTTCCCAACACCGAGATCATCCCGTTCCAGAACAGCCTTCGCCTTGGGCGTGACCTCCTTCACCCGACTTCTCCTGATCGTCTCATGCCCATCCTCATCCGTCCTCGACATCTTCCGGACCTTCACTCCTTCTTGAGACGATGACGCCACAGGGGCATTCCGCTTGGATGGGAGCGAGATGGGTGATGGGAAGGAGTTGAGGGACGGGACGAAGCGGGATAAAGGGAGAGGACCGAGGGGGACGCGAGCGGGCGCGGACATCGACATGGTCGTTGACGCCTGTTTTGTATTTGAGCGGTGCCAAGATGTAGAGTGAATCGGCTGCGGTGATGAGCAAGAAAGCAAGATGTGAATCGGTAAAAAACAATAGAGGATGGATCGAGGGCAATGGCCGATGATGATGACATAAACACGACTGATCCGGACATCAGTGGCGCTTTTGATATGAAATACACGACATAACGTCACGTGATTAGCATTTCTTTGCGAGATTCTTTGCTGCTCTACATGCAGGCATCCAATGATATAGCTTGTGCTTCAGGTGACAATGGATGCGGACATCTTGGATGGTAAGCGGACGAGAGACCCCAATTTCGAAGTCGACGACGATGTGAAGCGACGCCGAACTGAGCCCACTGGTTTGACTCAACTGGACATTCCAGCTTCCATCGCCGAAGCCATGACCGGAGTCCCTCCACCTATTCCACCAAGTGATACCGCCTCGATACCACCTTCGGACGATCAGACTTTAACCCGACCGGCCTATCATGATCATCCCGCCCCCGTATCTCGCCTTGGTCTCAAGCCCGCCCTTCCCGAGCTTCCGCCCTCTCTGGAATTGGTGGCAGGGGTGAAGACGGACCTTCGAGCTCGGAAGGGGTTCGTTGGCCAGGAGGAGGTCGGGATCATCGGATATGCTGGACCCGCTGAGCTGAAAGGGGTCGAAGGGGTGATCAAACAGCGGTAAGCGGGGAAACTCGCGGTGGAAGCTCGAATCAGCTGATAGGGCCAGGTTCACAGATTTCTTGGTTCATGAGGTACTGCCCAGCGGGGAAGTCTTGCGCCTCAAGGACATAGCAAAGCCTACTGAGCCTGAGGAAGACAAGGCTGCTTCGAACGAAAAGGCGAAAACCAACGTCGAACCAGCAAACGGCCAGACTGCCCAAGTGTCCGAGGAATCTCCAGCGGACGCCCCACCCACCGAGACTCCACCGATACCCGACGACCTCAACTTTCCCCCTCGACCCAATTGGCCTACCTCTACCACCGCCGCTCTTCGTCCCCATTTCGCGGACTCGACCATCATCGCACTCCATACTCTGCTTGTTGAAGGCAAAAACGTAGCTCCGAAGCAGGATGCAGGATGGGGGTCGCACAAGCCCAGAGAGAGCGCCGAGGAGAAGGCGATGAATGTGGATGGCGAGACCGAGGCTGGCCCGAGTCAGGCTGCTCCCGGACGGGGTCAGGGGCGGGATCGTGGGAGAGGACAAGGGGGACGAGGCGGGAGAGGAGGGGGAAGAGGTGGATCCGATCAATGGTGGCTCGCCAATGGGGACCATTGGGAGGTCGTTTCGCAAGTCAGTTATCTCGAGTCCAGATCAGGCATTGAGAACTGATATTTCTTTCCAGCCCATACCGAACAAAGAGGATCGCACCACCGCACACCGAGTGATCCGCGAGCTATTCCACGGACTATTCGAGACCTCTGCTCGGGATACAGGGAGAGACGGGCAAAAATTGGTTATCCAGTGGGCAAGGAAGAACGGTCGGAAGGCCGACGGAGGGTGGGATGCCCGAGATCGTGGTCAGCTCCGCTCCTCCTGACGATATGATCATGGCTGAACTAGTATGTCCAGGTGCCCAGCGGAAACAACAGCCTTACATCCACTTCACGATGCACAAATCCAACCGGGAAACACAAGACTGCCTCGGAAACCTCTCGCGCCTGCTCAACGTACAAAACAAGGACCTATCGGTGTGCGGAACGAAGGACAAGCGAGCTGTCACCGTTCAGCGAGTCTGCCTGAAGCGGGGAGCACGAAACCTTGTAGGCGTATGGAGGACGGTCAATGGGATCAAGCTTGGTCGGCGGACGGAGAAGTCTGCGGTGGAGGAGAGAGGGGAGAGGGGATGCAGGATCGGGGATCTGGAGTATTCGAATGAGTACTTGGATCTTGGTATGTTGAAGGGTAATCATTTCGGTATCACGCTTCGGTGAGTCCTCAATTCCGGTGGCTACATGAGCTTATGAGATCAGGAATGTGCAGGCTGAGAGCGAAGAGGCGATTGATAAGATCATGAGATCCCTTCGAGATCGAGGCTTCATCAACTTCTACGGTACGCTCCTCCGTCCCATAGACCACCATCGTGCCTGATAGCGTACTCGATAGGAATGCAGCGTTTTGGTACCTCGACCGTCCCGACTCACGTCACAGGCCTGCACATACTCCGCAACAACTGGTCGGCAGCTGTCGACTCGCTTCTCTCACTCCGCGAGGGCGAGCACCCGGATTGTATTCGCGCACGTCTGCACTGGCTAGAGGACGGGGACTACGAGAAAGCGCTCGAGGTCATGCCGAGACGCAGCGTGGCTGAACGGAATGTATGGGAGTTTTGGAAGCGAGGAGGGAATGTCACGGACCGGCTCGGCGCTCTGAGAACCGTACGTGTCATCCCAATTTGCAGAGACAGGAGTCTGATGATAGGATGCAGATCCCGAGAAATCTGCGGACGATGTATGTACACGCCTATCAGAGTTATTTGTGGAATCTTGTGGTGTCGGAACGGATCAAGCTATCGGCAACCGAGCCGCTAGTCGGAGATCTCGTCTTTGAGGGAGCTTCCGCGGACGAAGAGCCTGGTGAGCTAAGCTCCTTTCCAGTAAGATTCGACCTGAGTGACTGATAGCCTCGGTGCAAACGAAACAACGCGGAAGCAAGGGTCAGAAAAGGAACTGGGAAACGACATCTTCCCAGGACGTCAAGCAGCTGACCGAGGCCGAGCTGTCTAGCTACACTATCTTCGACGTGGTCATGCCTCTTCCTGGATTTGACGTGGATTACCCAAGCGGGCGGATTGGCGAGCTGTATCTTGAGATCATGAGAGCGGATGGCTTAGATCCCCATAGAATGCGGAGGGAACAAAGGTTAGTCCCAACATCATGTCCCAGTGTGACAAGCTGACTTGTAGCAGGGAGTACTCCTTACCCGGGTCATACCGCCGAATCATCAATCACCCCGACCACGTCTCCTGGCAACACATCCAATACACCGACCCAGACATCGCTCTCGTTCAATCCGACGAAGACCGGATCCTCGGGCTTAACCCGGCCGCAGTCAATGATCCCGAGGGGAAGTTCCGAGCACTCAGGATCGAGCTTACCCTCGGAGCGAGTGCTTACGCGACGATGGCGCTGCGGGAAGTGACGAGGGAGGAGACGAGTGTTTGGCATCAGATCGGGTTGACGCTGAAGAGTGAGGATCAGGGGTATAAGGGCGGTGGGGATGTGGGAGAGGGAAAGGGCGGGGATGCGGATGATGTCGAGGTAGGGGAAGGGGAGGTGGTGGATGCTGGGGAGGTGGAGGCTTGAAACGAGCAATTTCAAACGGCGGTACTGTCGAACGCGAGTTTTTATCATCGGAGCTTCCTACTTATCGTTCGGCTTGCTTGATTCTCAAGCGGACGCCATTGATACAATCTGTATTCTGATATGCGTCAAGCAAAACTGTTTGTTTCACTTGACCCGTCCATTCGCTAATCTGCAAATCTTGTGGCAGGACACACTACCACTTTGCAGATCAAGTCCTTCATTGACATACAGCTTTCGTTTTCGCGACTCACTATCACGAGTCCAGGACATACCGTCGGACGATAAGACGCTTCGCTCGATCATTAAATGAGTTCGGATACGAGTTTCAATCCGCCCTGAGCTCCTGCTCATACCTGTTGGCTCATTGCAATCTGACCTCGTCCGGGATCGAGGCCAGAAACAGCTCGACCCCATGGTACTGATCTTCGACTTATCAAACTTGGGGCATGTACGGAACTTTGGGGCTAGGTCGCCGCTCCAGGACTGATCCTCGACTTACATTGCAAGTCCCGCATTCGGCCGAAATTGGACAAACAGCTCGACACCACAGTAAGTGATCCTCCAATTCCATTGCCGCCAAATCAATCTGTTTTGCGGACGTCGAAGATGGCTCGACGTCCCGGTATGGATCGTCGACTTTTGTTGCCTCGATATTGACCGGTTTCGCTTTTGACCAAGATGGCTCGTCGCCCCGGTAAAACTCCCCGGCTTCCAATTCCGCCAAGATAAAGTGTCTTGCGGGCTTCGACCATTGGCCGCCAAGTTCTCAGCAAGTCTGCATCGCGGCCCTGAAACGGCCCTTATACTAAATACTTGCTTCAACATTGTGTTTGATAGGGTATTCTTGTCAAGCAGATGTCTGGTTGCGCCAGTGACGAATGACGAAGAGCGCGGTGAGAAGAATTGATGGGAATGTAGGACAACGGTTGGACATTGAAAGTGATTGCACTGCCTCGAGCGGTTTGCCACCGCAATCTTCGATTCATGTGGAATCCAAGATGCACCCATTTGATCAACCCACGCGTTCTCCCTCTGTTAATTGCAGCTATGCTGCCCTGGGCTTCAAATCCACCCGCTTTGATGCCGTGACTCAAAGCTTCAGCCAGTATTGGCATCAGGCAAATGCTGGCAGACAAGGCCTGACAAGATCGCTGGAATTATCATTGCGCTTGGATGCAGGTAGCTGAGTGGCAAGTAAAGGGTTCCTCTTCAGTCACAGTACAAAAGTAAGAGAAAGCATTGTCCGCCCGCTTTGCAGAGCGTGAGAATTTCACCACAAGACAATATAAACCCCAAATCGGCTTCCAGAACCATGTCCATTTTTGCTTGTGAGACCACTGAGTTCCGTGGGCATCTCGATCTAGACTGAAAGCATCACTTTGTTCGAGGGCCATCCTTGGGTGAATACTCCGAGACAGAATCAATGAGGCAGACTGAGCCATTGTCATCTATAAAGCTCAGTATCTTGTGAGCAAGGCAGGGAATCTGTGAAGGATTCGGATTTGTTTCTGTCACGATCGTGAATTGAAGCTCGGATAATATCGCTGAACATCGGATAACATCGCCGAACATCGTTGAACATCGTCGAACATCGCCGAACATCGCTGAACATCGGATAACATCGGATAACATCGCCGAACCTCGCCGAACCTCGCCGAACCTCGCCGAACATCGCCGAACCTCGCCGAACCTCGCCGAACATCGTCGAACATCGCCGAACATCACCGAAGATAGGCCTGGAAGACGGTGTATAAAAGGGATGGACTTGAGAGTCGGGGAGAACCAGCGATTCGA
>JAABUP010000145.1_pt1 | contig 155853 bp, 247 predicted proteins | sample 5559201 | NCBI WGS metagenome assembly JAABUP01 (sample SAMN10711887, study PRJNA513373) | rock metagenome | isolation source: Antarctica rocks | place: Antarctica
TGTCAAGACCGGATTGGGCAAGCTGGTACCAAGCTGGTCTCGCAGCTCAGCTCAAGACCTTGATGACCTTACTCGCCCAGTCAAGGGTGTGTTCCAGTGTACTTACCTGTTCATCAAGCTTTTGTCTGCTTGACATCTTTGATGTTTGCCAAGCATTTTAGTACTGCTTGCTAGGCTCGCAGGCCATCCTGCGGCAGTCATACACAGCCAGTTTGACCTTTATGGCCTTCTAATCCTTCCACATATCCATGCGCAATGTGTGGCCTGTTGGCAGATGAAGTCATGTGCACCATTACTAAGTGATGCACCATTACTAAGTGATGCACCATTACTAAGTCATTGCAGGTCACCCATGCTCAAGTAGTACCTCAACGTCACAATGTCAAGTAGTAAAGTTGCTTACGCTTTGGGCTAAGATGCTGCTGAGCCTTACTTGTAGGCAAGCCACCTGCATTGCCATGACAATCAGCCAGCGGCATCTATTGTTCATAGAAAAAGAACAGAAAAGACTACACTCTTTGGCGTCAAGTATTTGTTCATACCAGCCCAGTCTTGAGTGTGAAACTTGCTAGTGCTATGCAGCTCGGGGAAATGATCCTGGGACCGACGGACTGAGGCAGAAGCCAACTCCTGACACCCTGCGAAATGCTGATCAGGCTGAGAAGCTTCTGCAGCGGCATGCTGCCAAGCAGGAGCCATCCAAGCCACAACAGCAGCCACCCAAGCCTAGTGATACATTGGGAACCCCTCCTGCTACACCTGTGTTGAAGGTCAGCATGCTGCCACTGTCTGCCTGTATATGGCACAGTGGTGCATCTTCAGCTGCACTCTTTCATTGTGCACCACCAACATGACTGTCTGTCATGGTTGCTGCTTGAAAAAACCTGGAGAATCATAAAGCTGTCGAGGTTTTGCATCTGTCTGTCCTACTTGTGTAGCTGTTTTGTGAATGAGTTTTTGTGTCTGAACGCAGACAGACTCCGGCCCTATTGCAGCCCCCGCTGAGCCCAGCACCCCAACACGGAAGGAGCCAGACCCAAGGTATGTGACCCAGAAGCAGATGGACGAGTCAGGACATGGAGGCGCATTCGCCAAGATTCTGGCCAGCATTCCAGACAATGTCAGGAACAGTGGCCCTCAAGAGACTGAATCTGCTGATGCATCTGAAATAGGGGCCGGGGTTGATTCTATGCAGCAGGACCAGACTAGCAGCAATGAGGAAGTGCTGCAAGAGGCAGTGGTAGCTGCAGTTGAGCAAGCTACAGAGCAGCAGAGGCTTCAGTCACTCAGCTTGGATGCTGGACAAGCATACCCAGAGAACACTGCACAGGTCAGCGCCATACCTGATTTCACGCTGCAAGTGTGGACACCCAAATCATGCTGTATGTGACCATTCCGGCTGTAACTGCTACAGTCTCCATTCTAACTGGTACCTCCAAGCATGCACAAGTACATTGCAGCAGTATCATGTCTTTCAACGACATTCAGTGAGCAGTGAACATGCTCCTTGTAGTGCACACGAGATGAGAACAAATCGAAACGGATTGCAAATGGCACTGCATGGTCTGCTGCAGATCAGCTCTGGTGAGCAAGCACTGCCTCGCCATGCTGCCCTGCTCAGCAACGCCACCTCAGACATGCCGGCTTCTGCTCACAATGCCACCTTTGTCAATCACACTGAGGGACGCCAAGCATCAGCAGATGGGCAGCAGCCAGGCAGCTCACTGCAGGGCGTCCTGCCTGACAGCCTCACTGGCAACGCCTCCATGGGTCTTCAAGAGAATGTGACAGGTGCCATTCAACAACTGCTGAACAGCTCTCACGGTGACTCAAAGCCATCAGTGGATGACAAGGGAGACAGCAGCGCAGCTGACATTACTGTGGAACAGCCCATTCAGGCGGATCGCCAGCAAACCCAGACCATCGTGCCAGCCGGCAACGATGCTGAGCAGGCTCACTCAGTACTCAAGGGTGAATCCGCTGATGAACTAAACGTACACAGCACCGGCACGCAGAGTGCAGCTTTGAGTAACCAGGACAGTAGTGATGGTCCATCACAGCTGACTGCGGGCAATCTGGATGATACAGTCTACCAGACTGAAACTCAGGGTCTTGCCTCTCTGTCCAACAGCAAGTCGAGGCAATCTGTTCCTCAGATGGGTGCGGTCAATGATCAGCAAGAGTCCGACAGACGATTTGTGTCTCAACAACAGATGGATGAGTCAGGACATGGAGATGCTTTGGCTGGGATTGTGAATGCTGTTCCAGATGACATCTTGGATCAGCTTCCAGACAAGTTCAAACCTGCTAGCGCAGTTGCTAGCTCATCTGCACAGGAAGGAAAATTGCCTGCTGATTCAAACACAACCCACCTTGATGCAAACAGCACACAGACTTCTACCATGCAGCAAGACGATTATGCTGAGTTGTGAGTCATGACCGTGCTGGCAGCGCTTGATCCCTGCCGCACACAGCACAATGAATTCATGCAGCAACATGTGTCCAGGACCTGAACCAAACAATTTCATTATTTTGTGTCTTCACCTGTTTTACATGTGCTTCAAGATGAGCTTGAAGATGCAATACGTTGGGTTTTAAATGATTTGGACCTTGGTGTTGCCCAGCACGCCCACAGATGTCAGCAGCAAAGTTGCAACCACCAAGCACAACCACAGTGCAAAGTGTCGCTGACAGCATGTAGACGTTGCACCTCATCAGCTGTCTGTGTGCAGCAGAGCATGCACAACCAAGTATACTGTGAAACAAACAGAACTCCAGCGTTGGATTCCGTGCTATGCAACACAGCATTCCAACTGCAATGAAAGAGGAAGCAGAGCTGGCTGTTTAAAGTAAGTGTAGATCTGATTCGTGCCATAGTTCTAACAGCACTGGGCCACGCTGCAGCTTTTGCATACGGTCACGTTCACAATGCTGACAACAAGGTCCAGCAGCTGGTGCAGAGAGAGACCGAAATCAAATAATCAAAGAGCAAAGTACATGACTGAGCCGGTGCAAACGAAATGTCAATTGCAAAGCAGCGAGAGTTTTGGACACTTAAAGTCTACACAAAGACTGCAACTAGATGCAGCACAATGATGTATATCATGGCAGCTGCTCTGGCAAGGGGCCGCTGGTCCATGCCAACAAACACCCTGTCCAGCTGATGAGCGCCCTTGACAACCAGTCTGTTGTTCAGAGGGGCTGGTGCACCTCGCACCAAGCCAGCCAAGGGCTGGAAGCCGCCAGCGCCGCCGCCAGTCAGCACTGCAGCCTCAATGTCAAACTCGTTGTCCTCATCCTTCTTGTTGGTGATGAGGTGGGGTGGTGAGGTCTGCCTCTTCGCTCGCGCCTGCGCACAACAGATGAGGTCAATTCCACCAAACAAACAAAATGAGCGATGTGAAACAAGAACAGGCTATGCAATGGTGGCCCAGCCCAGCTGACACACTGCTATTTATAACCATGCATAAACAGGATGTGACAACGAATAAACCGACCACAACAGACTGTGCACCAGGCAGTGTTTGACAGGTGCTGTGTTGGACGTGGGCTGTGTTGAGAGCATAGGCCTTGCTGATGGCAGCATGATGTACATGCAATGAGGACTGACCTGCTGTTGGAAGAGCTGCTCCAGCTGAGTGGCTCGGTTGCGCTGAGTCTCCATCTCAGCCCGGAGAGCTTGAGCCTCACCACGCACTTGCACCAGACTGAGCTCCAGGTGCGCCACCTGCTGCTGAGCCTCCCTCAGCCTCACTCCCCCATCACTCATGCTGCGCTCAGCTGACATGACCTGAGGGGGAGCTGGCAGGGCTGCCTCTGCAACTGCACAGCCACTCGACCAGTCAACGCCTTGTTATGAGCAAGTCTTGTGTTATATGAAGTCTCCTTCATATGGGGCAAAAGAGTAGATTTACACACTCAGTACAGCATTTGTGCAGCTCATGCCCCCACTGCGTGTCAGTGGGGGCATTCAGAGCAGCCAGTAACTTTTGGAGAAGTAGAAGACACAGCGTTCACTCAGCCTTTCTGCAAACAGTTCTCACAGACAGCAGGCACCGCCAACAGTGGCTAATCCAGTGTATGTGTCATAGGCAAGCATGCACTAATGCCTGCTCACATCACGCAAAACTTGCAAGTAGTTAATCTTCTGTTCTGTTTGCTGCAGGGTGGGAAAAACAGCATGAAGTGCAGAGATGCAAGGGCACCAGATCAGATTGGAGGCCAATGCCTTGGTGTGCTGACCTGAGCTAGCAGCAGCAGCTTGTGCCTCCTCCAACTGAGCAGTCAAGTCCTGAATGCGGCCCTCCAGCTCACCATGTGCAGCCTGCATCAGCCAGTCATGTTGCTGCTTCCTAGCAATGCAGCAGCGACTGGAGAGGACCAGCTGCTGTTACATCTGGTCACAACAGGCGACTCTACACTGGGCCTTGAGAGAAAACCCAGGAAGAGTCTAAGCTATTTGGCAATTGCCAGAGCCTTCTGATGCGGCAGCTCAGAGCTATGACTGCAGATTACAGCCCTGCTTGGAGAAGTGAAAGCCTAAATGCATGGGGAGTCAAGCCTGCCTTTGTATGTCATGCCTTTCTTCCTAGTTTCTGTGTTTCCTCTTGCTCGAAAACTGTTTTAGATACAAATGCTGGTGAAAGTGAGCTTTGGGACAGCGTCTCTTGCTGCAATTCTGGCTCTGAGAAAACAACAGCTGCATTGCATTGAGTGTTTTCAACAACAGATCTTGAACAGGGAAATTATCAAATTAGGCAATGATAAGCTCATCTTGCACTGTATTTAACTTGACACAGAGTAGGCAGATGCAAGCGGTGATTGACTGACCTGCATGGAGGAGTAGTGCTGCTGCAGGTCAGCATAAGCATTGCGCCACTCCTCAATGCTGCTGCCACTGCTACCAGCAGCCTCCCGCAGCTGCTGCACCTCCGCCTCAGCTGTGGCCTGCTGCTGCTGCAGGTCAGCATAGGCAGACTGCCACTGCTCAATGGTGCTGCCACTGCTGGCTGCCGCCTCTCTCATCTCCTCCAGCTCGGCCTCAGCACTGGCAGCTCGTGCCTCTGCCTCAGATGCCTGCAGTCAGGAGCATTGTGATGTGCAGCTCTTTTCGATCCCGACATGTCTATTCTATTTCAGAAACGTCATCCCTACACAGGAAATCTGAGAAGCATCTGGGGACAGTGAAAACACGTTTCTACATTGTGGAGATGTTTCAGGCCTGGTGAAAGGAGCCCTTAACGCAGGCACAATGATGGTACTTGAATCTCCTGTGTATTTGACTAAGGGGCACTGCATGCAAAGCATGAACCAGCTCATGCTAGTCCAGCAATGTTGTCTGGAGGTTGGCCTGAGGGATGCATGGAGCCAAACACAGCTAAGCCAGCACTGCACATAAACCATATCTTGCACATTCATCTGCAGCCCTTGCGATTGCTTGATGGCATTCAGATACAAGACATGAGGGACTTGTCACAATGCGGCTGTGTGCAGGCTTTTGCAGAAGGGGCTTCCCAAGGGGCTGCTTATGACCTGGGTACTCACCATTGCAATGCACACTCCTGATTGGCATCCTGGAGGAGTCATGTTGCAGCATGCACAGCTAACTGATATGGAAGAGGCAGAATCTAACAATTCACCTTTGTGCCATACCTAGCTCATCATGAGCTGGAAGGCGTTATTATTATTATTATTATTATTATTATTATTATTATTATTATTATTATTATTATTATTATTACTATTATCATCATCATCATCATCATTATTATTATTATTATCAGTATTAGTATTATATTACCTGTGTGCGAGCCTGGGCGAGGTCCTTGCCAATGGTGGAGGTGGCCTCAGTGGCTTGTGTCAGGCGGGCCTGCAGAGCCTTCACTTGCACATCAGCAGCCTTGGCTTGCTGGGCAGCCCCCTGCATCTCTTCCCTGCTGCGTTCACTCTCCTCCACCTGCCTTCTGAGCTCCCTTTGGCTCTGCTCCGCTGACTGGAGCTGCCCTTGCAGGTCCTGGCTTGACTGGGCAGCAGAATCCAGTTGGGCAGTCAGGCTTGAAACCTACATGAGGGAAGGCACATGTCACAGCTCAAAATAGATTCACATGCATGAGGTTGCAGGCACTTGTAAATCATATGGTTTACAAGTGCCTGCTTGGTTATGTTTGCTGCATGCAAATTGCTGTAGACACCAGGTGCATGAGATGCTCTGAGCAGTCCCAATCGCTTTTATAACCATCCAGCCTTACACAGTACTGCAATGCATCCTCAGCAATGAGGCAGCCAAAGACAGCATGCAAACAAAGAGATAAGGCCAATCAGCAAGCTGCAAGCAGAGGAGCAATGCAGAGTGCAGCACAGGCAGGCCCTTGTGGCTCATGCAAGGAGGGCAGAAGTGCATGGCAGATGCAGGAAGCTGACCTGCTGGTCTAGGGTATCCTTATCCTGAATGAGGGTTTCCATCTGAGGGATCAGCTCCTCCAGCTCCCTCAAGTAGCCCTGCTTCTCCTGCAATACCGTCATTACATGTCGTACAGAGCAGACATACCGTTTACAGCCATAACATGATGAAGCCATTCATGTCAGCCATAAGACGACCATAAGGCATTCACAGGACATGTCCTTTGTTGCATTGTGGGAGCAGCATGACTTGTACAATGCAATCTATACCATACTGTAACTTGGATATGACTTGCTGACATGTGACATGCTTGGTTGATGACGTCAGAACAAGGCAAGGAAGCAGCAAAACACCTCTTCAGCATTCTGCAGCTGCTCAGAGGCTTGCTGCTGCTGCTGTGTCAACTGCTGCTGCAGCTGCTCACTCTGCTGCAGTGCTGCCTCCAGCTGCTGTTGCAAGTCCTCATTGCCCTGCAGAAGCCACAGCCTGTGAGGCAAGTCACAATGCAACTCACTGCAATGCCACACACTGACACAGCAGTTTTGATAACTAGCTTGCAGAGTAGAGAATGGGGTGAACCCTGCCAAGACACAATTTGAGACCAATCAACAGGAAGGATGCAGCAGACATGCAACTCTGCAAGATGTTGGCAACCCAGAGCATGACATATGCATAAGCCTCTACAGACCTGCCATAGCATCATGAAGTTATGCTAAAACAGGTGCATACGTGGTGTGCTATGCCACAGGATAGCGCAGTCTATTGACAAGCACAGAATCAGTTGTGTGATGAAATCAGTGGTCAGGTTTGTGCTGATAATGCTACCTGAGTAGCAGTCAACTCTTCCCTGAGGGCTTCCTCACGCTGCCCTGCCTCTTGAAGCGCATACCCATACTCTTCCTCCAGCCTGACTCTGGCCTCTTCACTCTCCCTGATTGCTGCCTCAAACTCAGCCGCACGTTTTGCCTGCTGTGCCAGCTCAGCACGCTGCGTTTGAACAGTGTCGTCATGCTGTGCAGCCTCAGCAGAATTCTGCTGCTCAAGCTGAGCCACCTGCTCCTGCAGATTCCTCACTTCCTGGCTGGATGCAACTTGAGCCGATGACAGGTCTGCCTGCAGTTGCTGCTGAGCAGCTTCTGCTGACTGCTGCAGCTGCTGGGCTGATGACAAGTCTTCCTTGGCGTCAGCGAGCTGTTCCTGCAGCTGATCTATCTGGGACTTGTAGTCACCGATTTGGCTATAGACCTGCTCCTGACTAGCCTCCAAATCTGCTTGCAACTGCTCATTTGTGGCTCTGAGCTCATTCTGCTCGCCTTGTAGCTGGTCAAGCTCTTGCCGTGTGGTGCCCAATTCTGCTGAGAGGCGCTCTACAGTGCTCTCATACTTGGACATCTGCAAGCATGGCAGAAGGCATTTTCGCTCCTCACAGGGTTTGTTGCGTTGCTTGACCATCGTGACACATAGACTCACAGCAGACATGTAGCTGGGAACAGCCAATATCTGGTAACTGTCACAGAAGAGCTGCCAATGTGAATATGGCTTTGTAAGAAGCAAAGCTTGCTTGAAGCCACCAGAGCATGTTCAGATGCCTGGCGCACAATTGCTATCAGACCCTGCTGCTAGCAGCAATGTTCTTATAGTTGCAGCACCTTGCAACACTACAACTGACGAGCCTTAGGCAACAGCGCACGCCCCCAAGAAACGCAAGGTGCCCTGACAGCATTGGTAGTCAAAAGTGTCGGCACAATCACCTGGTCAGACAGCTCCTGGATGCGAGCCAAGTCAGCTGGCAGGCTGGTGGCTGCTGTGCTGGTGGCTCTTTCCAGGTCAGCAACAACCTGCTCATGCTGCTCATGCAGGGCTGCTGCAGAGTTGTGAGCCTGGGCAAGGTCCTCTTCCAGCTTATCACGAGCCTCCATTGCAGACTGGGCAGCAGCCTTTGGCACCAAACAAACAGAGAATGACAGGCTGGGTTTGGAAGGAAGCAGGGTTTGCAAACATTGTGCTCAAATGTAGATGATGCAACACTGCAAGAAAAGTTTTTTGGAATGGTGGCGAGTGTGACTACAGGCACATGCGGCTACATGAATCTCGAGAATTCAAAGAAGCTATGCATGTTTGCCGAGGGCCTGAGGGGAAGAAAGGCTGTCAGAACAACAGCTTTGTCATACATAGACTGGATGCTTCTTCTTATGTTGATCTTGTGCTCAGTGACAGCCCACATGGGAACAAAAGTGCAACAGCGATTGTGATTTGGAGGTCATGCAAACCTGCAACCAGAAGAAGCTGTGAAGCAAGAGACATACGCAGGGAATAATGAGCATTGAGGCAAAACAAAGGCAACAACAGCAGAACAAGATGAGCTTGAGCAAGTCTAGGTGCAGCAGGGGTACCTGAGCTTGGTCCCTTTGGGCTTGAGCATCCTCCCTGGCCTCTACCCCCTCCTGCAACTCCTGCCCCAATCGCCTCTGAGCCTCTACCATTTGCCCCAGCTGCCTTTCTGCCTGCTGCCCTTGCTCCTCTTCTCTCTTCAAAGCAGCCTCAGCTTCTGCCAACCTGCTCTTCAGCTGCTGCTCAGCTTCCTTGAGGCTGTCCAGCTGTGACTGAAGCTGCTGCAGCTCACTGGAGTCAGAGGCCTGTACACAAATTGAACAAGCTGAATGCCTTGTGACAGCACTGCAGTCTGTGCATGGGACAGTCACAAGTAGACAGCAGATATTGCACAACAGATTATATTGAGTGCATGCATTTTCAGTCCTGAGCTAGCAAGCACATGGCCTAGGACAAGAGGCAGGGAATGTTGTGAAACTCATAGGAACATACAGCAAGAAGTCTGCACATGGGCACAGACTGAAGCATGCTCTGGCATGCAAATGTTGTATGCAATCATGCACAAGGGTGATGTGCATGAGGAGCGACCTGAGCCGAAGCTGTCTCCAGCTGTTCCTTCAGCTGGCTTGTTTCAGCCTCAGCACGCTCAGCACGCCCCACCAAGCGCGTGTTGTCCTCCTCGAGCTCAGTGTTTGAATCAAACAGCTCGTCCACCTGCACACAATTTTCAGAAAGAGCAATGACTTCCGTCAACAGCCTGCATGACTGAATAGCATGTGCAGTTGTCATTGTTGTAGGCAGTGCATACCGCAAAACCAGTCAGCTACAAGCACTCGGCAAATGCACAACATCTTCAGAGGGAAGACAGTCACAAGCCATGCTCACAAAGCCCTTCATTATGCGGTTGCAACCTTCCTGCACTTACCCAGCAGTAGACTCCAACCCACACCATGCATGACAAGTGACCTACTTTACATGCACTCAAGACAAACGGCCACGCTGTACATTCAGCAGACCCCAGCACAGTACCTGGGCTTGCAGCTCTGTCATACGCTGCTCAAGCTCAGCAGTCTGCTGCTGTGTCTGTGCCTGCAAGTCTTCCAGAGCTTGGTGTTGCTGGCTGCTCACGGCTGCCTTTGCCTGCTCCAAAGCGGCGTTCAGCTCCTCAGCGTGCCTAGCATGCTCTTGCAATTGCTTGGAGACTGCAGCCCTGTGTGACTCGTCTGCCTCTTGAGCAGCCTTCAGACTTGCCGTGACCTCCTCTGTCTGCATGCACAAGCTTTACTGGAGAAACACATACACCAACAACAGCAATCCAGAGATAATGAGGAACAATCAACCAACTCACAAGAACATCAGATGGATGACCATTGTCACAGAGTCCTGAAGGCTGTGCTCATGACATTGCTGCAGGGGTTGTAGCATCTGGCCGCATCATTAGAAAAGAAAAGAAAAGACTACACATTTCGGCATTGGTTTAATGAGAAGCGACCGCGTCATAATGGCTTTGACACAGCAGGCAAGCAGGTCAGGAAAAGCTAATGCTAACAGCGAGCACACCTGGCGATGGGACTCTGCGAGGTCTGCCTGCAACTGATCTTCCCGGGCCTGCGCACCATCCTGAGAGCTTTCCAGCTCATCTGTTAAGGCTTGTACCTGCACCCAGAGTCCATCTTCTTGTTAGCTTGCGTGCAGGGCAAATCAACAGCCAAGACTAGAATACAATGGTTTACAAAAGAGGACTCATTAACTGCAAACCATGACAGGGGACAAGCTCAAGATCAGAATGGCAACAGGTGTGATGGCCAGAGTCGATCTTTCATCTGTACCAGAGCTGCCATTAAGTCAGAACCATGACAAGAGCTGCAGTCATATGGTTGTGCTTTGACTATGCAACAGCACACCAATATCAGATCAGTCCCCATATGTCTACACCAGGTCACATGTGGTGCTGCACAAGCATAGAATGTCATGGGATTTGAATGCTTGCCTGTGCACGCAGCCTCTTGTGCGCAGCCTGCACATCACCCTCCTGCCTCTCTTTGTGAGCAGCTGCATTGCTGGCTGCCTCAAGCTGACTTGTGAGGGTGGCCACCTCTGACTCCAGCTGCTGCTGAGTAGTGGTCAACTCGGTGATGTACTCCTCGTTGATCTCTGCTGCCTCACGCAGTGATGCACTCAGCTGGCTGTCTTTGGCCGCCAGCTCAGCCTCCTTTGCCACAACCTCATCTTCCTTTGATGCGACCTACAAAAATGGTGTGCCCACTTTGAGTTCAGTCTTGTTGAGTGATAGACTACACTATGTATGCACAACTTGTCTGGTGCATGACTGATGTCAGCAGCCCATCTGCTGCTCATGGCAAGTGTACAGGACTTGAAAGCTGCTGACCAGGCTTATTTCTTGCGCTCTGTCAGCTGCGCTTGATGAGGTGTCTGGTGAGCAGCATGTCCAAGGAAGCATTTACAGGGAGACAAGGGCAGACAGGGCAGACATCATGTGCATGAATGCTGACCTGTGACTGCAAGTCCATCATCTGCTCAGCTTGGTATTCAAGGTGCTCCTGGACCTCTTGCGCCTGAGCCTCAGCTCGTCCCAGCTTGTCATTCAGGCCATGCTTCTCCAGACTCAACTCCACGCTGTGGTCCAGGAGATTCTTGAAGTACTGTTTCACCTCAGCAGGCCAACCAGAAGATGTGGGAGCGCCCTGGGTCAGCTGCTCAAGGAAACTGTTTCTGAGAGTGGATGGCCCGGACGGCCTCAACAGTTGTTGCATGCTCTCAGACTGCTGTTGGGCTTGTGCAGGCCGTATCTCAGAACTCTCCTGAGGCTGTGCTGCTGCAGATTGTGCCTGAGGGTGCTGTTGCAGCTGAGGCGTGGAGTGGCTCTGCTGCTGCTGCTGCTGCTGCTGCTGGTGGAGCAGCTTCTCAGGCAGTTGCTCTGACAGCTGCTGGCTGCTGGACTGCTGCTGACTTGGCTGCTGCTTGTCAGGTGTGGTGCCAGCATGCTGGGGGCTTGCAGGTGCAACTGGTGAAGACTGACCAGACTTGAAAAGCCTAGCCCTAGCTGTCTTGCCATTCGGCACCTGTTGAGCGGCTTGAAGTGTGGAAGGAGTTGCAGTCAGGTCCGCCTGTCTTTGCACTGGAGATTCTGGGCTGCTGGAAGACTGACGTGTCAAGTTACTGCTGCCAGGCCTACCACCTGAGCTAGATACAGGCGAAGTGGGACCTTGCGGGGCAGCCTTGGCTTTTGCTGCTAGAAATGCAGCCTGCTTGGCCCTAAGGTCCCCAAAGTCCCTGACAGCCTTGCTCTGTGACATATCCGGCTTAGGCCTCTTGTCTTCAGTATACTTGGCTACTGGCACGGGCCTGCCCTCCTTCTTGGCCTTCTTTATCTCTGCTTGCTCCTCGGCCTGCTTCTTAGAAAAGTTAACCTAAAGAACCGCAAAAAAGTCAGCCAAGCGTGTTTAGAAGCTCTCGAAAGCGACTATTATATTGATTTAATTGGTACGTACGTTTGCTAGCCCAAGAGCCTTGAGCTTCTCCAGCTCCTGCTGTGAGCGCTTGGCCAGCTTTGGGTTGTCCGGCTTGAACGCCTTCTTCCTGGAGGCCTCTGCGGCCTCAAAAGTCGAACCCGAGCCATTTTGGTTAGGTGTCATTTCAAGCCCAGTGCGGCAGATCGATAGTGCGGCCAGGAAAGGCTTCTGGGCAGAGATGTGCTACAAGATGTGGGCTTTAGGTGCCCTCGACCGGGTGCATCTGAGTTGCAGCCGGCCTTGCGCAGTCAGGCAAACACATCACAGTCAGACAACACAAGCAACCGCGCTCTCTGGCACAACTGCTGCGCCCGTGACCAAGCACATCAGCTGCAAAGCAGTGCAGTTCGTGTTTTACGGTGATGTATTACTAACATGCTAACCGTACAGTTTTGTTGTAACGCTCGCACAACAAGTCCGAGGCACCTCAAGATCCAGTCCGATGCGCATTGTCCAGGCACTCCTCATGCCCGAAGATTGCAAGACGTCTAGAGGGCATGTCGTCAGACCCGTGGAGACAGGTGCTTGACCTCTGCCAGCAAGTCGCCGAGAACGGACAACACGACACTTGCTGCACTAAATGTTCGATTGCATGCAGGCGCGTGATTTGGACGGACGTGGATTGTACGCTTTACTCGGCTTGAGCATCAAAGCAACTTCAGCCGATGTGAAAAAGGTAATGATACATTGCCGCAGGCACTGATCGGCAAACGTTTGTGAACAGTTTCGTTTTGTAGAGATCAGACCCGCTGCGACAGGTCCGACATGCGCTCACGTTTCTCCCCACAACATTATGCAGGCGTACAGATCGCTCGCCAAGAAGCATCACCCAGACAGAGGTGGCACAGCCGTTGAGTTCACTCAACTACAGCATGCCTTTGAGGTGCTCTCGGACCCGCGGCAGCGCGAGGTCTACGATACATGGGCCAAGGAAGTACAGTTTCGCTACGTCAGAGGCAACTCGTCTCAGGTCAGCTATGGTGTGCTTATGTTTGCCACACTCACTGCTTGCGTCTGTCTGCATTTTGCAGAATCGAAAGCAAAGTTGCTTTGCTCTGTCTGTACATTGACTCGTATGCATCTCATGCAGGCAGCAGGGGGTGAAGATCTTCTGCTTGATGAGTTTGAGGGACTTGGGCTGCACTGTGACCCACAGACGCAGCTTGTGGTGACATGCGAAGTGTGCCGAAGACCCGCCACCAAAGAATGCTGGACATGTGGCATGAAGATCTGCGAATTCTGCACCCTAAAGCGCCACTGGAAGGTAGGCATGCACGCTGATGGCCATAGGCTTGCTTAATGCAAGCAAGCGATTAGAACAGAGTCTCACCTTTGAAAGTACAAAAAGAAGGCGCTCTGCAGACTGACATCAAGCCCCTTTGCTGACCTTGGTGGATGAGTCAAGGCAGTTGAGCTTATCAATTGCTAACAATGTGTTGCTCCACACATATACTAACTGGGTTTTCAGAAGTTTGTCAGCATGACATCTTGCGCCGCAACTGCTTCACGCATGCAAAAGCCCAGTGATGACGCAGATGCACCTTGGTTTGCACAGATGCTGTTTCATGTCTGCTTGGCGTTTAGGCCACACTTACTCCTCAAAACCTGCAATCTGCCATCGTCTGCAGGGCAGCTTCCCACTGCATTGGCCCCTGGTCAACTCCAACCACATGCGCACAAAGCTTGCAAAGCGTGAGCTAGAAAGGAAGCGCATAGAAGATGATCATAAGTAAGCATCAGTCTGAATGCAATGGCAAATGCCATCCAACAGCCTATATCAATCTTGGGTACATGCGTATGCACCTGTCATGACCGCATGCTTTACTTGCTCCAGCATTCAGACTGTGTGCAGCAGCCAGACTTTGCAAATGCCTTGGCCTGATGTCAAGCTGTAACATTGTGAGGATGTTGTTGGCAAACTGCAAGAGAAGCTTGTATAGCCTGTCAGTCAAGCTGGTTGGGGTGCAGGCTGGCATTGGAAGACCCCAACTTCAGAACAGAGACACAGCTGAAGACCATCCGCTCCTTCAGAGATGCTGCGCACCGCATGTCCCAACAGAAGAACAGACAAGTGAGCCTGTGCACACTAAACCTATCATGTTTCTGTCATGCATGCTGTTCAGGAGTGCACACCTGCTGTGCTCAAGATGCACCAAGAACTCTCACACAGGGGCTACAGCCGACAGCGTGTGTTTACATTCCAGCATGACTACGCTTGCGCTGTCACTAGGCTATGGACGACAGTAGATGCAAACGCCCCAAGCAGCAGCAGTCATGAAGTCATATGATGCAGCAAGCTCAAAGGAGAAAAGAGTTGCCACGCAGGTGACTTACAGCCTGGAGCTAGCTCAGCTGTATATGTGGGCACAAACAGATCAATATGTATTCTTGGCAGTCCATGTCCCAACAGGTGAGGACTGGCAGTAGCCCGACTCTTTTGTGTTTGCATTGCATGACTACAGCAGACGCATACCTTGGCTGGAGTCTACCCATCATGCTCACAAGACAGCAGACTTTGAATTGGTTTGTGCAGCAGCAGCTCAGCACTATGCAGTGCAGTGTGTCATTGTTGCTGTAATGGCTGTGGCACCGCATCCAAAATTTTGTTGTTGCTCTACTTGCTGACCGCACTTGTCTCATGCAGGTTATGAGGATCAGGAGGTACATCTAGAATGCAATGAGCACAACTTGCTGCTGCAGCCCTACAATTCGCCACCTGTCATAGACAGGCTCTTTGGTCATGCCATTGACTGCCATCAGCCCGTGGAGACCTTCAGGTACTGCCTTGTCACATTTCTTTGGGCTTGTAAGCCTGAAGAGTAATTACTGTTCTTAACCTCACCCAGTTCCATGCATTGGTTTGAGCAAAGCAACAATTCCTGCATCGCCGCATCCGTAAACCCTCACGCATCAACCCTGACCCCTAATGCGTTGCTGAAAACAATACACCTGTGCTTTTTGTCAGTCACTCTTCATGCACTTGCGGTCAGACAGACACCATAGCAGTCAGGCCTGTGCAGCGAATCTCAGCTTGCTGCATCTAGAAATGCTGCATGTAGTTGCCTCAAGCACTGCCAGCTCATACAGGCTGCTTATGCCGCATTTGACAAAGGTCACTTGCACCCTGCCCAGAGTAAAGTCTGGAATGGCATGTCAAGAGGCGCCCTAGCACATTTCACTGCACATCATACTAGCTACTGTGCCTGTGCAGGAGTCAGGACAAGACACTGTTTGTGATGAGCCTGCACAAAGGCAAGCCAGGACAGAAGTGGCAGCACATGTTTCGTGGAGACCCTGATGGAGTGCGCTGCATGCAATCCATCTACAACATCACTGGTAAGCACCCTCTGCTGACATGCTCTGCTTTGACTACCCATGATTGGCCGGAACAAGGCTTCTTGAAACTTACTGCGCTCATAGCAGAAGTAAAGGGGCCTGTTTCAATCCAGAGTACCATTGTTGAGCACATCAGCGTCTACTGTTACTGTGAGGTATAGTCAGTACATCATCAAAGTGCACCATGGTATGTGCATCATCAAACCAGATCATTGTGACCCACACGGCTTGGGTGTAGAACAGATCTGCTGCCATGTGTCACTGATGTAGATCTGCCCATGAGGCAACGCCTCATGACTTTTCTTTGCTGCAGAATCTGCTGATGATGTTCTGCTGGAGATACAAGTTCCCTTTTGGATTGACGCAGATGATGTACGTGTGGACATTGGCGAGCAGCAGCTACATGTGTCTGTGCGCAACACCTTTTGCTTCTGCCGCACTTATTGGACAAACAGGTGAACTGCTGCGAGCCAGGCTTTCCTTGTCTCAAACCTACTCATCTGGAAGCATTTTGAAGAACCACCTTGTGCTTGCAGAGAGCACAAGGGAGACCACAAAAGCAGCGTAGATGTGGATGAAAGTTCATGGGTACTTGATGAGGACTCAGATTGCAGCAATGATAGCTGGCATAGCCTTATGATCTGCCTAGCCAGACCTGCAGTAACATCAGAAGAAGAAACTTGGAAGAAAGGTGACAGGGACAAGTGTACTTGCATGCTTGCAGTGATGCTTTGGTCAATGCTTGTTGTATTGAATATTGAATGGTATTGAATACCATGGCGTGTCGTCAGCTTTCTGCTAAAAGTCAGCAACAATTCCTGTGTCGCCTCAATAACAAAAACTGCGCAGCTCAATCATGTTGTACGAGGTCACCTGTGAAGGCACTTGCTGTCAAATTTGCATATGAAGCTATGTTTTATACATTGCAGCAGTTTGGCCAGATTTCAGGCTCACAAACAGCACGGTATGAGTGCAGGCAAACGTCAGGACAACAGAACACAGCAGAGGTCAGGCAGTATGCACCTGAAGGGCTACCGGTTTTTTGCTGATGATGAAGACACATTTGGTTTAGAAGATATCTTGCAAGCACTAATGTTTATGAAGACGGGCAGTACCCCTGTGCCTGCTAAGCCATGGCAACAAGGCATCCAGAGCAAGGTCGTAACTCAGGCCAACTTGCTGAGCAAAGAAGCTCAAAGTCACCTGGCTCAGATGTGTAAGAGTGCAAAGGAGGCATGAATGCATATTCAATTTACAGCTGTGCTGTCTATCTGGCTATTAGCAATGACGTCTGACGATCATCAAAGAAGTACTTACATGCAAAGATGTCTTGTTGAAAACAATACATCTATATAAAAGTGAAAGGTAGCAGCTACCATTTGTATCAACAGAGCAAAAGATCATAGCAAGCATGTGCAATAATGATTGTGACAGGACCACATGATAACATGGCCAGTGCTGATAAGTCGTGTCAAGCACTTTGACAAAGACATGGATGGACCTATACTGCTCTTCAAGTCATTTGAAGGCTTGCCCAAGATACAAGCATGAACAGGGATCTTACTGATGCAAATGTGTGCATAAAGTTGCCCAGCAGCATAAAACATAGAGTGTGCTGTGCAAGTCTTCAGTGGCTCAGCAGCCATGCTGAGTTCCGGCTTAGTTGCATGAAGGTTTGCTGTGGCAGCTGAAGCTGCACACTCTGTCACTAACTGCCGCAACTTCGACTACTCTCTACTCAGCTTCCTCTTGTCTAGCTGGAGGAAACCCGCAAGGTAAAAGCATTTTCTGCATAAGGTCATATTTCTTCCTGCCCACGGACTCGTTTTCAGCTATGGCGAAATATGATACCAGCGGGTGGTGCCCAATATACGAAGCATAGCTGTCTCTGTGTACATTCACGGCCCACTCGAACCTCCCCAGATCAGCATGTCCGGTTCCTACATACTTCGCTTGCAAGTGTTCTAACTGACTGTTGATGTTAAAGCGATCCTGCAGGGTAGCCATGACAGTAGTTGCCCGACTGTACCACACGAAGGCACCGGCAGCGTGCTTTGCAACAGTGGCGCTGCTTACGGCTGACGTGCTCAAACACCTGCTCAGACACGCTGGCCGTAACCTCAATTCCGCATTACTAGGGTACAGTCAATATAAGCAGGCCTGATAAGCAGGTACTTTTGCTGCACAACTTGTAAAATCCTTCTTCTCTTCTTCAAAGGAAGCGATCGCATGGGCCAAGCCATTGACCTGGTTGCTTCATAAGCCGATGCGCACCTCCACCGGAGGTCCACAGGTGATAACATACATCGACAAGTATGCAAACACCGCACGGGGAACTTATCCTGAGACTCGTACACTGGTGAAACACCATGTAAATCTCATACCTGTCAGCGAAGATGGATTATCTGCAACGTTTACAACTTTGACAGAACTGAATGGCAACACATGCAGGGTTTTGTCCAAGGCTGTATGGCGAAAGGCCTGAGAACTGCATCAACACCCAGAACAACAATGGACTGCTAGCTTTACAATCAAGGGCAATACCAATACCATCAAGATCAGAGCGCATTTGCCAGCAAATTTAGACCACGCTTATTCAGTGCCCTCTGTAAGTAGGACAATGCATACACAAGCAACCCAGCATCATACAGGCACATCAACAGCCAGTTACATCAGCTGTGGCCATGAGTTCTGATCTGCAGAAATTGCATAGCATATCACTTGATGTACTGAGAAAGCCAGCGGAAGCCTTCACCATAGCCCATCCTGCGAACCTACAGATGCAAGAAAGATTTAGCTGACGTGACCAGACAGGCGCAGAACCAGAGCTGATGTTGCCTCAAAAGCACCAAGCATGATCATTTGCTTGTGCATCACCTGCAGCCCATAGAGTGCACTTTACAACCCTTGCAACAGCAATGCTTACCACACTGCACATGAAGATCTCAATTGGCCTCATGCTGGAGTCCTTCAGCTCCACCTTGCCCTTTCCGCTTGTGTAGTTCTGAAGCCCCAGTGCTAGCCGCAACTCATCCTCAGGTGCTGCCTGGACAGACGAGTATACTGTCCAGGATGCACGTTGAAAACAAAGCAGTGTGTACCAACTGCATCAGCAACATACTGACAAAAGTAGATTATGTCATAGCATACAAAAAGCAGCACATTTTAGTATGTACAAAGTAGTATGTAGTATGTACTGTAAGCAGCACATTTCAGTATATACTGATCTGCTGGATTTACTGTGTGCTTGTGAAAGTTTGCCCACCAAAAACACACAGGTTTCATGCCAGCTATGCTGCAAATATGAAGCAAAAGTGCATTGTGCAAAGCAGGCAGAACAAATGAATCACCTGAGGGACATCAATCTTGTTGCCCAGTACCAGGAAGGGAACTGTGGCCAGACCATCATCTGACAACAGACTGTCCAGCTCTTTCTTAGATTCAAAGAATCTCTCGCGATCCAAGGCATCTACTAGAAACACAATTGCATCCACCTGAAAGACAAGATTTGGTTGACATAAGGGAGATAGCTCGTGGACATAGCTCACATGTAACCCAATCAGAAGTTGGATTGCAAGACTGTTGTTGCTTGCTGCTGCAACGGCTCAGCCAGCTTGTCTATGTAGTGAGCTGAGCAATAAGCACGGCAACTTCAGAATGATATAGATTGTCTCAATGCTTACCTTAGCATAGTAGTCTTTCCACACTCGCCTGGCTATCTCATGACCTCCCAAGTCAAAAGCTTTGAAATTGATGCCTGCCAATTGAAGCTCCTGAGCATAGCAGATACTGTTCAGCCCTGATTTGTAAGGCCAGCAAATGATTTTGATGAGCAAAAAGCCATGCACACCTCTGATGTGGGGTACTGAGTGGGCTGATGCTGCGCAAGTCGTTCGTCCTTGAGCATGTGCATCAGGGTTGTTTTGCCAGCGTTGTCCAGACCCTGCAGATGAGAATGTGCAGATGGTAAGTCGAAAATGGCTGTTGTGCCGATGAAGGCCGAAGTGGGCGGTGAATGAACGCGCTCCGTCTGAATTTCGCTATTTCTCACCAGAAACAGGATCTTGGCATTTTTATTGTACAAGCCCAGGGAGTTCAGGATCCCGTAGAACCTGCAGATAGAGCCGGACTTGCACAAAATACAATAGGCGCCATGAGGAAGCAGCGACACTGTGTGATTTTCGAATCTGCCATCATCAATGTGACCCAAAGAAGTTCCTACCAATTGATGAAAAACATCGTAGCTGTCCCTGTTCAGGCTGCACCGATAAACAAAGAGGCCGACCCGAACACAAATACAGCGCACACAATACTATGAATCAAAACACTATGGCACGTTTGCCTTCAAGTAACGCCGATCAATTAGCAGAAGCTGCTCAATGGTGACAACCGCAGAGGGGCCCTGCTGTAATCACCGTGCACTCGCTGACAACTGCCCTGAAGGAAGTGGAAGAATGGTGCGCATACACACCCCGATTTGGAATTCCCCAGACACGATCGGACATTGTTGCCTTCTTATGATATTATGTACACCAACCCGTAGCCTCTGAGGCTCGTCTGGTGTCATTATGGAGCCTACTAAGTTGATCAGTCTCGCAGACTTTCACAAAATACAGTTCGTAGCTGCAAGAATAGCCAGTGTCAAAGTCAACAAGACTGCAAGAGTCCCTGCCTACCTTTGTTCTTTGGAGCTTGGCACACCACTTATGGAGGTAGACATCCACAGGCAAATGAATGCACAGACATCTTTGGTCAACACCCCCCGGTCACTTAAACAAGACCATATATCTCTTATTTTGCCTCTTGACTGCTGTGGTGCCCGTGAAAAGACAACGCTGCCTTTGACAAGCAACAAATCGCATTTTGGTAGATGTTGTTTGGTACGCTGGCAATTGTACACTGTCACATTCCATCCCGGCACCTGTAGGAGCATCAGCGTTTGCATGGCAAGAGTCAGTATTTCAGCTCCGCACAGCTTACTGCACAACACACAAAGGAAGAGGTCAATGGCAAGACACTACTGGCTGTTGCCAATTTCCCTAGAAAGCAGATAGGACCACGCATGTCTGACTGCCTGATAACCGGCGTGCAAACAACTAACACTGATACAGTAGAGCGCACAGCTAGCACTGTGCTGGTGCAGTGCTCCCATGATGTGCAGCCTGGTCTCCTAGTCACACTCACAGGTGATGTATAGGATTGTTTTACTGCTTACATGTGCAGGCATGGCTGTCAGCATGTACGTCTAATCAAACAGCAGCCACGTGCGTGACAAGGCTCTGTTTGCTCTCTCGTTTGACCCTTTCCTGCAAAACCCAAGGCCTGTACTCTCTGCTTCAGGTAAAGCAGAACATTTGCACACAAACGCCAGAGATCTGACATGGCAGGATTTCACTGCAGCAAGCATCAAAGTTGGAAGCGTGACTGATGCCAGGCTTGATACATCCATTCAGCACATTGAGAGTGGACTGGCAGCATACATAGTCTGTATAGATTTTGGTGCCAATTCTGGGGTACATACAGCTCATGCCACATTGGACAGCAAGGTGTTTGCATCACCCGACGCACTCTTGCACAAACAGATGCTGGCTGTGACAAACTTGGTCAACAATAACAACTCTGTCACACCTATCATACTATCCGTTGGTGGACAGGCTGTGCTGCAACCGGCAAAACCAGTGGCAAATGGTTATGTGCTAGCATAATGGCTACAGGGGTATCTGCATTGTTCACCTGCACTGTTGTGTCAGTCGAAAAACATGCTGATGGGACGCAGAATGTTGCCAAAACGTTCACAGGTGAACATACACCCAAGTATGCTGTAGCACCTACAGCTATGCAATGTCACACCAGGCAAACTGCAGCATGCATAGAAAGGAAGATACAGTTCCTGCTGGAACTGGCCTCTCCAAGTGTGCAAGATGTTGGGGTAGTGTGAAAGTTGATGGCGCCTGCCACTGGTACCACAGCTTGCATGGGGTCATTAAGCAGGCTGGCTTGAAACACAGCTGTGGAGATGGGCAAAATCTGTTGCATCTTTCACAGTTCCCAAATATGTCGTTGTATTGGAATTAATTGCTCTCAGTAAACAGTAACGCTGTGGCAGATGTCATACACAAAGTCTGACTAATGCCCAGCATCAAAATACAGAGACTGCCTACGACGCACATTCTGCAAACAGAATGAATTTCATGCACATAGCTCCAGAAAGCCCCATGACGAATTCCAAACATGCTGATCAACAATATTGGCTGCAATGTACTTCAATTCAAACACGCATACCGCAGATAATGTCACAAGGCCACCATAGTATGAGTGGACAGAAGATCAGTTTGGTACACATAACTTGGCAATCATCTCAGAAGTTGCAGCTCTCTCTGCCTTTCATTCAGTGGGCAGCACTCATAGCTTTGCATGGGGCATGGCATCTTTTCTGGTGATAACAGCTTCAATGTCTCCATGTGGCTCACTGGTCGCAATATAGATGTCATTCTCAAACTGCAGAGACATCACATGCATCATTGCAGTCCTGCTACTTTGTTGCTGGCAAAGTCATCATTTCGCAATAGCTTTCGCCGAGTGCAATAACACATATTTGCGCAATCATATGAATGGTATGCTGAGACTCACTCTCACATTAGACAACACAGGCTCTTACCTTGCTGGTGACGGGGGTGCACGGCAGGAAATGCAGGTTGGGTAGATTGAAAAAGATAGATTCGGTCTCCGGAACCCTGCAACCAACATCAACAGCTGTTTCACACAGCAACTGACAGTGCAACGTGACTAGAAAAGCAAATGATAACAGCACTGAGAGCTGCTCAGTTGCGCACATTGGTGATGCAGAACAGTGGCTGCTGTGTTCATGAGGGTGAGAATGGCAGTCTGAAGATGAGACCGCAGGGGCACCTACTTGGCAAGAATCTCCAGTGCCATTTGATACAGCGTATACTGCACTGAAGGACTGAAGACCCCCTTGTTTGGTGGCCCATAGAACTTGTTGATAATAGCTGCTTTGGCTCCTTCATATGCTTTGTTGTAATCCTGCACCTTTCCTGAGTACCTGCAACAAAACACGCTGAGTCTGCATTTCTGCATGCAGCAGCTTACTGACATGCAGTTGACCAGCCATGCAGACTGAGATAGAGGGGTAACAATGGTCAAGCAACATGCTGCAGTGATAAACACATCAAAAGTTGCGAGTGTGCATCCAGCTGACAAAAAGCAGGATGAACAGACTGTAAAGAGCAAAGACCTTCTGCAGCTTACTTCCAAGTGCAGGTGATGGCAGTTGCCAAGATTCTGTCATAGCTGTCAGGCAGCACTGTGTACTTGTCATGCAGGAAGCCTTCATATCCCGATTGAGTTGTCTTCAGCACTCGGAAATTCTGGATGCCTGGAGAAGGCAGTAAGTTTCATATTTGTCAACTGCAATCTGCAATATGACAGCCAGCTGCTGTCCAATTGTGCCTACCACTTGTGACCTCAACAGCGTCCTTCTCGTCTACTGATACACTTGTGGTACGCACCTCAGTGCCTGTCATTGCAAAGCCTGCACCCAGCATAGCCCTGTCAGCTACCATGTCCAGATCATAAGCCTAGTTGGCTGAATGTCAGCAGCCTGCAGGACACTGCCCAGCAAGGTAAGTCCAATGTGATTGTTCAGTTATTGAGTCTTACCGTGGTCGTGCGCATTCCCATTGATTTGAAGCCGTTTCCAGGGCTGCTCTTCAACGCGCACCTTCGCCTTGGAAACCTGCAATGGGCATGCTAGGATGAGGTAACCGTCCATAGTCCCAACGCCTGATGAAGCTCTCATTCAGCAGACTAGCCGACCTTGGGGTATGTCTTGATGAAGTGCCTGGCAAGCGCGATGGCGTACTCCTCAGGAGTGCATCGTTGCGAGCACTGCTTGGCCACATAGTACACCTGCACCGCAATATAGCATCCATCGTTCCGTTGGTCCATGGTGGCCACTTGGCAGCAAACAAGAAGGACTTTCACTTCAGGTCCAACTTGCCGTGTTCTTCTGTGTGTCTGTAGCCGTCATGTCTGCGTTGGATCCCCCGGTGAAGGCATGCGCCATGTCAGATTCGAGCATGCTGAAGACGGTCCACTCGACCATGTGGTGTGTGTTCCCTTCTCGCCAAACTCTGCCGAGACGTACTCTGCTCTTCCCATGCTGATGAGATGCCAGTGTTGCCGACATGATGCAGCTGTGGCGATGCGAAGATAGGGGACTGCGAGCATTGAGTTGCACAGCTAGAAGTTCCGGCAGAAGGCAGAAGGTCACAAATTCAGCGATCGTTTCGAAATTGTCGTTGATCCACGTGATATGCATGCTTCGTCTAAATCCATTCCTCTTGATGTCGAATTTGGATAAGGCGGTCTGTGCGAAGCTCGCTTGTCTCATCATGGCCTGTCATGGGGCACTAGAGCTACACTTTTACAATGAGTAAAAGGGTTTGGAGTTAGGCTCAGGAACTGTTGGACACAACTCCAATGTCAAACAGGGATAAGTATTGCACAGCGCGAACATTCCCATTGAAACTCTCGCACGCTCTCAGGACAGTAAACTGCATGGTTGCAAATCTTTGCAACCACTCACGTAGCACACAACATCACATCAATCAACTCTCAGCTCTTCACACACAGCTCATGCTGGAACTTTCTGGCCACGTGCCCGCTTGTGAGCTCTCCTTGCTGCCTTTTCCACAATGTTCAGAGACTGCACCAGAAAAGCCAAACGGTCAGTGCCAACCTATCAAAGCAACCTTCAGTGTAATCTCACCGGCAATGACGACACCAAACATCCTCACAAGCATACTCTGCAGTACCCCACGGATAGGTGTACCGTCAACTGTAACATACCACCTGACACTCACAGAGCATTCAGTCCAAACAGGATGCCCTTCTGTACTCACTGTTATTCAGCAATTACTCCTACAGCGAACCTACTAGGCTACTTCGCAATGCTGAATGTCCAACAGACTCTGCACTCCACAATACTTTGCTCTTGACCACATGCACCCAAACTCAATCTATCAAGGTGTCGTCACCCCTGCTGGCTCTGGGCATGTACAATGACATGTCTCCAAAACATCAGTCATGCCATGCAGGATACTTACCGTCTTGGGGCTTGGAGGGGGTTCCTTGAGCTCCTCTGCATGCTTGGGGATGAAGCCAGTGTCCACAATGCCCTTCTGGAAGTTCTCAATGTCCAAGATCATGGTATGGTACTGAATGGTGGTGGGTACGCCTGAGATGACCAGCTCATTCAGGGCACGCCTCATGCGGTTGATGGCAGCTGGCCGGTCCTCAGCCCACACGATCAGCTTGCCCAGCAGTGAGTCATAGTTTGGTGGCACCTGCAAACATAGGCCGTTGCTCAATGACCAAAGAAACACATCGTGCAGGACGTAGTTCTGCATCACCAACAACACAGCACTCTGACAACATGCTGATGGCTAGACCTTCTGCAAGCTTCTATTGACTGACATGAGCAACTGTCATGGACATCAAAGCCAAGCGCTTCTTTGACAGGTCCAGTGCTGCCAGGTTGCCCATGGAACCATAGGCACACAGCATGAACACTCTTGCGGCTTCAGACAGCTGCTACAGAAGATGAGGAATGACTGACCAGGTAGTCAGGGTACATGTGGCTGTCCATGCGCACATAGGGCCCCCCAGGGGCCAGGTAGCCCACCACACGGCCCGGACCTGGCCTGAAGTTCTTGAATGGGTCCTCAGCATTGATTCTGCACTCAATTGCATGGCCCTGCAAAGGCCATCAACATACAACTAAGACCACATGCAAGAGATGCTGACCAAGCTGGTGTCCTCTGCACGCTTTAAGCTCTGTTGCAACATAGTATGGACGTGCCAGACATGCTGACACTGACTGTAAATGTTGAACAAGAGCAAGCTTCAAGTCAAAATTCTGAATTTCATGAGTAGTGTTCTAGTATGCCAACCTGGGTCTTCTGCCGCCTACTTGTGCAAGTGGGCGGCAGAAGAGCCAGACTGACATAATAGAGCAAGTATCAGCAAGTTGTAAAAGGGAGCGTCAAGGCGCTGGTGAAATGAGCATCGCGTAACTTGGGCGGAGTCAAGTGCTAGCTTACCTTGAGTTGAATGTCTTCTTGCTTGTACCTAAGAACCTCCCCTTGAGCAGCCCGTATCTGCTCAGCAATCAGGTCCACACCGGTCACCATCTCTGTCACCGGGTGCTCAACCTGTGTCACAAGCTGGTGGTCTGCTGTCTACACAACATCATGTTGCTTGCAGCCCTAGACATGCACTGCATCAGCAGAGGCCATGCGCCCTGCGTATGTGGACAGGCCATGCTGCAAAGCTCATCATGAAGCTGCCTGTTTGTGATTGCGGGTGCATAAGTGTGCTGCAGCTTCCTGTCAGCTCTCAGGTCCTCGAAAAGCTCATGAACATTGTGAGTGACAACATCATGAGCCTGACAATCAACTTTAGTGGCGATTTGCTTGTTTCACCAATTGCACCAGGCTTGCCTGCTTTGCCATTCATTGCCTTCACCCTCACAAGCTGGTGAAGACAGCAATGCAAATCCTTTGCCAGCAGTTGCAGATAAAATGCAATGAGAGGAACGAGGGTCTTGCCTGTATCCTGGTGTTCATTTCCATGAAGTAGAAGCCCTTCTCCTCCCACAAGAACTCGATGGTGCCCACACCCACATACCCAATGGACTTGGCAGCATTCACTGCGGCCTCTCCCATCGCTTGCCTGACCTGCATGCACACAAGGGCAAGCTCAGCAACACCTGAGATGGGCAGGAACCCATGGCACATTGACTGTGGCATTAACGCTCTGCATGCAACTTGCAGGGGCTCAACAGTGTCGACCAGACAATGACCAGCTAACAGTCTGGACAGAAGCACAGATGTAGCTGCTGATGCAAGATGAGTTAGAGCCCCCTGGAGGCAAGATATCATGCAACTATGGAGAACAGATTCTTCAAAGGATGGCTGCTTGCAACAGAGGTTGTGCATTAGAATGACAGCATGCAGAGAGAAGGTAAGATGTTTACGTCAGGAGTGAGAGCCACCTGGAGGCAAGACATCACACAAGTATGGTAAATCCAGGTTGTGCACTAGCATGACAGCATGCGGAGAGAAGGTGAGGTGGTTACGTCAGGGGTGAGAGCCGGGCTGGGGGCCTCTTCAAGTAGCTTCTGGTTGCGCCTCTGGATGCTGCAGTCCCTCTCACCCAGGTGGATCACATTCCCATGCATGTCAGCCAGCACCTGCACCACTAACAAACCTTCACAACTTTGCTCTGCACACTGAGCTCAGGCCCCGCTGGGCAACAGGAAGTCACACTTGTGGGATCTGTGCTCAAGCGGCACACGTACACTCACAAGCCACAACAGGGTTTACACTCCTGAGGCTGCCTCCACATCTGCTGGAGTCAACACAGTTGTCAGTTTTACTGTCTTTATGCAAGGAGAGTCAGTTTTATTGTCGTTATGCAAGGAGAAGGCTATCTGTGTGGCTGTACCTGAAACTCAATGTGTCGTGGGTTGTTCACAAATCTCTCCAGGTACATGTCTGGGTTGCCAAAGGCAGAATCAGCTTCCTGCTGAGCTTGCTGCAGCAGCCTCATGAACTCCCCTTCCTCCATGGCCAGCCGCATGCCTCTCCCTCCCCCTCCAGCTGTTGCCTTGATCATGACAGGGAAGCCAATCTGCATCGTACAGTCCGCTGCCTGTCCAGCTGCCACACGCCATTTATGTAGGCCAGGTACTGAGCTGGTTTAGGTGCATGGTGCCAGCAAGCAGCCTGGTTGTCCAAATTGAAAGCGTTCAATGACAATGAGCGCACAATGCACGCCGAAACACCATTGCTTAAGGTCATGACATGGCATGACTGCAGCAGCAGTGTGTGGCTTCATATTTTGGTGCAATGCATGGGAGGTTTGCCAAAAGCTGGATATGAAGGATGTTGTACCTCCTTTGCAACCTTGAAGGCCTCTTCAGGGTTTCTGACAAGTCCATCACTTCCAGGAACAGTGGGCACACCTGCTGCCTGCATAAGTGCACAAAGGCAAGTAAGAAGACTGGTTTGCTGTACAATTCCCAGACTTAAATGATGGCAGTGATCAGGCACCTGATGCAGGTGAGTGTGTAATAAATCTTCTCAAGCTGTTAGCAATATTGGTAGTGCCAAATTGGGGCAAATACAAGCTGATGCAGTGGCGCCGTAAGTGTGCTTAACAGCCTGGTCCTTACCTTCATGGTGTCTCGCGCAGTGGATTTGTCTCCCATCATGCGGATCTGATTGGGTTGCGGGCCAATGAAGTGAATTCCATGATCATTGCAGATGTCCACAAATCCGGCATTTTCAGATAGGAATCCATATCCCTGCACAAAAGATGCACAAACTGATTGGTGATAGACTGGTGATAGACATGGCACATTTGTAGTATATCTACCAGCTCAATGTTATGCAATGGGAATTGCTGTCAACAGTAACAAGGGTGTGTGCAGATAGTGTCGTTTGTGCAAGGAGCACAGTGTGGTGTTTTGACAGTCTGCCAGCCAGGAAGCACAATCTCAACCAATCTTTTGATTGGATGAGATATTCAACTTTGCAATGTTTGGCACCAGGAGGCAGAATAGACTTACTGGGTGAATAGCGTCTGCGCCATGGCTGATAGCTGCAGAAATGATATTGGGGACATTGAGGTAGGATTCTGAGCTGGCTGCTTCACCAATGCAAACTGCTTCATCAGCAAGCTACAGCAGTGAAAGAAGATGATGTTGTTATCGTAAAGACTTAGGCAACTCCTGCTGCTACTAGGTCAAGGTGATCAATGGCTTGTGAAGCGCTCACGGTGGACAATACGACGGCAACTCTTACCTGCACATGCAGACAGTCTACATCGGCAAGGGAATACACCGCGATGGTGCCAAGGCCCAGCTCTTTGCAGGCCCTGATAACCCTGACAGCGATCTCTCCTCTGTTAGCGATAAGGACTTTGGTAAAGTTTGCAGCCTGAACTCCGAGGCTGTGGCATCGCGAGTGCCTTGTGGATCGGCGAGCAGTCAAAGACAGTGCATGTCCACGAGACCCACCGAAGCCTCGCGCAGTGGAGCTAGCTTTGCTGCTCAGACAGTCTGCATGCAAAGCCGACTGCTGGACAGGCGTGCTAAGACGACCAGTGGTGCGCTCTCTCGATAGGACGCAAGCCTGCAGCAGAGAAGTATTGGTCACTCCATGGGAGAGTCATGCCGGAGAGGTAGCGGCAGTCGTTTACGGTCCGTCCAGTGCCTGTAGGAGATCGGCAAGCGCGGTTGTGGCGAGGACCCACCTTTCCGGGCGCGTGCAAACACTGCGCAAACGACTGCATCATTCAGAGCATTGAACAAAGCACGCACTGGGCTCTTGTGGGCTCTTGTGAACGGCAAGACGAGCACCGGCTTAGACGGTCGAGCCAGGCCTGGGTTAGTAAGGGCTTACTAGGTTAGTAACCCTCCAGGAAACCCGCTGCAACAGGATTCAGCTTAAGGTAGCAGCACAGTCAATCGATGCGCGCGAAAGTTGTGCCATTGGCTAAGTCGGGCTGTAAGATCAAGCTTCTGGAGTCGAGACCCTGCTAGGGGATTTTGTGAGTATTGGCTCTCGAAAAGGGCCGTCGATCAGCTGATGCAGAGCGAACTCGAGGTATCTTGGCTGCGCCGGACATTGTGTTTTTGGCTTTGCGCTGGCTCTTTGTTGCGTATTGCTCAATTGATTCAGTGCTGCAGCTTGCCACATTTCGACTGCCCTTCTGACTCAACCCCAAAGCTACTTATTGCCACTGCTCGATCCACTGCAGTGTGGAAACGACAGTTGCCTCTGTGATTTGAGGACCGTCATCAGAGGGCAGCTGACTGTTGTGGGTCACACTGCTGTTGGCAGCACAACGCCGTGGAGCTTGCAAGTGCCTGCAGAGCTATGCAATCTGTATGCAGCCTCAGGCTGCAGCACGTTCAGTTCAAGCACTCCGCACATACTTGGAGACAAAGGCGTTTGTTGCCCTCCAGACAAAAGTCACTGCAAACGCAAGCGCATCATCTCAGCAGCACAGCAAGCAGAACTAAAACCCCTAGGAGATCAACAGTATGCTCAGATGCTGCGGTTCCTCAGATTCCTCTCCCAGGAGACAATCAGACGGGAGCAATGTTCGCAGCCCTCTCGCAGGATGAGGACTCTACTAGCAACAGCGATTCTGAAGATGCTCATCCCTCTACCTCGAAGTCAGCAAGCAATGGCGGACCTCCTGACAATAAGCCTGAACCCCGCATTCCCCATCGCTGGCGAATTGTAGGCATGATGGCCTTGGCCTTTGTCCTGTGCAATATGGACAAGGTATACTGATCCTAAACGCTCTGCAGCAAATGCCCGCCACTGTCCTCCACAGCTTCATCCAAGTAGTTAATTGTTTATCAGCCACCTGATTTGGTGCAGGTCAATATGTCAGTGGCTGTAATACCAATGGCAGAAGAGCTTGGCTGGAGTGCCACAGATCGTGGTTTGGTATCCTCTGCTTTCTTCTGGGGTTACGCTCTGACACAAATCCCTGCTGGATACATCTCTACCAAGTAAACTTCCAAGCTGCCATCAATGTTAGTTGCATCATCTTCAGCTGTGTGTGAGTCAAGTGTACCACCTGGCAGCGTCATCCTCTGCAGTATCCCACATTGATTATCATCTGCCACACTGCCAGCCTGCAGGCCCTCTTCTTGAATATCATACTTGCCCAAAGTTTTTCTACTTGGCTGTGGCGCGACCATCATGAACGCTTTGTGCACTTATCAGCACTGCACAAGATGTGTTTGCAGGGTTGGAGGTGCCAAAGTGCTGCTGCTAGGTGTGCTGCTGTGGTCCATTGGCACCCTTGCTGCCCCTCCTTTGGCGCACATCAGCCTGTTTGCTCTCTGCGCTTCTCGTGTCTTTGTGAGTATCTTCACCGCCTTGCAGTGCTCAATGTTCGCCAGGCCAGGTCTGTTACTGGCTCATGCCATGCTTAACTGTGAAGCACCTTCTCTTGCACATACATAGTCAGGACCCACACTCCTGCAACTGCAGTACCTCTTGTCATCCTTGCACCTGGGTATATCTTCTGATGCATTTGTTGTCCTGAACAAATGCACAGGCCTACGTGCAAGGACTTGTGCAGGAATGAGATGCAGAGCTTGCATGACATGCATGCAATCACACGCTGTTTGCTGGGCATGCAGGTAGGACTAGGAGAGGGTCTTGCACCATCTTCTGCGACCAATGTCATGGCCAGGCTGATTCCAGAGTAAGTAAGGGTGTTGGCTCAGTCTTGTCTGCATGACACTTGCTGTTGCTGGTCCAAGGCTTGAGACTAACCACAATGTACCTGCGCTTTGTCAATGGAGGGTTACGACCAATGCAGGCGGGAGAGATCGCGAGCTGTCACAGCTGTGTTTGGTGGACTTGACGTGGGCAGTGCGGTGGGCCTAGTGCTGTGTGGTCCCATCATCAAGCATCTGGGCTGGCCCTCAGTCTTCTACCTCTTTGCCTTCCTTGGGGTGCTCTGGACTCTCCTGTTTCCCCGCCTCAATCCTGATGAGCCTGATCTGCTGGTCCCCTCAGAATTGCAACCAGAAAGCCCAGGTGATGCCAACACTCTTGATACTTGCACTGATTTACACATGTTGGGGTTGTTGCTATCGTGATATGCATCATCATGTAAAGCTGCAGGAATGCAGCTGACCCTTTGTAGAAGGTTACTCTGCGATCCAACCCCATCAGAGTTTGTGTCACATCTTTTGTGCAGTGCTGTTCTGCTGCATGATCAACAGAAGATGTTAGCATGCATGCTTTGCGGCAAGAGCATTATCACCTGCACTCATGCCTAAACTGATTGTATTGACTTGGCATGTGCATGCTGCAGACGCGCCCAAGGCAGTGCCATGGGCATTATTTGCAAAGAGTGCTCCAGTCTGGGCTATCATCACAGCACATTTCTGCTTCAATTGGGGCTACTACACACTGTTAGCGTGGCTCCCATCGTATTTTGAGCTAGCACTTGGGCTTAGTGTGGATAAGTCCAGTCTTCTGACCCTGATCCCCTACATTGCTATGACTGCAATGACGCCATTTGTGGGACCAGTGGCAGATGGACTAGTCACCAAAGGATGGTCTGTCACAAATGTGCGCAAGCTGGCGCAAGGGCTAGCATTTGCTGGCCCAGCATCCTGCATGCTTGCCTGTGCCTATTTGACGCCTGCTGGTGCTTCCCATACAGCTGCTGCTCTTGGTCAGAGCGTCCCTACTTCTGTCATTGTTGGCTTGTTGTCGGTTTCGTTTGCGCTGGGGGCTTGGTCGCGGGCAGGCTTGTATTGCAACCACCAGGACCTGTCCCCCAAGTATGCAGGTGCCTTGTTAGGGATCACAAACACCGCCGGGGCATTTCCGGGTATTCTAGGAGTCAGTGCTGTGGGTTTGCTGCTTGACAAGACCAACTCATGGGCTGATGCTTTGTTCCTGCCAACAGCCGCCTGTCAGCTCGTAGGTTTGGTAGTCTACACAACCTTTGCTAGCTCAAAGCGGCAGGACTGGGCTTGACTGACGCATGGGTGCTCCTTGGTCTTGCTTGGAAGTTCTTGATTGACTGATTAGAATAAAACAACAGTTAGCATCATACACATGATATCAGCACATTGCTTCTGGAAACGGATTTGTCCATGACTTATCCAGATGCTTGTGCTGACACCGCCTGTTGGCCAACACATTGACATCCAGAAAAGAAACATCTCTCTGCGTTTGATACTAGGCTGGAGAGAGAGAGAGAGACAAGTGTTTTACATCCTTTGCCCATTGGATGTGCCAGGGTATGTGGACCCTGGCACAAACTGATGGATGTGCCAATCGGACTGGTCTGCAGGTAATGGTGCTAAATTGCCCCCCAACAGCTGAGGCACACAGCAGAGCAGCGATACATAGCCTCCATGCAAACAGGACAAGACAAGCAACAAAAGCAACAGCCGTTGACCACAGCGCGGTCCTTGTGTGAGCAAACCCTTTCAGGGCTTTGAGCATCCATGACTAAATATTTGGATCAAACAATGATCCCACTTGTGTTTTACTCACGTGAACAAGCCGACCAACAACCTGGCAACCCCTGCAGCTGCTCAAAAACAGGACGTTGTAGTGTGGCCCCCGAGCACTTCACGTTCATCAATCCTGCATGGCTGGGCAAATATTTGTGTCCGCTATTCCGTATCAACTTAGCTATCGGTTAAGCCCTCGTGTTTCCTCTTCGCTTCAAGCAACCGTTTCGATCAGGCCATCACCCTCTCGGTTCCCTCGCTGTCCGCGTCGGTGCAAGCCAGTTGGACGACTTCATGGTACCAACATCGATTTGCTCAACCAATGCGTGCTCGTCCGCTACTATCGACCGCCTATACTTCTGGCGTAACTATCACGTCAGGCCGTGCACTGCCTGCAGGGCGGCAACTATGCTGTGACCTCGCTTTAAGTACAGAAGTACTGCACATTCAACGAGTGTCCACTGCACGGGTAAGCTTGTGCTATTGACTCCTGTGTTCTCTCTCCGTTCAGCGGAGGGTGAAGCTTGACGCTGCTGACTTCGGTGTACTGGCCTACGTAGGAGGCCAAGGCATATGGCGACCAGTCTGCGTCGACATTACCCGTCGCCACCCAAGACACTACCTTTGGCTGAGGAGTCGTCAGAAACAGGCAGTCCCAGTAAAGATGGTAAGTCTTCTGTGTCTCCAGCACTCCTTTCGGATCCGGTATTGTCTCTGCACATTGTCGCAAACCATCGTATCAGCCGCTGCATTCGCTCTGTTGCAGATGGTCGCGGTCCTCGGTACAACTTGTACCCTGAAAGCAGTGTATCAGACACAGATGGCTCACCAGGCAAGTCTGGCAAAAAATCATACTTGACAAAGGCAACTAAGTGGCTGCCACACCACAGGCCAAGTCAGCCCGTTCCAATCATCTGCTGCTGGGTGCTGCTCATGTGCTTAGTTGCAACCTACTCCCTCTACAGTAGCACCCAGATGTGGAACACCAATGTCTCTACCACGCATGAGCTTTCAGAACAACAATCAAAACCTCCTAACCAAATTATCAAAGACACGCTAGTCATGTACATCTTTTCGCCCACAGATGCAGAGTATGAACGCAACATGCGGTACTTTGTCAAGCACGGCATCTCTGAAGGCGACCCATGCCATTACATTATTGTGGTGCAGCGATTGGAGGGAAAGGCCTTTTTGGATCTACCTCTGCTTCCCTCCAATGCAGGGTATGAATTTCACGACAATGTCTGCTTTGATTATGGCACCATTGGATGGCTCATGCGCAGCGGCAAAGTGGAACCCTCCAAGTACAAGTATTTCATCATGATGAACAGCTCGACAAGAGGCCCGTTTGTGCCAGCGTATCACAGGCAGACAGCTTGGTCCCGCATCTTCACTGACAAGCTCAATGATGAGGTGAAGCTTGTTGGATCAACCATCAGTTGTGAGGGTGCACCCTTGGGGGGCGATGCAGACAGCCCCTGGCGTCAAAATCCACACGTACAGTCATATGTGCTAGCTACCGATCAAGTAGGCTTGCAAATCCTTCAGCAGGATGGGCAAGTGTTTGCATGCTTTGACAACCTGCATGACACCATCTACTTTGCAGAGCTGGGTTCCTCACTAGCTGTGCTGAAAGCAGGCTACAATATTGATAGCCTGATGATGAGGTATCAGGGTGTTGACTGGCGCGACAAGGCCAACTGGAAATGCAATGCTGGATTTAGCCCATATGCTGAAAATCACTATGACGGTCTGAGTATAGAGCCTTTAGAAGCTGTCTTTGTGAAGGTCAAGAGCTATTTGCTTGACTTGCAATGGACCGGCCCGTCAAAGGCTGTCAAGTTTGACCAGTGGCAAACAGCTCGCGATGCTGGACAGACAGGTGAGCAGGTTGTGTCATCCAATGATTGGGCAGTCAATGCTGATGTCTACAGATTGCCCAAAATGCTGTCTTTGCAAGCCATAGGGCCCTCATGTTTTGATGGGGACTTCTATTTGCAGAAGAACAGAGATTTACATGACATTCCTCAAGATTTGCTTTTTGCTCATTTTATATTCAATGGTCAGTTTGAAGGTCGGACTTTCCGATATCTGCCAAACTGCAAGAACGATTTTGAACACGCTGTTTGGCGCTTGACCAACAACAAAATGGGTTTGGTCAATTTCAGCCAATGATCTATAGCCAGCAGCTTTCTGGTAGATGGAACCTGTACTTGCTATCTCTTGGTAGATTAGATTTGCGTTTTGCTATGTGTTTTAGCTGCTAGCTTGTTTTCTTTGAATAACTGCTCTGCTCCAGCATGGGCATTGGGTTGCACTCCAGTCGATCTTCGAAAGATTAGCTGTCACTGTCAGTAGTGGACGACTTTTTGAACAACGCATGCTTGATGAATATAAACTAGATATTTAACAGTTCAAACTCAGAGTGTGCTGCCTAGATGCATTCTGTTGCTTAGACCGAACAGCTGGTACTGGACAAGTGCTGTGTGATGTAAGTGTGTACTCTTTGTCAAGTAAAGTCTTTGAACAAGACGCTATAGCCACCATGATGATGAGCGTGATAATGAGCGCCAATGCAGCGTGATCATATGTCGACGAGGTCCTGCCTGTATGCCTGTCATGCTAGGCCAGCTGCATATTCTTGTCAAGGATGCTGGTAAATGGCTAAGTCTGTGTCTACACACAAAGGCAATGCATGCCAGGCTGGCCTTGACAGTAGTGAGTCACGATGGTTTGCAAGCACCACAAGCAAAATATGCTCAGTTGCTGTCCTGCCACAAACCATCTTGGCCAACAATGATTCTCATCAAACAGCATCAGCTACATGATGACTTTTCTTGGCAGGCCTGGCAAGTGCAGCCTCCCTCTTGCGCTCCTTCTGCTGTCTCATGACAGCACACACATCGTACACTCGCCACTCATGCTCAGGTGAGCCTCGACAACAGGACTCAAGGAAAGCCAGAGTAGCATTAGAAAGGTTGGGAAGCTTGACGGGCTTGGCTTGGTCAGCAGGTTGAACAAACATGAACGTCATGCTGGATGCCTTCCAATCATCAAAGACCTGCGTCAAACAACACCACTGACCCTGCTGGTCACTTCACAACAGCAGGTAACGCTAGGTGCCATTAGCTTGTTGACGCCATACATCAGAATGATCTTGACGACATGAAGAGCATTGGGTCTACGGCTGCAGACATAAGAACCTGCATGCATGCACACAGCACAGCACAGCACAGCACAGCACAGCACAGCACAGCACAACACAGCACAGCACAGCACAGCACAGCACAGCACAGCACAGCACAGCACAGCACAGCACAGCACCAGAACAGCATCAGAACAGTAAGGCCACAGTCGTCTTGCAGTGTCCTGAGTTGTACCGCAGCATAGGGAACATGCTGCAGCAGAGCCAGACCTGAAGAGCCCAGTCCGTGCGGCCAGCTCTGCAAGCTGCCTCAATAGTGCTTTCCCACATGCGGCGGTTGGATTGAGTCAGGCCTGGCAAGCCCCGCTTGTCGCGTTGCAGCTGCTGATACAGCCTGCACCACATCACATATTGCTTCTGCACCCCTCACAATCCAGTCACATACACCATGGTCAGACATCTGTCTTCTGCCACACTGGGGACAGACTTGTCAAACTTGCCTTGACTGGTCGGATCCAGCTGTGTGATTTATGCTGCAGACCATGTTGTTGCTCAGTGCAGCAAGTGGCAAGCATTCAAGGCAGAGTCACGTTGTCATGAGCTTCAACCCATTAAAATGCATGCATGCTGTCATTGCTCACCTGTCACACTGGTGAATATCATCGGCAATGGCAAAGGCATGAACCAGAGCAGCAGTTGCACCAATGCTGGGAAACACTGGCTTCTGACTCAGCTTCAAACTGCTGACCAGCTGCCCATGACCACTGGCAGCTGCTGCCGCAGCTTCAGCATCAGCTGCCATAGCAGTTGGCCTGTTGCCTAGGCCAGCATCCTGTCGGCTGCCATGAGCTTGACCTGTCCCTTGAGCGCCACTATGGCCTGAGCTCTGGCCCCCTCCTTCATTAGGATGTATGGTTAGACCATGATCCTCTGAATGGTCGTGTGCAATGGCAGGGATCTGTGGAGGTGTTCTTTTGCTGGGCCTGATCAACAGTGGGCCTGCATCTGTGGTTATCTCCTGAGACCTGTTGTTGTTGCCACTGCTGCTGGTGCTGCTGATGCTGCTTGCTTTGGCAAGGGATGATGCAAGGTTCTGCCTGTCTGTTGGAGTTGCAGCAGCTGCAGCGGTCAGAGAGTTAGCATGCTGCAAGTCTTCACTCGCAGCAGCATCTGATTTGTCAATGTGAGAGCCGGTGTCCAGTGGAGGCGTGTCTGTCTGAGCAGCAGCAGGGGGTTGGCCCAGGTCTGCAGCAAAGGGGGTGTGCCTACTGCTTACCTCACCCTCAGCTGTTGCAACTGCTGTGTGCGCTGCATGCTGTGAGTCATCCTTGGCCGAAGCTGCTGGTATTGTACTACCTTGTTGACTCCAGCTGTCAGGGACTTGCATCCCAGACTGATGATGCTGGTTGCCTGTCCCTGAGTGATGCAAAGCAGTTGCCATTTCGGTGTTTCCCTCTGTCGCATTTGAATGGTCAGAAGGATGGGCGGTTGCCTGGTGGTGGCCATCAGCTGTGGTGACAGCAGCCACAGCTGTGGAGACGCCCTTCCGCCGCTGCTTTGCAGCAGAGCGGCGGCTGGATGTGTTGCTGTTGGCCACAGACTTGGAGGGGGATTTAGTCATGGCCTGATGACGGTGGGAAGAGGAGGAAGGGGAGGTCATGTCCTCATATACTCTGAGGGCTTCCAGACGGTCGCCCGCTTTACATAAGCTGATGATGAGTTCTGAGCCTGAGGCCCTGCTAGCCTCACCGCCCTGCTCGCGCAAACCCCTGCCACACACATGTGCTGCCTCGACTCACTATCACATGTCAGGGTTTCCATTCCACGGCCTAAACAATTTGGTGCCAGGGTGTATCCTGTGCAGGATCATGTGTAACAGCTTCTATCTCAATGCAAGATGTCGTGGTCGTTGCCATGGCCATGCAAAGCTTGGGCACAACAAAGCGTTTGCAATACAAAGACACAAGAGCCAAGAGGACATGAGCATCAGCACAGCACAGCACAGCACAGCACAGCACAGCACAGCACGGCACAGCACAGCACAGCACAGCACAGCCCAGCACAGCCCACCCTGGCACAGCACGGCACAGCACAGCACAGCATACAATGGCAGAGCACATCAAGAACTAGCAGCAGCAACCACAATTCCAGGGGCAGGGGCAGAAACTCACCAGTAGAACTTGGCTGCCTCAACACTGCTGCTGTCACGAGCACAACCAGCAATGAGGGCATTCACAGTGCTCTTGTAGGGCCTCAGCCCCAGGTTGAGCATGATGCTCAGCATGCGCAGCGCACGGGGCGCCTGGGCCACATTGAGCAGGGATCGAATGAGGGAGTTGAGGGTGGCCTGCCGCATTGACCCATGCTTGCTTGCCAGTGCCTTCACCAGGTCTAGGGCTTCTTCGACCCTGCACACACACATAGACAGACGTAAGGCTCATCACTCAGGTGACTTGTCAGTCGTCAGCTTCAGCTGATCACAAGCATACACTGCGGCACAACAGTACAAGCACGGTGAAGTACATGTCTATGTTAGTCTACACCAGCAGCCTACACTTCTCCCAGCCCTACATGAGGTTGCCATATTCTATGCCGGCAATCACTGGGGTATGCCATGTACAATAGGCCAATCACAACTAATCAACATGAGGTTGCCATGCAGGCTCCACAAACTGTCATCACAAGATTTGAGACAGGGAACAGCTCATCTGGCCTGGGAACACAGACAATGCATCAGACCAATTCCTTGTGGGCAGGGCAGAAGTGTGACCTGCCAGCATCAGAGCAGATGCCAATGAGGATGTTGTGGCATTCGTCAGTGGCCAGCACCCCAGTGTCGTAAGCCTCCTCATACAGCAGAAAAGCCCTGTCCACATCGCCCTGCCTCGCACACACCATCAGCAAGCAGCCATAGGTGGTCGCTGTTGGCTTCAGATTCCCGGCTGCCTTCATTTCCTCAAACACCTGCGATGATGTACAGACCTGGTCTTGAAAATTGTGCTACACTGCATCATCTGTATGGGCATGGTTTGTACAGCAGCCGTGCCTGCATGGTCCTTCCAATAGCACCGTGTTGTTTGTGGAGCATGACCACCATGTCTTTATGCTGCAGGGAAGCATGCATAGCAGGTCCCAGGAGTGAGTCATTACATGGGTCAGCACTTGGGTGGCTGATGCAGGCAAAGCGCACTAGCAATGCAGCATGGTACAACAATGGTACACTCACGGTACAAAATGGTTAAAAGTTGGTACAATCATGGAATTTTGAGCCTGGTACAATCATGATACAGTCATACAAACACAACCACGGGCATGATCTCCTGACACCAGTGAACCCTGCTGACCAGTACTGGACAGTCCACAACACATCAAACGATGGGCATATTTCATACAGATTGCTTGCCTCAAAAGCTTCATCAAGTGCGGCAGGAGTGCCCTTTTTGAGGCAGGCGTCCATGAGTGCAGTGTAGGCGGCCACATTGCGGTCCACGTGCATGGTCCTGAACACCCTGCGAGCTGCTGTCAGGTCCCCAGCGCGTGAGCAAGCAGCCAGCAGGCTGGTGTAGCACTGGGGAGTGGGCTTCATGCCCTGAGACACCATCTCATCAAATACTTGCAATGCTGCTCTCTGATCGGCTGCCTGCAGTCAGAAAATGTGAATGTTGTCGATTTTCAGCCTGTAGTTCAACGTGGTCGACGTGTCGCTGTGGTGTATGCACCTGCTGTGCAGACATGCAGGTGTAGAACAACTGTTGGAAACTCCTCACGGTGTATGGCCATGCTGTGTAGACATGCAGTTGTAAAACAACTGTGAAACCCTCATTGTGGCGTGTGGACATGCTTGTAGGCATATGCCACAGGTTTTGGGCACTCATGGCAGCAAAGAAGCATGCCAGCTGTACAGGAACAACATCCACACAATAGGCTTAGCAACATGCGGTCCAGTCCTGGGGACTGACTCAAATTGCCTAGAGTTTGAAACACAAATAAGCCTTTGGTGAGAGGTTGAGCTAGGTTGCAATGCTTCTTGCATCCTTCTTTCCTCCATCCACAAATTTGCAAATGGGTTTGACATCAAGCTGCTTGCACACAGCACACCGCACACAGCATTTACATCAATCTGGCTGTACACATGGCAGTAGCATAGACCCTGCAATGCTGATCAACCAGGTCATGCCTTCTTGCCAATGCCTTTGGGGAGGGGGGGAGGCTGGACTGGAAATGGTGAATGCTGTGCAACGCAAGTGCTACCTTGGCATATGCAGCAATGATGGTGCTGCCAGAGACAGCATCAATGGCGGGGCCCCTCTCCTGCATGGACCTGTACAGCTGCTTGGCCTTCTCCACTTGCCCATGACTGGCGTACACGTGCAGCAATGCATTGTGGGCCCTCAGCATGTCCCTGCGTATCATATGCACTGTGGGGCTTTGCAGATCTTAGCTGATCAATGCAAGGAGAGGCACAAAGGTAGTTGGCATGCGCATGTCGGGCATGTGGCCCGACATGCGCATGCAAAGGAACAAAGAGTGCCAGTCACGTGACCAAGCATAGCACCAAGGTGCATCTTGCAATGAGGTGTGGGTCTGAAGCACAAGGTTGCTCATGCTGACTGATTAAATTGCTAGCTGCGCTAAACTGTGGCGAAAATGGGAAAGTTAGTCACCCTGCCAGCAACAGCTTCAAACCAGCCATAACAGTGCAGCAGGTTTTTCTGCGATACAAAGCATTGAGAGCAGGACAGTGATGCAAGCCAGGTGTGCTAAGCTTACTGCTCTTCAGTGAATGTTTTGCCCTTGCTGCAGATCTTGTTCCACAGGCCCTCCATATGCATGTGGCTGTTGTCTGCAGCTTCCAGCATCTCTTGGGTGCCAGCAGCAGCACACGCCGCAAACATGCTGCTCAGCAAGTATGAGCTTGGAGGCACTCCATCCTGCACTTGCCAAACAGGGCTTTGCATGAGAACTAATGGGAATGAGCGTCTTCACAGAATCAGGTGACACACAGTATGCTGGTTGCACCAGACAGACAGACTGTGGATATGGCAGAAAGCCTGTCAGGAGGGACCTAGCTGCTCATGACAGTGTGCAGTCTTGGGATGCCAGCAAGCTGACACTCAGCATGGTCAAGGTGATCAGCGGTGAGTCGAATCGCACGTATATCAAGATATGAGAATTGAGCTGGTTGCTGTAAATGCAGATCTGGGACTAAAACCAAGCATAACAATGGCATACCTCCTGCATGGCCTGCCAAACATCCAGGGCTCGGTCCGGGGCCTGTTTGGCGCAGAAGGTGAGCAAGGAGGTGTAGACAAAGGCAGTGGGAGGCTGACTGGCTCGATAGGAAGCCATGGCCCCAAAGACTGCCTCTATCTGATGGGCAGCTAGGGGCACCACTGTGCAGGCCTGTAGGAAGGCTGTGAAGATGTGGCTGTTCATCTGTACCCTGTGTGTGTTCATATCTGACAGGACCTGTAAAGACAGCATTGCATGTCAGCACTTTGCTCAGCACAGTTGTGTCTCTGCTTGTTGCATCATACATGACCATTATCTTGCAAGATTGCATGACCAAAGTGAACACACTCAGCATGTTGCTGTAACTTATGTGAGCCTTGCAGCTGTGAGTGTCACGTTGCAGCCTGCCACAATCCCATGCAGTCAACAAGTCAGGCACTCCCGCTGCTGCCATGCAGAAGAATGCATCATGCATCACACAAGACGTCCCAATCATACAGATGACCAAAAACTGTGCACTATCTACAGAGTGATCGGCACACCTGGATGAGCCAGGAAGCTGGCAGACCTTCGCCACAAGTAGCAGCAGCTCTGAACACATAACCAAAGGTTTTGTCTTTCAACACCAGGCTGTTATCTGCTACCATCTGGGCATACAGGCTTTGCAGACCTGTTGCCTGCAGATGTCTGCTGCCCTTCAGCACTGTGTGGTAGCTGTGCAGTGTCAGCTCCAAGCCTGAGCGTTGCAGCTGGTCGTATATCTTGAAGGCAACCTGCAGCAGCAGCAGGCTTGTGTAACATCACGTTGCAAAGCCCACGCCTGAACTTGGTCTGTTGGCGTGAGCAAACATGCAGTGTCACATGCACGCAGATCGCTTTTGGCCAAAAATTGCACCTGCAACAGCTTGCTACCACAGGCCACGCAGATGCTGACAAACTTCACAGATCAAGTGTCGTCGTGATTGCACTAAGATCAAAATTTGCTGAGTGGAAGTGCCAATCTGCATTGCACCCTGCATGTTGCGAGCTTCCATACATGCAGCTATCTGCAAGCCACAGCTGTGTGTTCCATGAGCAGGTTTGTGCCGATGTTCAATCTCTAATTGAGCTTGTTGCTGTCACTACAAGCATGATAAAGCTGCAGCATGCTTTCACAAAGTGTGAGGGTGGATGTACATAGGAAATGTTTCTTTGTTGCAAAGCTGAAGAGCCCACCTTGTACTTCCTGCTGTCAATACAGCTCTCAATGGCATCGCAATACACATCTGTGTCTGCCATGCTGCTTGCCACAGCCTTCTCAAACCAGCGCAGCACTGCGTCTACATCATGCACTCTGTCAAAGACCACCTTGGCTTTCCTGAATGCTGCTTTGGTGAGTGCGCCTCCTGCTCTGCATTGCGCCTGCAAGCAAACATGCACTGCTGCTGCCATGCTCTACAAAGCACTTCATCAGACGTCATCAAACTTCATCATGCACCGCTGTTGGCATGCTCTCCCAAAGACTTCATGAGACTTGTGATGCACAGCCATTGCTCCAGGCGGCTGATGCAAAACCTGGGATGATAACTAACTATGCAAGGCAAAGTGCTCTGTACATATCCAGTGTCGAGCATAATCTGTGGAGCCACAACATATATGTGCCTGTCTGTTAGTGCCTGCATGACCAAGAGCAAGGATGCTGAACTGAAAGAAGGCAGTATACCTCAAGTACAGCATTCAGGGTCTTAAGGCTGTTATGCTCAGAGCACAAAGTGATCAATGTGATGTAAACATTTTCTGGAAGGTTAGGCTGCTGCTGAAAGACAAAATCCTTTGCCCAATCCTCGCGTCTCTTTGCAAGGAACAGCTCCAGAATGTTGCTGCGGTAGCTGCGCCAAAGCAGGTCCGCACGCTGAACCACATCATAGCCCTGCAGATGACTGATCAGCGTGGTATGCAATAGCTGAGGATCTGGCACAGGCTGCTGATGTACATTGTGTGTGATGTTTGACACAGTGGACTTGTCCTGTGATGTGAGTGCTGAGGAACTTGATCCCGCAGCCGAGGAAACAGGAATGCTCTTTAGTTGATCACTCTTTGTTGCTTGCTGAAACAGGTATTGGTGCGCTGTTGATGAGCTAGCTGCCAGCAAATCTTCTTCTGACACCTTCCCTGCTGTAGCTTCCAGCTCCTGCAGGGCTCTGTGGCATGAGGTGGCATCTAGCTCCTGCAAGCTAGATTGCAGCCTGGTAATGATCCGCTTTATTGCAATTGTGCCTGAGGTGTAACTGCTTTGGCTGGGTAAAATCAGCTTTGGCAGCAGAGGCTTTTGGCGCTTTTGCTTTGCAACCTTGGCCTTGGATCTAGAAGGGGCAGATTTTGGCATCTGAGGTTTTGCATTCCTGAAATGCTGTGATTTGCTGTCTGAACGTGTGTCTAAACCAGTAACTGGCTGTGGAAGTGTGACAGGAGGTGCAGCCACTTGGTCCTCAACGGCAGAGGCTCTAGGCGACGAGGAGATATGACGAGCTTGATGCCGATTGTCGAGTCTTGCATGTGAGCTAGGCGCAAAAACACCACCGCGACAGCAGCTGCAGATCTTGCTGTGGGCAGCTGCTGCCCTTCCGAGTTTGACTTGCCAAGTTTCCAGTGTCGGCAGAGTATAGTAAGGCCATTGAGCTACGAAAGCTCCGCCGTGCACAAGCATTGCTGTGATTGTTGATGCGCTCAAGCTGGTATTAAGGTGTTGCTGTGTGGAGGGAAGATGAAACGGTGAAACGGCTAATTGCAACGCTTGCAGATCACCCAGACATTGAGGAGGTACCGCTATTGCTCCGGCAGACATAAAGACCCGGCCCAAAATACCAGCGTTATGAAAGACCGACGACTGCACAACGGCATACGTTCCGTTGCCACTGCTCTGAATGTCAGTATCAGCAAATCGGCCGACCCTTTCTGTCTGCTACAAAGCATTGCTGCGACTTGTGGCGTGGCGCTGGGTGATGATGGCTTGCTGATGCCCGATAATTGCCAGGAAGCTAAATCAGAATTCCAGGTGCGCCTGCCACAGCAAGCAGTCTCGTGCAGCAACAGCAGCATATAGCTACAGGAAAAGGCAACGCATGCAGCTTGCCACGCGTGTCTAAGACTCAACAGAGCTGTCAAATGAGTCATTCCAAAAGGTGCAACTTGAAACCTGTGTGTGCTGATCTTGCAGCCGCCAAATAAAAGACGCAAGCTGGCAGTTAAAGGTGTGTCATGCAACCTGGCACTGAACCCTCAGCATCTGTCAACTGGTTTGTGCATGCCTCTGACATCATTTTCATAAATTGCAGCGCATTAGACAACAGATGTGCTTGTTTCTCTGCCCACTGTGGCCATGCTCCATACTGCTTTGCTTGTACAGGCTTGCTCTCTTTGTTGCTGCCGTCAGCAATCTACTTTTCGTGCAGGTGGTGTCAACAACACGCTTGGGAAGCCAGATCTGCCTTTGAGCAAACCAGCCAAATGTCTGCAGGATGATTCTGACAAGGTCAGCCAAGACTGCTTGCCAAGCACCTTGAAACCCTGATTTGTGTCTGGCATGATAAACACATGTCACCGTCACATGTTTTCCTGCTGTTGCATCAGCACTTTTGGCTGGCCTTGGCACTACCAAATCTGACAAATGACTACATCATCTGTCCTTTTGCTAATGCATAACCTGTATCCTGTGCAATGCTTGGCTGTGTGACCGTGCAATGGGTTCCAATAATACTCCAGGAGCATTAACAGCTCACTTGTTTACTATGCTGAGCCTGTCTAGCACAGCATTCAGCATCTGGCTTGCCTACATTGCAGGGTGCTATTTCTTCAGCAGAATGGCAGGACGGACGCATGCTAGACTGGATGCTGCGGCCCTGCACCACTTACCAGTTCATCAAGCAGCACCTAGACCAGCGGCCTCTGCATATCAGCAGGCAGAAGCACCAGCACTACTTTGATGGCTTGCTCACAAAGGCTGACATTCAGCAGCTTCTCAAAAACCAACAGCTGCAATATGGAACCAATGTGGACGTCACCAGCTACACCGACGGCCAGCGTACCAACCTAAACTACAATGGTAGTGAAAGCACAGATCAGCTAGAGACAGCAGATGCAAGTACAGTGATGCGGCGCTTCAACAAGGAGAGCTGTTCTGTCAGGGTTCTACATCCTCAGCGATGGGTTGAGCCGGTGTACAAGCTGCTGAGCGTGCTGGAGGATGAGTTGAGATCGCCTGTGGGGTGCAATGCCTATCTTACCCCACCCAGCTCACAGGGGTTTGCCCCCCACTGGGATGACATTGATGCCTTTGTGCTGCAAGTAGAGGTCAGAATCATGCTCTGCTCTTCCAATCCCCTGCAGCGTCATTTCTGCTGTCATCTGACCTTATGTGAGCTGTCTTCCCTTGCCAGAATCTTGACACCTTTATCACAAGTTAGCGCAATGCATTACATGATGTTGATGCCCAGTCATGCCCTGTCACTCAGGATGAGACTGCTTTAGTATGCAACAGCAGCAGTTATTGCCGCATCATGTGAATGCAGCTTCAGCAAAATATAATTGATGCTGTGGTGCAGGGCAGCAAAAGGTGGCGCCTGTATGCACCTGATGACAATGCAGACCTGCTGCCACATGACAGCAGCAGAGACTTCCAAGAAGAGGAGCTTGGCAAGCTGTTGCTGGATGTCACTTTGCACCCTGGGGACCTGCTGTACATGCCCAGGGGCTGCATCCATCAGGCCCAAGCGCTTCCTGATGCACACTCGTTGCACCTTACAGTCAGTGCAAATCAGCATTGTTCCTGGACAGATCTGTTTGAGCTGTCTCTACCCAGGGCTCTGCAGCTGGCTGGTGATGACTGCATTGGGCTGCGACGGTCCTTGCCTTTTGACATGTCACAGTATATGGGGCTCATCCATGAGGAAGAAGAGTCAGCGCAGCGCAACAACTTCACCACAACAGCGCAGCAGATGCTACAGCAGGTGTCAAGACACATGCCCCTTGACGCAGCTGCTGATCGCATGAGTGTACAGTTTGTTCAGCAGAGGTTGCCACCATATGGTCTTCACAGAAGAGAGGAGCGCCCTGATTTAGAAGTGTCTGACAGCAGCAAGATCACCCTTGTGCGTCCTGGTATAGCAGCTATGACCATGGAAGATGACAGTGTTGTCTTGTATCATTGCTTGAACAATCCCAGGATATTACACGCCTCACGTCCTAATGGTCTGGCCAAGGATGAGTCAGAAGATGAGCAGCCAGACATTGCGCCAGGCAGACTGGAGTTTGATGTTGACTATGGTGAGGTGCTTGAGCGCATCCTTTCAGCACATGGCAGCAAAGGTGTCAGCGTGGGCAAATTGCAAAGGATGCTTGATGATACAGATGGCACTGTTGATCTTTTCGCACTTGTTGGGGACCTTTACAGTGAAGGCTTGATTAATGTTCAAGCATGATGGACTGTCAGTGATTCATGCATGCATGCTGTTGACTGTCACAGTCTGGTTATGTATAACACATACAATTCACATATATCAGACATTCATGGTGTATGCAGCGCCTGCTGTTTACACAGGATGCACGAGGTTTAGCAGCCTAATGTGTCAATTTTGCATCAATACATGCATGTGTGCCAGATCTACTGCATGTCATCTTTGCTGTAGACAACTGGCAGTCTTCAAAAGACAATTTTGCTAAGATACTGTTCACTGAGCGCCACTTTGCTCTGACTCATGTGCTTGTCGCTCTGCGCTGTCAGTAATAGCGGTTTCCCACCCCTTTCCAAGGACCTGTGAGACTTGACTCTGCATGAAATAGGAATGTTGAAGCTGCTGCCATGCTCTTGTCAAAGTTGCAAGCGGTCACAATTGTGATTGCTACCAATATAGATGCCTACCAAGTCTTGCAGTGCGTACCTGGAAATCATACACCACCTGAGCCATGCTGGCAAGGTCAGCTTCTACCTCGCCATGCTCTTCTTTGCTCTTCACACTGATACCCTGAGCCTGACTCTGCATTGTCATGACGTCTTGCTCAATTGCCCTGGTACGTGGCAGCAAGACTGTCTCCAAAGCGGTCTTCACCTGCACCATCAGCCAGCGTGAGCTCAGGGCAAAAGTGACGGCACCTACGCAGTGTCAGCCAGCGTTGGCTCAGGGCATGACGATGGCACTTGCCCAGGTGCATTAACTGCGTGGTGGCTTTTACCTCTGTGTTCAGCAGCTCATGCAGTATTCCACTCAGCCATTCTGGAGCACCCTCTGATTGTTCCTCCGCCAGGTCAGAAGGCTTCTCAGCTTGAGAGGCCTCATACAGCTGTGTTGTCGGCTGGGACGGCTTGCCACTTGAGGGTCCGTCCTGTGGTGTGAAGGGTTGCTGCTCTTCGTCCATTGCTCGGGTTTTGCTTGACTTGATCAACAAGCCGCCGAAGGCTGGCGGTTGCAGCTCGTATCTCTGCGGGAGACTGGGAAGTTTCCACAACGCTGGACCAAAGTGCAGGCTTCAACACGCGATCAAGCTTCAAATAGCTGCAGAGCAGGGCGCGGGAACTGCGTTTGAATGGATCGGTGCAGAGTCTGACCTGCGCAGCATTACACCTCGAGGGTACAGCGGTGCAGCAGCGGCTGCGATTCTGAACAAATTTGTGAGGGCAAGGCAGCCGACGCGTTGGCCTGCTCGTATCGTTCTGACCCTATGCGGCATACACTTCTGATGCTCCTGTCGTTCACTTAAGAAGCCTGCAGCTTTGTGACCTCTCATGAACCGGCTGCTCTAAAGCCAAAATTTGCCATTTAATGCAAGGCAACAAAGCTGTGTTACTGCAACTGCCTGTGCCATTTGCCACCTTTGCAAGAGTCAAAGTTCCGGTGCCAGCAGCAGGTCTCGGTACACTAGCAGCTAGCCTAACAGCTGCAGAGGCTGAAACCCTCTCTGTGGATGCTCACACTGCCAAGCTTCATGAACTGTCGAATACAGTGCTGGCTAAGCAACCTGGAGGATCTGTTGTTGCATACCCTTGTAGTGCAGGGCATTGCCAGGTGATTTGTCACAAGGTGCGCTTTGTACTGACAACTGCTCAAGTTAGGCATTGTATGCCTTGCTTTTGTCCCTGTGTCTGCCTCTGCCACATGCTCAGGTGACAGCTTGTGTGCTGCAGAGTGCTGTAGGCAATGTCTACAAAGGGCTGAAAGCCCAGCAGAGCCATCTACAGATCAAGATGCCTGACGTCAAGTCTTCTGTCTCCTTGTCTGCTCTGTCCAATTCAGAGCTTGAGGCAGCCTTCAGCACAGCTGTGCAGGTCAGACTTACAAGCCAGGGCTGGTCAAAGCTAGACCACAGTCACCTGGTGCACTGCAGCTTGTGGAACTCCCAGGCAGGCAATCAGCAAGCTTTTTCGTCAGTCAGGATCTCAGTCACATGCTGCGATCCTGCTACAGTCATGATACAAGCTGAAACAGGTATGCCGCAGCTGTTCTGAGCAGCAACAGAAGGGCAAGCTCTGCTGCGTAGCACTGTTGGCATGCATGATGTACTGCTATTATACCTGTATGATGCTCACACAGTCCTACAGGGATACGCCACCCTACAACACAGCATCTGGTTGCATGTTGTATTTTATTACGCACCTGTGTGTGTCCAGGTTTGGTCATGCTCAAGCTGCTAGACCCAAAGAGCATATTACCACCAAATCTGCACAGCATCATTGAAGAACCTGAGGATGGCTCGAGGGACCTGGAGTCCTTGCAGGCAGTCAATAGGGCTGTTGATGGCTTGCCCTGCTCCTTGATGCCTGATGGAAGGTCAGGCTTGCATATCTACTAGAAATGCTAAGCTGTCTGTCATTATTGTGATCTGGACACTGATCATTGGCAGAATTGTCCCTGTGATCATGTAGCTGTGCAATCAGCCTTGGCATGATGGCAAGTTGCCACGATAGCAGGTCATGCATTGAGCACACATGCCATCTGTTCAGGCTACTGCATTTCTCACAGGACAATCATAATGCTTGAAAGTCATGAGCAATTGAGGTTGTCTGCCGCTCACTTGCCTCCATATTATGACGTACAGTACTACACTATGCTAGGCATGTCCTATCCACATGTGCAAGCTTTGCTATGATGCAGGCCAGCCATTGTGTCACACTTCAGCTTGACAAAGACTGAAGAGACCAACGTACGACAGCAGTGGCTGGTCAACACTGGCGCTCAGCTGCCTGACATTATCCCATACATTGTGCATGTCAGATTTGTGGATGACTGCGATGCGCCTACAGTGCCCTACCCAAGCTGTTGTGTGCTGACACCTGGAGGGCTGTCTCACACGCCACACAAACCTGGCAGTCATGGGCAGGCAATGGTGCTGAGAAAGCTAACAGGTGCATAGTCTGATGCGCATTTCCTCCCTAATGCCATGAAAATGCCAGGAAATGTCTGATGCTACTTGCTACCTGCTTTGTACCAGTTATTGCCAGACTGATTGGCTACCTCATGCACGCTCTTCCAGAGAGCATGCATCACACATACTGTCCACCAGTAAACACTGCAAGTACATAAGAAGAGCACCTTATTGGCCAGTGTGGTCAGCATGGCTATGCTATGGCCCAAAGTGAGGGACACTACCAGAGCTCTATGCTTGTATCAACACCGGTTTATGTGTCATGCAGAAGCGCTCTCAGCACCCAACACATTCTGGAAGGGCACAGCTCAGCTTCTGCTGCATCAGCACACCTTCCTGAGCCAGTCTGTCCCTCCAGCAAGTGAGCCAGAGCCCCCGGCAGGCACAGGCTGGGCTACAGCTGCTCAAAGGCAGAGCCAGCATGCAGGGTCAAGAAAGGGTGCAGGAGACCCTGCTGAAGATGCCAGCTCGTTTGAGCTGTCTGAATATCAGCCAGCAGAGCAAGTCCTTGCTACAGCACCCACAGGAGCTGACCACAATGAATGCCAGATGCTAGTCAAGCGTCCACTTAGACCAAAGGTGGAGGTCAGCGCACACTTGAAACTGCTCTTGCAGAGCTCAGAAATGCGGCAGCCCACTCAGGCTGCCTTCACACCTTGCAAGCAGATTGCTGCATCAACTGCAGTTCGCTCAGCTGGTCCAGTTGTGCTGAAGAAGCTGCCTCAGTACAGACACACAGTTGGACCAGCGCCAGTCACAATGGCAGAGAGTACAGACCAGCCTACATCACTGCCACCTTCATCTGGCCAGCTGCAAAGTGGTTCTGCTGTAGCTGCACAGGGAGTCAAGCGGCCAGCAATACAGGCTGGGGCACCACTTGTACCTGCCTTGCTGAAGAGACCAAAACTGGCATTCAATAGCAAGCAGCCAGTTGGCAAAGCAGGCGCCACTCAGCCCAAGCCAGCTGCTAGCAAAGCCAATGCTGCTGGCAAAGCTGCAGCAGCAAGGAAGGCTCCTGCAGGTCCAAAGGCAGCAGCCAAGGCAGCTGCAGCTAAGGCTGGGGCAAAGGCAGCCAGCATGCAGGCAACTGTTGGCGCAAGTGCTACACCGAGCATCCCAGTGCCTGTGACTGCTGCTCCTGATGCTGGTAGCATGTCTCTCCCTTCTGCAGCCACTGCTGTGCTTTTTGGCACAGACAATATAGCAACAGTAGCCCTAGGGCTAGCCCCTGATGCTGACGCAGCAGCAGCAATCGCAGCAGGTGCTGCTCCTGCCAAGGCCCCTCGGCAGCGTAAGAAGGCAGATGACATAGACTTGGCAGAAGTAGAGAAGAAGATCCAGGAGAAGTTTGCTGCTGGCAAATTGGCAGATCTCAGCATTCCAGAGCTGAAGTGCTTCTTGAAGGCACGCAAGCTGCCTGTTGGAGGCAAGAAGTCAGACCTTGTTGCTAGAGTGGAGCCTTTGCTGACCAAGTCATAAATCATGTACAAACTTGGTGCCTTGCTTCTGGCATGCTGATTTGACAGACGTCATAGCGTCTGGCACAGCACAGACTAGTTTGCTCAGCCTGTGTGACTCAAGCATCAAATGTACTGGATATGCAAGCTATGTTAGACTTTGTAGCCTATTTACAGCTTTGCACATATGCAAGTAGTCGGCGAAGCAGGATCGCGGGCTGAGGAGGGCTGTGGGGGCAGCTGGTACATTATGCAGTATATGCTTGGTTTTCCCCCATTTGTTGGGGATCACTCTCATGTGCCCACCATTTGCTTGGGATCAATGTGGCGTGCGGCATCTAACTTGACACTACCTTGACCCATACTCGGGGCCAAAAACTGGATTCTGGTTGGTACTTAACTCTGAGCCAGACTCTGAGTTTGGTTTGGAGTCATTGGTAATTCAGCCAATGACCTTAGTAATACTGGTTCCTGAAGCCTTTATTGCAGAGCTTGCCAAGTGGCAGTCTCTGTGACAAAGTAGCCGAACAGAGCCAGTAGTAGTACGATCAGAGACATTAAGAATGCCTGTACTTGTAAATGTGCTTGACATAGCTTAGAGCAGCTTTGCTGTTTTGCATTGGTCAAATCATCAACGTTCATTGCTGCAGAATTTGAGTGATTTTTGCAAAAGCAAACACAAGTCACGCTGAGCTCATTTGCAAATGAGAACATGCTATAAAGTCATGTAACATCCTGTTCCAAGTTGAGTTTTGCTTTCATAAAGCCATAGTTGACAGGCCACAAGACGCAAGCTTACAGGGTACTACGCATGGAGAATTCATATTGTACATGCAGTGGCAAGAGCACATTGCATTTGCATGCTGTATTCCACATGCCGCAGACCAGCAGAGTGTCTCCTGACATTAAACTTGGCATATAACAGAACTCAAGCTAATATTAGAATTGGCCCATTACATCTACTGCCCTATTGTAGTCAGACAACGTTCTACAGAAAATCAAACACAGAATCGAAGTCCACAGAGGCGTGGCATGCCTTTTGCACAGGCGTTTCTGCTGGCTTGACAGCCACAGCTGCCTGAGAGTCTGTACTCTTCATGCTGAGGCCGGGGTTGTCTGCACCATTTGCAGTGTGTGATGGCACTGGTGGCAAACTTATGGCTCTAGCAGACACCTGCCCTTCACTGTTGCTGTGACCAGTAAACAGAACCTTGCGCACAGGTGCTCTGTGGCCTGCCTGTTGAGCATTCTCCTTGTCAAGACTTGGGTCTGTAGTCATCCTGCTGCTGGCACCACCTTTATGCAGTGTACTGCTTGGCATGAACCTGTTTGGCGCCAAACTGCACTCAGTTGGGTCTGTAGCTATGGGCACTGGCTGTACCAACAGCCTCCTTCCAGCTTTGGTCCCTGTGGGCCCTGACACAAGCCCATCGGAGGGCTTGCTGGCCTGTGCATCTCTTGATGGCTTGCCTCCCTGTGACTGCTGCTGAGGCAGCAGCCTGCTAGCATGCACGTTTGTCTGGACATCCTGTCTGGGCAGCTGCTGCTGCAACTGCCTGCTGTCACGCTCATCTGACGGCAGCTGCCCTCTGCGTTGCTGCTGTTGTAACTGCCTGGTTGCATGCTCCCCGGATGGGCCAGCAATGAGAGGCTGCAGCTTGGCATCCATTGGTGATCTCCTGTGTAACTTTGGCACAGTGATGCTGTGACTGGCATGCTGCTCACCGCCACACCAGGGTTGCTCGCACATGCTGAACACACTCTCAAAAGCAGAAGCCTTGCTCTCTGGCCTGCCTGCTGGCTCTGAGCTGCCACTAACATTACTGTCATCTAAGTAGCTGCTCCAGTCAACAGGCGCTGTAGCTGCAGACCTGACTGACAAGTCAGACTCAAGCTGATGTGCCTCAGGGGCCGCAAGTCTGGCTGGTACTTGTGCCCGGGCTTCTGCCAAGGGTTGCTGATATCCTTGAGCCTGCTGACCTTGCCAGGAGAATTGTCTGTGGTTCTGTGGAGGGGGTGCCAGAGACCTGGAGGCAATCTGGCTCTCTGACAGCCTGCTGAGCAAGCCAGGGCTGGATGAGGTGGTGGTGCTACGGCAGAGGATGCCAGGAGCTGGGCTTGGCAGTCTCCCACCACCAAAGATGCTGCTGCTCGACACGCTGCTGCCAGGAGTAGTGCCTGCAGAAGTTAGTTACTTGTAATTGCAGCCAATGTCAAGGTACAGTACCAGCAGCATTCAGTCTAGAGGGGGGCATAAGTATATTGGGAACCAGTATTCATGCAGGCAAGAGCACTGCTGACTAGTGCAGGACCAACTGCTTGCATGTTGAGATGAGCAATACGCGTGATATCTATGACTGCACTAAGGCGTACATTGAATTCCCATCACAAATGCAACAATGCACCTCGACCCTATTGAAGTTTGCTTTACTATATAGAGGAGTGTGCAACACAGTTGTCTGGCTCCAAAGCAAAGCGACAGCAAAGTTAGCTACCTGGCAGCTTTTTAGCCTTTGGCCTGACAAAGTCAAACATGCCTGAGGCTCCTTGACCAGCCCCAGGGTCTGCTTGCGGGTCAGGTGGGGTCTGACTAGCACTTCTCTTACCTGCACAACAGCAGATCATCACCACCATTACCCTTTGTTGAATCCAGATTCATTGCATGATGAGCATCTAAACCAAAGCACAGCTGGCAACTGGAGCCAGGCTTTATGGGCAGGTGCACTTGATGGCAATCATGTGCGCACAGCATTGACATTGCTTACTGCCGTCCAGAACAAAGTGTACTGTTTGTTATCATCACATGATCATAGAGGCACCGCTGAACAGGTACAGCTGTACAGGCACAGCTGAACAGGCACAGCTATACAGGCACAGCTGTACAGGCACAGCTGTACAGGCACCGCTGAGGTTTACAAGTACAAGCATGCATTGGTGCAGAGGGCTTACGGCTGCTGGGCAGGGCAGAATGGTTGAAGCGGCTGAAATTCGCTGTCTGACTGATGGCCTGTGGTGACACCTTCTGCATCACGCCACCCCCCATGCTGTTGCCTGCAGCGTCTGGCAGGCTGTGCATGTCATCTACTTGAGCACCGCTGAGCTCTGTGATCTGTGGCTGATAGTTGACTGAGTCAGGCAAGTCATGGTGGTAGTGGTGATGAGACTGGGGAGCAGGTGCTTGCTGCTGAGCCTGCCTGTCATGCAGAAGCAGATTTGCTGGATATCCTCTGAGGCCACTGGCTGACATACCTTGGGTCTGCAAACCAGAGGTACAATCAGCAGTTGAGACGCCGCATGCACGGGAAGAGCGTTGTCATTGTGCAGGCAGTCTGACCAAGCAACCAGGTGCCTTGAGGGCTTCGTGTAACTACAAACAAGGGCCCAAAGGCAAAATTGCACACCTATGATCATATGCTGGAGCTTGTTTAGGAAGAGTGAGGCTGACAGCCAAGCTGGAGCGTAAAAGATCAAAGTCACTGTTGCTGGCATCTCTCATCAATGCAAGCATGGGTGCATGCAGTACATTTTACCTGGCTATCTGGCATCTGTGTTCTGCCCAAGGCCTGTACCCCAACAGGCTGCAGACTTGGCAGACCTGCAGTAGCCTGACCCTGGACACCACTGCTCAGAGGCGCATCTGGTTGCAAGCAAATGGTATGAACCAGCTTGCGCCTCTGTTTGCCACCTTTGGCAGGACAAACAGGCAGAATGCCTGCCTTGGGAGTCTGCCCATGCAAAGGACCTCCAAATTCAAACCCAAAGTCAGCCCTTGTTCCAGGGTCGGTTCTGGCTGGACAGCTGGGTGCAGTGCTGGTCTCTCTTGCTGCTCCAGGTTCATTTGCAGTGCTGCTGTCATGATCATTCCCACTTGCAGTCCTGGTTTCAGATGCTCCAAGTCTCGATGCTCTAGCTTCACTCTCAGTATGAGCTACTGTGCCCACAGTACTTCCAGCTGCTGCTGCTGCGCTGTGCAGCCTGTTGGCTTGCTGACTTGCACCTGTCCTCGCAATGCTGCTTGGAGCCGCAGCTTGGCTGCGCTGAAGCTGCCCAGCAAGCTTTTGCTGAAGGCCCATGGGCTGCTCAGCAGGGGCAACTGAGGGGGCCACTCCAGGGTGAGATTGCCCTGAAGGCCTGCTTGGGACTGGCTGCCTCACCTGTTGCTGACTAGGTGCAGCAGAAGCCTGTGGCATGGGGCACGACTCCGGATGCTGTGTGTCTGTCTGTGAGTACCCATGTGGCTGCTGAGAGCGCAGCTGAACAGGCGACTGAGCTATGCCATCATGCTGCTCAGCACTGCTGGCTTGCTGACCCTTGGGACCAACACTCTGGAGATTGGCGGTTTTGGGTATGGTGGACACCTTTGTGACATCCAACCCAATGAGCTTGTCCAGTATGACAGAAGCAACCACTTGGACTGCTTGCACATCAGCAGGCACCGGGTTCTTGGTCACAAACTTGACTGTATAGGGTGATGGGAAGTGCTCCAGAACGAGGCTCTCATGTAGCAGTAGGCAGTCATCATGCAGGCTGCCAGCCATCAGCTTGGCAAAGGTCCTTGACTGAGAGCCACTGGGTGTACCCTCTCTGGTCAAAGTGATCTCGAGCTCTAGGTTGCCACCAGCAATTCTTCCTGCAGCATAAATACAACTGGCCATGACTGTGTGAATGTCCCAAAGGAGGTACAGCTGTCTCTCTGACTGAGTCAAGGCAAATCAAAAAAGTAAACCTTTCCACCATCAACAAGTTGTTGACTTGGATGCAAATTGTATGCATACAAGGAAGCTTCCTGTGAATGCAGCACAGCTTATGTCTATCATTCAGGTGGCTATTGAGATGGCACAGTAAGATCCTCAAGGCAATATCAAGGCGATATAGGCAGGAGAGAGAGGCTTACTGAGAGCCTGCAGGGCAACACTGAAAGGGGGCGGCAGCCTGCTGCGTAGCTCCTCCTTCACCTGATTACCTGCATGTCATACAAACCAATGCCTTCCCATGTAGTTGTAACAGCCAACTCAGGACTTGAGTGCATGACACAGGCATGACACAAGCATGCCACAGGCATGAATGGTGCCTTTGCCATAACAAGCAGGATGCTTTTGCTGATGCTGAATGCAAAGGTGAAGAGCCTGCCAATGCAAAAGATGACCACTGCCCATGCACATGTCTTGAAGCCACATGTCAGTTGCATGTCAGCAATGGAATTTGTAATCAACAAGGCACATGCCAGCATGCACCTGCTGCAACATGCAGTCCAATACACTGCAAATGTGTCGCATAGTCAAACACAACAGGCTAATAGTCTGGTGCAACATGGGTGATGCGGCAACGCACACACATTCACAACAGACAATTCTCACCAAATGGGTAGTGGCGCTGTGTGACTGTCTCGATGCGGCGGGGGTCAGTATCCTGCAACTTGCGCAGATGGTCGATGCCAGCTGCAGCTAGCCTGTCTGCTAGCAGGCTGCCAATGCCTGGTAGCTGCCGTGCAACATGCCTGCTGTCATCCCACATGCGATTTCTGAGAGCCTTGTGAAGAAGCATGGAGTTGGCTGTGGCAGCAAGGCGGCCCACATGGGCAAAGTATCTGCACCAATGGAAACTGAGTCAAAGGTGAACAAGCTGGATCAGCAGCAAAGTGAGTTAAGTGCTTGCGTGAATGTGTCAGTGGATTTGTTTTATGCTGAGGTCAAGCCTGGTTTGCACAACATGCTGAATGACAGTGGCCAGTGACAAGTCAGCAATTCCTGTGACTGGCAGTCAGCAATGCTCAAGTGTCTGATGAGAGACTGCATGCATCTGCAATGCACTGCTACTGATGTCAAGGAGCAGAAACGAACGTCAACTTACTTGGTCATGCACAGTGCTATACGCTCACCAACCTTCAACACCTGCAAATGACCAGCTTGGTGGTCAGCAGCTGCCAACCCACGTCATGCATGAACAGTGACCTGTGTAATGCTTGAATCAGTATACACTGAGGCAGCTGCAAGCTTTGCTGCAAATCAAGACGGGGCAGCATTGGAATGAGTGCATGCCCAGGTGGACCATCGTACGACCTACCTGCTCCAGCTCCTGCTTCATGCTGAAGTCTAGCAGGTCTGCAGGAGAATCACTCAGTGCCTCATTGACCTGCATTTCAATCAGGCTGACTGATGCACAGGAGTTTATGGCAGATGACCTGGATGCATGCAGCTGCAAGAAAGTAGAATGGTGTTCTTGACCAGTTGCATTGTAGACAGCAGTGTGCACGAGGCTCAGTAAGCAGCTGAGGTGCATGTGTAATATCTGCTGAGCCAGCTCCAACAGTAAGCAACAAGCTAGCGACACAGATGCTAAAGGGCGCCCTGCCAAGGAACATGTCAATCAATCAACTCTTCAGCCCAGCTTGCACCGATGCCATACATCAAGAACAAGGCAAACATGCTGTGCCACCTGGCACAACAAAATATCCCAAAAGGGCGCCGATTACCATGATGAAGATCTTCTCAGGACCACTACCGATCCTCTCCTTTGTCTTCTGGGGCTTATGAGGGTCTGGCACACAGAATCTAACAGCATGACCTTTGCCTCCCTCCACATTGCTGCCCTTGTTGATGGCATTGAGAGGCTTCTTCTCACTGCGGCGCAGCTTGATGCCGCTGAACTCAGCACTGCCGGCAATGGTCATGAGCAGCTCTGGCAGGCCTGCTGGGCTGGGGGTGTTGCACATGTCCACCATGGTCTTGAAGCGGATGTAGTGGCGGGCCATCAGCTGGCCTGGTACCATCGGTTCCAGTATAAACCCATACTCATCAGTCTGGACCTGCAGAAAAGAAAAAAAAGACTACGCCTTTCGGCGTCAATTTAATGAGAAGCCAAGTGTTATACCGGGCTGCCCAGGTATCTGGACCTGCAACAGAAGTTACACTGTTGAGAGGAGGAGCTGCAAACCCATACTCATCAGTCTAGACCTGCGGCATAAGTTACACTGGTCAGAGGAGGAGCTGCAAGGCCAACCTCAGGAGCGCCTGCGCTTGGTCTGCATGCGCTCTGTATGCAAGGAAAGCTAGCGGCAAGCCATTTGTGCTGTTGCTCATCAAGTGCCTGTCAACTTTGCAACCAGAGCAGGGAAGTGCTCAGGCACAGCTTGAGATTATCAAGACAAAGTACACTTTGTTATTTGAATCTTGCATTTCGCTGACCGTTCAGAATATTATGGATAGTGTACTCATGGCATTTTGCCATGTCTTTCATACATAACATTCAACGGTATAGCACCAGACTGTGCGCAGCACATGCTGCGTGCCATCGGTCTACTATAAATTGGAGTGGGCCTCAGCACCATAAGTGCAGAAGCAAATCTTGCAATCAGTCTCTCAGCTGCAAAGCAGCATGCTTACCATTCCATACTTGGCCAGCTCCCTAACATTGGCCAAGATGAGCTGATCTTTCAGTATCTTCTCTACAGAGCTCTCAGTCAACTTGTTCCCTGGTATGCCATAAGCTGCTGGGTTCTTGCGTACCTAAACAGCACAGCAGGCAAGGCTGATGTTTGTGTACATAGCACAGCTCGCATGGCTGACTTTGTGTCTCAGGGAGTGAGCATTTGCCATTGTGTCAAGCAAGCATAGTGTATGAAACACCATCTGTCTGTGCATGAGTGGGCAGAAGATGGCCATTGGAAGTGCCAATTGAACAAAGTCGTGTCATGCTGCTTGATACAGCAGATACAGTGGCTGATGAACAGCCAGAAAGCAGCATACCCTGATGTAGAAAAAGCTGCCTTTCAGCCATGAAATGGCCACAGACACATCAGTCACCGTCCTCAATGCAATCTCTGCATTGAGGTACTCTGGAAACGAGTCCTTAAGCTGGCTCTCAACCAGCTCTGCTCCATGCAGCAGGTTCTGATACCTCGGGACCAACTGCACATACCGGACACATTTATTTCAGCTGGGCTGCTGCTTGGTTAACACGTCTCTGTGCTTGTGATATCTGGACTTCAAGCCCAGAAACATGACATAGTACATATTTCTCTACCAAGGCAGTGCACCTCGATTGCATGCTGTGCAGATGCCTGCATTGCCTTAGGTCTGAAAGTGGTGAGCCTTCTGATCTGTAAAAGTTGTACAGGTTGTGGAGCAGCACATGCCTGTTTTTGAGTCATGATGACAGCCACGCCTTCAGTGTCAAACTGTGGCCTGCCTGCTCGGCCAATCATCTGCAGGCAGGTGGTGCGGTCATACTCCTGGTACCCAGCTGTCTCTACACCATCGCTGCTCCACCTCCTAGTCCCTTTCAGCACCACCAGATGAGCTGGCAGGTTGACTCCCATGGCCAGGGTGGATGTGGTACACAGCACCTGCTCAACACAAGAACACAAGAATCTACTGCTGCTACTCCTGCGACTGCTACTGCTGCTGCTGCTGCTGCTGCTGCTGTTCATTGCGCAACTGGAGCTACACTTGAGACACAGGCAGGGCTTTCCACAACAGCAGATTGGAAGGCAGCAGAAGCAGGGCTTGGGTGTGATGGGGTCATGGGTGTCAAATCATTCACAGTGACTTGCAGCATGTCCCGGCCGGATTGTATGGAGTCAATGCAGGCAACAGCAGGATCTTCATGACTGTATGCTGCCAAAAGGCGCATTACCAGGACGTCTCTTGCAATGAACAGCTCCTCCACTTGAGCTCTTTCTATTGCATCCATCCCAGCATTGTGAAACGCAATGCCTGCTGGCAGCGTTTGTTGCAGCTGCTTGTTGCTGCTGGTGGCTGCAAGGCGCTGCATTTTGTCATGATGATTGCGGTCCCTGATGTAGCCTCGCCCACCCTTGTTGACAACTGACACCAGGTGCATGGCGGTGTCCACTGTCCCCTTGCGAGAGCTGCATGACAAAGCATGTTGCTCTAGGCACAAGCTGGGTTTGTTGTCATCTGGTATTTCTTGCAAGAATTTGGCATATGCAGTTGTTTATGACTTGTCTGTAATTGCCAAATCTGTGCACATTGCTGACATGGCAGTCGTCAACATGCTAGTTTGGCTATGCGTTGGTGCTGAATGCTCAGTAGTGATGCATTTGTTTGCACTCTCATATGAACAGCAGCAATCTTTTACTGCAAAGGGCCCTGCAGGTCAGGTCTGCCCACCTGCAGAACACCAGGGAAGGCTTGCCCTTGCTGTGCTCTGAGACAACACTGTAGATGTAGTCATTCAAGCGCCTCTCAAAAAGGAAGTCTGTCTTGGTGGGAGCATAGCCTTTGACAATGGTGCGCAGCTTGACAGGGCGCACCTCCTCTCCAAAAGCCTTCAGCCCCGCTGGTGGGACTTGCAGCCAATCAGCAATATCCTACAAGTGCCACCATGAGTTGTCATCATGTTGTTCCTGTAGGGCAGTGACTGCCATAATCCGTGCCATGTCAAGAGGTCTGACGGCACAAAATGCAACTGCATCCTCTGCTTTAGTCTGAGGCGCATTTAAGCCTGTTTGTTTGTGCATGCTTGGTCGTAGCTTAACGCATAGCAGTCAAGAGGAAAAAGTCGTACCTGTATGTTTGGGATGGTGGCTGAAACTGCCACAAAGCGAACCTTGGCAATTGGAAGCTGCACAGCAATGTGAGTCAGATTGTGGCTGTACCCCTGGGCAGCTGACCATATGTTCAGCGTTCCAATGATGCTGTGCAGAAAAGAAGCTGAGCATACCTCGCTCATCTCTTTCATGCTGCTGACCATCTTGATTCTAGAGATGGTGCCAGTTTCTAATGCGCTGCCTCTGTTCTCACTGAGCAGGTGAACCTGCACAGATGATCCTCACAGTGTGGCAAATGTGTGTACTGCAGAAAATTGAGAGCTGCATATGCATTCAGCAGAAGCTGAGCATGTTTACCTCATCTATTAGCACCAGCGCAACCTGCAAGCAAGAGCAAAGGTTAGTCATCAGTCAAAGCAAGGTCAAAACGTCAGAACAAATGTATGCTGCAGAACTGGCAGTTTACCTCACTGAAGAACTGCATTCCACCTTGATCCTTGTGTCTCCGTGTAACAGCATCTGCAGATTAAGTGTACAGATTGCAAGATGCTTCTGTGGGGCACAGTGTCACAACCTGGAACTGCACAAGAATTAGTGACTGCAACTGTCTTACCAAACTTCTCTGGTGTGGTGCAGATGATATCCGCATTGTCCAGGTGAAGACTGTCAGCCATGTCTGTGTCTCCTGTTAGCTCGCTGCATGTTAGCCCCAGCTTGTTGCCAAAGCTTTGCTGCCACTGCTTGACCTTCTCTTGCACCAGCGCTCTGATTGGTGCAAGGTAGACAATTTTGAGTGAGCCAGGCTTGAGTACAAATTGATTCTTCTGGTCTATGTAGACTGAGATCAATCGGAGTATGGCCAGTTCCATGACCCCTGTTTTGCCAGACCCTGTAGGTGCTGCCACCACCTGCAAGGTGTGGTGCTGTAATGCATTGAGTTGACAGTTGTGATTGCTTTTCTGGTAAAGTACAGAGGGGCTACATACCATGTTGATGTCAGAGCCATGGGGAAGGTCTCTGACTGGACAGTGTTGAAGTATCTGCAGCACAGCGGAGTTGCTGACTCAGCAGGGCGTTTGCCAGGGATGAACAGGTTGAGCAGGTCCGTCAGTCATAGAAGAGGCAACCTGAAGCTGCCCGAGAAGACTGGCTGCAAGCAAGCCGGCAACTCACTGACTGCTCGGACAAAGTCACCGCTGTCCGGGGCTGCTGGCCTCTGGAGCGACAGAGACTGGTAGGCAGCGTGTGTGTCGACAGCCTGATGATAAACATTCTTTGGCCACGTCTGAGACATGACTGTCTGTGTCGCCGGCAAGGGCCTTTGGCAAGCCCAGCTGCTACTAGCCACAAAGCTCAGGTCAGGCTATGAACGCAGTCCGCGTGGTCATCATGGCCTGTCAGGCCCAGGACATAGCAGCGGCATAGCTGGTTTGCAGAATGTGAAGAGGTTGCGATCGCTACGCAGTTGAAGAATTGTTCAGCAGGCTCAGCATGGACGGCCACCGCTAGCCCATCGGTGGTGCCTGTGAGTTTCAACACACATGTTTCCTGCCAGTGCTCAAGCAGATCAATTGCTCTTGACAGAATCTGCAGCTTCTGCCCTGCGACAGCGACAGGCCGCATCTGGGAGCTTGCAAGGTGGGATTTGTCCTACTCAACAGTCTAGAATGACTAGGCACAGACACGACACATGGTCAAAGTTTAGCTTGCATTACAGCTAGCATTGCTGTTATGTGCAGGAGTATAGGTAAGGTGGCTTGATAGTAGCAGCAGCTGGCCCAAAGCACTGTTTCACAAAGGGCTGCAGCTCTTTCACAAACTCCTCCTCTGTCCCTTCAAGTGAGTGAGTGCCCTTGGGTACGAATGTAAGCTGTGCACCACTGCCAATAGCCTTTTGCATGCGCTTGCCCAAAGCCCGGCCATCCACACTCTTTGGCATGCATTCGTCCTCGCCTCCAAGAACAAGCATCGTTGGAATCTCTGCCATGTGCCCAAGAATGCCCTGCAGCAGCAATACACTTCAGCAAGCAGCTTTGATCTTTGCAGCCATCTATGAGGGCTGCATCTGACACGAAGCACAGAACAGGCTGCAACATAGATGCTGCAATACAGTTGTACAAAGGTATGCACAATGCTTTTGAGTAGCAATCAGTCACTTGATGCATTCAAAGATGCGCTCTTCAGGATGCATTGAAGTTGCAGAGTTTGGTGAGATGCCTGAACCATACGGAGACACAACATCGAGATGATGGCATAAGTGTCTGTCTCAACATTGTGTCAGGCTTCACAGTGCAATGCCTGTATCTCAGAGATTGATGTTGACAGTGTCAAGACAAGATCTGCTGAAAAGACACGGTAAGAGATAAAAGCTGCAGCATCTAGGCAGATACATATTGATGTATGGTCCATGATTGCAAACACAGCGGGTGTAGAGCTGATGTTGTCTTTTGCACCATTAGGTTTAGGTGTGTCAACCGAGCGTTGTTTATTGCATACCTTCAACTCATGGTCAGTAAAGTCACTACTGAACATGTCATCATCCCCATGCTTGCTGGCCAGAGATACAAATCTACTAGCACACACTGGTGTACCAACTGGATCATCATCCCGGAACAGGATGTCTTCTCCTTGCCCATCTCTGATCATCTGCTCAGCTGTCTTCAAACGATCTGCAGTGGTGGCTTTGCCAGCCTGGTATTCCCTATCACTCACCTGCATGCTGCTCAGAGCAGTAGTCACTATGATGCACACTTGCTGTCTTATGGCCAGCTGGGTGAAAGCTGCAGGATGCACTGCCTGTGGAGCAGTGCATGAACTGGTACTGGTATTGCACAGCGTGCTCAGACTACAGCATAACACTGTGCGTCAACAGCACCCACCAAGACATGCTTTTTCCCCCAACATGGTAGGAATGCCGATGCTATAGTTACACGGCATCCAAAACCCAGAAAGTGCTCCTGTGTTAGACAGCTGCTATGCAAAGCTTTGCATGGCAGGTGATGACTGATTCTGTGCTTGCACTGACTGCGGAAGTGCTAGCGATCATGCAAGTAGGATTCTTACTGGTGCTTGCAAGATGACTCCTGCCAAAGGTGCTGCATCTTCAGCATCCTTCTGAATGACTTTGCAGTATCTCACAGCATCTTGGCAACCGGTAGAATGACCTAAGAGGATCACCGCCTGCACAGGCGTGTTCAAGCTCAAGTGTGCTTCAGCACGTCCATGAACTCCATCATATTGCATAAACTGCTAGAGTTCAAGCCAAGGCAGTCCTGGAAGCTCACCTCAGAAAAATGCTCAGCTTTCAAATACTTGGTGAGCATCAGAAGATCATCTGCATCCTGCTGTAAGCTGCCAACCCCCCAGCCTTGCAGTGCACTTCTTAAAGTAGGCTGAACAAGTGACCTGTAAACTGCAAATTGTAGGTTGGCACATTTGCTGAATGCCTGGAATGCATCCTGGAAAAACACCTTACCAGCCGCCGTTTCTTGCCGCGCTTTCGAGGTTTGCCACATACCTGAAGGACAGTGGAAACAAATCTGACCAGATCACAAACCAGCAGTTCCGGTGAAAGGTGAGCACTGAATACTTACGGTGCTAGCAGAAGACCGTCACCAAGTCCGCCGATGAGAATGAGATGCCTGCGATCATCACCTGCATCAGAAGGACCGCTCGGTCAACCTGCAGATCCCAAGTAGCTTTTAATGACCTAGTACACATACCTGATATGAAAGCGCTGTGAGAGTTTTCGGGGCCGTACTTTGTCAGGATGCCCTGCGTACGCACGTTTATGACTTTGTGGCAAAGAGCGAAATGCAGACAGGTCTGTACGGCCTTACCTGCAAACCCTTTGCAAAAGCTTTCGTTGCCATGCGAGTGATGGTGCCGGTGCAGCTTCGGTGCGGACAGCTCTTGAATGTGGTTAATGGTCGATAGGCGACCCAGAGATGAGCCTGAAGCTTCACAGCGCTGCGCATTCCCGATTCACTTTCCTTGTGGTTCACTTTGTCTCGGTTTCTAGAAAGGGGGTGCCCATGGGGGTCTCGGTTTCTAGAAAGGAAGGCTTTTCAACCATGTGACGGCCATGTGTAGGCCCCCCCTCGTGCTATGTGTGTGTATATATATGCCTACATTTGTCTGACCACTGACCACATCCAGAATCCTGTGATTTGTCACATTGTGTAAGCAGTCAAAAGCAAACATGCAGGGTTTGTGTGTTGCTTACCCATCTAAAGCAAGCCTACTAGTCAAACAGTGGTTTAAGGTTTTAAATCTGACCACAAATGTCAGCTAAATAGTCTTTGTACAGCAGTTCCAGCATGGAGTTGGAAGCCAGTGCTAGCAGCGCTGTAGCTAATTGCTCTACAATCCCCACCTCAGCGGCCATCATGCCCCACTTGTGGGAGAGGACGCAGAGCACACAGCGTGGGAGGATGACAGGGACAGGATGACCTTCAAGCGCCCACCAATGCCGAGAGGATATCCATGCGTATGCATCATGCGTCATGATAACAGAGCTGAGTGGAGTATCTTAAGAAATACTATCTGTTGTGCTTTTGCCAGAATTCATTCATAAGGGGTAATGTCATCTTGCAACATCAAAAAAACTACTGTCTGGTCTCTGGGTCACTGTGTACATGAGGATGTACTGTTTACTACTATGGGATCGCCCCATCACGCAACAAAAAGTTGTCAACAACACCCCAGCTTGCCATTCCGTTGGTAGATTGGATCTACTAAGCTATTGGCTGTGATCAAGGTCATTGGTCAGCGCCACCATATCAGCTGCCGCACAGCTTTCAACACAGCTCAGTGAGGGCATCATGAACCCTAGAGCTGGGTAGGCCTGTACTGAAGTTGCCTGTGCGGATCTCATTCTTGATGTAGTTCTTGGTGAACTCTCCTTTGACCCCGTGCCAGCTGGGCGGCAGCATCTGCTGAGAAGGTGGCTTTGCACCATAGTCATTATTGCTTGTCATGTAGACTGGGTGCTGCTGCTTGCGGTGCCAGCGCCACAGGCTAGCGTCTGTGAAGCGCTCTGGCATCCCCAGAACACCACTCCTGCCTTGCATGTACCTGCAGATGTGGCAACAAGTCTGCAGGTACCTCCAAAATCAGTGCATCTATGAAAGCAGACCTGGAAGCGCTCAATGATACTGTATGTGGTATGCAAACAGTCTGCATCAGGTCAAAGGGCAACATAACATTTCATGTTCAGGCAGCATCAAAACAACAACAAGGGTAACAAGGCGCTTTTGAGAAGTCTGTGAACTGAGCACCTGGCATAGGCTTCAGCAGTCATTGTTGCAGCATAGCTGTGGTTAACCTCACGCAGTACAGCGTGCATTGGAGCCGTGTCTGCTCCAGAAACTCCAGCCTCCCCTGTGCTTATCTGCACCATTTCAACAAAACACTCAGCAAGCTTGAACGCTACAGCTGCATGTATGCCAGATTGGCAGCCAGCTCAAGCAGGACTATCAATGATGTGATGATGCAAAACTGGATGCTGGTATCGGCTGCACACTATCTATCATCATGCCCAATGCTGACCTGGAGTGCTGAGCTTGCAGACATGTCTGTCTGCCCGTGAAGCAACTTCCAGTGTTGCTGATAGAAACAGAAAAAGGCATCTGCGTACAAGTATCCATCCAGGTTGCTGAGGTCAAAGCTGCACTGCACTGGTACACCGTACACTTCACCAGATTGAACAAGCACGTGCACTGCCTCTGACACAACTTGTGCTCCTGACTGCACAAGCTTCGGTAACGATGTGCCTTTGAAAGCAAAGACAGGTGCCATACAGCAGCCGTGACTTGCACTGCCTGATTGCAGTGCTTGTAGTCCAATGACCCTGGGATTGGCTGAGCTGCCCTCTAGTTGAAGTTGCACTTGCTGGCCGAATTGCTCAGTAGGCCCAGAGCTGAAGGCAAGACAGTCCTTGCCACGCACAAGGGAGTGTTGGATGAAGCGGTGCAAGCTGAAACCAGGCTCGCACAGGCTTGCACCGTCAATAACAACGAGTGTGTCTGGGGGGCTGCCAAGTGCTGCAAACGCTGATAAGGCTGCAACTTGGTTTGGAGCCACACTGCTGCCAAGTGGTGCTGATAGGATCTGTTTGCCACCAAGGAACCCAGCCTGATGTGCCTGTGGGGATTTCTCTGCCCATGCCTGAAAGTGGGCTTGCTGACCAGCATCACAGACAATGTACAGCTTCTGTTGCACCGGCAACAGCCAGGAGCAGCTTTGCAAAGCGCTCAGCCACTGGTCCAGCACAACTTCTGCTCCCACTTGCAGAAGCGCGGGCGAACGCTGTCCATGACTACCTGTATAAGCAACAGCAGCTGCCACTGAATGAGTCTGCTTTTGTGCAGGACGGTTTCCGGAAGAGTCTTACAAACTGCAGACGTCTACCTATGCTAGCCGCAACTCGAGGGTATGCAGACCCACTGGGACAAATAATGATGCAAGCCACCTGCAAAGAACAAGTGTCTTTCTACAGCGGTGCGTGTCGTGCTCAGTTGTCGCCAGCAGCCAAGTTCTTGCGGCATGTGAGCAGGACCCAATCTGACCTGAGCCATTCTGCTGGTGACCTTCCTTCCAATTGGACGGAGCGTAGCAACCCCCGGATGCTCAAGACTAGAATTGAAGGCACGCAGACTTGCTGCGGGTGCGTTTGGCTGGCATGCTCAGGCCACATTGCTCTGCAACACTTGTTTGACCCATTTACTTTCCGTTTTTGTTTTAAGCGCTCCGGAACCATCATAAGTTGTGTTTCATGACTAGCTTTGCGACTTGCATCGAACGCTCCAGCGCACACGACATGTGAGGCCGTCTGAGAGGCTCGAGATGAAGCCTTTTGTGACTTTCATGTCGGCAGTGGCCTTTTTCCATTTTTCGGAGTTCCTGTTGGCCAGTGTGTACATGAGAAAGGACTTGTCAAGGCGCTGTAAGTTTGAAGCCGGCATTGCAGCTGCGTATCGCTGCCCACCGGATGTATGCTGGCAAGCGCTAATCGCCATGATGTGACCGTGCTTCTGTCGGCGTAGCATGGCTGATCAGCGAGCCTTACTGCATCGCAATGCTGCTAGCTTGCCTAGAGTACTGGCTTGAAGTCAGATTTTGTAGCATCATTAAGTTCCAGGTAGCTCGTTGGCATCCAGGCCGTAACGGATTTGCCGCAGAAGAAGTTTCCTTGCACAAGCTGCAGGCATGCCTGTGGCAGTATGCTGAGACAAATTAGCTCTCCTGCAGGTCATCAGCAGAGCTGGGCTTGCTGGCGTTGTGACTGGCGAATGCATCAGGAAAACAGCCATGGTGACATGCACAGCAAGCCACATCAAATGTGTCGCACTGAATGTAGTTCGAGGTAGTGATGGGAGGTGAATGCAGGTTACTGCCAAACACAATTTTACTCATGATGTCAAGTTTGAGAAGCAGCAGGAGCATGTCCTTGTCACACAAGGAATATATAGGTTGGTGCTGTCGTGTCCTGACTAGCAGTGTACTGCGACTGCAAACGCTTTCTGTCACGAGCATATATGCCAGCATAAGACGCCCTCGCATATGCCTAATGGCCACATGTGCTGCAGGTATTGCCGGCATCCTGGCTATCTTGGCTGGTTCATTTGGGTAATTGGCACCCAGATGCTGCTCATGAATCCAGTATGTCTGACAGGCTTCAGCTTTGTGGTAAGTGTGCAAAATCGTAAAGCAGCCGCTGGTACCTTTACAAGAGACTCAAGGGCCCTGCCCAAAAAATGAGCTTGTAGGATGTACACTCAGTTCCGATTGCAAGATCTTTGTATATTGGCATGCAGGCTTGGAAGTTTTTCTCAGAGCGTATAGCTATAGAAGAACAGCAGCTGCAGCGCTTTTTTGGCAACTCATACAGAACATATGCAGCGCAAACACCCACTTTAATTCCATTCATCAGATAGGCCATGCAATGCATCGTTGTCGTTACTGACTCATCAGCATGGGTGAAAAGCCCTCAGCTTATCAAGAGACAGGCTTGCCAATGATGTCATCTCAGCCAGTCTGCAAAGTGCAGCAAAGTATTTACTTGCCATTTGTGATATCAATGTGGTTTAGCAAAACTACTATCAGCCACATAAGTGGGAGAAGCTCAAAATGTCACCTACCAGAGGAGGTCCGCAAAAATGAAGTGATTGACTGTGCATCATCAATCTGTTATGTAGTATGGCCCTCTTGCAGCACAAGAAGCTACCCAAGGCTAGTCAGTGCAAGGCTACCTGATGAGACCACCTCTCTTCAAATTACTCAAGCAAAACAATACTCACTGCTGCAATGCATTGCAGACCTCATGAAAGGCAGTTCCTAAAGCAATCAGCACTCTAGCACAATACCTGCATAAACCTGAACATACTCATTTAAATTGTGCCACTATATCTACACACATCTAGCAAAAACACAAGCTGAATCAGTGACCCAAGCCTTCAGACTGCACGTTGGCGAGAGGCAACATGAATTGTCACAAGTTCTCCCAGGCTCTGACTGCTGATGGGCTGTTCTCTAAACCTCCTCAATGCTTCCATACGCAGCATAGTCTTTCCACAGCTTAGCAAAGTTGTATTTGGTGCCTGCACAGCCATGAGCGCACAAATAAGTCATCAGGCAATGCAGAAGAGGAGCAGAAGCATTACTTGCCCACCAAAACAAGCAGGGTTATAGACAAGAAGGGGCAATCCAGGGCAGGAGCACCTGCAACAGGAGGCTCGCGCTTGAACAGCCGTTGCAGTACACTCTTGTTCTGAACAGGAACATCCATCACGCGCTGTTTTGGAAGTGGAGGTTCAGGCTCCAGAGACACACCAGACTCTGCAGAATCAAGCTAACTGAAGGCGAGCTGTCTTTGCCAAGGAACATCACCCACAGGTCCTTGATCCTTCATCCTAGAAGCAACACTGCTGACCTTTTGCAAGTTGGCGCTGCAGCTCCAAAGCATATCTTAAGAATTCTTCCCACTGCTCACCCACTTCTGAGTGAAGCGCTGCTTGCGATGATTCCCAAGGCCTCTGCTTATTGCTGCACAGCGGATTGCAAACTAAAAAAGGGTCAGAGCACAGAGCTGCGCTACAACGAAAGACTATTCTGTACAACACAGTCCTCTCTATTTCGAATGGGTCTGTGATCTTGCCTGTGTTGAGGGAACGGGCCTTGCTCTGTTTCTTGCAAGTCCCTTGATGTGATGCTCTCCCACTCATTGCTGCAGCAATGCCTTTGTATTACTTTATTGCAAAAGCGTCACATTAAACGCAGACCTGCTTTGTTTTGCTCACCTGCCAGGGCAAAGCTTGAGAAGTTGCACTTTGCTAACACACTTCTTGCAGGACTTGCCGTCTTCCCCAACGTCGTAAAAGCACTCTCGATGGCAGACTTCTTTGAAGTGACATTTCTGTTTCGTAGCTCTACATAGCTCAAATTGCTGGGACACGGAGTTCCACCAAGGGGTTACTGAAGCCATGTGCAGACACACCAACAAACAGAAGTTGAAGAGTTTGACCGCCTCAGAGGGAATTGCACAGAACGGCTTCTACCATGAACGCCTCGTCCAGGTCGGCCACGCTCTGGTGAGACGCGCGTCACCGTCTGCTGGTGGGGCCGACGCAGTGAACGGATTGTCTGATGGACATGAGCGTGTACGTTAGACGACAACAAGTGCGCGCAAGCTCGTTGGCAAACCAAGCCTTGGACAGGGTGATGACTCATCACTGATGAGTGAAAGGGCATTTCCTTGATAGATTGGATCTCAGATACACTTTCCCAAGGATACACTAATTTGCAGAGCTTGGTAAAGTGCCTGGATCATAGAAATATTGTGTCAGATACAGTATGCAGTCAAGCAAAGGCTGTGTTAGGCTGCGCGATGCATTGAAATGCATTGGAATGCATCTCGGAGGCTATCATTACAGTCATGTAGGAATGATCATGATGTAGTGGAAAGCTGCCAAGAAAAATATCGTCGCTGCTGTCGCTGGCTGCTAAGTCAAGGCTGACAGTCCTGACGGCCGGATGAGTGAAAGGGCATTTAGGGCTAAGTTGCTGACAAATTAGCAGAATTTAAATAGACGTTTCGGGATTGAAAAGAGCCATCAGTCTGTTCCAATCATTTGCAGGACTGCTGTGCAAATTGCAGCAAGGTTGCTGCTCTCGAGGACATCAACACATGACAGGGATATATCGTATCTTGTCCACTGATTTGCAAAGCCAAGTCAACTCTATGTTGCAGAAACCCACTGCAAAACAGCAACTGCGGATGTGCTTGAGTTACTTGAGTTGCAACACAGTCGAGTCAGACCATGTCGAGCTTTTGTTGACTATGCTCATACCACTAGACCAATTGCCCAGAGTGTTCAGCATGCAATGTGGACAGACATCTGATGGCATCCCCATACCGTCCCTTTTCTTTCAAGAGCGTGTTGCTCAAGTGTACAGATTCCCTGAACCAAAGTCATCATGATCATATGATGCAGTCTCGTCTTGTTTTACTGTGCGTTTGACAGTGTGTGACTAATGTACATTTTTTTGGAGCGTCATCCTGATGTTTGAATAGGAGTTTGAATTCATCAGTCATACCAAGCTCTTAAGACTGTGCTGCCATTTGATCTTCATGGCTTCGTGAAGTCACAATTTGTCCACCAGGCCTTGGGGCTACATGCAACATTGATGTCAATTACAGCCTTGATGTCCGTGTTGAGATTAGCTGTCAAGCTATGATGCAAAGCGGTCTCTGGGCCCCATCAGAGACTGAGTCTTGCCATGAGAAGTATGCCCGACATGAGTGCCCCAATGGGATGACACCTTCTGCGGGTGAGACTCTTATCTAGCAACCACCTGTACATCTTCCAGTCGGCCATTGTAAAGTTCACTTTTGAATGTCTCTATCGTGTGTCAGTGCTGAAATTGTTACTTTGCATGCTAGTACAGTCAGTCAGCATAAGGCAAATCCAAAACACAAATCTGTGCATCACGTGTGTGCACGTCTCCTTTTGTTGTAGGAAAGAGCTTTCTTGAGCAAGCGCAGTTTTGAAGGATTGGAAGCGTTGACTACAACCCGTTGCTGTCAGCAACACTGCTTCAGCAGCTTACGTGCAATTGCACATGCCATTCTCATTGTTCAGCAGGCCAGCTATGTCTGGACACTCTTGATGTGTTGCTGACACAGGTGGCAGGCATGCTCTGTCTGTGACTTGTAGAAGACGTGCACCGCTTAGGAGACTTGTGCAGTGTTCCAGGGCTGGAAGCAAGATGTGCCTCAGAAAAGTTGATTTGCAACACAGTCAGGTCAGCCAAACTGGCCCATGCCTGAGTACTGCTTGATCAAAAATGGTTGTGGTCTTGACTGTTCACACAGAATTTGAGAGCATTTGCATGACCTTCTGACATGTTGTTTGACTCCGCACTGCAGGTTCTAAACCTTGCCAGCCTGGTCAAGCACAGTGGCACAGACGATGTCTTCGTGCATGTAAGCAACCCGAGCACCGTTGATAACACAATGCTGTGAACCACATTTCCACCAGCTCATGACAGCATTGCTGTGTGTGGGTCAAGCACAGTGGCACAGACGATGTCTTCGTGCATGTAAGCAACCCGAGCACCGTTGATAACACAATGCTGTGAACCACATTTCCACCAGCTCATGACAGCATTGCTGTGTGTGGGTGTGTTGTATAACAAGGTGGTGAGGAGCATGCCAAAACAGATGGTCCCTCATTATCCTGAGCCTTGGCAACTGCCAGTGCAACGCCTCAGTGCAGATGCCACACGTGACAAGCCAAAGTTGTAACGGCAATGTACCCCTGCTGCTGCCAAATGTTTAGCTTAGGACTAACTGACACATGATCTTGCCAGCAGCTGGTGTGGTTACATACATGCTCGCATCTGTTCTCCCTGAGCCCCCTTGAAATCCCTTCAACCCCCCTGTCCTGCTGCATTGCTTTGAAATCTGTGCGTTGACTATGCATGGGGACGGCCACCTGTCAGGCTTCAGCTTCAGCCTCAGTTTCTGCTTGAATCGCCCTTGGGTACTAGTACTTGTCTGAGGGACAGTCTGGCAGCTCTGTTGAAGCACTTGATGCTGCATCTTTTATTGCCAGGGATTGGTGGAGGTGAAACAAGTTGCTGACCTGCACCAGTCTTGCAATGACACACCAGTGCATGGCATCTTGTTCCACAGCCTCCTCGACCTTTTGGCGCAGCACCCTATCAGCCTGACTGTCTGTCTGTCTGGGTAGGCCTCTAAGAATCCGGTCATCACAGAGCGCAACATCAAGATGTCAGAAACTTCTCACACCTACAGGGCATGCCAAGAGCGCCTGCATCTGCTGCTGGATGCATGCGGTACCTTCACCCATACCTACCCTTGCACAGTGAAGTCTGACCCTCTGCAACATCTAGACTTTGATGCCCTTGCTATGACAGCCTGCATGCTTGGCAATTGGCGGGAGCCAAGTGATGCAAAGCTGCCGTGCAGAACTCTGCTGAGGATGCGCCATGACTGCTGTTGTGTGAGAGTACCTACAAGCATGCAATTACTCTGCTATGTAGCATGAGTTTGTGTTTGTTTAACTGCTCAGTTGTATTGCTCCTTTATGCCGTGCGCAATCCTCTGGATGGGATACAATGCTGTTCCCAGCTGCGCGTGGCCAGCATCTTCACCCATATTCAAAACAACTGGACTCAGTACCTGTTTCCTGCAGGACATGCAAACATAACCAGCTGGATATGCACTCAGGGCATCAGTAACTGGATTGCTGGTTCAGCACTGTTGGCTGCTGACATCTTGCTGAACTGTCAGATGTTGTGAGTGTTAAGTCAGACGTCTGTGGTGCCATGACTGGGCTGGCAATTAGTTACTAATGTCAAATTTAAATATACACACTGAGCATACTCTCGCTCCAGCTTGTACTCAAAGGCTTCAAATCTGAAACAAATTGTGGCTTCACTTGCAACGCATGGCCAGGGCTGGAAAGAATTACGATCATTGACGAGCAACACAGGTTGAATCATGTACAATGGGTCTCTAACTCCATTTCCAGAAGACAGGAGTCGCTGAAACTCGGCAGAATGACACACATCGCTCAAAATGTGTCCTTCCATATTGACGTCATCGATGTAACCCTGATCCAGCCAGGCTTTTTCTCGTAAAATGTGTTTTCAGAGGTCCAGTTACGTCACCCCTCTGCAGATTCCCGTTGGGCCAGGCTAAAAGTTGAAACAACTGCATACCGTTCACGAACGCACCCCACATCTGGCCATTCGTATTGGGTGCAGCATTTTCAAGAGCGAAATGGCACGATCGCTTCGTATGCTCTCCATCTGCCTAGTCGTTACTGCTTTCGGTGAGCTCCGGTTCTGGTACAGATTGCGTTGCACTGATCGATCGGTATCGATATCTGTCTTTGTGCCCTTTTGTCGTTTCCATGTTGTGCCGGCCTTCTTTGTACCAGCGTGTGGCATGCAGAGTTAAATTCGGCATGTTTCGTGCAGGCGCTTGTGTTGGTGCGCAGGAGCTGTCGCGCGCTGCTTCTCGCCATGTGCACCCACGATCTCTGCTGCAGACAGTTGCCGCTCCAGCCAGCGGTGCACCAGCGACGATTGATGTAGCTCTTCTCTCGGCAAAAGATGCTATTGCACTCTTATGTTCACGTAACATCACAAGTGTCGCGTACGTTCAAGCTCTCTTCGCGCATTACGACAACGGGGGGTTTGCATGTCTCAATTCGTTCATCACGCTCAACAGGCCTCAGGTAAACTTGAGTGTCGTCTCCTGCGTGCGATGTAAGGGGCGTAAGTCAGCGGCGTGCGCTATCATGTAAACCACCGACCTCATAAATATATATTTAGTTACAACTTAAAGCTACAAGTTGCCCAACGCAGGTTCTTGCAGATGCAGCCGCGGTTGATGCCAAGGCTGCTGCTGGACAGTCCATCACACCACTGTGCGGGCTGCCATTGGTAAGCTGTGCTCATGTGCAAATGTGATGCTGCATATACACATGCTGCAATATTGATTAATGAACACACAGAGCAATTGTCTTCATGTTGCTCTTGTCATGTTCAGGCTGTCAAGGACTCAATTGACGTGCAAGGGTACCCCACCACCGGTGCAACACCTGCCCTTGCTGGTGAGTGGTGCCATAGTTAAAGCCATACTGTAGTTTGCCATGACTCATTGCATTGGTTCTGTACATGTTGCACGTGCACATTGTTGTCATATCATGCTGGGCCCGCTTGACGTTGTTGTCCCTTCTTTCCTTGAGTCAGCAAACATTGCTTTGCAGTCAAAGTCCCTGGGGGCAGTCAGCAATGCCTCTCTAATTAGACCAGAGAGACTTTTTTGTGGTGCCTGCAGCTGCCTGTTGCAGCCAATGCCAATAATGAATCAATATTGCACAGTGGTGTGAGGCACATCACAGCTCTCTATGTAATCACAGCAATTACAAAACACAAGCTGCACTTGGCATGTCCATGGCGTCTGTGAGTCAACTCTCACTGAGTCAATATGAGTCGTCAATATGAGTCAATATGAGTCAATATGATATCATGCAGCGCCTGTGTCATCCAATCATACAAATCATGTTGCTTCTCACCTGCAGGGCACATGCCTCCTTACAGTGCTCCCTTGATTGATATGTACAAGCAGGCCAATGGCATTATTCTGGGCAAGATGAATCTGGCCGAGCTGAGCACATCAATTGGCAGCATCAATCCCAACATCCCAGGGAACAACATCACCACACCATTAAACCCCTACAATCAGACCAAAATTCCTGGAGGTAATATTTTACTGCATGCATGCACAACTGCTAGTGCAATTGCAGCTTTAACTTGCTTGCTGCAGCTTCTTCAGCTTGCCTTTTGCAGTTGTGCACAGGCTTGCACAAGCAGCGCAACTTAGTCTGTGTGTATAAGCAGCTGCAAACTGCCATTGTATTGACAGCAATGGTTCTGCTTTTTATTGAGAAGACCATGACACAATCTTTGGCAGTTGAGGTCAGATGTTGCAACCAACTTTGGCCAATGCCTGTTGGCGTCGTCTTTGTTGTGCTGATGTCTGTCCAATCTAGGATCACACGCTCTGCATGTGCACCAATTTGACCAATTTGAAGCTGCTTCCTCCTGCTGCATCATACATACATATATATATATCATACATACATATGTATATATAGTATACTACCACGCTTTGTCTGTGCATTGGACCCATGCATGCTCTCTCAAGCTGGGCAACATGGTGTACATACACATAATTGGTGCATGATCTCATAAAGATGTGAGGCATGGCCCCTCATGCTGTCAACTCACTGTGTGTAAGCTATGCTACTCTATTTTGATAAGATACAAGCTGCTGCTATGCATGCGGCAGGAAGTAGCGGTGGCTCAGCCGCTTCAGTGGCGGCGCGCATTGCTCCCTGGGCCCTGTGTGAGGATACTGGAGGCTCCTGCCGATCCCCTGCTATTGCAAACGGTGAGTTGCAACCTAGCACAGCAGCTGAGCTTGCCACTGTACAGTGTAGTCTGCACAGCTGCACAGCTGCGCCGTCTGTGCTTGTTTTGTGTGGGTTGTCCAAGACATGGCACTTGGTAGATTCAGGGCACGTATATATACAGCGTTGTCAACCTATTGCTAAGTCTTGTGAGCTGATTGCTGCAGGCATTTTTGGGTTGAGACCGACGCTGGGGTGCTACAATTACTCCGATGGCTTGCTGCCTGCAACCTTCACCAGAGACACTGTGGGTGAGTTGGCAGATGCATCTGACTTTTGCAATATGTATTACCAAAGCTGGTCTGTCTTGAAGCCATACGATCAGACTGCTTTGCCTGTATGAGCTCATGTGCCTCCGTGAGCTTGATTCTGAGGATTGATGCACTTGTGGCAACCTAGAATGGCGCTTCTAGCAACAGGCAGTCTATCACAGGCATCAATTGCATCTGATATTGTGAGCCTGAACCCATGGCCCTCATCAGCAGCAGCTAACCTGGCTATCCATACCCATCCACCCGATTGTCACCCACCCACTCACTCACCCAATTACTCACTCACTGCATTCAGGTGCCATGGGCCGTACCATGACAGATCTCATCATGTTGGACTCCATATTGAGATCATCCAACATGACAAGCACAGCTGTCGGTTCCATTCCCGACCCAGTGGCCTGCAATGCTTTCATCGACCCCAACATCACCCTCAAGGGGCTTCGCCTGGGCCTGCCATCTAACTTTGGCTGGGTCAACCCTGGTCTGTCCAGCCAGGTAACCTTACCGCCTCACCATGATGTGTACACACCTGTAAGGAATAGAGGGGCATGAGTCTAAGTTGCAGCAGCAGACATTCTTCCGAGTGCACTGCAAAAGGGGTCTGACAGAAGGGCATGAACTGCATGCTTGGGCTTGCTTTGTCTTTGAGTGTCCAACCCGGCCATAACTGTTGAGATTCCCATTTGGGTTGGTGCACACAAAAGGAGGAGGAGAAAAGGGGGTGTGGGGGGACAAACATGATTGCACGCTTGGGCTTGCCACTCAGCAGCACGTGCATGCTTGAGTGTTGCCAACACCCTGTCAAGCTCCTCCACTTGGTGCATCTGATATTCTTGCCTTGCTCATCAGTCAGGGGTTTTGAATGCTCATGTGATCTGTATATGCACCAAATTTTTGGTGATTGTCATTTGGATGAGTTTCTGATGAGGTGATGGTGCTGCAGATGGCAAACCTGACCAATGCAGCGCTGGCCAAACTGGTGGCTGCTGGTGTGGTGTTGGTCCCCTTTGACTCTTCTAACCTAGACCAAGCCATTGCTGTCTCCTGGGCTGGAGGAACAGAGGCAGGAGGCTATGAGCTGCCAGATGCACTGTCAAGGTACAGATACAACCATTGACTTACACAGCCTTTCACGCATGCACCGTCGAAGTATGGGTATAATGATTGACTCACGCAGCCCTTTCAGTAATGACAGTCGAAAGCTTGTTTTGATATGCTGCTGAGTGCTATCTGTGTGGTCTTTCATGGATGTCAGCCCACAGGTACAGGTGCATTGCGCTGCTACATGCACGAATGCTTGCATCATCATGAGAGACAAAAGGAAGCATTGCCTGAGTGACCTAGCATGAAGAAGAAGACACCCTCCTTAGAGAAGCACTCAACTTTGGCGCAAATCTGACATGTGGCCTGTATGCTGGCAGGTACTTGTTCCGCCACAACTACACAGACCTGAATGTGCTGGACATCTTCAATGGTATCAACAAGCCAACCATCAAATCTGGTTACCTGCCATACATAAACTACAGAGAGTTCCAGAGAGTGGGTTCTGACACTGACTGGGTTGAATATCTGTCCACAGGTAAAGCTCTTGAAAGCTGGATCCTGCTGTTTGGTGCAGATCACACCTCCCCCCCCCTGCCCCCCTTTCTCCCAAAACCCCAATATAGTAGAACATCATCCCCCCTAGGGTGGGGGGGGGGAAAGGGATTCAGCTCAGGAATGTCCCAACGCCTGCAGAGTTACCTTGACGGCTTTGCAGCTGCTTGCTTAAAACATCGTGCATGGGAATGCAGTCTGGTGCATTCTGCACTCTTCTGGCTGCACTCAAAACTTCACTCATGATTTCATTGGCCAGCCATTGTGAGTCAATCAGTGCACGAACCTGAAGCCACATTGGATTTGGGCCCCCCTCATTCTGCTCTTGCAAATCACTCATTTATGCCTCTACCCATGCTTCTTGCATCAAAGTGCCGATTTCAGCCCGGAGAGTGACGCTGCAGGCCGTCCAAGCGTTGCCAAGGCTTGGAGAGACACATTTGCAGCTCAGGACGTGCAGGCCTTCTTGTACCCTGGGTCAGCAGTCACTGTCCAGTGAGTATTCTGTTGTGCCACCCACATTGCGGTTAGCCTTGGTTCTTGCATGTCCAAGTTGCCCTATTATGTCCACCACAGCTGTGCATCTGCTGTTGAACAGCAGAACCAGAGTCAGACAAGTCTTTCGTGTCAAGTCAGTGGGATATGCGCAGCACTCGCCCTGTACAGCCAGTACAACCATTTGTGTGTGTGTGAAATCCCTTGAATGTCCCTGTTACAGCATGCTCTCAGGTGGTCTGAGCATGAAATGTGCACAAGTATCAAGTAGGGGAGTTGCATGCCTTGCATAAATGAGGCAGTGAGGATGCATGCCTAGTCTTGAATTGTGTGTCATGCTTGCAAGCATGCTTCAGCAGACTGTCAGACTTTGCGCGTATGTGTCATACTGCTTGTGTCTCATGCTGCTTGGATGAGTGTCCCTGTGCTAGATGTTGCATGTGCTTTACTTGGCTCACTACATTCAAGCCTCCGGGGTCCTAAGCAATCTAAAGTCTGCCCCTAGCATCTGTGGTCACCATAGCATCGTACGGTCGCAACAGCATCTTACAACGCTGTTATGCTGCTGCATTACTGCAAAGTAGCTATGCACAGAATGTGAGGCTGGTAGTTGTGTCTGCAAATCAGCCTGCATGATAAGTTTTTTGGAATGCACGTGTCTTTTGCCTGCGCTCACTAATTTTGCTTTGTGCCTGTAGGGCTCTAGACGCTTTTGAGCCTGCTGTGCAGTTTGACAATGGCACAGTGGTTTCAGCCAACACATCATTCTTTCAGATTGATTCAATCAGCACAGCCACAGGTACCCTGACATGCTGTCCTGTTTGGCGCTCTCAGCATCCAACACTGAGTAAAACCCTTCAGGCAAACCCTGGCGCAAGCTGGGTAAATGTGCAATTTGTTGACCAGTCACATCCCTGTCGTAAAGACTTTCTTTGAGGCATAATTGCTGCCGCCAGCTTGTTGAGGTTGTACTTTCTTGCCAAGCACGACCCACATCCATGAAATAGACATGAGACAACAGGTTGTTTGCTTCAAGCCAAGACACAGGCACTGTCCCATCCAGCTGGTTTTGGCTGATATCAAGGGCACTAAGCTCACCAAGTGCTGCTGAGCCGTCCGGCAAATGACCATCTAAGTTGTTGTTGGACAAGTTGACCGCCTTCAGAGGTGCCTCACTGGTCCAGAAAGTGTCTAGACTGGAGTTCAACATGCAAGCGGACAAGTCGAGTACACCCAATTGAGCGTTGTTGAAGGCTGGTACTGAGCCCTTTACTTGGGTTGTATGCACAACCAGAATCTGAAGCTGAGGGAATGCATCAGAAGCTGCCCAGCTGGCCGGGAAAGTACCAGTGATTGATGGACTGCCTAGCTCTAGGTCTACCATGGAGGGAATGCTCCAACAGAAGCCCAGGAGTCTGGCAGAGTGCCAGTCATCGTGTTGTTGTCAAACACAAGAAGTGTTAGCTTCTGAAAGGCATGGGGACCTCCCCAGCTATGAGGTATGCTTCCGTTAAAGCGGTTTGAGGAACAGTCCAGGAATACAAGCTCTGGAAAGACATCAGCTGCACTCCAATCATCTGGTAATTGTCCAGACAACAAGTTGTGGTTCAACGACAGCTGTTCAAGCTGCAACAGTGAGCTCAAAGAGGCAAATGACGTGCCATTGAAGTGATTGCCTGACAGAGTAAGTGACTGCAACGTTGATGGCCACTCTCTGGGAAGGTTGCCTGTCAGCTGATTGAAAGCTACACTCAGGACATATAGATTAGGTAAAGCATTGGCTTGGCCCCAAGCTGAGGGAATTGGCCTTGCATGTACACACTGCATACGTCATTCACAAGGCATAACAACCATTTATTCCTTACCATACCATTTATGAATGTAATTACATGTTATACATGTAATGTTGTACATGTTATACATGTAATTACACATGTGCTAATTAGCATAAGGTCCCAACTTGGGTACAATGAACAACCTAGAAGGAATCAAGTTGAAAGAATATGTGTGCTATAGCAAGTTTAGTAAAAGAAGCCTATACATTGACCATAGCGTCCAGTACGGCACATGGAAATTAACTGTTAGCATGTCCCAGATGCCAAAAGCTCTGCTGCATACCAACATGTGGGTCATGTGCACCAGGCTGCATGACTGCAAGTACAAGAGACTGAGCTCATGATTCACTGACATTACATCATGAATGATTGTTTGCAAGTTATATGCTGCATTATCGAAAGGGTCTTTCTTGGCCAAACATGGTCTTCAAGCCACTTGCTTGTGACTCAGAACTTTCTGGTGCTTGCATGTCCCAAGGAGTATAATATTTTGTTGTCATGTTGGCAGTGTTGCAGGGAAGGGGACTTTCAAGCAAGGTCAAAACACTAAGCAATGCAGGCTTGGAATTGCTTGGAATCAGTGTTTCCTTGCCTTGCCACAACTACTGCAAAAGACAGACATACCAGTGACTTTTGTGTACTGTATGCTCAGAGAAGATAGAGATGCAAAGGCTCCAGGGCTACCCCAACTTGCCGGCAAAGGTCCTGCACACAGTCCCAAGCCACACACTTGTGACCACCCAAAAAATGGCAAGACAGCCTGGCCACATGGCTCACATATCCAAAGCAAGTATAGCTGTCAGCGTTAGGGATGTGCAAATTACTCATCACAGGACCAATGTATGTAATTACCCAGTAACGTTACCAATTGGTAAGTAACGCAGTAATTTACTATAAAACTATTACTGTCCAAGCGCCGTACAAGGCCGTTCCCAGTTTTGAAAGCAGCAGCGCGTTGCTCTCGCCTAGGGAGATGCATCTGCCAAGTTGAACAAATTTTCAAGCAACATTCCTACATAAAAACAGGGATTTACCTGTACAGTAACATGTTTCAACAGCTTGGCAGATCTGGGCCTATTTTGCCCATTTTCTATGAAATGAAATGAAACGCAAAATGCTCAACTTTACCTTATTCCACGACCCCAACAGTAAGTCAGTAGGTAAGCAGTAATTGCAGTAATGTTACCATTCAGTAATGATTGATGAAAGGTAATTTGCACACCCCTAGTCAGCGCTGTTGACACAGGCAAAAACGAGCAAGTGCACAAACAGAATATGACAACAATGTAAATGGGAAGTGCGGGCCCATGTTTGTGTGATGCTTGCAACAAGAGTTATATGACAGGACATGACTCAGTGGTCTGCATCACAAGGGGCCATTGTCACGAATGGATCAAACATGCTGATATGTTACCTGATATCAGGCTGTCAAAATCGTAGCCGGCTCCAAGGGACAAAGAAATCAAAGAAGGCATTGATCTGTTGCCTGCCCATGCATCAGGTAATGTTCCGCCCACATGCATGTCGAGCAACACAAGTTGAGTGAGCGAGCGGTAAGCCCCTGCACTCCCCCAGGAGGCTGGCAGTGTGCCTACGAACACATACAGAGTCAGCAATACGGCATGTGCCAATTTACAGCTTCAGGCAATCAGTGCAGCCACAACTGATGTGTGTGGAGTTGAAGCCACATCTGCAGCTGTTCCTGTAGGTGAGAAACAGCATATGTCGCTGCAGAAGAGGTATCACATGCAAAAGTCACATCTGACCAACGCAGTCCCATCAAAATGTATGATCAAGTCCTACAGCTGATTTCACCGGTTTGAAAGCTCGCAAGCACAACTCAGCGCAGAAAGTGCAGATGGTCAGCAGGTGACGACATAGCATGTTCAGCATGTAGCCATCAATCAATACATCAAATGTTGTCGCGGCACCCAATGTCCCTCAAACCAGTGCTGCTGAACCCTTGACCCAATGCTGCAAACATTGAAGATGACCAAAGTCAAGGGGTTTTACAAGAAGCAGTCGCGCTAAACAGGCTTGACTGAAAATGCACTTGCCAGTGATGGTGGAAACATGAACATAAAAAAGCTGCAGTTGTTGGAAGCTTGCTGAGCTGCCCCACTCTGCTGGCAATGGCCCAGACAGCTTGGTGGAGTTCAGCTGCAAGTCTTGCAAAATTGGAAAAGAGCCGTTGCTGCCCCAAGACGGCGGCAGTGATCCCGTAACGGGCACCTGATACAACCACAGCTGGGACAGGGAGGGAAAGCCCTCTGCCCATGACGCGGGCAATGTGCCTGCAGGCATGGCACACACATACATTGCTCTGACTGATAAGTGCAACGATCGACAAGTACAGCTGCAATCATCATGGTCACAAAGTGCGTGTCATGACAAGTTTCATGTGCACCGCAGGTGATAGATCGTGCTTGCAATTAATTGCTGTTCCTTGCTTGTGACCTGTCACCACTCAGTCTTGTATACTGCCTGTTTGAAGCTGAGCCAAGGGTCCAAGTCTGTGCTTGACTGTGCTGGCAAGCTTGCGCAAGCAGGCATTGAGCAATGTTGTATGAGCAATCAATATGTAAGAGCAAAAAGCCGCGCAGCTTGTTACCATTTATGCTGCAATTTCCAATGTGTAGAGCCTGTAGTTGCTGAAAGCTGGTTGTATTTCCCCACTCTGATGGTAGTGTCCCCGACATTCTTGTAAACGTCAAGCTCAAATATGTCAAGGACTCAAAGCGGCCGGTGCTGCCCCAAGAAGGGGGTAGGGTACCTGCACAAGGGGCATGTTATCGGGCAAGCAAAGACCCTCAGGCCCGGGTATTGGCACAAGCATCTGGATGAGCTTGCATTCAAGCGTGCAAAGTCTTTGCTTCACAACAAGGTGAGGTCATATTTAGACCAGCACCTGGGATAGTGATCAAAAGCCACCACCTCGACATCAGAAGCAAGGTAACGTATAGGTGACAGGCTTCTGCTAACTCCCACATACAGGCACAACACAGATCAAATGCTGATTGGTGTGCCCCAGCCATTGAGGTGCATCTGCTCAAACAGGGATCTGGCAGTCACAGATGAACCCCTGGCTATGTGTGGCAAGTCAAACATGTGGTGTGTGTAATGTGGCATGTAAGCGTGACTCATTAGTTGTAGCACCTGACAGCAGACTGACTCCTGCATTATCAGCTCCAAGTAACAGGGTAGTCAAGGACGGCATGGACCCCTCGCTTCCCCAAGAACCTGGCAGCTTGCCACTGAGAGGCATCTCAAGCAACTCTAGATCTGACAGCAAAGGGAAAGCGCCTGTATCGCCCCAGCTAGCTGGCAGTGTGCCTGCAGACACCTGATGTCAGCCATGGCAGTCCAGTTGCTGTGACTGCCACATATGTTAAGATCACCAGCTTGGGCCAGAAGATAATGGCACAACCTCTGAATTATGGTCTGTGTTTTGCCAATACTGGTACACATACTCAACAAGCAAATGAGTCATATGATTTACCGCTGATGTTACAGCTGTAGATGAGAAGTTTTTGCAATTTCTGGAAGCCTGTTGGGCTGCCCCACTCTGCTGGCAATGGCCCAGACAGCTTGGTGAAGTTCAGCTGCAAGTCTTGCAAGGATGGAAAAGAGCCGTTGCTGCCCCAAGATGGCGTCATGGATCCCGTAATGGGCACCTGAGTCAACCGCAGCTGGGACAGGGAGAGAAAGCCCTCTGCCCATGACGCAGGCAATGATCCCGTGATGGGCACCTGATACAACCACAGCTGGGACAGGGAGGGAAAGCCCTCTGCCCATGACGCGGGCAATGTGCCTGCAGGCGCGGCGCACACATACATTGCTCCGACTGACAAGTGCAATGACTGACAAGTGCAACTGCAGTCATCATGGTCACAAAGTGGGTGTCATGACTGGTTTCATGCGCACTGCAGGTGACAGGTCGTGCTTGCTGCTGCTTGATGGAGACCTATGACAACTCAGGCTTAAAGCCTGACTGTTTTTACTGAGCCAAGAATTCAGGTGCGCTAGCGCTTCACTGTGCTGCCAAGCTTCCTGAAACAGGGTTTGACCAGCACTAGTGCCGCAAGTCAACAACTAGGAGATGCGCAGCTTGTTACCATTTATGCTGCAGTTTGAAATGTAGAGAGTCTGTAGTTGCTGAAAGCTGGTCGCGTTTCCCCACTCTGATGGTAGTGTGCCCGACAAGCTTGTTGTAAAAATCAGCCTCAAATCTCTCAAGGACTCAAAGCAGCCAGGGCTGCCCCAAGAAGAGGGTAGGGTACCTGCACAAGGGGCGTGTTGCTGGGCAAGCAAAGACCCTCTCAGGCCCAGACATTGGCACAAGTATCCGTCTGAGCTTGCATTCAAGCGTGCACAATATTTGCTCTACTAAAGGTGAGGTCATACTCTGTAAACCAGCACATGGGGTAGTGATGAAAATCCACCACCCCAACATCAGAAGCAAGCTAGCCTAAAGGTGACATGCTTACTCTAAATCCCACATGCAGGCGCAACACAGATCCGTCGCTGATCAGTGTGCCCAGCTGCTGAGATGCATCTGCTCAAACATAGATCTGGTAATCACCGATAATCCCCTGGCTATTTGTGGCAAATCAAACATGTGGTGTGTGTAATGTGGCATGTAAGCGTGACTCATTAGTTGTAGCACCTGACAGCAGACTGACTCCTGCATTATCAGCTCCAAGAAACAGGGTAGCCAAGAATGGCATGGACCCCTTGCTTCCCCAAGAACCTGGCAGCTTGCCACTGAGAGGCATCTCAAGCAACTCTAGATCTGATAGCAAGGGGAAAGCTCCTGTGTTGCCCCAGCTGGCTGGCAGTGTGCCTACAGACACTTGATGTCAGCCATGGCAGTCCATTTGCTGTGACTGCCACATATGTCAAGATCGCCAGCTTGCGCCAGAAGATAACGGCATTGACCCTGAATCACGGTCTGTGTTTTGCCAAAAGTGGTACACATCCTCAACAAGAAAGATAAGTCATGTAGCTTACCGTTAATGTTACAACTGTAGACGAGAAGTGTTTGCAATTTCTGGAAGCCTGTTGGGCTGCCCCACTCTGCTGGCAATGGCCCGGACAGCTTGGTGAAGTTCAGCTCCAAGTCTTGCAAGGATGGAAAAGAGCCGTTGCTGCCCCAAGACGGCGGCAATGATCCCGTGATGGGCAATTAAGACAACCTCAGCTGGGAAAGGGAGGGAAAGCCCTCTGCCCATGACGCAGGCAGTGTGCCTGCAGGCACGGCACGCACATACATTGCTCTGACTGACAAGTGCAACGACTGACAAGTGCAACTGCATTCATCAATGACATGGTCACAGTGTGCGTATCATAACAGGATTTATGCGCACAGCAGGTGACAGATCGTGCTTGCTGCTCCTCGCTGGAGACCTATGACAACTCAGTCTTAAAGCCAAGCTTCCTGAACCCGGGATTGACCAGCACTAGTGCCACAAGTCAACAACTAGGAGATGTCGTAGCTTTTTACCATTTATGTTGCAATTTCCAATATAAAGAGTATGAAGCTGCTGAAAGCCGGTCATGTGTCCCCAGTTTGATGGTAGTGTCCCCGACAAGCTTGTAAACGTGAAGCTCAAACTTTTCAAGGACTCAAAGCAGCCGGTGCTGCCCCAAGCAGAGGGTAGGACACCTGCACATGTGCACAAGAGGCATGTTATTGGGCAAGCAAAGACCCTCAGGCCCAGGCATTGGCACAAGCATCTATCTGAGCTTGCATTCAAGCGTGCACAGTCATTGCTTCACAAGGTGAGGTCATACTCAGACCAGCACCTAGGCTACTGATCAAAAATCACCACCTCAACATCAGAAGCAAGGTAGCATAACAGTGACAGGCGCCTGCTAACTCCCACATACAGGCACAACACAGATCAAACGCTGATTGGTGTGCCCTAGCTGCTGAGATGCATCTGCTCAAACAGGGATCTGGCAGTCACAGATAATCCCTGTGATAATTTGTGGCAAGTCAAACATGACGGTGTGTGTAATATGGCATGTGATCATGACTGGCAGCACCTGACAGCAGACTGACTCCTGCATTGTCAGCTCCAAGTAAAAGGGTAGTCAAGGACGGCATGGACCCCTTGCTTCCTCAAGAAGCTGGCAGCTTGCCACTGAGAGGCATCTCAAGCAACTCTAGATCTGACAGCAAGGGGAAAGCGCCTGTGTTGCCCCAGCTGGCTGGCAGTGTACCTGCAGACACTTGATGTCAGCCATGGCAGCCCATTTGCTGTGACTGCTGCGTATGTCAAGTTCATCAGCTTGCGCCAGAAGACACTGGCAAAGACCCTGAATAAGCTGTGTTTTGCCAAAACTGGTACACATACTCAACGAGCAAGATGACTTATATGGTTTACCGCTGATATTACAGCTGTAACAGATGAGTTTCTGCAATTTCTGGAAGCCTGTTGGGCTGCCCCACTCTGCTGGCAATGGCCCAGACAGCTTGGTGCAGCTCCAAATCTTGCAAGGATAGAAAAGAGCCATTGCTGCCCCAAGACGGCGGCAGTGATCCTGTAATGGGCACCTGATACAACCACAGCTGGAACAGGGAGGGAAAGCCCTCTGCCCATGACGCGGGCAATGTGCCTGCAGGCATGGCACACACATACATTGCACTGACTGACAAGTGCAACTGCAGTAATCATGGTCACAATTTGCGTATCATAACAGGATTCTTGCGCACATCAGGTGACAGATTGTGCTTGCTGCTCCTGGCCGGAGACCTATGACGAGTCAGTCTTAAAGCCTGACTGTTTTGACTGAGCCAAGGATCCAGGCGTGCTAGCGCTTCACTGTGCTGCCAAGCTCCTTGAAACAGGGATTGACCAGTACTAGTGCCGCAAGATAACAGCTAGGAGATGCGCAGCTTGTTACCATTTATGCTGCAGTATGACATATGGAGAGTCTGCAGCTGCTGAAAGCTGGTTCTGTGTCCCCACTCTGATGGTAGTGTCCCCGACAATCTTGTGAACGTCAAGCTCAAATATCTCAAGGACTCAAAGCAGCCAGTGCTGCCCCAAGAGGAGGGCAGGGTTCCTGCGCCAGGCATGCACAGGTGGCATATGAATGGGCAAGCAAAGACCCAGGTCCAGGCATTGGTGCACGATCAGACAGAAGCGTGTGCCAATGCCACAAGCATCTGTATGAGCTTGTATGCGGACTTAGTCCGCACAGTGTCTGCTTGACAAAGGGGCAAGGTTGTCGACAACTATATCAGCACATGGCACATCAATCAACACCTCAATACCAGAAGCAACGTAGCCTGTCGATGACAGGCGTTTGCAAACTGTGACATGCAAGCACAGTACAGTTCAGATGCTCTTGGGTGTGCCATAGCTGCTGATAAGCATCTGCTCAAACAAGCATTTGCCAGTGGAAATTACAAAATCCCCTGGTTGTTTGCGGCGTAAGATGAACATGCTTGTGCAAGTCTAAGGTATCATCAGTGCTAGCACCTGACAGCAGACTGACGCCTGCGTTGTCAGCTCCAAGTAAAAGGGTAGTCAAGGACGGCATGGACCCCTTGCTTCCCCAAGAGCTAGGCATCTTGCCGCTGAGAGGCATCTCGAGCAACTGAAGTGCCAACAGCAAGGGGAAGGCGGCTGTACCTCCCCAGCTGGCTGGCAGAGTGCCTGCAAACATCCGCTGTCAGCAACGACAATGCAGTCACTGTGACTGCCAACAGTGACTGTCACTGCTTGGCACAATGAATGTGGCTAGGCCGCTGTAGACAGACAGCAACGGCGCACCACAACAATCTGCACCTCACCAAAACTGGAACACAGACTCCATGAGCAAGATGATAAAGTTACCGTTGATGTCACAACCATAGATGACAAGTTTCTGCAATTTCCTGAAGCCTGTTGGGCTGCCCCACTCTGCTGGCAATGGCCCAGACAGCTTGGTGAAGCTCAGCTGCAAGATTTGCAAGGATTGAAAAGAGCCGTTGCTGCCCCAAGACGGCGGCAGTGATCCTGCAAAGGGCAGTCCATGCAGGTGTAGTTGCACTCGAAAAGGGAAGGCTCTGCCCAAGATGCAGGCAGCGAGCCTACAGATATGACTTGATTGTGTGCTGCTTTAGGACTTGCAGACAGTATGCAGTGTTACTGAGAACAGCCCCGGGGCAGAGTAAGGCACAGCTTATGCTCAAAGACAACTATGTCAATGCCATGCACAGTCAATTTTCTGGTTCACAAACAGCAAGGGGAGCAAGACAAGACATGCTTGCATGCAGAGCAGCTGCAACTTTTGCTGAAAAGCACGAAACACAAGCCCTTGGGCTGAAAGGCATGGTATGCTTCATGCTGATAAGACAGGCATGTTTGAATAGAACTGCCATTGCAAGGTACATCGACAGGTGCATTGAATGAAGCTAGCCTCTGGTCCCCTGAGGCACAACCATGCACTGATTCTGCTGAGACCCATCTCTCGCCTTCCTTGCTGACAGAGCACCACCCAAGTCAATTTATCCAATATTGCTGGGAAACAGCTTTGCTTCAATAGGCATTACTTCAAGCACTGCATGGCATGTGGCATAGACATTCTTGGCTGTTAGTAACGGCGTACCTGTGATTGTGCTGTTGGTCAATGACAGCGTGGACAGCTTCTGGAAGGTGAAAGGATTGCCCCACTCAGTCGGCAGGGAGCCAGTCAACCTGCTGCTCCCAAGGTATAATGTAGCCAGGGATGGCAGTGTGCCATTGCTACCCCAAGATGCTGGTAGTGTCCCTGTTACAAGGCGATTGCAGATCAGCAGCACACAGAGGACAAAACAGCTCCATACATTTTGTTTCTCATGATCAAATTTGATTTAAAGCTGCATGCCCGGCACAACAGAACAAAATGCTTGACTTTCTCTGCAGCTCAGCACTTTACTGGTGAGTGTTGACATATTAAAATGTAAAGTATGCCGTTGCATCACACAGACCATTCAGACGCAACAACAAAACTCAGTATGGGACGCTACAGCATACGGCAAATTGTGTGATCAAACAGTGCTCTACACAGTATACCGGAAAGGAGAGTGTAGCTCAGATTCAGATCCTCCAGTCTAGAGAAAGCGCCAGGCTGTGCCCAAGCTGACGGAAGTGTGCCTGTCAACTGTGTCTGCTCAAGATGCATGCTCTTGAGCTTTGGGAATGCAGAAGGCTGACCCCAGCTGCTTGGCAGCGATCCCCCAAGCGCGGCAGATGAAAGAATTAATGTCTCAAGAGCAGGGAAACTCTCAGTGTTGGCCCATGAGTCTGGCAAGTCCAACAAGCTGCCTGTCAAGGTGAGCTTCTTCAATGCTTTAAGGCAACCCAGAGACTGCCATGTGCGCATGGAACAGTTGGATGGCATTTCTTCAGCCAGGTTGTAGCCTTTGGGATTATGTAATTGTTGCCAGCCCAGGAGGTTCAGCACGTGAAGCTCACAATCTGTCACAAAGGACTGCACAAAAAATGCTGGGGCGGGTGCAAGGTCCGTAAATTTTGAATTTTCATTGCCAGTTGTACTGTGCTGAGGATTTGCAGCTGTTGTACTCACTGTGCGTACACAAACCAGAAGTAAGACACAGGCTGACAGTGTCCAGCGGTGTCTGACCCTTGCCCTTATAACACACTTCCTGCACTCTACAAGCATACACACGTTTAGTTCTGCATTGCTTAATTCGGTTCGAAGGCACTGCCTGACAGGATCACTCATATGCAAAATTGAGTCGATATGCATTGACTGGTATCACACTCATAGTCATTGCGTCAGTCTGCCAGCAGCACTGCAGTTACTGCACAAAGTAAAAACGACCTGATAATGTCACGTCCCCTTCTTCCACAACCAGCTGGTGCACAGCTGTTTCTTGTTGCAGCTGGTCATTCACAAGTCCTAGCTTGTCGATGACTGTTACTCCTGGAGTCCTATTCATACCACTCACAAGCAGTGTCGGCTTTACCAATTCGCCAGCGTCGGGTGCTTGCTTGGTGGCCACCGTTGGTGGCTACGGCAGGCCGAGTACGGCACGAGGTGTACGATGCATGATAGCTGGTCGCCCGTGGCGATATCGAGGCGGTTTCAGCGTAGGCACTACTGGCACATGCAAGGCCTTGAAACCGTTGGCATCGGAGACTCCGATAACATTCCTCAATAGAAAACACCGAAATGGATGACAAACTTCTGAATCAGTGCGCTTGGAGGCAGCTGCTGGTTCAATCAAGAGAGAGCTCGAGCTAGTAGCGTCTGGTGTCAACTTGGACGTGTCTAAAGCTGTTGGTCTGCTCGGCAATGGATGATCCTTGATTCCTAGCTTCATCTCACTGAGACTAGGACCTGTTCTACAACCCCTGATGCTTGCTGGAAGCTTTGTTGGTGTAGCCCAGGTAATTCCTGTTGTTGCAGCTTGCCTACTTGTTGGCACATTGATGTCTCCATCAAAACATTGGTTTCAAAGCAGCAGTGTTAAGCATGTGAGCACATACACAGGTCTCCTCTTGAGTGATATATATAAGGCATGCCTTCTGCATGCCATTGGCCTGCAGTGGAATGTTTGGTGTATCTTTTTGGGGGTGTCAAGGTGCCTTGCTGCTTGCCATTTAGAGGGGATTTTGCAACCTTTTTCGATTCTGCATTATTCATCACCTGGTTGGTGGTCCTCAGGATCTGGAAGCTTTAACATCTCGGCCTTTGCCGGCCTCTTTGCTGTGGCCACCATTGTGGGGGCCGTGCTGCTAACAGATGCAGTGGACTTTGGGGAAGTAGGGGTGAAGGAGGGGGTGAACAATGCCAACGCGCAATTGCAGCAGCTGACAGCCTCCCCAAGAGGGGGCAACTGTAAAATCTTGTTGGAGGTGGGGCTGGGGCTGTTTGGGTGACTGCTACAGGAGTAGGTAAGCACATATATAGCATTTTGTTCTGAATGCAGCGGACACATGCCTGGCCTGAAGTGATGTGTGGCTAGTGAAGATGCCTTTGCCTGCCACCATGACTATTGCCAGAAATGCTGTAGCCTTTTCGGTTGCTCCCGGGTCGCTTCCGGACCGGTTGCTTGGGCATGTGCTGGCTCTGCAGCCAGCTGCAGCTGTTGGCTGTCCTTGGGTGAAGCAGACCTCAACATGCTGTGCATCTTCTGTCTGAAATCGTCATGCTGCTGATGCACCTGCTGCTGCTGCTGCTGCTGGGGCGATGGGCTTGCAGTGCCTGGCAAAGGCTGCACTACTTCCTGCTCTTGTGACTCAATGACTGCAGCATTGCACCGCATGCAGCCTGATGTGACCTTGGCTTTAATGGTGCGTGCAATAGACTCCACCTTCTGACCAGGTCCTTGACAGCTGACCGCCATTGCAATCCTTAGATAGTTCTTCATCAGCATGATCATCAGCACCAGGTTGGTCAGTGTGGACTCGCCCCACTAGACAGGCTGATACAATAATGTTCAGCCTAGTTGCATCTCTTTGCTGGACAGTCTCAGTCTTCCCACTCAACAGTGGCTGACTGGTCTGCAGCTGGCTCTGATCATGCGCTGGCATGGCAAGCGCTGTGAGTGTGGCAAGGTCGAGGGCTTTGCTGTCGGGCCCCTTGATTGCTGACCCAGTATCTGCAATGGATTCAGATGAGTCACCTGCTGGTTCAACTGTATCCTGAGACCCAGAGTGTTTATGTTGATGGCATACTCTGGTCACTGATCATAAATCTAAAACATTCCTTGGCACTCAACCTACATCGTCAAGGCGACATACTTGCTGGAGTGAACATCTACAGCGCTGCAACTTCACATAGGAATACAGACTAGGCAGGACCAATGTAGCTGACTCTTTGAGCCGTAACCCTTCATACCGCCCTACACGGTCAAAGACTACACCTATGCCTGCTGCAACACCTGTCATCCCACTTGAGCCTGCATTGCAGGTACAAGATGGACCCTGGGGAATTTTTTTGCCTTATGTAATCTCTTCACCACCTGTAATCTTTGTAACCTCACCCTACTCTCCTGTAACCCCCAGCAACTCTTCTGACCTTGCAGCTGACACTGTCATTCCAGAAAAGATGGTCATGGAAGTGGCTGAGCAGCCTTTGCTTGACCTCTTCCACCATGACTAATTGGGATGAACTTCTTGTGCACGCGCAGTTTGCTATCAAGAATGCCTGGCAGGAGTCAGTGCATGACAATCCCTTCTACCTCAACCACGGCCGTCACCGCAGAACACCTTTGTGTGTCTCACTTGAAACGGGGAGGACGCTACCTTCAAAAGGATTACTGGCTCACCTTGGCCCCTGACCAAAGGCTGGCTGCTGCAGCGGTCTTACTCCCCATGCCTCAATAGGCTGGTTCCTTGAGCTGTACAGCAACCTCACAGTTGCGCAGACTTTAAAACTCAAAAAGTGAATACTAAAACATGGAACAAAAAATAGTCTGGTTATTTGTATTTCACTTTGCAAGCAATGGTCTACGTACTGTCTAACTGGGCAGTGCAAGTATTGTCCACTTGGAGCTTTTCTTATGTGAGGCTTGCTGCTGTCACCCAGTTAGCACCCAAGCACACCTTATGTGGCATTTGCAATAGCCACAACAGTGCATTAGCATGCATGCAAGCATGCTCACACTCAGGATACTGCACGACGTCAGCCTTTGCAGCGCCTTGTAGCTTGTGCTGTCTCTGCGTCTCACTGAGTCCTGTAAGTCAGTCCTCTAATTGTGTACTGCTCCGCCAATAAGGGAGCTGCAGCTGATTCAGCATGTCTCCACCTGGCTTGATCCCCAGCATGAAGTGGCCTTGAACATCCTTGTGTTCCTTGCATTTACCAAGCGTTTCACTTAACATTTGCTTCATTTACCATATGCTTTTGGGCTTGCTGCACAATGTGAGCATATGCAACCTGCTCATATTGCATCACCCTCAGGGTTTCACACCTAAAAGGGGGCGGTCTGTAACTGCAGTATTGCTATGAATGAACCTAGGCATGGGGCCACGGCTGCTCCAATGTCAATCTCACTGAGCACAGCTGAGGCTATTCCCACCTTTTCCTTTGCTTGTTGCTGCTGTGCACAAATGGTTGTTGGAGCAGGTTGATGCTATTTTGACGTTGCTAATGGACATGTCTGACAAGTTTGGGTGTCTGTGCTGTTGCTGATGATTGACTCACATGTTGGGCTACACTGTAGTCAGCTAAGGTTTGTATCCACTGAGGCTTGATCAACCCTTGTGCATGCAGAGCCTCAAGCAGATCTTGATGAGGGAACTCCAGAGTTCAAGGATGCTGAGATTGATGCAAGCAACAGACAGACTGCAGTTGCTCATCAACATAGCTCAGTGCAAGCTACAAGTCTGCCATGCATTGACCAGGATCGGCTTCCGGGCCACTACATGGATATGTCATTGTTGCACAGCATGCACGTGCAGCACATGCAATGCTGCACACTGCCTACATATGTAGTCAGTTAGGCCTGACTACAGACCTTAGGGTTGTTTCTGTGATTTGTCAGAGTTTGTCATGAAGCATGTAGGGACCTACTTTTTAGTCGTTTACCGTTTGCAAGCTCAGCTTGTTCAGCGTGCTGCATTTTACCTGTCGACTATTCATGCAACTGACGAGTCAACGTAGGCATGCCAGCGTGTCTGTGAACGGGAGGCCAACCACGACATCAGCCTGCTGGACCACTGTACGCCATACCGATATCGATGCACACTCCCGTCAAGCCATTCGGCTGGCTGGGAGACTACGAGGGGTTTTGCGTCTTGCAGTCATGCATGGTCAAGCCAAGCAAGCCACTTGCGGCGCAGAAGACCGTGTTGGCCCCGGCCGATATAGTTTTACGGTGCAAGCTGTATTGGAGCCCCGCTTTCTGCCTGCTTGTCTCTGATCAGCTTGACTTTGAAAAACTCGTTCAAGCCGCAGCCGAGCTGATCACTGCTTGCCCAATCATCGCTGGACGGTAGGGGGTGTTAGGCTTGTCACGTCGAAACAGTCCAGGTGTTCGTGTTCGCTTGCCGAGTTCGCAGCTTCGAAACGCAGGCTAGACCTCGCGACGCCCGCATCCATCCGGCAAGACAGTAAGAACTCCGGCATTACAGTCAGTGAGGCTGAATGGCCCAAAGGCAGCGTCAAAGACTTCGAAGGGTGCACGCACTGCTATGCGACCCCCCCAGCCATCGCATCAGCAGACGACGGTTTTCTGCCTGCACCACCTTACGAAGATCCTGTAGAGGTGCAGTGTGATTGCACTACACAGTGAGAGTGCACTACCATAAAACTTTGCACTCCTTGCTTCACAGAGTCACACAACACATGTGTGCAGACTACTGCATGTGCAGGACATGGTTGCATTCATGAATGTTCTTTACAGTCTACATCCTCTGCTTGTGTCACGGCCTGTAGCAAGCCTGCAGCAAGCTTGGCCTTGTGTGTGTGTGTGCACTGGTCAGCCTCTCACTCAAGTTAGACTGGCATGCACAAACACATCATGTCATGAGCACAAACTGACCTCATGCACAGGACGTTATGGGGCCTAAGCGGAAATATTTGTATTGTTGCAGAGCAAGGAAGGTTGCTCAGGGAATTCATCATTGTTCAAGTTGCGCCTGACACATCTTGGGGATGGGTCATCTTTACTTGCTGCCTCATGGTCACATGCCCTGACAGATGGTAAGCTTGCTGCGCTTGGAAAATGGCAAATATTAGCTGAAATTGTATTACAAGTATAGCCAAGTCATACAAGCTGTGTTTTCCAATGCAAGCTGCACACAAAAGATTTACTTGTTAATGGCCACCGACATTGTTGTCCTATAATCCAGGTGTTTTTGCGCTGTTAGTTGCACATTCTTGAATTTTTCTGTCCCACATCCCAAGGGATCAGTGTCACATGCAATCTCAACCAATGCTCTAAAAAAGCTTTGGACTATACTTAAAAAAAGGGTCGGTTTCACAATGCGGTGCTGGGCCGCTTTCTGTGCAGACATTGCATGCCATGCTACAGTGTCTTCATTTGTCTAGATTGTTGAAGTTAGTCATCATGCAGGATTCAGGGCAACAGAAATCCTCAATGCCCTTGCTGCGCTCTATCGAGGGCAAACTGCTGAGTCTTTAAGGAGCCTGGTTGCACCAAGTGAGCGTAACCTATGGCCGACACATCTCAAACCTCATCTGGAGGCAGCCAAGCCAGGAGTAGACAGTTTGAGCTTCTCTGATGCTGGACCAGAACGTCAGGAGGTATGCCTTGCCAATTGCTGAAGACAACATCAAAGACCTCACCTGCTTGTGATGCTGTTGATGACACAGTTGCTTGTGCTGCTGCATGCAGACCTTTGACTGCAATACTGCAGATTTGTGTTGCAAGGGCAATAGCACACTTGCATATGACAATCGCCGCATTTGTACACAGTGTCAAATGCCACTTGAATGCTGCACATGAAGGAAACAATGACTGACTGCTGTGCTTATCGACAAGTTCTGAAGCATGCAAGGTTCTGTTGCATGTTGCAGGATCTGCAAGCCCCAAGCCCGTATGCCATCGGCCGCCATGGAAGTGCCAGGAGTGCTATGCTGACACACCTCTATCAAGGCTACAATGGTGAACCTCATCTCAGTTTTGCTGTTCATCTCACCCAGGTAAGACATACCAGCCAGCCAGTTGACAATTGTGGTGTGTCAGGCTGCCTCTCACAGCTTTGCTGCCTGCTTGGTGAGAGCTAGGCAGCTTGGAAACTCCCAACTGCCGCTGTATTTTGGAAGAGCAGATAATATTCTGGATTGTCTTGGAGCAATGTCTTTTAGAGCCTGTTGTAAGCATTTCCATGAGGCATTCACCTGCAGAAATGCGCACTTGGATTGGACAAGACGCTCTTCAGCAACAAACACTCCCTTGACCCCCCCTCCCACAAAAGTCTTATGGCAAAATGTTTGTCTGCTGCCAGGCCGATTTGCTGGGGCTGAAAGCAAGGCTGAAGGACCACCCTTCCCTTGCGTCAGTGCCCTTCTTCTCCACAAACGATGTCATCACAGCACTGGCTTGGCTGCTGGCATGTGATGCACGTGACCGGGCCAGGCCAGGGCAGAAAGCCAAGGGTGAGCAAAGCAAGGGCTTTGTCTTGGTGGAGTTCTCCAGGCGAGGCTTGCCTGTGGGACTCGTACCTGCAGGCTACATTGGAAACCTGACAGAGTCAGTAGGGGTGACCTGCACATCTGATGGCAACATGACTGGTGACCCCAGTGCAGCCAACAACCTGATAGATAGCTTGGCTGCTGCTGTATGCAGCGTCAGGACAGGCATCCTGCAGACTTTGGAGCCCAATTGGGGGCTGCAGACTCTAGCACGCGGAATTGCTCATCAGACAGCCGAGTCCTTCCAGAAGTTTGTAGACGCTGTGCATAGGTTAGACCCTGACGTGAGGGTGAGTAACTGGAACACCTTCAACAATCAGATTGACTTTGGATCTGGAAGGAAAGCAAGCATGACAGGGTACTTCCGCATGGCGGGAGCAAACCTATGTTGTGTCGTGAGGCGCTTAGACGGCAATGGGGTGGGCCTGAGGTTTGAGTCAACATGGGCAGGGTATCAGAGGGTGCTGGCGAGTCCCATATTGCCTTGCTTAGCTCCCAGCTCTGGAGTTCTTCAACAGCTGCAAGATGCGCTGCAGGCCCGTGCAACAAGATAGATTGCGTCATTGTGCTTGTGCTAGGCAGTGTGAGTCCACCAACTTGTGCTGACTCAAGAAAGTCCATATCACCCCACGAATTTTTTGTATGTGTACTGGCGCATATTGCAACACAAGCTGTTGTATGGGTCTCAATGTTCAGAGGCATGTGCATTGGGGTGTTTATGGCTCAATGTTGCTCAGTTACACAGGTTACAGCTACAAGCAGACTAGCATCAGTTGCAGTGATGAGCTCAGCTGAGCTTGACAGCTCATGTTGCATCTAGGATGGGAATCCTCAGAAGTATTCTGATACGGCAACTGCTGAACATGTCCAGTATGATACTGAATTCTGATGCGGCTCTTGCACGATATTTGTAACTGCAAAGTTGAGGACTATGAATGTAATCTTGTATCAATGTATACTTTATTTGATAAGTATCGGCTTTAGGTTCGTTTGTGCTTGGACTGTATTGCAGAACTGCAGAGACCAGCATACTAATATTTGTTGTCAGATTTGTTTAGATATTGATACTTCATCAGTTTGAAGTCATTGATTTTACTGGAACTTTCTTCACTGATGCTTAATACTACACTTAAGAACTTGAGTTGACTGCTAAGTATATACCAACTGCCGGCCTTCATCTATTTGCTTTTCTCACTGTTGGGTTACTGCAGCTGGGCTTCTGATAATTCAGTAGATACATACGCACTGTATACATACAACCTCTGTGAAGTGAAACGTTTCTGCTGCTTTTTTGCTTGCAAGTCAGCAATGTTGTACAATGAATCTCAGAGATGCAAAGTCTCAAAGGACTGGTTTGTGTCATGCATTGCACCCACATGTGGACACTTGAATCCAGACAGCTTGTGGCTTGCTCTTGCAATCACGTATTCCTGCAATAATCTGCCCTCCTCGTCGAGCTGCTGATCCTGCTTCACAGATACATGACTTGCTTACTAACAGTACGAATTATTCCATAATAGACGTTTCACATCCCAGAGGATGCTCAGGCTGGAGCATCCTGACAAAAAGAAAAACGAAGTCGACAATAGGCGGGACATGTGTAAGTGGTATTTGGATACAGACTAGTGCAAAATTTTGCTGGTGGCTCATTTTGCTTCAGTTGCTTTCTGAGCCAGACGCGACTTTTTCTTGTGTGGCAGGTCCTGGACAAACTTCCAGCTTGGACTGGGAGTGCGAGTTGCATAGTGGTGTACCGTAGGAAGACCTGCAAACAAAGTCAATGCTGTCATCAAAGCTGTTGCTTCGTGGCATACCATCTTACCAGTCAATGATTGCCACAATTTGCACGTCACCTTGTAAGGATACAGTCTCTGTCACAAAGCACATGTCAGCTGCCACAATGTTTCTGCAATATCAGTGTAGCAACAAAACCAGGAAAGAATGCTCAAGCACAGTCATCTCAAGTGTGGCTCATGCAAGGACGTACAATGGCATTGGTAAAGAGCACAGCTAGCATCATAAGCAGACTCATAACGTCATATATGAGCCACCTTGTGACGTCAAGGCACAATGGAAAAAGTGTCATGTAGTATTTGCAGCATGCACCTCACTACAATGTATGAGTGAGCTGCGACGAAAAACCCTTGAGACTCACTTCTAAACTCTCTGTTGTACACCTTGCGCTCATTCCTCCAGTACTCCAAAGGGGCATGCTTGTCTCTGCTGCTGCGCCTGACCCCCATCTCCCCATGCAGACCCTCCCCTGCAATCAGGCTTCAGATGAACCCAACATGCATGCACAAGCCATGACATAACCAACCAAACCCGAACGCTTTGGTCAGAAAACTTTGCACTGTTGACAAGAGAATGGACGACATGATGATGCAGCACAAGACAGCAGCAAACAAGTAAGTGAAAGTGTGCACAGGTCAAGGTGGCAAGGCATGCTGGGGCGCACCTGCCAAGCTTCTCCTCTGCTTGTTGGCCTCCTTCAGCCGTTGGTGTGCCTCACTCTTACGTACGTGCTTGGGCGCTGCTGCTTCTGGGCCAGGTTGAGCATTCTCCTCTTCCACAGCCTGCAGGGAGCACCCACTCAATGCGGACCCTGCTGCAGTATCTTACAGCATGTAACACACCCCTCATACAGAACCCTTGAAGTTGTCTTTTCAAGACCAAGACTGTCAGTTGCCCCTGAATTTGTATGTCAACACAAACAACGTCAATTGTATATAAGACTGACATGTACAGCAGCAGCAACCTGCCTGTCGCTGTGAAGGCAGTGCATGTGAATAAACAGGCGTCACAAGCAAAAATTTGGCAGGTTGAAAAGCTTGCAGGACTGTGTGACTGACCTGGTGTGCAGTGTCATCAGGCTGCTCAGCAAGGGGAGACTGGGCCAGCACAGCAACATCAGCCATTGAGGGTGCTGGTGAGTTCTGCAGACTTCTCCCCGTTTGCACCTGGACGCAAACACTGGACGGTCACTATAGTGTCTCCTTGTGCCACTGATAAATCAAAGCTGTTAACACAACATTGTGACCAGAGCTGATCAACATAGATTTCTTGACTTGAGAGTGAGCCTTGACAAGGCCAATGAAACTACATCATGAATCCAAATGATGACATTGTCACACGTACCTCCACGCAGCTGAGCAGGTCACATGGCAGCATGATGGTGCAACCAACAACACCTTGCACTGTTGCTGCTGCAAACGTTGTGCATCAAATCAGCAGCAATTGCTACTGCTGCAAATGTTGTGCATCAAATCAGCAGCAATTGGTACAGGAGAACTTGACAGCAGGCTAATGCTGACCTCCATCTCATGAAAGCGTGGCACAGAGTAGTCCTGAGGGTGTGCAGAGGCACCCGACCAGGGAGTGCTGCGCTGGCCTGTGCTGCCACCGCCAAAGGCTGACTGGCCTGCATGCAGACCACTGCCAGCCTGCTGCAAGCTACCAGCCGGCGTCGTCTCTGCAGCTATTCTGCCCGATGCAGACTTGCTGCTAGTGCCAGGAAGGACAGCAGGCCATGGAGTCCGCTGCTCATCTGCAGCAGTGAGCACTACATGGTCAGAAAGAGACCTGTCAGTGCAGATGGGTAGAGTGCTCAATGGCAAGGCAAACCCTGAGCTGTTCAATACTTGGCATGACATCAAAGCAAGGCCTGGCCTCTTAGTCACATTGTGAAACAGTCAGGGCATAGTGTACAGCACACATTATACATGAAGAGCTACCAAGTGCATTTTCATGAGCTGTGATACCTGCATCATCACTGAAGTCATCATAACCATCAACATCCATGTCATCACACTCGTCTTGCATATTCAGATCTGCAGGGAAGATTGCCTGGCATGAGTCACGGCTGCAGCAAGCAAGCAGTCATTGATATGCGAATACCTGCAGAATAGCCTATGAATAGCCCATGTACCAGCCTGCTAACAGTGGTGTCTCACAAGCTCAATGTGCATACTGCATTATGCTGTAATGCAGGCCTGTCACAATCTGCTGGCAGTCACGCAGAATTGCGGTTTTACCTGCAGCGTCTGTGACTGGGGGGGCAGAGCAGAGGCTGCCAAAGAAGCCCAGAGAGCCATACTGCTCAGCCCCAGTCTGCTGCTGCTGCTCATCTGGCTGATGCTGCGGCTCCAGCAAACCCACAACAGGAGACACCTCTTGCAACTGTGCTTCATCACCAGCTGGTGGCTGCAGCCTTGACAGTGTATCTGGCCTTGCTGTGCTGCCCAGTGACCCCAGATGCTGTCTTTGACTTTGCCTGGTGCTGCCAGGTGTTCTCAGCTTGCTGCTGTGGCTCTGCCTTCTGATAGACTGCTGGTGGCAAGGCTGCTCAAAGCGCTCAGGCACACCTTCCATGGGAGTGTGCTTCCAAGCTGAGCTGGGCGCAGGTGTTCTGCAGGCAGCAGGTGTCTTGGAGATGCTTCGCCAGGGGCGCTCAAGAATGCCCTCTATGGCTGAGCCAAAAGAGGCCCGGCTACTGCTCTTGCTCCTTGCTGATATCCTGTTGACAGTCGCTGCAGGCCATGCTGTCTGTGGCGTGGACATTGCGCTTTGCAGTGGGGTCTGGCTAGCTGCTTGGGGTTCTGATACAATTTGTATTGGGGGCAGTGCCAGTCCAAACATGCGCTTTGTAACTGCTCTGCCTGATCCTGCATGTTGTTGCAGCTGGCTGCGACGAGTATTGCTGATGGCTTGCAGCTTGTCAAGCAGGGCTGTTTGGATACTGTCTGCGCAGATCTCTGCTTGATCGTCTGCACATGAAGCATACAGTGAGCAATGTTGAGGCAGCCAGGTAGTTGCTGCAGCGTGTCATCACGATTGCGACAAAGCATACCTATTGGCTGACTAATGACCTGTTTTTCTGGCTGTTGTGTTCCTATTGGGAGCCTGCAAGTGAGACATATGTCTGCAGTGAGCTGATGTCACATCTTGCCAAGCTGCAAACACGGTCTGGGTTGCAGTCATACCTCAGCATGAGATCAAAGGCTCTGTGTGCGACAGTCCTGCCTGTTCCCTTGTGTCTTTGTGACAGTCCCTGCTGAACCCTGGGCTTCATGTTGAGAACGGGCTGCAGCGGCAGCTGCTCTGCTCCAGTTGGCCCGTAGGGTTGGCAGTTCTGCTCTGCAGCTGGGCTTATGAGCAAGGCACTGCTTGCCGGTAAGGCGTGGTTGTTTGCATACTGTGCGAGATCAGCAGTACTGTCGGAACCATATGCAAGCTTGACTTTTGAGTACAAAGACGGCATGAGCTGGCTCAGGTCATCCTGGTAAGACATCGTCGAAAGCAGCGGGGCAACAATTTCACCTTCGCTCGAGTCCCATGACAGGATCACAGATGCACCTTGACAGCATCAGATGCCCGTCACCACAATGGCGATCGGTAAACCCAGTCAAAGTTTTGCAGGAGTTCAAATTGAAGATCAACAGCTCAAGGATTAGCGATTAGGTCTGTTTCGACTGCCCAGCCGGGAGAGGCCCTGTCCTTCACAATGACTGCCGCGCGATCTCCTTAGCCACCACCATGCACATAGATGCAGTGTTGCTGCCTGTCCGCGAACTTCTAGGTGGTGGCGTCAAGTATCGCAAGAGTACGCAACGCGCCAAACTGCCGAAAGATCTCGGCCCCTGGCCGCTGTGGCGTCTGTTGCTGTTGTTCTCGATCTTGCATCTTATAGCATTGGGAGTGTTTGCGACTGGATTTCTGCTGACCAGGATCGAGCTCCCGAGCAGAAGTCTTCCTGCTGACAGCCTTGCTTGTAATCCTGAGCCTCCTGTGCGAAAACTAGTATGGATAATCATCGATGCCCTCCGATGGGACTTTGTAAGCAACAGCACAGGCAGCTACAATAAGCTTGGAACCATGCCCATTCTGCAAGACATTGCAAATGCAGCTGTAAGTTGCAGCAAGTCCTGACAGGATACGAATGTCAAAACTAACCTTCTACGCATACAAATATGATACAAACTGCATGAGCTGCAGGGTCAAGCTGCACTGCTGACAAGGTTTGTGGCAGATCCCCCCACAACTACCATGCAGCGGCTCAAAGGACTCATGACGGTAACTGAATCTGGTTGCCGCTGCTTCAGCTGTATCAAGCAAATAATACAGACCTGGCTGAATGCAGGGAGGTTTGCCGACTTTCATAGATGTTGGCAGTAGCTTCTCAGCAGCTGCAGTCACTGAAGACAACCTCATAGACCAACTGCGCCATCATGACAAGCAGCTGGTAACATGGTGTTCTGTTGTGAAGTGATTGCGCTGCAAAATGGCCTAAAACTAGCTTGTTGCAACATGCCATGATCACAATGGGCTGCCAATGTGCAAGCTATCAGGTTCTGATGGAGATACCCTGTTGCAGGCCTTCTTTGGCGACGACACCTGGATGCAGTTGTTTCCCACCCAGTTTCAGCATGCTATCCCATTTTCTTCCTTCAATGTCATGGATTTGCACACAGTGGATGATGGGGTATGGCAGGTCAGCACAGTTGCGTGCTCAGAGCACAGATGTAACGTGTACACTTAACAAACACGGCATGCAACAAACAGTCTCACAGGCAGACTTCCACACAGCCTCTGTCCCCAGCTGCACTTATTTGTTGCGCATATGCGCACCGTTATCATGAACAGTATATGCCTGTCGCTATTTCACAGCTGGCTGGCCATGCTCAATGCGTGGACCCTGAAGCTATGAGAGACTTGCTGTGCAATGCTGCAGAATCTGATACCAAGCATCAGGGAGCCAGCAGGATGGGATGTGGTGATCGGGCACTACCTGGGTGTAGATCATGTTGGTCACACCTATGATGTGCACAGCCCTCACATGGCTGCTAAGCTGCAGCAGATGAACCAGCATGTGGAACAGGTCAGGTGTGATGACCACACAATGTCCTTGCATTGTCACAGATGCTGTCACAGCACCTAGCTTGGCTGAGCACGTTTGTCATATTTGTGTCTGTCCGGATTGGCAGGACCTGAACAAAGAACCACATGAAGAGAGAGTTGTACAGCTCATGACACTATTGTGAATGTAATGCAGGTGGTGGAGGAGCTGGTGAGTATGGCAGGACCTGGTGAGGCACATGAGCAAACTCTGTTGATGGTGTTTGGGGACCATGGGCAGACCCTGACAGGGGACCATGGGGGTGGGGCCCCAGAGGAGGTCGACTCTGCCTTGCTTGCGCTCAACATGGGAGCCTACCATCAGATCAGGTCAGCCTCTTGACTCAACTCTTTCATGTATGCTTTTATGCGTGTGACAATGGGCTCAATGGGCAAGCTTGCATTGGGGAGAACAGTGTGTCAGACAGACTTCCAATATGTTTAGGTGCCCTCAAAACTCACCTTATGTCATGTCAATGGCGTACAGCCTGCGGAAGGGGATGACTGTGCATGCTCAATGAGTGGCTTAACAAAAGAGCGGTTTGCAGGTGTCAGCAGGAAGTCTGCTCCACATCAGAACCTGACACTGAAGGCCAAGCAGAGCGCATGCTTGACAGCGGCATGCCCCAGATAGACTTTGCCCCTTCAGTTGCAGCCCTCATGGGGGTCCCCATCCCCTTTGGCAACATTGGGCGAATATCTGAGGAGCTGTGGAATGTAGCACACAGTGCACATGCCTTCATGAATGCTTCACAAGTCCACGACGGCAGCCTATGCCAGGAGCCATATATACAGGCGCTCCAGTCAAACGCCGCCCAGGTAAGCTTGCTTCTTATAGTCAACTGTTGAGGGCTAGCTAGATTACACAGCGATGACAGGCTGACTCGTTCAGACAAGTATTGACCATGAGCACCTGTGCCAATGTCTTTGCAATCAAACACACTTTCTGTTCCAGCAGCAGTGTGCGGTGGTGCAGGTGCACACATACCTGAATGCATATGCAGCACATGGGAGGGCTTCTCTCCCCAAGGCACACCTTCATCACATCAATCACCTGTACCAGAAAGCTGTGGCGTCAAACAAGAATGACAGTAGTGCAGCCAGCAGCAGCAGGTCAAGCAAGGACGGGTGAGCCCAGCTGGGCCTGTCACAAATGTTTGTCTTTATAGCCTTGTCACTCTGTTAGGCTGGGATGTGATTGCTGCTAGTTGCACTAAGATCAACAGTTGCCATTTGTAGAGCCCACCATGTCCCTCAGGTTTTCATGATAGGCTTAGTCCTTAACAAGCCAAGCTACACAAGATGAACACTGAGGCTGCATGAATGCCTTGCACCCAGGTACGCAGAGTACCTAGCTGCAGCTGCCCAGCTTGCCCGAGAGCAGTGGACCCAGTTCAATCTGCCCCTCATGCTACTTGGCTTACTCCTCCTCACAGCCTGCCTCCTGCTGCAAGCTTACACCCTCTGGCACAGCCTGCCTGGGGCAGACCACAGCGCCAGTCTGTCCCACCAGCATTGGAGGTGGCTACTACCATCTGGGGCAGTCACACTGGTAGTCATGCATGCAGCCGGCCTGTTCTCCACAAGCTTCATACTGAGTGAGGGGCAGATGGTGTGCTTCCTGGTGGCCACCTTTGCTGCGCTACTGCTGCACTGCACGCTGGCTGCCCTCATGCATCAGCCCAGCCCGGGTGTGGCCGTCCATCCGCATGCAGACCATTCATGCTCAGGGCACAGCTCTGACCAGGACAAGCGTGTTGGACCAAAGCCAGAAGCTGAAGATGCCTCATCGTCTGATAGTGCAAGACAGCAGACACAGCAGAAGTTGGCAGCTCCTCATGTCCGCCAGCCTGTCAGTCTGGGACTGTCAGGCAGGCCCTTGTCAGGTGTTAGCTCTGCAAAAGGCGGTAATGGCTGGAACAGGGACTGTTCAGATGCTGTGGTGTGTGGGCTAGGGCTGCTGGTGTGCAACGCGTTGTTGGGGTCCATGGGACTTGTGGTGCGCACGGGGCATGATGCCATGCACAAAGCAGCAGCAGCACCCCCACCAGACCTACTGGAGTCACACAACACCACATTGCACATGGATCTAAGTGTCCAATTTGCATCCCTACATTGGCTGTCCACCGGTGTCTTTCACACACGTGAGCTTTTGGCACCCATTCTCTGCGTCATGATCTTCCCCTCTTTGCTTTTAGGCAGCGCATCACCAAACCGTATCACTGCATCTAGATCTGCTGGATGTTCTGGTGTCCTTTTGCAAGCACTGGTCGTCAAGCTAGTCTGGTCTGCATATTTTGTATTGGCTTTTTATTGGATGTTGAGTCAGGCGCAACTAGTAGACGAGTCCATAGCACATCAGTTGAAGCATGTTCTTGCCAGCTTGCCTGAATCCCCAGCATTCAAGACCGCATTGGCTGATGGTATCCAAAGTTTGTTGCCCCAGTTGCCGGTAGTTCACAGTCTAGTCAGTTTGCCGTTCAGAATGCTCTTGCCCCGCTTGATATTCTTGCTTTCTGGATCTGCGGTGCTGGTCTTGCTAATTGCTGGTGTGTTTGGACAAACCCAGCCAGTGAAAATCCTGAGACCAAAAGCTGGTTTGCAGACAGGTCAGCACACTTTGCTTGCTGCTTTGGCCGCACCTGTGTTGTTGGTGTCTGGTGTCGAGAATGGCACAGTGTGTGCCTTGGGCTTGCTGGAGTGTGCATGCGCTCAGGAGCTTTTTCAATTGTTGAACAGCTGCTGGAAGCTGGCATCTGACACAAAGAGCTGCTCTACTGACACAAAGTTGGGGTCAAAGGGTTCAGAGGGGTGGTTAGGGGTAGCGGAAGGCTGCCTGCTGGCTCTGCTCAGCATGCAGCTCTTTTTTTGCAGTGGTCACTTTTGCGAGTTTGCTGGCCTACAATATGCTGCAGGTACAGAAACCATATGCTTGTGACTTTCACGCAAAACACATTGTTCCTGAATTGGCTTTGCGTTGCAGCAGAGGCACTTGATCTTGCTGCAGGCCAATGCCCTCTCAGCACATGGCCGTGCTAAAACTTTTCGTATTACACTGCAGGCTTTGTAGGCATAGAAGCCTTCAACGAGTATGCATCAGGAGCTCTGCTGGCACTCAACACCTTTGGGTCACACATCTTGTTGACCTGTGCACAGAGTGGAAGGAGTGCAAACAGCAGTCAGCCACTACGTCAATGCTGTTTAGCGTACTTATTGACTCAGACCTTGAATGCATTGGTGACCACCTGTAGTGCTGCCCTTCAAAGGAGACATCTCATGGTTTGGGCCTTGTTTGCTCCAAGGTTTCTCTTTCAGCTGTGCTTTCTAGCAGTTGTTGACATATCTATGACACTTTTGTGCTGTTTTTGCTGTTGTATAAAGCGCTCTCTGGCAGGACATGTGACAGGACGCTGATTAGCTACTCCCTTCTGCAGTAGCTTTAGGGTGGACACCATACACATTTCATAGGGGGAAGGCCAGTTCAACACAACTCGTTCATTTGATTTGTGCCTGTATAGCAGTGTGAGATGGATAACTGTTAAAGTGGTACTGGTGGTGATAGTTCCTGCATGTTGCATTTCAGTATGCTGAACTGTTCCTTTTGGAATGCTCATGCTTTGCACAGTCATGGTGTGACAGCTGAGTAACTCAGCACTCGTGACATGTTGACTGGTTTTGGCTTCTCCCTAGCACAATTAGAATTTGACTAATTGAGCTGTTGCATCATAGCATTCCTGACTGATGTTTGTACATGCAGCCATGTGACTATAACAATGAACATTTCATGACAGCCTGAGCAAAAGCTTACACCTTCAGAATGAAATGTCTGGACGTACAAAAGCATAGACAATGCACCAACTGACAAGAGGCTGCTGCCTCAGACCGAAAGTATACAAAATACCAGTTGCAAAAAATTAGTCAGACAAGGAAGTCAACATTGCCACCCCTCGCATTGTCCAGTGACTGGCAGGCTGGCTAGTTGGCAACTTGACAAACATGACAAAATTGGTGGAGTGTCCTGTTGTTGCCAGTACTCCCTTGCGTTCTACTGTCCTATAAAGCGGGCAGCTGTAGTGGGGGTACTGTCCCAACTTGTCAACCCTCTTTGGTCGCAGCCACAAACATGGTGCTGGACTGAAGAGCACCTGCACATCATGGCCAGACCGTGAGTGACTGGGCATTTGATAAACAAGCTGAAATCCAGATGATCAGTGTTCATGATGGACCATTGCGGCTAGGTTCTGTGAGAGTGCTAATGACAAATAATCAGCAAAGCAGTGATTGCTGTCTGCCAGACATCAGACCGCAGATAGCAAACAGCAACAATGCAACATGCCATGTTGGTGTTTTGTAGGTCACACAATTGACACACAAGTGGTATACCTTGGGCAGAGACTCAGCAAGCTGCTTCTCTACAGGATCCCATCTGCAGCCTTCTAGATACAAGCCATGCACGTACACCCCCTCCTCAGGGCATCTGTTGTACATCTTGTGATCCATGCCAAGTGTCTCATAATCGTATTCCACCATGTCAATGGGAATGCCGTGCTTCCTGGCATAGTTTTGGAGGCCAGCTGTCAGGAAGGACTGGACAAAGAAGAAGGCAGACAGCCAGAAGATGGGAGGGGGGCCCTTCTCATACCAATCCTGCACAAGCACAACAGGTCAAGCTGAGGTTGACAGGCAGGGCTGCAGCCTGCCCTGCAGGGTCATGTTGTGTATCATGCTGGTTCACGTCACACAGCCAGTCAGCAAAGTGAGCTTGCTTTGTGTATGGCTGCCCATGGTTGCAGTGTCAAGCTGCATAGGATCACGTTGAAGTGCATGGTGATCTTGTGTACAAGTCTGTGGTTCACAGGCTGAGTAGGGATGGTACCTGTAGCATTGCAAGGCGGGCATACAGGTCTTCCAGGTAGGAGGGGAGGGGCTTGAGGGAGGGGTAGGAGACCCGGGCCCACAGGTCTGGCACCTTAGCCATGCTGATGCTGCGGTAGGCAGCTTCCAACTCCCCACTCATCACCACCAAACCCTGCACCACACATCTTGCACCTCAACAGCTGTGGACAGCGTCATATGGAAACAAGCTAAGGCTGCAACTGGCACACACAATGCAATCAGTCATTCTACTACCAGTAATGGTCCAGGATGATGCATTGGCAAGGCATCATATGGTAGTGCAGAGGGGTAGAGGGCGCAGGGGGTCCACCTGTAGCGCCAGGTGTATGCTTTGCAGGGACTCCCGGATAACACCGGTCAGCTTGTTGAAGCGCGTCATCTCCTGGACCAGCACAGTGTTCATGCTCTCCTCATACAGCACTGGGTACTTGCGCTGCACTGCCTCCAAGTCAAAGGCTGGAGGCAGTGCCAGAAGGCACTCCCTGACTAGCCCTGCCACAAGGGCCTCTGAGGCGCCCCCGCCTGGGCCCCCACCTGAGTTGCCCCCACTGGTGGATGCTAGAGACTGGAACATCAGCGCTGTGTCGTTCTGGTCTCGGGTGATGTCGGCATTCTGGTGCAGCCCAAATGCTTCAGGAGAGGCTGTGATGGGCAGGCCATCTATGTATCTGCAGACATGTCACTGGGAACTCGGTACAATGCTGCAGAGTGATAGATCAGGTGCCCTTGAGCAGCAAATCAGTGGTCAAATTGCAATGCTGTCCAGAGATAGCTGGGCAAAGCAGGGCACCCAGCAAAAGGCAAAGTGGATGCTTTCAAGATATTATGGTACAGGCAAAATCAGCCGAGGCCGTGGGTAAGACAGGAACAGCTGTTGTGTAAGGCAGCAGCTTACTTGAGGTAGTCCTGGTGGGTCCCCTGGTCAGGGGGGTAGTAGAGGCCAGAAGGGGAGAGCTTGTGATGAGGTATGCTGACCACCTCCTGACAGCAGCACTTCTCTAGCAGGGTATTCAGCAGCAGCCTATCCTTGTAATCTGTCACACGTCCGCCATAGTTGCACTCTCCTGTGGTGTACCGCACTGCAGCAAACGGCACCTGCAACAACACTACCTGCTCAGCGACCCTCATCATGCTTGCTGTCTCCAGCAGTTGCTGTTCGTTGGCCAGGTGTTCTTGCTGGGTAGATTGCCAATCAGACTTGTGCAAATGAAGTCTTTGCTTGCAGGTGTGAGACATGCACAGCATCACTAAAGGGCATAAGTTTAAGTTATGAGGGGAAATGGTCTGTGCAATGTGTCCAGGACCCTCAGCAACAGCCAGCAGCATCTAGCAGCTGCGCCAAGCAATGCAGGGAGGCTGAACTTGCACCACACCTCTTCGTTCTCATCCAGGAACATCCTGAGCTGGCGCATGCTGATGCGCTGGTCCCCATCATCAAAGCCATAGGGGATGTTCCAACCCAGGGGCCCAAACTTGCGGCGCTCCTGGACCAGGGCATGGAAGAAGGCCAGGCCCAGCAGCAGGTTCTTGAAGGCCACAGGCTGGCGGCAGCCCTCAAAGAACTCCAGGTTGGACAGAGGCTCTTGCATGTAGCTGCGCCGCATGTTGCCTTTGATCCCCTGCATTGCATGCGCCACTGCCAGTCAAGGCAATGTAGACTCCCAGTGTGTTTGTCAACCACTTTACAGTTCCTGTCTTCAGGACTCATCGGGGGAGCCAAGAAGATGTCAACTGGGAATTAACATACACTAAGCACTGGTCTAAGGAATAAAGGTCAACATTCAACAAGTAGAAAATGTCAACGTACACTGAGCAGTACATATGTGTGTAAAAGGAGCGGAGCCCATTGTCAGCAGGCTGCAAAGCGCTCATATGGACATGCTTGCATAGACCCTGCAGGCTATTCACAGAAGGCTTCTGTGAACAGCCTGCAGAGTCTGGTCACGCATTACCACGCACAGGTGGTGCTTCAGAAAGAGGTGAGTTGGTGGTGGTGGAAGTGGTAAGGAGACAGCTCACAGGCGCATGGGGACAACCTGTGCATCTACACTGGGGTCATGCAATGAACTTCAGCATCAGTTCAGAGAGATTACACTGGCTCCAGAAGATTGTGACTGGACAGTGCATTGAGACTGACCTTAGGTGGCTCATTGGTCATCTTGACCCCATCCTGCAGGATGTTGACAGGGAACTTGGGTGAGGGGTAGGAGGTGATCCACAGCCTGAAGTCTTCAGGAGCTGTGGCTGGGTCTATCTCCTCACACATCTTGTCCAGCACTGGCATCCAGCTGGGCGCCAGATGACAGTTCTGCACCATCAACCTTACACTCAGCTCTGACATGCCATCACTTCACATCAGCTGCAAACGTGCTGTTGCAACCATCAACTTTTCCGGGTCACAAGAAGTGCTCGCTGCTTGTATGCTGCAGGGGGGGCGCCATAGTGTGTAGCATATGTACTCATGCTATGCAGCAAGTTTGTGTCAAAGCACGTGACGCTGCTCAATGATGACTGTGGGCAAAGTGATACTGTACCTGCAAAAGCACCCAGTTGCCCTTGGCCAGGCCCTCTTGAATCATGGCAGCAGCCTTGGGCCCCTGGCCTTGTCCCAGGGATATGCTGCTCAGCCTGCATGGTAGGCTCACCACCACTCAGCTCATTTAAAACTGATCACACAGAGCAAATATTAATAAAGTATTTTGACTAATCACAGAGTGCCGCTGACAAAAGATTGGTGCAGCCTATACATTGCAGCACTAAGCTGCCACGCTTTTGCATTTTCATCAACCATGGTACCCCTAGACGGCATATATGCCATTCTGAATACAGATAAATAAAGAGAAGAACAGACCAAAAAGACATGCTGCCGACTGTTCTGGAAGCCAGGAAGGGAAAAGACTGACCTTGAGGACATGTCCTTCTCTGCAGCAAACTGCAGGAGGGCTGCAGTGGGGTCTGAGCCGGCAGACAGCACAAAGATGAGGGGGGTGATGGGGGTGGAGTCTGCATGGCACGTCTTCAAGTCAAACACAGGGGGCTCCACGAACTTGCGCCCCAGCTGTGCCTCTACAAAGTCCTGAACCGCTGGCACCACCTTGTCTGGCCTGCATGCGCAACAACTTGTCTGCATCACTCCCAGGTGCACAGTCAGCATTGCCAGCTTTGATGCCTAATGGTGCAGTAAAAGCTTGTGCTGTCATGGTCACACTCTTGGACCGCGGGAATTGAGATTGCAGTGGTCAATGCATCAAGGCTCGCTGCAGCTTGACTCAACATGTTCCTTCTGCAGAATTTCATGATGCTGATGTCTGTCACGCTACGATGTATTGTGGTGCGATATGTGGTCACTAGCCTGTGTGGGTCAACTGGGATGTAGGCAGGATGTGCAGCTGATGGTACCTGATGCAGCGCAAGATGAGCAGCTTCTTGAAGGCAGGCAGGAGGTGCAGGCCGTGGGGCAGCTGCATCTTGTGGGGCTCTGGGCTGTCATACAGGGGCTGCCACTGCTTGGACCCACTCACAAATGACTCCGTCAAGCCCTGTACACACCAACGGACTAGCTTTGACAGGTGTCTACAGTTAGGAGTATCATTCACTGGAGAGTTCTGTGTCTGATAGTCTGACTGTCTTGACTCAATGGAATGATGCAGCTTGCCTTCTGTGCAATAGGAAAGGGAAGCCAGTCATACTTGTAACAGAAAGAAACAATCTGTACAGCTGTTTTGGGGAACAGGAAGTGTGGTGTGCATTGGTTTGCCAGCAGGTGTGGTTGTGCAGAGCTGACCTTGAAGCCTGGCATCTGAGCAAGGCGGCCCAGCTCCTTCCAGGCTCTGTCTTGCAGCCAGTCGGTGGCAGGGTTGGGGATGGTGCCCGCATCACCTAGACCCCCAGTCAGCAGGAAGGTCCAGTCCTCAGGGTCTACAAAGCCCTGCAAGCATGCCACACCAGATTGGACACAGTACCACAGGTGCAGCTTGCACCAGCCACAGCATCAGATGAGGCCGCCAAGGCTGGGAGGGTATCACAGGGGTCTGTGTTACCCAAGTGGACATGTGCTGAGCACATAATTGTACCTAAGCAGAAATGATGCAAGGGGACTGAGCAATATCCTCTAGTCAGCTCAGAGTCTAACGTGACCTTCATGTTCAGAGTGCACTGAGATGGGCAAGACAGTGTGCAAACTCTTCATGTGACAGATACTCACAGACATATGTGTGCTTTCTTGGGGGTGGGCTGTTGGCCTACCTTGGCACTCATGATCCTGGCACACAGCAAGAAGGCAAACAGCAGTTTGTCCTTCTCAAAGAGGCTGCGGCAGACATTGCAGTAGAGGGCATAGGTAAAGTGCTCCTGGATGTTGGCCAGCCGCACTGCCACTCCCTCAGACTTGGCCGCAGCAGCTATGGAGCTGCCGAACAGGTTCACAAACCAGGGCAAAGAGTACTGGTACATGGGGTCTATGTTGGCAAGATCTGCAACCACAACACACAATTAAGCATTTCACGCTATATGCAATGTGGACAGCTGGCACAGCGTCCAAGATTGCATGAGCTAGAGCTACACTGTCTCTGCTGGGGTCTTGCTTTTGCAGGCAATTCCTTGCAGGAGCTAATGATCAGTAGGCACAGCTGTAGAACTCAGGCAGTATTTTGCATGTTTCGTGACAACAGCCGATTTCAAACAGCTGTCGGGTGTAAGCTGTCATGCAAGCTGACCTGAGATGCAGAAGAAGAGGATAGCAGTGTAGTCTCCACAAGGCTTGTAGGCGGTACGAGCTGCCTCAATCTGCACCTCTGTCTCCTCTGCTACCTTCTGCTTCAAGCTGATTTCATTTCCCAGCGTCTTGGCCTCAGTGATGACCGAGATGGCACTCTCATCCTCCAAGATGTTGCCTTCAGATGCTGACAAGATCTGCATATGAGCAACCTCACCTACTGTTGCCAGCTCATTGCACAAGATGCAACAGGAACAGAGGAAGCTTACATATGGTGCACTCAGTAAGGAGGATGTATGTCTTCACATTGCCTGCCTGCTTTGGTTACTCCCAGATTTCATGACAATCCAGAAGTGGTGCGACAAGAAGTGGTCCACATGTGCAACAGGCTGTGCACAAGATGGATGGCGTTTTGCCGGCACGCTCACCTCCAGGATCTTGTCCTCAATCTCCTTGAGCTTGCGCTTGTTGTCTGCTGACTGGACAACCAGCTCATTGCGCTGCTCCTCCAGGTCAGGTCTCTCCTTGGCCACCACCACACCTGTTGTACACATCCCACATCTTACTCAACAGTCATACCTTGTGAACATGCTATCTGTGCAAAGCATCCAGGATGCAATATATAAGTCCAGTGCATGCATGTGGGGAACAAATGCAAAGGCAGCTTGTGCTGGTTCCTCACAGTGCCTCTGCATCCTTGATGACAGTGCGTTTCAGGCGAGGCATACTGACAGGCACAAACACTCTGTGTCTAGGAAGGAGAAGCATGTACCTAGCATCTGGTCGCTGAGCCCAGCTGGTGTGATCATGAAGTTCAGCAGAGTGACCTTGACCGAGACCTCAGGCAGGTAGTGTGGGTTGCGCAGCTTGGTGGTGATGTAGAACCGGAACTGGTCGCTGTACTCAATGGTAGCATCTCCCAGTCGTATGCAATCCACTCCTGCATCAAATATGGGGAAGCCCCTCAGTATCCATTATGCGTGCTCACGCTGAACCCTGACTCAGCCAAGCAGCTGGCAGATGGATTACACTGTGTGGCAAATTGACAGCAGACATGTAAACAATGAGATTGGCCAGCATTGCACACAGACACAGTGACTCACACAGGCGAGAGGAGCAGCAGCAGCCAGCGCACATGTCAGGTGTCTATTGTACATGGCCCAAGAATGATGCAGGGCAGCAATCTCATTTCTAGAAATAGTTGAGGACTGACCTCCTGACTTGAAGGTCTGATTGAGCAGCAAGGGCTCCAAGGAGGGATCCAACTCCTCCCCTACATTCTCCAGCAGCACTGGCAGCCCAAATTGGATAGCATTCTCCAGAGTGCGGAGATACTCCCCACCCTCTGACAGCTTGATGACCTGTGCGAGAAAGCCAATCAGAAGCAGCTGTCTAAGAAGCAGCTGTCCAACCAGTAGCTGTCTAAGTAGCAGCTGCTGAAGGGAATGCAGCTGCTGCCACAGAAATCATGAAGATGTCTGCAGCTCATGTCACAAGGGCTATCATTGCTGATCATGGGCAGCCTGCACTAACAATGTAGTAGATCCACTCCCTGCGAAAATGCAAGCAATGGCCTTGAACTATGCCAGTAATTGTATATGGTGTAGACCAGCTGTGCATGACTTGTAACTGTTGCAACACCTGCAGATTGGAGCTGCGCTCCAGGTTCTTAATCCACTTGTTGGCCTGCCCTTGAGGGTCAATCATGAGAGGCCAGCGTCTGGCATTTGCCACCACAATAGCATTGTCAATGGACAGGGAGTCATTGGGCAGGCCTGCCAGTAGCCACTCCCGGACTTTCACTGGCTCCCCCAGAATGGCGTTCAGGGAGAAGTTGGCGGTATATGCAATGTCCAGCTGGTTACACAAAGTGATGAAGTCAGCTGTCACCCGCTGCCTACAGGTGCACCAAATATGATTTGAGGTTGTGTCTCAGAAACATCTGAGTGATCTCAAAGTAAAATACTATTGCAGTGGCCATGTGACAAACATGTTGCATTCTATGCGCTGAGTGTGTACTGTACCAGAATATAAAGTCATGATGCTGACCTCATTCCCAGACGCAATGCAAGTTCAGCTCGTCATGATGTTACATGCCTCAGCAGCAGCATTCAGAGGGTACTGAGCGAAGGCATGGGTCAGTAGACCAATGGTGTACCTATAGGCGGAAGTGAAGGGACCCAGGTACGCAATGATGGCGGCCGAAATGATCATGTCGCCAACTAGGTGGGTGTAGGCGTCCTTCAGACGCTGAGCTGTTTCTGTCCAACGGACCTTCTCCCCGCCTAGACCGCCGATCAGCTTCTCAGCCCGCTCCAGCTTGATGCTACACAGCTGCACTTCGCCCTCCAACTTCACCTTCTTTTCAGTATTGGTTTGGAGATCGGATTCCATTGCCGCCAACTTGTCCATCAGTTCCTACGCAGCCATCGCCAACCATTGCGTAGGCGGCAGCTTGACTTGCGTCTTCCATACAGGCACGAAGCTGCCTTGTGTTGCTGTGCTGCTTGCAGCAGGGCATGCAGGTCTCACCTTGAGCTCAGCCTGCTTGGCCCTCAGTCCCACCATGACTTCCTCATAGGAACCCTCTGCCTCTTTCAGGGCTGCCTTCTTGGGTGCAACCACCTTGGCCACCTGCAAATCATACATCCTGACTTATAACTGCGCCACCAGCATAATGGCACCTTTAGACACTCATCCAGATCTAACAAGTCCAGTCTGAGAGTCAAAATGAAAAGTCAATGCTACAGAGAACCAATGCACCCGGATAGGCATGACAGGACACTCAAGCTGCTGTTGCAGAGTCAGGCAAGCTTGTAGTGGACTCACCTTCTCATACGATGACATGGCATGCACCCACTTGCACATGCCCTCAGCAGCAGGTGATGCCTTTTTGGCATTTTCTGGAGTGAAGCCCTCATTGGTCAAGTAGGTGCTCCTGATCTTCTCAATCAACTTAGGGTTGATGTTGTCCTTGTCATAGGACTTCAGCTTGTTTAGGAAGTCCTTCTCATTCAGCAGAGCCACTGAGGGCTTCCAATAGTCATTGATGGGCTTGCCAGCTTCATCCTTGGCCTTGGCAGGCTTGACATCCAGAATCACACAAACTGCCTGCATGCCAATCACCCAAAAACCCTAATTTTGCCATGCATGACAAAAGGGAACCACCGCATGCAACATGATGTGAATGCGCATAGACTAACACCCTGTATCAACCTATAATACTCAATGGCCATAGTCTGGTGCAGGGCACAAGGAGGTGTGGACTCTATGCTGTTTTGCAGTCCATTCATGCTGAGGCCCTCAGCAACCGTCAGCGCTGCTATATGCCAGCTTTTGAGAAGATGGCCAACCTCCATGACAAGCTTGATGGCACCGGGTGGGTTGCCCAGTTTGCGGATGTAGGTGATGTCAGCCTCCTTGATTGTGTCCAGGGCAGCCAGGGCATCTTCCAGGATAGGCATTGCCACTGCCAGCTCCCCTTCACACTCCTCCTTGATGGCTCTTGCCACGTCAGCCTGCACACACAACAGCCAAATTCAATCAACATGTTATGTACCAAGCAGGGTGAGAAAGGCCTGGCAAACATGACGTCAATCACAGCTGGCCACTCCAGACAACGCTGTTCAACACCGTTCAACAAGGTCTCCAAAAACAGTGCTGTATCATTGAGAATGTAGCAGCAGACAGTCTTGTTGTAACTGCATGGATATAAAGAGAGAAGTACTGAGCTGTCATGGGTGCAAAGACTCTCCCAAGCAGTAACAGGTTTGATATGCTGACCTTGGCTTGGGCAGCAGCCTCATCAACAGCCACAGCTGCAGCCTTTGGCTGCACTACCTCAGCCTTCTCCTTGGCAATGCGCACCATGAGAGCCTCCACCTCGCCCACTGTTTTTATCAGTTGGGGCTGCAGATCCTGCAAGTCAGCCCACAGGGGATCATGCTTGTGTCCTGTGTACTAAGTTTCCTGTGTACAAGGGTCACAGTCTTTGACCATCCACAATCAAACAGCCCTGAGTGCTGCAAGTGATGGTGTCATGCCAGAAGCAAAGGGGGAACAAGGCTGCCGTTACTGAAACAACAGACAGAGCTTGTGGAAAGACCTATACAGCTCACATCATGACACACAAACATGAGAGCCAGCCTCTGCAGTTACAAGGAAATCTACATTCTGAATGGTGATAGGGAATAGGCTTATTGGGTTTCTTACCCTGAGCTCTTGCTGCATGCCAGCAACTTGCTGCGCGCTGCTTTGCAGCTTGTCCAGGCCCACAGTGTATCTGCTCAGCGTCTTAGAGTTCTCAATGCGCTTGGCTGTCACCAGGCGCTGGAACATGGTGATCAGCTCCAGATATGAGGTAGGCGTAACATAATTTGCGCGACCTAGCTCGGCCTTAAAGTCCTCTGATACATCCCGCATCTGTCATTAGCAATCAAGCTGTAAGTGCTGACAGCCATTGAGAAAATGAACCGAAACTTGCACAGGCATGTTGTGGATGTCATCAAGGCAGATAGGAAATGGTGTCCATGTCTCCATTACCAAGCACAAGCATTGGCATGAGTGGCAAAGAGGTGAACACGGATTGCCACGCTGTGCATGACATGAATACAGAGAGAGGAAACACCTTTCTATGAACAGACTGGCACAGCTCAACCAGCTTGGCCCTGGTCGGATCATCCAGGTCCATCTCCTTCAAGAACTTGTAGGCTACAGCCTCCAGTGCGTCCTTGGGCCAAACCTGTTGACAGAACAGCACAAAATCCATGATGAGAAGTTGAGCGTGAGGGTATTGAAGCATGAGCAGCATTGCAAGATCACCACTCCAGACACCAGGCTTGTCTGTATCAACATTGAACGCAACAACCTTCTGCCATGCTCTGGGACATCTGTTTGTTGGCTTGATGATAATGACAAATGAGGAACAGTCTGCATAGCTACCAGCTTCAGATCAAGCAAGCATCAGAGATGGCAAGCATTACTCTGGACATGAAATGTGTGTGTGTGTGTGTCTGGCAGCTGCTCATCATCATCAATATCACTACTGATAGATGTCAAGCATATTGGTAATAGCAGGAAGAGTCGTATCAAAAGTGACAGTCTCCCAGCCCTCATGTTGCCAGAAGACATCATACCTGAAACCAGTCAATGGTGCAGCAGTTGACCAGGGATGGGTTTTGGCGTAGCCGGTCCCGGAAGGCATTGCCGATGGGGCTGAGGCACAGCACCACATGCAGGCGCTGCTTGCACTGCTGCACAAAGAAGCCCCACAGCTCCACAGGGCTCTCCAGCCCAAGCTTGCTAGCAGCTGGCCGCACCATCTCCAGCACCTGCCAACAGCACACACACACGTCAGCTCTGGTCATTTCGCACATCACACTTGTGCTATTAAGGAGCATCATCAGCCCTATAATGACAAACAGCACAAGCAATACACTGCATGTACAAGAAGCACACACACATGATTATACCAATGTACTGGCATCACAACAGAAGGCTGAGCAGGCATGATGTTTGTTGAGGTGATGGGTAGTCAGATGGTTGGACAACAACAATGCAAGATTCACTGAAACTATGGGCTTGCCTGCATCTTCTCATCCGAGGGGAACATATTGGGCACTTCGCCGCTGTTCAGGAGGTTGTTGATGTCCTCAACAAAGGCCTCATTCTTGATTTGGGTGTCGCTGAAAAGGAAGACAGTGTTCTTGCTCTCCCCTCCTGCCCGGCGCAGGATGCGCTTCAGATCCTCCCTCCATTCCACCTTACCATAGCTCTTGGAAATCTCCACCTGCACATGATCAGTTGGTGAGCTGGTGTCCTTGATACTGCCCCTGCACTGCTGCTGTTACTGCTGATCAACAGTGTTGTTACCTTTGTTGGGAATTGACTGTTGTAAATGGAATGGTAATGCTGCAGTGATGGGGTGCCCTAGTGACTGGATGCTGTCATATCTGCAGGTTGTGTGTACAGAGAAGACAACAGCAGCATGTGGCCTTCAGTAATCAATGCTGTCTGAGTGCATGATGCATGAGCAAGCAGACAATACAATTCAGGAAGAAGGGACATGGTGCAATAGATGATCAGTGCCGCACACCTGAAAGACTTCCATGCCACAGATGAAGGCTGCCAGGCGAGCCAGGCTCTGGCGGCCACTGCCGCCCAAACCCACCAGCAGCATGTTGCCCCCAGGCTGACTGAGCACACGGCAGATGCGGCTCACATGCTCCACAGCAAAGAGGAACATGGCCAGGTTCATGGGCCGCTTGCTCATGCCTGCATGACATTTCAGACATAAACTCATGACCTACCAGCTTGGCACATGCCAGGGCAAGGCAGTGGCAAGACATTGTGTATGATGTGTGACAGCTAGGAGGCCGAGATATTTGCAGCCTATAGGCAGCTACAGTGATCATGTCATATATGTCCATAGACATGATCTGCAGGGGTTTGCCTTACTATGTTGATGTTTCATGGAAGCTGTGCAAGACCTGATGCACGTCTACAGGTGCTACAGCATAGAAGAGAGACTGACCGTTGTGGTCAACAAGGTAGCCCTCCATAGTGGAGATGAGAGCAGGCACGTCCACCACCTCAGCATAGTTACGCTCCTCAGGAGCTTTGCTGCTGTCCATGTAGTCTCCAAAGAAGCAGTTGCGCATGTCCTCACAGCTAATGGCAGTACCCTTGTTACCTGCTACTTGTATCATCAGGCTGTCGTAGTCCTCTCCTAGGTGTGTAACGGTAGTGATTTTGGCCTGCAACAGAAGACATTGCAGAATGACAACATGGCTACATGGACTGGAATGTTTGATGCAAACTAGTTTTGTGGCAGAGCACACCGCAAGCCTTTAGGCCTGCAGCACTATGCTGCAGTCATACGTCCCAGTACTTGCCACAATGACTCCAATCACATGACATATACACAATGGCAGGTCATCCATGACGAGAAGGTTGCTAGTGTGTGGCTGTCAGTCAGACTGTGTCTGAGGTGGAGAAGATTGTTGCATTGCAGGCCTGGCGTCTCACCTGCTGCAGCAACCACAGCCTGTCATTGTCATCGACCAGGCGGTCATAGAAGACCCTGAACACCTCATGCACCCAAAGGCGCTTATACACTGCCTCAGCACCTTGAGCAGGAAGTGAGGAAGCTGGCAGCATCATCACACCCTGCACAACTCCAACACGTTCCAATCAGCACAATTTTGGCTGAGGAGGTGTATTGGGCATGCTGCTGTCTGTTTTAGCAGACTGTGCAGGGTTGTGTCAGTGCAATCTACAAGTAGCACATGCGGGCAGCACAACATAGGTCCAAGAGAGGGAGAGACTTTACACAATGACAACAAAGCGTAATGTAGGCAGACTGCAGCACCTGTATGACTCTGGCAAAGTCACGCAGGTTGAAGGTGTAGTGGGACTTGGTGGGTGTGGGGAGCAGCTTGGCCATAGACTGGCTGTACATGTCCAGGGTGGCTGCAATGATGCCTGGGCCCAGTTTCCGGCAACTGTCAGGAAAGCCGCCAGTCTCCAAGTGCCAGCTCAGTATGGTCTGGAAAATGGTCACCAGTGTCTCATTTGTCACCTGAGCCAGGAGCAGGTCAGCATCGCTTAAGTACAGGTCTTTGTTGGTTTGCAGAGAAATGGTGGTCACTGCCAACCAGCCGGTTGCTATTTGAAGCACCATGCAGCATGGAGAGTCATGAGCATAGCACCTGTGCACAAGCTGCTTTGCACTGAGGTCTTCAACAGAGGCACTTTCTGTTTTGTGAACTTTTTCTCATTAAGCACATGTGGTAATACCTGCCATGCTGCCATGCATGCAAAGCATGTTGCAGCACGGCAACACACTACATGAGATGGAGCTCAGACCTGACTGAGGGCTATCAGATTGAAGTGGCGCAGGTATCTGTCTGTGATGAAAGTGCGACCACCTCCAGGAGTACCCATTGCCGCCACAAACTGCACATCTGTCATGGCCCGGAAGCTGTTGTCCCGCCCATACCAGCCACCCATGTCCATGAACTGCCGCAGCAGCTCAATTGGAGGCTGCACACCATCACAACAATTGACCATTCAGCAGCCGCCAGGGCATTCCAGACGCTGTCCTGCTATAGCGGATGATGTAATCTCTGCTGAACTTGTCTACAGCCAAGACCGAGCCAAAAGATGTTGTAAGGCAAGTTGCATGCAGACTTGTGAATGGTGTGCAGCAGGAGCTTGCTTGCAGGCTGACCTGTGCACCATATGTCTCCTTTGAAGGCATGTTGAGGTCATCAACAAACACAACAGCCCTCTTGCCCACAGGAGGCCCATACACTCCCTTGCGCCTCTTGTCCAGCCGCCCATCCACCTGTGCACATCATACATGCAGTCAAGCAAGCTTTCACAGCACTTGCCTGTTATCTAGAACACATGCGTGTATGTCGTCAACTTTGGCCTTGTGATGAGGCACACAACATGAGTATGTCATGAGAGCAGTTGCCCCATCCCATGCAACACATGCAGTCAACAACCAACCAACACACTGGTAAGCTGACTGTTGCTGCTCGAAGGCTGTGAAGCTAGAGTCAAGTACAGACCTGCTCCTGAGCCATGTTTCCAGTAGTACGAGCACTGAAAGTGATGAAGATGGGAGCCCAGCTCTCCTTGGGCAGGCCTTGTACCAGATGCCTGTTGATGTAGGTGGACTTGCCGGTACCTGCACCATGCAGACAAGTGATCTGCTGCAGCAGCCTGGCCAATATGCAATGATGCTGCTTGTTGCTTCCAATGTGGAGGGCAGAGACTTTATGCTACTGCTTCTCCATTGTCAGCCTTACTTGTATGAGCTGGATAAAAGTGCAAAGACGCAGCTCCATTGGAGCAATGCTTCTGTAGCTGCTGTCTTGCTGCACAGCTGTTTGAGTGTATGAACGGAATGCACAAGACTGCATATAGAAAGAGACCCTCAACCAAGCATGGAAGCTGACTGACCTGTTGGGCCAACGAACAGGACAGACTGGGCATGGCGCAGAGCAGTGTCTAGCAGGAAAGTGTAGCGGGCTGAGTCCTGTGTGGGCACAATGATGTCTGAAAAGTCAGATCCTGGTGGGATGGCTGCTGGAGACAGCGTGTCGCTCCAGCTTTGCCACTCTGACTTGTCTTTGTTGAAGGTGAAGCTATACACGCTGCTGGTGTCAGGCATCATGGCTGCTGTCAGGCGAGGGTGGTTCTTGGGAATGTACTCCTCAAACCCAGCTGGGCTACCACCAGCCATGACTTGCCTGCAGGTCAATTCAGCAGGAGCTCAACCGCAAAGACTCAGTAGCAATATTAAAGTTTACCTTGTGTGTAATCAAAAGTTTAAAGTCATAAGAAAGGAATGGTGACAGTACAATGTTCAACCGACTGTGTGCCAGATGGATGGAAGGTAGCACACATGACAGGTATCTGAATACACATGTTGGAGAAAGCTTCAGCATCAACAATTTTTGCTGAGTGCGTTGCTGCGGGTGCCAGGTGCTGTGTACTGCATACCTGAAGAAGGTGTCAAAGGCCTCTCTTCCCTCTGTGTCTCCTGTCGCGCCAACGGACCACACCACCGAGAACACAAACAGAGATTCCACCCACAGCTGGATTGCTGAGTCATCAAATCCACGCGCTGCAGACAAGCACATGCATGTTGTTATGCACAAGCATGGCTGCAACTGAGCTAGTCAAGTATAGTCTACAGATGCACTCAGCTTTGGCGCTTGATGCAAGGCACATCCATGTGCAGACAGACAATGGTAGCGAAGCATGTGCCCAAGTACTGTTACATGTAGACACATGTGAGTGAGTGTATGCAGGCTTGCCTTTGGGCGGCACAGGGGCTTCTTCAGAGCCTGAGGGCCTGAACTCATCCAGCAGGGAATAGAAGAGGCGCATGCAGGCTTGAGCCAAGTTGGTGTCCAGGCTGGGCTGGATCTCCTTCACATTCTTGCGCACAAAGCGCAGGCAAGCTGGCAGCACCCACTCAAACAGCTGCCGGATGTGAGCTACCAACAGGTCGCCCAGCATCTGCACACAGGATCAATGCACTTGTTTTGGACTTGATTCATCACAGATCATTTGTGTGTAGTCAGAGAATCATTACAAGCAACTGTTGTTTGTCACACATGCTGAGAGGAGAGACAATGGCTACCCATGAAGCTGTGCAGTCACAGGTCTTAGGCGTGTGCACAAGTGTATACTAAGAACTTGTGCACCCTGCATAGTGGAACATCATGTCATTGTAGCTGCCTATCAGGCAGCGATGATACCATGATAGCTGTTAGATAGTAGTTGTGCACCTGCAATGTATGTTATCATAGTATCTACTAGGCAGCTATGGACCAGGTCCAGCCCCTCCCTGATGTAGGATGTGCAAGACAGCAAGGATCAAATACCTGTGGTAAGGTGGCCAGCCAGGAGACCAAGAGAGGCTTCCAGCCCAGCTGGTGTGGCTCTAGGTACACCATGCCACACCGACTCACAGTAGCAGGGGAGGCCACTGCCAAGTCACCCACCTGCATGGGAACAACATTCTGAGCCCTCTGCCATGAGCTAGGCTGTTTCTGCTGCAAGTGGGTGGGACTGGCACCCACCAGCACAGTCATGCACGAATGCATGCTCTTCAGAAAAGACTACCAAGCACATGTGTGTGGGCTGTGCCATATTTTCAACCAATAGCAAAAGGAGTAAAGGGAGCTATTCCTCAGACTCAGCTGTGTCTGGATGTTGCTTCAAACGTTTCCGCTGCTGGTCCTCAAGAGCAAGACATATGACTGATTATTTGGTCAAACAATGCAGTGAGTTGGGTCTTGCAGCTAATTTTAGTTCAATTGCGAGCTACAAGCGGCAAAGGGAGAGTGTATGCCTACCTCAAAGATCATGCTCATTGTGGATGACATCTGGATGATCTCACTGTTGGGCAGGCACAGCTTTTTGTTGTCATCCAGTACAGTGTTCATGTTCTCAATCCACAGGGCATCCACAGGTCCGTCCAGGACCAGCCACTTGCGAGCAGGGCTGGGGTCTGTGGCTAGCTGCCTGAAGGCCACTGCCAGAACACCATCCTGCACAGCAATGCCCAAATGAGAGCACAAGCCTACTCAGGCAACCTCCTGTGATGAAGACAACAGCCTGCATTTCACTAGACTCTGCTATGTTGCCACCCTCCCGGCATGGCCCTGCAGTAGTGCTTGCCTCAGCTTGCTTCTGCTTATGCAACAAGCATGCACAGACCGTCATTTGACCTCGCTTTGTAAATGAGTCACAACAGCAAAGAAGCTGGGGTTTGAGGTCAGTAATCACAACCACCAACTTTGCCCTTATGCACTATCAGAACAACCCACACGAACAGTCCGAGTGGCAGACACCTGCTACTTCATTCGTACCTTCCATTCCTGTGTAGCCTTGTCCACCTCCCCATACAGCTGACCCATAGTCACAGACTTGGGGTTGATGACACGCATCTCCACCTTCTCAAACAAGGTTCCCTGCATGCCCTCTGCATGCAAGTCAGACAGGGCCCCAGCCAGCAGCTTCAGACCCACTGACTTGCCACTGAAGGGCGCACCCACCAGCATCAGACCATGCCTCACAATGATCATCTCATACAGCTGAATGATCTGCAGTTCAGGTGAGTCAGTCAGCAGGCACATCTGTTCAGTGAGCACAACCACAAGCACAAGGCATGATTGCAGCTCAGGCTGTGAGATAGTGTCTTGTCAAGTGCTATGTGGAGCTGCATGACATGTACACCCAACTATGGTCAAACAGCTCTGCAGTCGAATTGACAACATAAGATGGCAGTGATTAGTCAAGAGCGCAGTCTTGCAGTTTGAGGCACAATGTGTAGGAAAGCTTGCCTTCAGCATTGAGTAATCAGTGGGCTGCAGGTTGTTGAGCACACACTGCTTACGCAGGGCTGCTTGCAGGTCTGCATAGTCTGGGTTGGGCAGGGCAACGCCTGGGAACAGGTCACTGACAATGCCATTGAAAAGAGGCACATCATGGCTCAAGAATTTGCACAAGTTGACATCCACAATGGATCTCAGCATGAGCACATACTCATTGTCATCAGGGAACCTGCACAACATGGGCTGGGCGCTTTAGCAATGCAAGCAAGATTATGGGCGAGAGAATAGAGTCTGTCAGTCTGTCAGGCAAAGCAAAGGCCCGTTGGCTGACTGTTGAACTGCAAGCAATCAGCGTGGCGCTCTGTGTTGGTTGCTACAGGTATGAAAATATCAGCAGTATGATCTAACCTGCGCTTCATGTTGCCTGCTGCTCGCAGCACAGCCATCACGGCTCGCATGCCATAGTCCTGCACCACAAGCTCAATGTTTGCTGCCTTGTCTTTTGTTGGAAACGCAACTGCTGCATTAAAACATTAGCAGAAGCATTGGAGGCTGTGTGACCCGATGGTGTTGACTTACATAGTGATCTTGACTGCTGAGCTGCTCGCTGCAAAGCTTGTAGGTGGCTACAATCTTCCTTGCACAGTCACGCGCCTGCATGAGTCACACAAAAAGTATAGACATCAACAATTAGCAGCTGCATTCATGGTTGCAATCTTGCTGTGAGCCTGCGCGACGTACAGCATCCAGCACAACATGGTAACACAAGCAGGCACTTCACCAGCCACTCATTGCAGCTCTTCACACAAACAGCAAAGTGCAATCAGCTCATCTGCAGAAGCTTGGCTTTCCCATCCAAACATTGACCAGTTGGTGCAAGAAAATTCAAGATCAAGAACAAGCTGACTATCACTCAGCTGCACCTCTGCCTGGCTGACAAAGACATGGACAAGACATGACGAGGCTGCAAATAAAAAGCGCATACAGACAGACAGGCAGACAGACAGACAGGCAGGCAGACAGACAGACAGACAGACAGACAGACAGACAGACAGACAGACAGATGGGCATAGACAAGCAGACCTGCTGGTAGCCACTGGAGTAGAGCATGATCTCAGCAATCATGGCATAGTCTGGGACCATCATGGCCACAGTACGGAACAGGGCCTTGAGGTTGTCTGGCAGCTCAGAGCGGCCGGCATAGCCAGGGTTCATGGTGATGAAGACGTTGCAGCTGGGCCTCAGCGGAAGCTCGCTGCCTTCAAAGATGAAGCTCTTCACCTTGGCCTTCACCGCCATCTGGATCTCCAACACCTGCTGTGCCACCACTGACAGCACCTGCATTACACCCAGCTGCCTCTCACATTCCCCTTGCTTCTTCCCTGGTTGATAACAACAACAAGAGCAGCAGGGCATGCCACTCCTACCTGGTGCTGTTAACTTCAACTGCTTATGATAGTGCAATGGTGTTCAGTCAAGTCTGATTGGACAGGAATGGCATGTAAGTGTCTGGCTGATTGTTTGACTACTGAGTCAGGTACCGTTCAGGCATTATGAGCCAAGGTAGTTGTCATAATCGTAGGGAGATTATGTCAGCAAGCATACGTATGGCAACACAGCTCAGTTCACCTGCGTTCATGTGTCTACATCACACAATGGTGTGTGCATCAGCAGCTGCATAGCAGGCCTGTGCAAAGTTTGACGCTGGAATGACCCACCTCGAGGTCAATGCGGTTGAACTCATCAAAGCAGGCCCAAGCTCCCGATGCTGCTAGGCCCTTGAAGAACTTGGCCATGGTGAGGTAGTCCAGTGTGTCACTGCAATTGAACACCACGCACTGCCGTGCTAAGGCCTTTGCCAAGTCCTGCAATCAGCAATCACATTGTTGCCATGTCCTTTTGACATTCTGAGGTGACACACAGATTGTCTCTGCTTGCTCCCATTTGTGCCAATCCGGACAGGTGGAATGTCAGGAAATGGTGATGACATGCTTGCAATGTAGCCAGAATAATACTGACATCACGCAGCAGGCAAAGCAAACAATGCTACTACTGTTCAGAGCTGTAGGATGCAAACCATGTGTCCTCTTAACCTAACCATTGCTTGCCTGCTGAATGTTTGGTTCACACATGTATGCACTGGTGTCAGCTGCAAGTATATGTATCACCATCAAAGCTGAAGGCTTGCCTTGGTTGTCTCAGTTTTGCCAGTACCAGCTGGGCCTTCAGGGGCACCCCCCAGGTTCAGGTGGATGGCCCCCATGAGGGTGCGGTAACAACGGTCAGTCAGCGGTGTTACCACCAGCCGGGTACTGTTGCCCAAGTACTCGTACCCATACTCCACTTGTGCATTCATCATGCGCACTGGAATGGTCAGCGCCTGAGGGTCATTATTCAGATCCTGCCACATGGCAATCCAAATGATTCAGCAGTACAAAGAGCAGTCCAAGGAGAAGAGAAAGCATAGTGGTTTGCTGTATCAGGAGCAGCTTTTGAGCGGACGGCATATGTTCATAAAGCTTGCTGCTTACGCAGTCAATGCATTAGGCAAAGCAATGATGCCATGTGAAGCATGGAGATTGCTATCTCACCCCAAGGTGCTGTGCTTGTGGTCAAGACATGCAGCAGAAGTACAGGCTACATGCGACTAACCTCCCAGTACATTCTCAGTTGGGACAGCCAGGCAAAGTCATTGACGTCGCCTTCAATGCCCTGGGCTGCCAAGTTGGCAGTGACATCACGGGCATGCACGTCCATGACCACCAGGGCACTCAGGGTTGAGCGCTGCAGCTTGGTCAGCTGGCCCCTCACCAGGCCCACAATGTTGTTCAGCTGGCTGGTGCTCTTGTCAGCAACAGCCTTGACACCGCCTGCAAAACAGAGCTTCAGTCAGCTCTGCCCAGATTATGCAAGAGGTCCAATGAACCAGTTGAATGTTGTATCATTGCAGCTTACTGCAGCAAGTGTAGGCCTTCTAGCACCAGTGCTGTGAAACGACCGCTGGAGTCTCTTGGTTCACGCTCATTTGCATAGCAGTGAAGTTGAGCGCAGGCTTGTATTGTGCAGGTGTGGATTGTGCAGGTATGCAGCATACCAAAGCAGGCCTGTTGTGAGTCCTGCATGAGTGGCATGGCTGTCTTTACATGTTTGAAAGGCTTGCACACAGTAGCAGACCTGGAATGCCGTTTGTGAGGGCATTGGTGACAGCAGAGGTCCAGAAGATGGCGCTGACAGCCAGAACCACCTGGCCAGGCCATTCCAGCACCCACTGCTCCCTGGCTTGGGCCGCATAGGCTGCCACACCCAGCTTGCAGCTCTCCTTGATGCTCTCTGCCATCCCAGCCTCCACCTACATCCATTCACACCGGCTACATCTTTCATGGTCAAGAACATCTGGCATTCAGCATACGAGTGCTTGCAGCCAACTGAGCAGGGCACCACCACAGAGTAGCAGCTCCAGATCTGTCAGATGGTGCTGGTGTTGGCTTCTGGTGCATCTCAGAGGCTGTGTAGCTTGTGGCTTACATGGGGCTATCCCTGCTGTTTTACAGTATGCTGTACAGTGTAAGCATAGTTAAGTCAATGGCCCAGGCGAGTGCAACAGGTTGAGACTGGGTAGCTTGTCTATAATCGAACATGCAGAGTGAGAGGTCAGGAAGAGCCACCTGAATGAGCCACTTCTCCACAGCTCCACCCACTGCAGAAGGCTTGATGCGTGTCTTGAGAGGGACGAGCTCCCCTTCAGCTGACACCATGCCACTGATGTCACCATTGGGCTGGAACTGCAGCTTGTCAATGCCTGCACACCACAAGATAGCATGATGCTTTGCCAAGCTATACACTACTGGCCATGGTGATGGTGTGATGGTGGTGGACATTTGCTGGTGAAGGTAATACTGGGTGATGGACAACTGCTGAGACGCCTCTTTTCACAAGGCTACCATCTGCTGCTTGCTGTGCCTGCTTTGTAAAAGTCACGCCACAATGCGTCAGAGTGCTGTGCAGCTCAGGCATCTGTTGTTGCTTGCAGTTCTTCCCACCTCAATGGGATCTCCGAGTGCTTTGCTAATGGACATATGTACTGCGGCACATGCTGCAGCATGCATGTGCAGCATGTGCCCTGCAGCGTGTACATGAAAATTGTGACACCAAAGCCAATTGAAAAGCTGACGGTGTAAGTGTACCTTCAAAGCACTTCTTGAGGTGGGGCTGGACTCTGGTGGGGTCCTTGGTCTCAGACAGAATCTCCAGCATCTCATCATTGGACAGGAAGAAGAAGCGGGGAAATGCAATCCTCTTGACTTCCAGGTAGGCTGCCAAGCCCTTCTGGATGTCCTCCAGCAGCCTGTTGTTCTCTATCAGTCCTGCCAACCGTTCCTTGTCGCGTGCAATGCCCAGGCAGCCTGGCAGCTTAGATGCACTCTCCATCATCTCACGCCACAGGTTGTCCACCTGTTGTGGGACACACGTCAGAAATGAAGATCATGACAGCTGGGACAGTGGCATAGGGGTTTCAGCGCTGGTTCTTACACTTCAAGTAGCGAACTGTCCTGACAGAAAACCCGGTGTTGATGCACCCAGGCTGGACAGTGCAGCAGAAACATGGGAAAACAGTACTGGGCAACATCAGACAGCAGCATGATGCCTTTAACAGCATGTGTGGCTGCGCATGCAGCAAGACAATTGCAGACATAACGCCTGGCTGAGCCAAACAGGCACATTGCAGCAGCAGCAGCTGTGCAACAAACAGTGAACAGCACCTGCAGGAACTTGTCGCCCTCCTCAGGCATCTGCTTCATGATGTCAGGGGAGGTGAAGATGGGCTCCAGGTACTGCCAGGTTGCTTGACAGGCCAGCCAGTTGTCCACCACCTCCTGCAGCCTGTTCAGCGTCTCATCCCACTCCAGTGCCTCCTTCTCCAGAGGCCCTATGAAGGGCGATGCCCTCATGGATTGTGTCTTCACAATCTGATCATCCAGAATGGCCTGCACCATGCGCCAGGAATGTCAAGCCCAGCTTGCATCCCTTGCAAGGGGTTGATGACTGCTTGTAGGCATTGCAAAAGGGCCTATCAGCGGGTTGCAGGAGCTTCAATGTCACATTCAAGATTGCAACTTGCAAAAAGGCCTATTAGCAGGTTGCAGGAGCTTCAATGTTGCATTCAACTGTGTCATGGGCTGGTGTCTACCAGCCAGACAAAGGAGGCTGTCAGGCATGCAGGCTGACAAACATGAGCAGGTGACATGCTGACCTGGATGTCATCTATGCCACCCACAATGTAGGTGCCAGTGTCCTTGTACTCAATGATCTTGAACTCCAGGCCGTCCCAGTCAGCATGCATCTTGTCCAAGGCCTTCTCCAGGCCATACTCCTTGCTGGCATTGACACTGATGGTCTGCAGGGCCTCCAGCTGGGATGCAACGCCCTTTTGAAGAAGGTCCTCAACCGAGAAGGGATCCCAGATGCCCTGCTCACTCTGCTTGATGGCACTCTCGTCATCCTAAAAGACATGTGCATGTTGCAGTCAGGCCTGGGAGAAACAGCTGCAAGAGCTTCCTCACTGAGCAGCCCCCATGGCATCAAAGGCACAGGTGACGGCTATAGAAGGCATGTATGAGGGCAGCAAAAGGCGGGCATCAGGCTGATAAAAGATCACAAGCAATCACATCTGATGCAGGCAGGTGTTGATCAGCTTGATCAGCTTGTCCACAGTCAGGTGACGCAAGGCAGGAAGACTGCTTTCACTATCCTGCACAATGATCCTTGGCTGCCCTTGTGGTGTCCTGTATGTTTGATTGTGGAATGTGCAGTTGCCAGCTGCCTATTTATTTCCATCTCTGCAGCTGGCAAGTGGCAATTGTCTGTTGGGCAGGATGGGAAGGGGGCTGACTCACCGCTTTGTCAGCACCCAAGAGAGCAAGGACTGCTCGCCAATGCCGGTCCTTCAGAGCAGGGTTGGCCAGTTGCTCCACGATGGGCAGCATCTGCAACACAAGTGCAGCTTAAGCTGTTGCCATGCCACCAAAAACTGCTATGTGTTCAATTTAGCCGGCTGAACAAAGCTGCTTGAGTCAAGAACTACTTTGTCAGGCAGACAGCACAACACACACACAACAGCTGCTGGGATGTGGTATCTGTTCAGCAAGAACAAACAGTATGCTCAGATGCATGCTTGGGAATGATGTGGGCACCTGCTTGAACTCATCCAGCTGGTCCTTGAGCAAGGCCACAACAGCATCATCTTTGCTGCCCTTGCCCATGCGATAGGCCTTGCCACCAAACTCCTCCACGTCTGCCCTGATTGCTTCCAGACTCAGACGCACCTGGTGCATGGACATCATGATGTTAGTGGTGATGTGATGCATCGAAAGAACAGACTGTAAGGCAGCCATGGACAGCTCTGCTAGCTGAGCTAGGATGAGAGGGGATAAATCATGGGATTGCCATATGCAGGGACACATCAGTGTTGCAAGGCCATGCACGCTCAGTGTGACAGCTGCAGCAGCACCATCACTGGTGCACTACTTGCATCATGCAAGTTGCAACTCTACATGCATGCTGCCAAAAATACTGTTCAAGCCATCCGGAAATAGGACAGTGGCAACTTACAGAGTTGTCCTGGCGGCTGAGGAGGGGGCCGGTGGTCCAGTCAATGACCTTCTCCTGCAGCTCCAGCAGGGTCTTCCACACGGCATACCGCCCCTCTGCCTCCTTCTCAGCAGCTGTCAAGTTGGCAAACTCATCCGCTTGCAAGCCCAGCAGGCCCTGGTAGCCTGAGTAGGTCTCAGCAGCTTGCTGCACCACAGAATAGGAAACGTGAGGGCGCGAGGAAAAGCAGGACATGCTTGTGCAGTTGTGAATCAGCTTCAGACCAGGTGGGAATGAGAGGTCTATGGCTTTGCTCACTCTGCAATGCTCACAGGCAACCCGGAGGGACCAATGACTGAAACTGATGGTCAACGTGCCCGAGTCAGCCTGGCTGTATGCTGTCTTTGGCTGTTTTGCCAAGTTGTTGAGCATGTGCCTGCTGTGACTGACAACTGTCGACAGAAGCAGTGAGTACCTTCAGTTGGGCAAGACGCTCTTGCAGCTGCTCTAAGGCGTTGACAACATCTGCAGGAGGGCTGGTGGCGTTCACATACAGTCCCTCATGCAGGCTGCCCAGCAGGGACAGCAGCTCCTCATTGACTGCCTTGATGCCCTGGTCCAGCACCTCCACTTGAGTGGGCTTGTGGTCAGCAATAAACTCCTTGCCCGCCACAAGCTCTTCTACAAAGCGTCCTGCAGCCTCCTTTAGATCGTCATGCTTCACCTGCAAAGCAAAGCATTTGTCCACTCTTGCAGAGACTGTTTTGAAATCTGTGTGGAACAGGTGATGAGTCATTGGTCCTGGTACAAGTCAGCTGAACGTAAATGACAGACCAGAGGCAAGCAGGCAATTTGAGCACAATACAGAAATGTAACAGCAGATGACACAGCTGATCGTGTGTTGAAGAGGTGTCAGTCACTCAAGCACTTCACCAACAAAGCATGACATAGATTTGGCAACAGGCAGACAATGAGCAGTAGCTCACCTGGTCTGCTGTCACCACCTTCTGCTCATAGACAGCAAGCATGTCATACATGTCATCCACTGTCGTAGCCTCTTGCAGCACTTGCCTCTTGTCATCATACTGCTCTTTGTGAACAACCTGCACCAAGTCACCTGTTAGTGCTCCTACCTTTATAGCTGTTGCAGACACCACATCACCATAAAACTATGCAGCATGCTGTCAACTGCAAAATGTTGAAGACTTTGTGACAAAGTTTACAGCTGCAGGAGGTGAAGCAAGTATCAGCCCAGGTTGCATCACCTGGTAAGCCATGAACATGTCCAGCTCTGTAGGTCGCTCCTGCAAGATGCTGATGCGCTCCTGCAAGCTGCTGAGGCAGGCCAGACAGCTCTCTCTGGCCAGCTTCAGTAGCAGTGTCTTGATCTGCAGCCAATCACAGACACATGGTGTGCAAAGACAAAGAGAGGGTGCCTACTGCTTGCCATACGCCAGTGAGGCGCACTGAGGCTGCTGTGAGCATGTGCGTGTCCAGATAATGCATTGTGCTTGGTTTGCAGACATTGAGATGTCAAAGGCTGGCAGTGCAGTCTTTGCTGTTCAGCTGCTGCTACACTTACTGTAAACCAGCACCACAGTATTGACAACAAAGACTGCATTACAATGATGTCAATGTCAAATTGCATGGACCCACCTGCTCCAGTGTGCGCTGAGTGACGGGTACAAGGCTGGCCCTGAGAGTCTTAGACTCCACGCTCAAGCTACCCACCACATTGCCAATCTTCATCTTCTCAAGCTCATTCCGCCATTCACGCTGCTTGTGCATGTCACGGCGAATCTCGCGGATTGTCCTGCAAATGGCAACAGAAGTGACGCTTTGCAGTTGCTGTGAAGACAGCTGCGTGGATTTCTGCATAGCAGTGTGGAAGCATGAAACCATACAGTGCAGGCCACACTGTCATAGGCATGTCATTGTCTAATGTACAGAGAGCCCTGTCAGGAGAGACAATTGCAAGCTGGGGGAAGCTGGCAAACATACTTTTTCTTGGAGGAGTAGGCCTCAAAGTTCCAGGTCTGTCCATAGGTGTAGACCTTGCGATGCTCCTCAAATACAGTGGCATACTCAGTGGCAGCGCTGAAGTCCTGAGTGATAATGGAATCTATGCGGTTCCGTAGATCCTGATAATGTGGATTGGCCCTGGCAGCACACATTCAATGATCTTATCTGGGTGCAGCAAGGTGACAAGTCAAGTGCTGTAATGTACTCATGCTCGACTTTGTCACAAACTTGGCGTTGCAGCTGTTCCAGATGATGGCCATGTTACACGATGCTGCTGTAGATGCATCCACTCAGCATCACAGCTTGGTAGACCTGCCATGCTGGGCTTGCAGAAGCAATAACGCCTGCCCTAATAGAGTTGCAGGTATGCACTACATGTGTGCAGCATACGCTCTCTCACAGACATAAACTTGACCTGGCACTGGACTTTGATGCAGCAATGTATAGTGGCCCTCACTTGATGATGTTGACAGGGTTCAGGCCGGATGGTTTGCCCTCAAAGAAGTGGCTGAAGCCACGCATGAACAGCAGACGAGGCGCGGCCTGGGTGAGGGTGATGCTACCCTCTATGCTGTTGCTGTTCAGCACATCCAGCACTGCGTTCCTGTCAGGAGTGAAGGCCATGCCCTCTTCAGCAAACGATACAGTCGTCAGGAAGACTCCCTGCACACAGCAGAGATACCGTGTGCTTTCTGGCTTGTCCTGAACAAGCTTTCTTCTTACACTGACATCTGGCCAGCATGCTGGGCAGTTGAACTTCTGGCAGGATTCGCGCCTCAACTGCATGCATGTCTGCACATGTCTGATGGGAAATACAGCCCAAAGGTGCAGTGTCTGTCAAATGCTCTGACGCTGTGCGTCTTTTTGCCAGTCAAGAAGTAGGTGCTACAAGTCAAAAGTTGATCAGACAAACCTGCAGATAGACTTGATGCTGCCTTTCAAGAACTCAGAATGTCAAGCCAAAGCATTGTACAGGGACATGCCTTATGTGTCTTGTCTGCACTGGCTCTAGGGGCTTCCAGCATGGCAACAAGCTCCTCCACAGTGCCAACAGTGCGGTCAACCAGGGCCTCCACCAGCATGTAGTCCACAAGGCGTATGAAACTGCCCAGCATGCCTGCCTCTTCCATGACCCGCTTGTATGTCCTGCACAAGCACCACTTGATCACTCGCATGTTTGAGATATGACTGTATGCACACGCGCAGTTTGTGTACAAAAGTTTGTGGTCTGCCATACCCACATCACAGCATGTCACCAGGATCATTTGCTGGCTTGCTCTACACTTGATGATGGAGAAGGGTGTACAGTACAGGTTTGCACCACCACCTACGGCATCAAGATGTGATGCATGGCTTTACCCTTGCTGCAGACATTGCTAGATAGATGATTGACACAGACAGATTTATACAGGGACACTGTGCAATGTCATGAAAATTGGCTACATAACAGTCATGAGAGATAACATACTTGGCGCGCTGGATCTTCTCTGCCTTGATAGCAATCATGCTGCGTGCTTTGCCACTGTCTCGGCCCTGGAAGAGCTCGACACCAGTGGTGTCTTCCAGCTCAGCCATGTCTCTGATGCTCTCCTGGTATATGCGAGCCTGCTTCTGAGCCTCCTTGCAGACACGCTCCACAATCTGCAGCCATATGGTCTCTTAGACAGCAAGTATGACATATGTGAAACACAAAGAGTCTCAGGGACATCTGATGCAAGTTTGAAAGCTCATCTGCTTGGTGATGACAGCCACATGCATGTCCTTGCCTGTTACCTGAGGCGAGCAGAACTGATTGCCTCAGGCACAGGACATGTATGATCAGAAGTGTTGTGACAGACTTGCTCAACTGCACATGCTCTGTTCTCAGTACAAGTACAGCAGCTCAGCTGCAAGGTGTGGCTTACCTGCTGCACTTTCTCTGAAGTTGACTCAAGAGCAGGCTTTGCTTTCTGCTCTCTGGTCACAACTTGCAGGTCAGAGTACTCCTCCAGCTGATACAAGTGGTTAGAGTTGCAATAAGACATCTTGACTTGGCTGATGTCACTCACAAACTGGTTGATCTCCACCAAGTGCTGACAGAACGTCGGCTTAGCAAGAAACAGCTTGCTGCACACGCTATGCCTCACACGTGCAAACAACTTCCTCCGCACTTCCTGCAGATCCGCAATAGCATGATCAGAAGCCTGGGTGTTTGGTTGCTACTGATGCAACATGGCCAAACAGTAAATGCATTTAAAGCTTTGCTGGCATGTCCTAACATGTGCAATGGTAACTGCTCTTGTCTACCTCACATGTGCTTGCAAGAGCCAGACAGGCCAAACACACCTTGTGCCATCGTCGGAAGCAGCGCCCAATAAGGTACGTCCTGAAATACTTGATTTTGCTGATGAGATTGAACATGGCCTCATCCTTCATCCAATCACCGAGTGAAGTGAAAGTGGACTGTTCCCCCTTCTTGATGTGCATCACCCCTGTGGCTGAGATGGTGAAGTACTCAGGCTCAGTTTCCTCACGAGTTGTGACCAGCAAATCATACGGCCTGAACAGGACGCCTGCAGGAGCCCTGCATCCAATGTGGCAGAGACTTTCTGATCACATGCATGCTGGTGGAACGCTCTGGTGATATGGATTGGATGTTGCGGTAAAATGGCAGCTTAAGTTTGTTGCCTTGTGTGCATCAAATTGATGGCACTGAGCAGCGACGCACCATGCTGTTGTGGGGAAGACAATGCATGTGATACTGCAAGCTTGCAAAGACTTTCCTGGCTGTGTACTGCATTGTGACAGCAAGAGGCATGCTGTTTGTACAAGCAGGCTGTTGTCAAAATACCTGTTGCAGTAGAAGAATTTGACAGGACTGTCTTGCCCATACTTGGCATAGAACTCAACAACATCATTTCCTGTGCGGATTTCTGGATGAAGATCCAGAGTGTTGCTGCTTGACATGCTCATGGCTGAAGGCATAGCTGGCAGCAATTCATCCTCATTGCTTTGCTTCTCTTGAGCTTTGGAGCTCTTGCTGGCTTTTGAAGACCTGTGAGCCCTTGCTGAATCTGAACGTATCTGCCATGTACTAGACATCTTTGTTGGTGATTGTACACTGCCCTGCAAACACTGAGACCACATGTAAACAAATGCACAAACTTACTCCAGGCGCACAGCAGGCTATAAGTCAGCGCGTTTGTTGACACCCGGTTGACTTTTTTGACAAACACACCTTCTGGCTCTTCAGCAAAGGAAGCTCATACTGACTCAATGAAGGAAGAGTGTCTGTGCTGTACAGCCCTGCGTCCTCATGACCAGGCTGACTTGAAACACTTGACAAGCCAAACTTAGGTAGACTGCTGCCAAGGCCCTGCTGCCCTGTCTTGGCAACTTGAGGATACCACATAGGGCTCTCTGGCGTGGGAACTTGCAGGTGACCAGCTGCATCCCGGCGTTTGTCTGCCTGACCAGAAGCCGGGTCAGAGACCGTCTGTAGAGTTCCTGGCATCTTGTGCACCAGAGAGTCACCGAATTTCACTGTCTGTATATCCGTGTGAGAGGCAGAACCCGTCCAGGGAGTACTGCGTATCTGGTACCACTGCGGTGTTCGCTCAGCCCGCACAGCAAGAACGCTTTGTGTGTGGTTTCGTTTGCGCGCTGCACAATCGATCTCGCGACTCGAGTTGTCAGCGAAGTCGGACTAGGCCCCTGTCAGCCGCACCTGCAAACGCATGCGGACAGACAGAGATGCACATTGCAGCTGCCCTCACAGGGAGTTGCACTTGCCGCATGGTTGACCTTGTAATGAAGATACTAAATCCAGGCTGCTGGCCAAAATGCTGTCAAGTTTGTGCTTTCAGGCTGGCAATGTGACTGGTAAGAGACTCTGCACACTCAGAGGGGCTAATGTGCCTGGCTTGCAAAAGTCGTGACACGAGATCATGGTCAGTTTGACTTGCACTATGGCGTTTTACTGCTTGCAATGTGTGGTGCAGGTCTATGAACGATTTGAGCGGCTCATTTCTGTTCGGCATCTGCATTCGCGGGAGAATGGCACCATTTGGACAGTGTGTTGCATTGTTCCTGTGGGACATAGATGCAGATGTCCCAGCAGCAAGTGGGTGTTAATGTTGAGTGATGAAGAAGATGTGCAGAAAGATACTAGCAGTCGGTGACTCACTGACTTGCATATCAGACCTTCCTCTGTGCACAGACATAGAGCAAAGCGCTAAGGCCCAATTTTGCTTCGCTGACACCGTAAATTCATCGTGTGCAATTGCCGCACACCGAACATCTGTCGTGCTTGAAGTGTTGACAGAGGAGAACCTGTGATGAACGAACCTCAAGTCAAGGCACTGGCCGACTGCTTTCTACAGACACTGAGCCCCGATCTTGTGGGTTGCGCACTTTGGCAAGTGCAAGTATTTGCTGTGTGCTCTGAGATGGTTGATCAGGACCGTCGTGTTTCGCAGGCCAAGATCAGAGCAGCCGAAGGGCAACTGAAGAATGCTGCTGCACAGCCTGAGTACGGCATAACAGTTCTCAAGGTTCAATGCTGCCGGATCGTGTTTTGTATGCACTGTGATGTTTTGCACATAGCCACAGATTGCGCCAGAATTGACTCAAATTTTGTGTGATCACAGCTGATTGCTTCAGAAGCCCCCATTGAAGTACGACAAGCTGCAGCCGTCAACTTCAAAAACTTTGTCCGACCCCGCTGGGTGAGCTGCTGCTACCATCTAGTCCATGAGACTATGCACATGCAGGCCGCACCTGAATGCACACTTTTCTTGCAGGCGCCACAGAATGACTCTGACGTGGTGGCCCTGCCAGACTCCGAGAAGGTCAGTGTTTACATCTGCAGGTTGAGCACCACAAGCTGTTGGGAAGTGCCAAAATCCATGACATTCTCCTGTGCTGTGCAGGAGCAAATCAAGGGACTCATCACTGGTCTTATGCTCAGCACACCCCCAGTTGTCAGAGCACAGCTCAGCGAAGCGTTGTCAATCATCAGTGAGCACGACTTCCCTACTCGGTGGCAAGGCTTGCTTCCTCAGCTGATTGATCGCCTCAAGACTGGGGATGCCACCACCATCAATGGAGTGCTTGAGACACTCAATTCCATCTACAAGCGATATCGCAGTCAGTTCATGACAGGGAAGCTAAACGAAGAATTGAAGTACTCCCAGCAGCTGATTGTGCCCTTATGGGAGACACTTAAGGGACTCAGCTTACAGCTGCAAAGCAATTCAGCAGATCTCAGCAAGACCAAGCAGATACTGTCAAGCATCAGGCTGGTCTGCAGGATCTTCTACTCACTGAATTCTCCAGGCTTGACTCAGGTAAAGACCATGAAATGTATAAGAAATAGTAGGCTGCTTGAAAGCAGCCAGTGCCTCTGTCTTCCTGTCTACACTTTCAACAGTAACCTTTCTAATCAACTGGGTGTCTGCTTCTGCAGGAAATGGAGGACACTCTGACAGGATGGTTTGCAGAGTTTCACACATTTTTGGTCTATGATAATCCTGCACTGGCAGATAACGACCCAGACAAGGAGTCGTCGATTGATGCCGTGAAAGCTGCAGTGTGTCAGAACATCAACCTGTTCATGGAGATGAACGAGGAGGAGTTCAAGGATTACCTGCAGACATTTGTGCAAGATGTTTGGACACTGCTGGTTGCCGTCAAGCAGGGCTCAGGACAGGTGCTACCCTTCCCTGTCTTCCTGACTTGCAAAATCTGTACAGATACAGTTGTCCTCAAATGTTGCTGGGTTGATTGCAGTAGACGGCACTGGCTTCACATGTCATCAGTCATGACCTCTTCTGCCTGCTCATGCTATCAGTAACGGCAACTCAGGAAGTTACTTGGGATAATCAATTGCAGGACAACCTGGCAATGAATGCCATTCGCTTCCTGACAACAGTTGCTAGCGGCGTCCACCATGCTCTGTTCAAGGATGAAAACACCTTGAAGCAAGTGTGTGAGAAGATCGTCATACCAAACCTGATGATGAGGGAAGATGATGAAGAAATGTTTGAGCTCAATTGGGTTGAGTATGTGCGGCGTGACACTGAAGGCAGCGACTCAGACACCAGGCGCAGAGCAGCTGCTGAGTTAGTCAAAAGCCTGACTGCCAAGTTCAGCACAGAGGCAAGCACATTTGGAACATACTTTGACTAGTACTCACAATGCCTGGCTGAGCTTGCGCTTCATGCTGTGTTTGGGCTGCTTCAATGTGTGCAAATGTGCTGAGTAATGCACACGGGGAGCTGACAGGACCACTCCCATAGGCTCTTCTGGCATCCTGACTAGTCTGTGCATGAATTGCTAAGTTATGTGGCTATATATGCAGGTGACCCAGCTCTTCATAGGCTATGTTGGCAGTATGCTGCAACAATATGGGCAGAACCCTGAACAGAACTGGAAAGCTAAAGACTGTGCTATCTATCTTGTCATGGCTCTGACAGTCAGAGGTAAGACAGCAGCACAGGGTGCCACCACCACCAATCAGCTGGTCAACGTTATGGACTTTTTCAACCAGCATGTCCTCCCAGAGCTGCAGTCCCAGCAACTGGATCAACGACCAGTTCTGAAAGCAGACTCATTGAAGTACCTGACAACATTCAGGAGCCAGGTCCCCAAGGATACCTGTGTGCAGGTAAGTGTAGGACACTGCCATGCTCTTCCGCTGCCATGCTCTTCCATCTGGCTGGCTTGTCCTGATTCATGATGATTCAGGCGTATGCTTGCTGCAGATCTTCCGGCAGCTTGTGGTGCTCCTTGGGTCTGACTCTAATGTAGTCCACACCTACGCTGCAGTGGCAGTGGAACGGCTGTTAGCTCAGAGGGTGAGCAGCAGTGGACTCTCTAGTCTCTTAAACAGACTTCAGTGTTGCAATTCTGGCTAACAAAAGTGCAAGTTGACATGGAAGATTGGGATGCAGGAAGACGGAAAGCAAAGATTCCACGTGCAAGACTTAGCGCCTGTTCTGGAGCCACTGCTTCAAGCCTTGTTCTCAGCGTTCCTGAAACCAGACTCTGCCGAGAATGAATATGTCATGCGATGCATTATGAGAGTTATTGACTTCGTCGGCCCCGAGGTAAGCAGTATGATCACCACAACATCAGTTGGATTGGAGCTTTCATGTGTTGCAAGCCAGCAGATCTCTGCTTGCTCCCCAAACATCCAATCTTGGCGCAAACTCCACAATATGCACAAGTCAGCTGCTTGTTGTGAATGCAGATTGCACCAGCGATTCCATCATGTGTATCAGCGCTTGCTGGGGAGCAAGGAATACTGATGCGCGTCATCAAAAACCCTACTCAGCCTGGCTTCAATCATTATCTGTTTGAGTCAGTAGCTGCTCTTGTCAAGCAAGGCTGCGCAAAAGACCCTAGGATGGTTGACAAGCTGGAGGAAATGCTGATCCCGCCCTTCAACTATGTGCTGTCACAAGATGTCCAGGTAACATCATGCTTGTCTACTTGCAAAGCTTGGTTTTGCTTATGTGGTCTGAAGTCTGTTCTAGACAGTGAGCCTCTGCTGTCATAGTGAAGATCCTCATGCAGCCATGTCATTGAGACCATGCATGAATGAAAGTGTGCTGAGTTACTGCATGTGTCAAAGATTCCTGAAAACAGTCAGTGTAGCAAAGCCAACTGACTCTCAATTGCGTGCAATGCAGGAGTTCCATCCATATGTGTTCCAGATTTTTGCCCAGCTTATAGAGCTGCATCCTGGCGAACTACCTGCATTCTACATGTCATCCCTGTTTCAGCCTCTGCTGGCGCCTCTGTTCTGGGAGCGTGCTGGAAATGTTCCTGCCTTGACAAGGCTCATGCAGGTACCTAACACTGGCACACGCACTGCTCTGATATGCACGACGCGCTTAGTGTCTAAAACAACTTGTGTTTGGAAGCAGTCTGCAGCTGATGTTCCTACATGTTGACAACATCAGCTCCCACATCAACTGCTATAACATGCAGGCGTACTTGATCAAAGCTGCACCGCGGATTGTGGCTGCCAATCAGCTGCCAGGTCTCCTAGGAGTGTTTCAGAAGCTCATTGCCAGCAAAGCGTTAGACCATGAGGGGTACAAGCTTCTTGACTCCATGATGGAGCATGTGCGCCTTGATGATCTTCAACAATACCTGCCAACGGTGAGTCACAGCATGACGCTTGCTCAATTGGCTGTCATGCTACCATTGATCCAGAGTAGGAGCAGCTCCTGTCTGGAGCTTGCTGCTTTTGGCTTGCATGTCACATTCATTCCTTGTTCACTGCATGCCCTCCTACCTGCCAAGATGCACATGCTGTGTGATCTAACGCCATTTGGGTCTTTATAACACCTGCAGATATGGCAGTTGATGCTGACACGTCTGCAAACAGCTAAAACCCCCAAAGCCATTAGAGGTTTTATCCATTTCACAGCACTCTTCATAGACAAGGAAGGAGCGCCAAAGGTGCAGCAGAGTCTGGATGCTGTGCAGCCAAACCTTTTCTCTATCCTCCTGGAGCAAATCTGGCTGCCCAACCTACAGGCCATGCACTTCCGGCATACTGACCAGAAAGTCGTAGCTGTAGCCATGACTAAGGTATGCTGCTATGCCCTCATGCGATGGTCTCTACAGTGACGTGACATGGTGCAAACTGAAGTAAGTGAGGATTCCTGGTGCTTCTGTAAGATAAGATTTGTATACCTGCATCGACGGGATAGCTGTCTGTTGGTCCTGCAGGCTATGGTAGATTGTCCAGCCCTGCAAACTCCAACAGCCGCAACTTTGTGGGGCAAGGTTTTGTCAGGAACAGTCAATTTGCTTGAGGGTGATGATGGTTTGCAAAATGGGGTTCAGCAAGATGAGGACCTGGATGAGGGTGAGTATGCTGGGTACAGTGCCTCATTTGCTCCGCTGCACAACGCTGCCATGGCAGAGCAGGACACATTGCCAGATGTCCCAGATGCTAAGTCATACCTTGCAAGCAGTCTGGGCAGCTTTAGCCACAGTCATCAAGGGCAAGTCACCAACTTGATACAGCAACATGTCCCAGCTGAGTTGCAGCCGAAATTGCAGGGCTATCTGGAAACTGCCCGGGTGTCATTAGGTTAACTGAGAGTAGTTGACAAAGATTAGTGGTAGACTTGTGAGTCTGATATTAAGATAGTGTCTAATTGACAGTGTCTTGTATGAGAAGACCCTGTCCTCTAGTGATGTTGAACTGCCAGGTACTGCCTACTGCAGTTTTGTATGTCTGTGATGCTCTGTCTGACATTTGTGAGGTATGCAGCCCTTGTGTTTAGCGACAGCATATGTCCTCTGTAGGCCAAACATCACATATTGACTGCATTGCTGCCCCCATCTACACGTGTGCATTGCAAGACAGTTTTGCAGCATTCCACATTGCTAGACACTGTGGCTGCCTGTTGCAGCCATATTGTCTTCCTATACACCCTGCTCATAAGGTTCTCGAAGTCTACAAGTGCAATCATTGCCAGCTGCAAACTGACAGAGGATCTCACCTGGTGTCCCATGTGAATTTCAGCAGCACTCGCTGCATAAATTACAGTCAGTTTATTCGTCTGAGATGACTGTTACAACTTGCCGACCAGCATACAGAAATGCAACATTACACATAGGCCACTGCAATTGCAAAAACATAGCCGAATCTGTTTCATACATTCAGTTGACATTACAGGCATGTGCTGTTGGGTGGCTTTACCAATATAGCACTTGAAACGCATGTAAGGAGCAATGATGTACATACATTGTTAGCTTGAGAATAGCACTACACTCAGTAATTTCACATGGCCTCATACGCTTCATCAACACCATAGCTGGGTGCATACTTGGGTGCTGAGGGCCTTTCAGACGCCGCTGGCTCTGAAGGCTGTGCCAGGTACAGTCTCGATGGATCGCTGGGGTCTACAAATCTGTACCATTGCAGAATACATGACTACCACATGCAACTATGGTTGATACACTTGAACCCACATGTCATGCTGCTTGATGGGATTGGACAACATGTAATGTTGCTGGATGGGGTTGGCTCAGGCCACTGAGGAGCACAGATCTTGCTACATGGCAACAAAGCATGACATCTGTGACAAACAATATGCGGCCTACAGCTGACCCTGGCACCGTGCGCATGCTTGCATACTGCAATACAGCTTCTGGTGAGAGGGTGAACTGATGCCTTGTACATGACAAGAAGGATTTGTGCTTACGCTGTTGCTACAAGCTCCTGGGGAGCTGAAGGTTGCTGCTGGACCTGGTGCAAGTTGTCCCTTGCAATATCAACAAAGCGAAAATATAGTGGCAGAAAAGTCCCTACACCTCCCTCTTTGAAATACAAGGAAAACACATGAGGTGGCAAGCTGCCCTGTGGACCACCTCCTGGAGCAGCAGGCCAGCACTCCCCTGCATTTGGGGAAAGCCATTGTGCCTGCAATTGCCTCAAGGTCACTGGGATGAGGAACAGCAATAGACAGCTTACCTGAGAGGTTGTTGCAGGCAAAGATTGGCTGATTGAATTTGTCTTTGCGGATGTATGCAAGAGGCAGCTCAAACGCCACCAATCCTGCATGAAGATCGACCATGAAGTGAATTTTGCTTTTTTTACTGTGTGCACTCCTGCAGTTCTGTGCACCAGGTCCAGCAGTCCATAACATGCCTGAAACGGTGTCTGCCTGTTTCGCCACAAATACCAACCTTAGGTTGGTGAGGTACAAGATCCCTCTGGTAGACCACCTGCGGGAACAAGCCTTTACGATCAGTCCCCACAGGACATGACACAACGGTGTGCGGTGAATATGTGCCTCACTTTCCACTTTGATGTCGCAGGCCGTTAATGCTGAAGTCGATGCCGTCTCTCTGAAGCGCGATGACTTCGTGCTCATACAAAGCTGGTAGTTGTGTGGCCTGGCCCGGTTGCAAGGCTGAGGAAAGGTCAGGATTAGCGGCCATACAAGGTGTCAAAAACCACTGAGATGTGCTGGAGCTGCACACAGCAAAAACGAGACAGAAGCAGTGAAACGATTCGGCTTCGGCTTGGGCAGCAAGGTAAACGCGAGAGATACAGTCGATGTGCAGGATGGTGACGAAGAGGAAGAACGGATTAGGTCAGTGAAGTCGCAGCTGATCAACGTGGTGCGACATGGTGTAAGCAGTTGACTTGCTAATCTCTTGCACCAGGCTGTGTGTGTACAGAGCCATTGACATTCAGGCATTTGAGCTATACCTCCCCAAGTGCCATGTTGCGAGAGGCTGCATCCTCCCTTTGCAGAAATTCTGTACGTCGTGATCCCGTTGCTATTTTTAGACAGTTGTCCCACCAGTACGCCTCAAGTTCAGCACCCGCTCCTCAAGTCAGTACTGAAAGCACAGCTGCCGTCGATGAGCTGCGTCAACGTTTAGCCTCAGGTAGCATCCTGCTCTTTCACGCTGAAGAGCCTTGTATATGAGCCTTGTTTATGGTGTATATGAGGCTGTATTGTGCCGCGAGCTGGGTCATTTACTATATTGATATGTCTGTGCTCAGGTCCCAGCTTTTTCGATTTCACGTCCGGATCAGCAGACGCTTCATACTCTGTGCCTGCACCCACTTGGAAGGTCAGCCTCAAACACCCTCTTTCCTATTGCTAGGCTGAGTTTGCCTGTGGGGCTGCATGCAGCTTTCGTCTTGTTGCTCCATCTTGACGAGTTGCTTCCCATCTTCCAGGAAAAGAAGAGAAAGCCGGACTGGCTGAAAAGGGAAGTTCCTGGTGGCGAGAACTACACTCGCATCAAGTCTAAGCTTCGTGAGCTCAAGCTTCACACTGTATGTGAAGAAGCGCGATGTCCGAACATTGGAGAATGCTGGGGCGGTGGTGAGGATCAGACAGCAACAGCTACAATCATGCTGATGGGGGACACCTGCACCCGAGGCTGCCGCTTCTGTGCTGTCAAGACCTCCCGCGCGCCACCCCCTTTGGACCCCAATGAGCCAGCAAACACAGCCAAGGCTGTTGCTGACTGGGGCATTGATTATGTTGTCCTCACTTCTGTTGACAGAGACGACTTGCCAGATGGAGGTGCAGCTCACATTGCTGAAACCATCCAAGGTCTCAAGCGTGAGACCGGTGGCCGCTTACTGGTAGAAGCGCTTGTGCCAGACTTTGCTGGCAACGAAGACTCCATCAAGCTTGTGGCAGCCTCTGGCCTGGATGTGTATGCTCACAACATCGAGACTGTGAGTCACCTAGCCTGTGGTTGCAAGCATTTCTTGGCTTCTGCAACTTTAGATTGCAATGTGCGCTTTGGCAGACAGCCCGCCAGATTGATTTTATGCTTGTGGCAATCTCATGCAACAGCTTTTGGTTTTATTTTTGGTAGCTCTTGACTCAGGGCAAAACATGCTGTGCTGCTACACAAGGTTCTTATCCTGCACCACTGTGCAGGTGGAAAGCTTGCAGTCTGTAGTGCGGGATAGAAGAGCCAATTGGAAGCAGTCCATGGCTGCTCTGAAGCTGGCTAAGCAGTCAGGGGCCAGGGTGACCAAGACATCCATCATGCTGGGATGTGGAGAGCAGCCTCATGAAGTGTTGCATGCCTTCCGCACATTGCGTGAAAATGGTATGTCTGCTCTTGCATCAGCCGCTGTGAGTGTGCCTGCTGTATTCCAACTCTGAGTTATAATCCTCAGCATGTATTTTCATTTGGCACATCTGGCTCACCACTCCCATGTGTGCACAAGTGAGGCATCATGCACGTAGTTGGTGTCACAACAGCACCAAGTTTATTCAGGGTCAACTCAGAATCAAACTGCTTGTTTTGCAGGTGTGGATGTTGTAACTTTAGGCCAGTATATGAGACCAACCAAGAGGCACATGGCTGTGGAGGAGTATGTAACACCTGAGATGTTCAGCGCATACCAAGCAGAGGCTGAGAAGATGGGCTTTTTGTACGTGGCTGCAGGTCCTATGGTTCGATCTTCATACAAGGCTGGGGAGTTTTTCTTGCAGAACATTCTGCGGGAAGGACAGGATCTCAGGGTTGCTGAAGCCAGGTAGTAGATGATAAATGAGTGGCTCTTGAGCTACCTGGCTGTTCAGTTGTGGGAAAGTGAGTGTGCTGCATAGGAGTTGCTTGTCAACAGTTACATTGCAACTGGCTGTGTTCTAATGCAAGACAGATCAGGTTTTTATTTGATGTCTGATGCCTACATGAAATAGTCAGAAACACATTTGAAAACAGTTTTTGGTGTAGCACAGTTGCCTATGCCCTATGCTATTGTATGTGAAAGTGATATTTGCCTTGTGCTCAGAACGAGTGTTCTCTGAAGCATGTAGTGGCAGGTGGTTTTGAATGAGTACGACGCCTTTGTGTGAAGGTGGGGGATGATTGTGTGCTCATGTACTCAACAAAAATAAAAATGCCCTGCGGCTCCTCAGTGCAACAGCAATGTGTTGCAGACAGCCCTGTCAAACGCAGGTCATGTCGTCGGCATGGCGCTGTTTGTACTGACCTTTGTACAGTCTGATATGCATTATACTGCTTTGTCCCCTGGTAAGCGCTGCAAAGCAAAAAGCATGCAATGTGCAGTCACAGTTCCGAGCTTTGTGGTGTCGGAGCGATTCCCCAACTTTGATGAATGCAAATGCGCGCGATCAGAGCGTCTCGGTTGCTGTTCCGCATGCTGCCAATGCCTTCACACTGATTAGTGTTCATAAGAGAGCTTTTGAGCGGCTCGATCAGTTGAAAGTCGTGCGGGAGTATGGCCATCACGGCCCAGATCACGGCCTGTTGAGCTAAGATTGTCAACGCGACCACTTGTTAGCTGTCCAACCTTTCTTGCGGTGTACCATCTACTGACTTGGTGCATAATGACCACAAGCGTTTCGATAAAGTGGAGTGGCAACAGCTACGAGATCGAGACTGCTGGACTCGAGACAGTGGGCTCCCTGAAGCGTGCAATCGAAGGTCAAACAGCTGTCCAGCCAAAGCGACAAAAGGTTCTTGGCCTCAAAGTGAAGGGTGGCAAAGCAGTGACAGATGACACCGCGTTTGCCGATCTCTTGTTGAAGCCTGGCCAAAAGCTGACAGTGATGGGGTAAGCTTCTGAGGCCACTTGGTGGACCCTGCAGATGGCTCAGTGCTCCAGGCAGCAGCCTCTGTGTGCTCTAGTGCTCCTATCTATATTTGGTGCTTTTGCTGCGTGTGCAGAAGGGCCTGATGTGCTGCCTGTGCAGAAGTATCTCACATGATCAGGGCCCAAAGCTTCAGCTGTCATCTTTTGACTGATGCCGATGCAGGCAGCCTGAAGCTCATGTTGAAGCGCTGGACAAGCAGTCTGAGGTGCCACCCCACATTCAGGATGACTTTGACATTCCTGAAGAGGACATGAAGTCTCTAGATCCCAGAGATCAAGAGGAAAATCAGGTACGCACAAATGATGGGATGCTGAACATGCTGTCTGTGGGTCTCAGGTGGTATCAAATACGGTGTAGTAGAAGGCAGGCCAAGCATTGACCTAGCCTGCCATGGACCTATGCCTCAACAAGCTTTGCTTTGCAGAAGACTTGTACACAGTGCTTTCCCCAGGGCTGTGCCCTGCTGCTGTTGAAAGCTAATGCAGGATCAATGTGCAAGTTGCATGTGTTGCAGGAAAAGCTCAGAAGGCGCGTGTCAAGTGTTGAAGTCAAGATCCTCAATCCACCCCGTGATGGCAAAAAGTGCTTGGTGTTGGACATTGACTACACCCTGTTTGACCTGGGGTCATCTGCTGAAAGGCCTGAGGAGCTTGGACGTCCTTATCTACATCACTTTCTGACATCAGCATATGAGCATTATGACTTGGTGATCTGGAGTGCAACGAACATGAAATGGGTAGATGTCAAGATGCAGCAGCTGGGCGTCACCAACAACCCCAACTACAAGATCACTTTCATGCTGGATCATAAAGCTATGATGACAGTTCGTACTGAGAAATATGGTAAGTGTGCAGGAAGGCAGTCTCTGCTGATGCTGCCTGAATTGCAGGTGGTGCCAAACTAGCACCCCTTATGTGTCTTGAGTGTTTAAGCTGACCAAGCAAACCCAATGTGGTGCAGGTGTGTTTGACTGCAAGCCATTGGGCTTCATCTGGGCCAAGTTTCCAAACAACTACACTGAAGCCAACACCATCATGTTTGATGACTTGAGGCGAAACTATGTCATGAATCCCCAGAATGGCCTGGTCATCCTTCCCTACAAGCATGCCCACAGAAACAGAGACACTGATAAGGAACTTTTGTACCTTGCTGAGTATCTGCAGAGCATAGCATCGCTGCCAAGCATGGCAGACCTGAATCATCGCAGGTGGCATCGGTTCCTAGAGAAACAAGGGATAGGGCAGCTATAGCTTAAGACAAGTTTGTTTGCTTAATGCATGCCTCATATGAGCACAAGCAAACCTATATCTTGCTTGCTGTGCTGTCTCTGCTGCCAAGAGTTTGTGCATCCATGGATAGTGGGCTTACATCCCGTATTCTCTGTGGATGCACTGTGCCTGAGTTGCATTTCCTTGGTAGATTGGATCTCAGGTACACGTTCCCAAGGACTGAGTTACATTTGGTATTGATATCTGGCCTTAGATCTGGCTCTAGTATGAGTATTTGGCATATGGTGCAGGATCACTTTGAGTACTCACGCAAGCGCCACAGTGCAGTCACTGTAAATGTACTGCTACAATGCTCTGGCGTCACTGCTTGCGAGACTCGAATTTGGGCTACCCCTAGCCTTGCAGCCAGTGTTTTTAACGGTGTAACATGTCTGTTGTATCAATCCAAGCTACTTGTCCACAACCTTTTGCATAGGTTCTGTGGGTCAAAAAGTAAGATGCTGAAAGTTGTGTTTCCGTTGCAATTGTCATCCAAAATCAACTGCGAATGTCTAGCAGAGACCCAAGGATAGTCAAGCAGCTCACACTCATGCAGTAGAGCAGCAGCTGGCACAAACATTCAGGAGAAAGGGCGGGCTTTCATGAAGCGGCTGAGCACGCCTGATTGGACTTGCTGCTGTGCGGGTTGCTTGCCTGCTTTGCTACATATAGTGCTCAGCTCAGTCACCAGATGATTGAAGGACGGTCTTGACAGTGGATCCGCCTCAAAGCAAGCGTGTGCTAAACTGACCAAAGTTTGGTCTGTGGTGCTGGGTAATGCTGGACGCAACTGGTCATCCCCAACTGCCAAAGCAACCTGCGGCAATACCTCCAATGAAAAGCTGGTTCAAGTCCCACTGTACAGCACACCAATCTAGAATTGCATTGCAGTGGGCATTCACAACCATGTGGACTCCAAGCAACCTGAATGTGCAAAGCAAATGGATGCCCGGTGCATACTCCCATGCACTGTTACTCTTGCAAGCGCTATGACACTGCAAGGCTGCATAACGACGCTTTGGTGTTCAGTGATGAGGAAGGTTGTGACATATGGTCAACTGCATTACAGCTGCTTTGGCTGAACTGGTCCTGACCACAACCTGCAAAGGAGTCAGGTGCTGATTTTCGTAGGGAATCTTCTGAGTGATGAGCTCCACTAGCAACACTCCCCAGCTGTACACATCAGTCCTGCTGTTGTATAGCTCGTGGCGGATCATCTCTGGAGACATGTACAGGTAGGTGCCCGTCTCTCCCGTCAGGACCCCCATGCTTTCTGGGGTCAGCCACCGGGCTAGCCCCATATCTGCCACCCTGGCATGCCCACCTGTCCAGCAATTGTGCTGTCAGTACGCAACGACTTTGTAAGACTTGCGTCGACACATGCGTCTTTTTGCACCCTGCTATAGCGCCCTGCTATTGCACCCTGCTATTGCACCCTGCTATTGCACCCTGCTATGGACCCTATGGACCTCCTGTACTTAGCAAGCTGCTTCAAAATCACAAACATCCCGTGTTTACTTGAGCAGCAGCAATCATCTCAGCGTATCTCCTTGCATCCTGCACTGTGGCGGCTTCTCAGCTACAGCTACTCTCTTCACACCTGTGTAGTGCTCTCAAGTGACATGAGTGCGACCTGCCATCACTTTTACCAGATTGGACTTTGATGATGACAACCCCAGAGCAATGTTGTTTTTTGACATTCAATGTTGAGCTGACAACACTTGCCCAGGTATGAATTAGTTGCAGAGTTGCAGACTGAGTCAAATATAGCTCAGTTGCTCACCAGCGTCAATAAAGACATTTGTCGGCTTCAGGTCTCTGTGCACAATGGGGGGTTCATTCTCTTCTAAGGCAGCCATGCCACGTGCAACGCCCAGGGCCATCTGCAAGCGCTCCGCCAAAGGCCGCTTGGGTGGTAACCTGCAGCAAGCAAGCCATGTCAACAGTGGTGCCGGTTGCAGCAAGAAGGCCTTACTCACAGGACCCATGCCCTTTGGATTCAGGAAAGATACCATTTACTACAGTCAGTGACTACAGATATGTTCTGGGCTATATCTGTTCCAGCATAAACAGAGCACCAGGTGTGTTAAAGCATAGCCAATATGGATGCTCTGCATTTGAGACTCTATGCTCACAGCGTTGTTGCCTTTAAATTTGCCTAGTCTTGGCAACTCCTTCTGTTTTGCAGGCAGTTCTGCACTTCAGCCTAAACAGTGTGACCAGTGTTACCTGCCTTGGCCGTACAGCCAGTCTCTGAGGTTGCCGCCTGGCAGGTACTCACACAGCAGCATGCAGTGCTTGGGCGGCTGCAGGCTTGCCCCTGCATGCCAAACCTCAAACTGGCACCTTGATACAAAGCTAACAATGCTGTTGTATATTGGCAGACAACAAATGTGTTGTTGTTGATCACGTCGCTGATGGTTGATAGAAACCAGGACAAGCTGTTGTTGCATAATGTGCAAGAGCAGTGTTGGAAAAGATGATGCATGCTTTTTACCACAACTGTCAGCTTGCGAGTCACTGGCTAAGAAGTTGCTGCACAGCTTTTACATGTAATCTGTACTTGCAATACCAAAGCTGCATGCTCTGCAAGCACAGATGGACGAATGATGACAAGTGTATGCCTACCATAGAAAGGCATGACGTTTGGGTGACGAACACAGGCTAGCACATGCACCTCCCGCAGAAAGCTCTCTGCCTCATCACGCTGCTGGATTTGCACACATTTGACAGCCACATCACCTCCGCGCCATCTGCCCATGTAGGTTGTGCCAAAGGTGCCTTCTCCTAACACCTTGCCCAATTTCACCTGCACCATAACACTGGCATGCCGATCAAAATGACAAAATCTATATCGAAATGATGATGTGGGCAGCAGTGATCTTGCTATGGGGTCTACATGCTATTTGGGGCATGCCTCATGCTACCTTGCTGACAGACATTTACACCACATCTGTCTCAAAATGCGCATTGTATGCTTTTGCAAAAGCATATAATGCTAGCTTTGACAATTGCCAAGTTTCTCACAGCATGTCTGAACACTTGATATGGTGGAAAATCATGGCTGACACATGCAAGCTGGACCAGGAAATGCTGCTGAGCAGGCAACTTGCCATGGGATCATCACAGCTGCAAGCGGCAGCAGGACATACATACCTGCTGATGATCCACAAGCCATCCTCCTGCTTCACCCAATTTGCGCAATTCTTCCCAGCGCTCTTCACATACCCAACTGGCCTCATCACGTTCTGCAGTGAAGCAGAGTCTCCTGTGCTGTTATGTACAGATAGGACCTGATGCAAGCAGAATATGCAGAGTGCTGACCTGCTGTGGCAACATCCAGCTCATCAGGGCTTGCAACTTGAGGGTCTGTCACATGCTCTCCATTCTGCTGCTCCTGTAGTACCATTCTGCTAAGCAGGCTCATCAAAACATGCAGAGATTTTCACCATTCCATATTGTTATGCTGGTCCTTGTACACAGTGACAGCAGCACACCTCTTTTGTGTCAGCTGCTTTCTGTCTGCGCTCCTTCGCTAAGAGTGCGGAGAGGTCTTTAAAGTGCTTCTCGTAAGCCGCCTTTCCTGCTTGCAACTCCTTGAGCTGCTTTGTCAGCAAGTCTACCTGGCTGTTGAGGAGCGCATTTGCTTCTTGCTTTGCAACTAGGTTTGTTTCTGCCTCTTCAAGCCTGTGATCACAGCAGGTGTGCTGACTAGAATTGTTGTCAGACACTCGTGCATCTGCTATCTTGTAGTTCGACGGACAGCTTTGTTCCTGCCGAGTCAACGTGGTTGTCAATACCGTGTCGCAAGAGGTCGGGCAGCTTGAGATGCTGTTCTGCCTGACAAACTGCCAGCTGTAGACCCGGCTCTGGACTCATGCGTCTGACTATTGCTTCGGGACATGTCACTACTACTGAGTGATGTTGAGCCTCATATAGCAACACCCACCCCCCGCCAAAGTGCAACGCGTTCGATTCGTGCGCTCAAGACCTATCGTCGAAGTTGCAAACCATAAACGCCGATACGTATCCCGTTGATAGTGGACAACAGCGTATGTTCACAACACAATCAGAGCTCGACGGAACGCATTTTTGTTGACATAGCAGCTTCTGTTGTTGACTGAAGTTTGCAGGGATACCACGTTCGAAGTTGCTCCCATGAGCTTCATGCAGGATGCCCACAACTCTGTCAGCGCGGTTGCGGCAGAACGATTTGCACTTCAAGACAAGTGCTGTGTCGTCACAGGCGGTACCAAAGGAATTGGGTTTGCTATTGTAACCGAGCTTGCTAAACTGGGCGCAAAGGTCTGCGCCTGCATGCCTAGACATGCCGTTCGTATCTTAGTCAGCCTTCGAAGCAAGAACGAGCTTAGATAAGCCTCAATCTACGGTCAGTGACGTTATATGCATCGCGCGTCTCCAGGTCGTGACGTGTTCGAGGAAGTCTGACGAGCTCACCACTTGCTTGCAAGAGTGGCAAAAGCAAGGCCTTGACGTCCAGGTGGGCCACCTGCACCGGTCTCATACGCTTGAACACAAATAGCAAAACCCTCATGCCTGTCACTTGCTTACAGTGTCAACAGGCTTGACTTTTGTGGAACAAGCTGAGCCCCTGCAGGGCTGTACAGCAGATGTGTCGACTGAGTCAGGACGCTCTGATCTGCTGGCAAAGGTGACAATCCTGCACAGGGGACAGGCAGACCCGTGTACGCTTTGTGAATGGGCAGTCTCATGTCATTGTACAGGTGCAAGATGTGTTTGGCTCAAAGCTTGATGTCCTAGGTATGTGCCACATTGCTAAGCTGCGCAGCTCCTGCCCCCAGCCCCATCATGCAGCGGCACCTTTCACGTGATGGTGCAGTGCACAATGTGGGAACAAACATACGAAAGTCCACAATTGAGTATTCGGATGACGACTATCAGCAGGTCATGTCTGCAAACCTGGAGTCCACCTACAAGCTCAGTCAGGTACCACTCAGTATGTGACAGTATACCTGGCTCATCACCGCATGCACATATGGTGCAAATCTGCAGCAACTCCTGGCCTTCATGAATATACCCAGCTGCGGTTGGACAATAGAGAGACCTGACTCCTCAGCAGGGTACAATTGCAGCTGAATGTTCTACCTGTTGTATGAACAGAAGGCATACCCCCTGCTGAAAGAAGCTGGTTCAGCCAGAATGGTGCTCATCTCTTCTGTGGCAGGTGGCCCAACAGCCATGAAGAGTGGCACTCTTTATGCAATGACCAAAGGCAAGAGGCCACAATCATCTTCGGTTTCCCTCATTTGATGACATTACTGGACATTTGTGCACATCAGAGTACAATCAGCACTGCCTGTGCAGTGATTTGCAACCAAGCCATAACACATTGTGAGCAGCATCATGTGCTCATCATGTATGGCAACCTCATCAGTAGTCAAGCTTCATCATATCAAACCTGTTGGCTGTGTTCATGCAGCTGCCATGAACCAGTTGACCAAGAATCTGTGTTGTGAGTGGGGTCCAGATGGCATCCACGTCAATGCTGTGTCACCCTGGTATATACTTACCCCATTAGCTCAGCAAGTGCTACAGGACGAGGAGTACAAAGCCAAGGTGTTGTCACGCACTCCGTTGAAACGGGTTGGACAGCCACATGAAGTGTCAGGTAAGCAGTCTTGAGTTCAAGGCTCTGCTTGTCTATTGCAGCGACATAATGCGCTATGGCTACCATCTGCTGCATTACCTTGACAGCAGATTCTGGAAGTGACTGATATGGTGTTATAGCTTGTTTTTAATCTGTTCATCATTGCTGAATCATAATGTGTTGGTCAGGACAGCTTGTACATATTGCAATGCAGGTGTAGTGGCATTTCTGTGTGGTCCAGCAGGTGATTACATTACTGGACAAAACATTGCTGTGGATGGTGGATATAGTGTGATGGGGTTTTATTGAGAGTGTCACATGGTTTTATGTGCTGCTTGAGATGTGTGATGCAAATCCTGACTTCACAATGCACACATCTGCCATGCCTGCTTAGCAAAACAGGTGCAAGCAAAACCCTTCTGGGCAGTCCTTGCTCAGTTTCAGATTGCAGAAATAAACGTGACCATGTCCACCATGGCTTTCTGCATTGTATTTGCTGAACCAGCAGGTGTATGCTTGACAAACCTGCACAAGTTCTGTGTTGTTGAACAGCCACCTCCAATTTCATCAGCTGTGTGCTCGGTGCTTTTTTGGGTTTACGGCTTGATGCACACGCAATGCCAGAGAAGCCATGTTCCATAATTTGGCATGCAACAGACACATGCCGTTGCATTAGCATGCAGCAATTCTTAGAGCTTAAAAGACATGCTGTTGTTACTGATGTCTACATCACTGCTCGCAATAGCATTAACAGAAAACCACCTGCGCCATCCAACAGTATCTCCATGCATGCATTTGACCAGCAAAGTGACCTGACTGTTGAATCAAACGACAAACGTTCTTGGCGCATGTGTGAACCCGCTCACACTGGCACTCAAACGGTCAGCTTGAGAGAACAATTGGCATGAGATCCGGTGGCTCTAGGTTGTTCAAGACATTGCTGTAGGCTCAAAATCTTCCTGTTGCAGGAAAGCTCAACTGTATTTTCTTGTGCAGATGCTACAAAGGAAAGTTCAAGCCAGCTTGACCAAGTGAGTCTGCTCATCCTGCTGAAAATTTTGTGCCAAGAGAACGTGCAGGCTGCAAATTCATGTCCTGTATTGACAGCGCTACATGCGAGCATGTGACATTGATTGCTACACTACGTTGGGCACCTTGCCAGCCTTGGCTGCAGTGAAGTTCTCAGATACCTGCGTGCAATTGCATTTTAGACACAGGTTGTCCTGTGGTGAAAGCCATGGGCACAAGACCAGTCAAGTGCAAGCACATTTGCAGTATGCACTAACAAGCATTACTGCAGCCGGACAACTGTGATAGTAGCTCATGCAGATGGAACTTGTCTTTTTACTTGCAGAATGATTGCTGATCGACTGCAACACAGAGGCACTGCTGCAGTACAGCATGTGGAGGAGGAGCATATGCAACATCACTGACCTGCTCCCAGTTGACAACATTCCAGAAAGCTGAGATGTACTCAGGCCTGCGGTTCTGGTACTTGAGGTAGTAGGCATGCTCCCATACATCCAGACCCAAGATGGGGATGGATGGGTCATCAGCAACTTGCATGAGTGGGTTGTCCTGGTTGGGTGTGGAGGTGACAATGAGCTTGCCATCCTTCACTGCCA